>Ga0207421_10001539_pt1 | contig 29445 bp, 30 predicted proteins | sample SodLakKL_010_SED_4_FD_187542 | JGI IMG/M metagenome (GOLD analysis project Ga0207421, IMG submission 187542) | Alkaline sediment microbial communities from Lake Tanatar, Kulunda Steppe, Russia - 8KL_010_SED (SPAdes) (version 2) | ecosystem: Environmental > Aquatic > Non-marine Saline and...
CGCCTGAATTTGCGCACTACCCGGAAACACGTTATGACCAACCAGGGAAAAGAGCACAATAAAGCCGCCGGCAAGCAAAAGAGCTGTTCCATAAAATTCATCTTTTCCCTTGTTTCTAACATATTGAAAGACCAGTACGACGCCCACCGCACTACCTAAAATAAGAAGAAAGGCAGCAATAATTGAGATATCCATAATCGAGCCGACACCAAGCAAAACGGTTCCGATGTAAGGCACCAGCATAACAATCATAATAAAAGAAGACCAAAGAAATGCCTGCATAGCAAGCCAGCACATAAAAGCTCTGTTATCCAATAAAGAACGTACTGCTTCCAACCAACCCGCAAACCCGGAGTGTTGTCCCTGTTGCTGCTGGACAGGATTTTCCTGAAGCTGCAGGGCAGGCCAAAGCAAAGCAAAAAGAAATAGCGGCACAAGAACAAAGGCAAGTGCCGGAAGTCCAATCAATGGTCCCAGAGTAGTAGACAAAATAAAGCCAAGGCCTGCCCCTGTTCCATAAAAAGCCATTTGGGATGTAGCCATAGTAATCCGCTGCTCTTCACTAAAAGTAATCTCAGGCATCAAGGCCAAGTAAGGAACGGCAATAATACTGTAAGACAGGAAGAAAAAACCCAGCATCAAAGCGACCCAAAAAAAGTTTACAAAAGAAACGGACTCAACGGGTGGCTTCCAAATTAAAACAAAAGACAGAGCCAGAAGCAGTGCCCCCCAAAAGATAAACGGTTTACGCCTCCCCGACTTAAAACTGGCCCGATCGCTGAAATAAGCAACAACAGGATCACTGAAAGCGTCAATAATCCGACCAAAAACCATGGCAGCGCTAACCAGGCCTACTTCCAGGTAAATGGGAGCTCCAGTGCCAGCCGGCGGAGCATAAAAATATACAACCCACTGGGCCACCATTTGGTGACAAATCCCTAGGCCAAGCATCACCATGGGGTACCATACTTTCACCTGGGATAGCAGTGCCAGAACCATACTTACCCCCCTTCAAACGGCCAATAGTAGAGGTTTTTAGTAATTCTTGCATAAGTAAAGAAAATCCTTTATGATTAAATGTAATGAGAAAGACTTATAATTAAAAGACCGGGAGCGAGTTTAACATTGTACAAATTCCTACTTTTTGACCTGGATGGAACCTTGTTGGAACTGGATATGAGAATATTTATCCCCCGTTATATTGAAGTCCTCAGCATGCATTTTTCTTATTTAATGGAACCTGAACAATTTTCGGAACACCTGCGTGAAAGCACCCGAGCTATGGTTTTGAATAAAGACCCTCAACTGACCAATGAGGAAGTTTTTTTGTGTCATTTTTTGTACAACACCGGGCTTTCCAGGGATGAAATCATGCCACAACTGAGCGACTTTTACCACAATACATTTGGCCAGTTGGCAGTTTACTCCAGGCAAGTTCCTCTGGCCCGTAAAATTATGGAAGCGGCCTTCTCTAAAAATCTAAATGTAACAATTGCCACTAACCCCGTATTTCCTCGTGCTGCAATTATTCACAGGTTGCGCTGGGCGGGGCTCGAAGATTTTTCTTACCAACTGGTGACATCATACGAAATCATGCGCTATTGCAAGCCTCACCCCGAATACTATGAAGAAATTCTCCAGCTTTTGGGAGCGCGACCTGAGGAATGCTTGATGATCGGCAATGACACCCGGGACGATCTCCCGGCAAAAAATGCAGGCATCGACACCTTCCTGGTCCGTGATTTTCTGATTAAACGTGGAGAGCAAACCCTGAAAGCAGTCCACGAAGGCTCCTTAAATGACCTACTTCATTTTATTCAGTCCATGTAACAGGGAAACTTAAAACTCCATTTTCATACTAAGAAATAGCAAAAGAGATGGCTTCCCATCTCTTTTATCATGCCTTTTTCAGGTAGTCTGCAAACAACTTATTCGGACTAATTATTCTTTTTCATCAGCAGACTTACGCTCAATCTTGGAAATGATGTCGGGAACCATTTCGAAAAGCTTATCCAGGGAGCCTCTTCCAGTAAGGGGGATTACACTTACCTCGCCATCCTTAATCACGATCATGGCATTGGGGCTAATTTTGCATCCCATGCCGCCTCCGGTGCCAGAGCCGTCATTTCCTTCATTATCTTTACCAGAACCTTCGCCTCCTCCAACGCCAAAAGCTACAGTGATAATTGGAACCAGGGTAATATCTCCTACCTGGAAAGGCTCGCCTACAACTGTTTCCGTGCGTAAAAACTTTTCCAGCCTCTCAAACATGGATTCCAACATGTTTCCGGCAACGTTCATTTCATTCCACTCCTTTTTAAAGTATGTTTCCTTTCTAAATTTATATACCCGTAAAACCTTGATTACGTTGCAAAGCCCGGTTTGTTTTTTATTTTTTTCATTCTTCTCCACAACAATATAGTTTTCCTGGAGATTAGATAACGCAACAAACAGTAAATAACAGCTATTCCCGTAAAAGAACCGCCTGCAGAAGCCTTTAGATCAAGCCCTGGCTCTTCCCAATTCGGTTCGAGGTTAATGGACACCTGGCCACAAAACTGCCTGGCCAGGTGATCCAGCGCCACGACCCAGCCAGTTAGGTGTGGTTCTTCAAATCCATACTTGCCCTGTAATGAAAAATAACGAGGCCGAATGGTGCGCAAGAGTTCTTTCGCCAGGGCTATAAAATGGCTGCGAAGGCTTTCATCCAGAGCCAGTTTGGCAAGCTCCACCTTCGAAGTGCCTGTCTTTTTTTTCTGTTTTATTTCTGGCTTTGGCTTTTCTTTTTTTCCAAATATTAATGCTTCCAACCAGCGGGACTGAAAAGAAAAACCCAGAAGATTTAATGAGAGAGCAGCTGTTTCTTTTTCGGGAAATGAAATTTCAACCTGGAAAAAAGGTGGACGGGCGAATTGTGCATTGAAAACAAATCGGTCCTGATAAAAAAAAGAAAAGTTGTACCTGTACTTCCCCAGCATAATGACTGCTGCTAAAACCAGCAAAAGAATCAGGACAAGCAGCACATATGATAATATTGACACGTACCTATCCCCCCGCTCCATGAAGAGGCCAGAGTCTTGGAGTACCTACCTTCTTTTTGGCAGCTTTGCCCAGCTTTCGCCCGGCATATCCCATGAATGAAAGAACAAGCTTTCGCCCTGGAACAAAACTGGCACCGTGAAAAATATTCTTCCAGGCCAAATACTGTGTTTTGGTAATGTCTGTAAAAGCAACCTTTCCTCCCTGGCCACTACTGTCAAAGTAATGATCCAGGACCTTGGCTCTCAACCGGGGTAACTCCTCTGGTATTTCTATGTTTTTCCTGGAACTTTTCAAGTGCCAATCCAGGACAATATGTTGATTTAGCTCTATCCGGCAGTCCGGACAGGATTTCAGGTGTTCATTTAACAAAATATGCTCCAGGTCACCTAATTGTCCATCTACATAAGCTTTGAGTAATGATTGATTACAATTCATATTTCCACTCCCTCCAACAACCCCCGTTCTTGTAAACTTTTCTTCAAAAGTTTTCTTGCCCTGGAAACATTGCTTTTTACTGTCCCTTCAGGTTGTCCCAGGGCAGCAGCTATCTGCTTATAGCTCATTCCTTCAGTGCAGCGCAAGACTAATGAAGCACGATACAATGGAGGCAGTCGTTCCATCGCCCCCATAATGAGATCGTGGCTGTCTTGAAAAACAATCTCCTTTTCCACATCCTGGCTGGATTCAAGGATGTCCAGGAACTCTTCCTCACTTGCTTCATTCACAGGAGCGTTTAAAGATAAATGAGTATGTTTCTGTTTGTCTCTCACGTAGTTTAGTGATGTATTAATGGCAATTTTTTTCAGCCAGGGCATTATGGGTCGATTTTCGTCAAAAGAACGAATAGCGCGAAATACTTTCAAGTAAATTTCTTGCAAAATGTCCAGGGTTTCTTCCTTGTTTAAGGTAAAGCCATAGCAAAGCCTGTACAGGTAATTCTCATAAAAGGAAAGCAGTTCATCAAAAGCATCGCGATCATTCATCTTGCAGCGCCTTACAAGGCTTTCCATTTCCATTATTCTTTCCTTTCAGCTGCCATTAACATATAATACCCCTTGAAAAGCAGAAAGTTGCACTTATATTAAAAAACTGCAAAAAATTCTACAAGAGTGGAGATAACAGCCGTGCCCCGGATTCTTTAAACTTTGCGTAAAGGGGTCTTTTGGCAAATTCGTCCAAATCAACCTTGATACTGTGTTCCATATCCAGCCTGAACAGGTCTTCCATCTGCCGGGCAATGGTTTCATCATAGATAAACGCATTTATTTCAAAACTGTAGTAAAAGCTGCGCATATCCATGTTGGCCGTTCCAATAACAGCCACCTGGCTGTCAACGGCCAAGGTTTTGGCATGGACAAATCCCTTTTGGTACTGGTAAATTTCCACGCCGGCCCGGAGCAGTTCGGTAAAATATGAACGGCTGGCCCAGTATACAATGCGGTGGTCCGGCTTTCCCGGGAAAACTATTTTTACATCAACACCGCCAAGGGCAGCAGCTTTTAATGCGGTGGCGATGCTGTCATCCAGGACCAGGTATGGAGTAGTGATAAATATATTTTCCCGGGCTGTGGCAATGGCAGTAAAATAGGCGTGGTGTATGGCCTCCCAGTTGCCATCCGGGCCGCTGGCCGCTATCTGGACCGGTTGATTGCCCAAGGAGTTTCTTTCAGGGAAAAACTCTTTTTCCTCTATTCGTTCTCCCGTGGTAAACTGCCAGTCACTGATAAACACTCCCTGCAGAATATCCAGGGAATCTCCCTGGATTTCCAGGTGTGTATCACGCCAAAAAGAAAAACGGTCCCCCCCGTCAATGTATTCGTCCCCGATATTTAAACCTCCCAGAAAGCCAATTCGTCCATCAACCAGCAGAATCTTGCGGTGATTCCGGTAATTGACCCAGGTGTTTGGCACCGGCAGCGTCAGGGGCATAAAGGCGGCACACTGCACCCCTGCTCCCTTTAACTCATTCAAGTATTGTTTTCCCAGCTTCCGGCTTCCCAACCCATCATATAGAAAACGGACTTTTACCCCCTGCCGGGCTTTTGCTATCAGTCTTTTTTTTAATTCATTGCCGATTTCGTCATTCTTGACAATAAAATACTCCAAATGTATGTGGTGACGAGCCCGTTCGATGGCAGCAAAAACAGCCTCAAATTTTTCTGTCCCGTTTTTCAAGACCCGGCAGCGGTTGTTTAAAGTGACATATGTAGGACTGATTGCGGAAATAATCCTGGACAGGCGCTTTTTATCAGTCAGAGAAATGCAATCGTCCCGCAATAGTTCTGTTGCCCCCCTTGCTGTTTCCAGTTTCTGTTTGACTTGAGGAATATCTGCATGGTTCATCTTCCAAAAAAACTTGTAGCGGGATGAGCTACGCCCAAAAAAAAGATAAAAAAGAAGACCGATTACCGGTAGAAAGGCCAAAACTACAAGCCAGTATAGGGTCCTGTGGGGCGACCGGTTCTCGAAAAAAATGATTAGGCCTACCAAGTACACAGCCAGAGTAATTACCACGGGAACCATTCCAGAAATCCATTCCGGCATCGAAAATCTCCTTTTTGTTTTCATATTATTATTATTTTACATCGTCATAAAAAATCCTTCCACCCAGCGATATCCGTTGCATTATCGGATTAGCTCTGCCTTTTATGTACCGAATGGGTTTCAACCGCTTATTTCTCTACAAAAATCAACAGGATACTGTTTCATGAATAAAAAAAGGCCCGAAAAAGGCCGATTAAAATTAAGAAACTGAAAACTGGACCACTGCTATTTGTCATCCCAGCTGAGATACTTTTTGCTGGAAACGGTTTTGAATTTTTGCTGACACTTTTCCAACTGCTGACCCATTAAGGGTCTGACCGTCTATACTCAGAATCGGTGTTATTTCGTCCACGGTACTGGTAATAAACAATTCAGAAGCTCGGTACAAGTCATCATTGCTCACGAATTTCTCCTCCCAGGGGATTCCCACTTGGGATGCCAGTTCAAGAACCACGTTACGAGTGATTCCAGAAAGGATGCGGTTGCATTCCGGCGCCGTTACCAGCACTCCGTCCAGGACAGCAAACACATTACTGCTGGCCCCTTCAGTTATTTTTTCCGAAAAGACAAAGATAGCTTCGTAATAACCCTGACTGCGGGCTTTCTGCTTGGCCAGTACATTGGGCAACAGATTTAAAGACTTTATATCGCAGTTGCTCCAGCGATCATCGGGGACTGTAATAGCACTTACACCTTTTTTCTTCTTTTTTTGTTCCTCTTCATCAACTTTGCTGATTTTCATCATAATAGTGGGCTCCGACTGTACTGGGAATTCATGCGTGCGGGGAGCGGCACCACGGGTTACCTGGAGATACAATTTACCTTCTTTTATCCCGCTCTTTTTCAGCAGTTCATGACAAATTGAATCAATTTGCTCCAATGAATTAGGAAGATCCAGGTAGGTTTTCCGTGCACTTCTTGCCAGGCGGGATAAATGCTGACCTAACTCAAAAAAGCTTCCGTGATAAAAACGGATCACTTCATAAATCCCATCACCAAACAAAAAACCTCGATCCTCGATGGAAACCCTGGCTTCAGCACCGTTGTAATAATCACCATTTAAAAATGTATCAACCATGAAACATAACCCCTATACAAAAGAATCATCCTACTATTTATTATATCATTATAACAAAAGATGCCTCGCTTGTAGTCAACAATTTTATAAAAATATACTGAGAATTCATTGACCTTCCCAGTAAAAAGAATTAAAATCAGAGAGATATTATCCATTTATTGTCTTGCATTTACTATCTTACGCTTTAGGAGCCAGTTACGTGAAAACATATCTTGAACCGGCAAAAAACGGGGTTAAAAAAACCTTCTCCCTTTCCATATTACTGGCCAAGATCATTATACCTGTTACTTTGGTAGTAACCATCCTGGAAAAAACTGGCTTGCTGCACCGGTTGGCCCATTTTTTCCACCCGGCCCTGGGGGCCTTTGGCCTGCCTGGGGAAGCAGCTTTACCGCTTCTGCTGGGTTTTTTTATTAATATTTACGCCGCCATGGGCGCTATCGCTGTTTTGCCCCTGTCTGGACAGGAAGTAACAGTGATTGCTTTGATCATCTTAACCAGTCATTCCCTGCTTATGGAAGCTCCTGTGCTGAGTTTTACCGGTCTGGGCCCCCTAAAGTCAATCCCCTTGCGGATCGGTCTGGGTTTGCTGTTTGGCTTTCTTTTAAATGTAACCTATAACATCTTTGGGGGGTGAGCCCTGTGTTTTCATGGTCCTTACTGCTGGAAGGCTTGCTGAACAGCTTTTCCACCCTGTTATTTTTACTTTTGATTTTACTGCCCATCATGATTTTTATCGAATACATTCGGCATTATCAGCTGGTTGAAAAGGTTTCCTCTTCTTTCCGCTGGTTGACACAATTATTAACCCTTTCCCCTCACGCCTCCTTGCCGCTAGTGATTGGGCTTTTCATCGGACTGTTTTACGGGGCTGCAGTGATTATCGAGTATGCCAGGGAAGGGCTGTTAAGTAAACGTGATCTTTTTCTGATCGGGATATTCCTGGCTGTCAACCATAGTATTATCGAAGACAATCTCCTTCTGGCAGCCCTGGGGGCAAACTTGGCTGTTTTATTTATTGTCCGATTTATTATGGCTTTTTTGATCACACGCGTTGCTGCTTATATTATCGATTATAAAAATGTAAAGCAGGGACCATAATTACTAAAAAAAGTATCTAAATGCGAAAAGAATCCATGCTTCTGGTGTAAAAGTGGATTTTTCAAGCAAGCTTACGAACAATTCTGTTGTTCAAAATAAAATATCTCACTAGAAACAACAGACAAATGTTAACACATCCTGGCCCGGGCAAGGTTTCCCTTTCAGGGCCGATTTTTCCAAAAAGGCAGCGTTGAGCCTCCATGAGGCATCACATAAGCCGGAGGTAATGTTCCATGCTTATTTTTGATAAACTCTATTCCTTCCTGCAGTGAGCGGATAGGGATCATTCCCATGGCTTCCACCTGTTCATCAGGCAGGCCGCTTAATACCAACAGATCATGTTGTTCTGCAATCACTGCAGCGTGATAGCCCATATAGCCACCAATGGTATAGTCTTCCCGAAGTGCGGATTCTCGGGAGAGATTATTAGAATACTGGGAAAATATCGCTTTAAAATCATCATTACCCATCCCTTCACGGCTTTCACTGACCAGGAGCATCGTCCCACCTTCCTGGAGGGCGAAATGTGCATTGTAGATGGTTTTATACGTCTGGTAAAAATTGATATCTTTGGGATAACCTCCGCAAGAAACGAATACAACATCCGCCTTTTGGTCGATATCCACCCCATAATGGTCGTCGACAAAACGGCATCCTTCCTCAAAGGCCGTCAAGTAGTTTCCAGCAACAACTCTTGCCAGCTGATGGGTCTCTTCATTGACAACAGCATTGACCAAAAAATCGGGGCCAACCATGCTGGCTCCCTGAACCATGTCCTCGCTACAAGGATTCCCTTTTCCTTTTCCTGCACATACCTGGGAATTAATTCCCTGACCTTCACCGGGTAAAAAAGCGAGAGAATGGTTTTTCATAATCGTCTCCCGGCTTGCTACACCCGGCAACAGAGCTTTCTTGCCCCCACCCCAGCCGGCCAGAAAATGATAAACAATTCCCCCGGTTAATATAACCCGGTCGGCATCCACAACTCTCCGGTTCAAGCGGACCGGTGTCCCCAAGGATGTTGTCCCCAGGTAAACCATTTCATCCTTTTCTTGAACCTTGTGATCAATTACTTTCACCCGTTGATAAACTTCTTCACCGACCAACAGCTTGTGTTCTTCCGGGCTTTGTTCTCTGTGATCCCCTGTAGCGGACAGGATACAAATATTCTGATCAGGTATGCCGCCTTTGTTCAATTCTTCCAGTATGGGGGGCAGCATGATCTGGTGCCTGACCCAGAGGCGGGTCATGTCTCCGACAACGATACAAGCCGTCTCGCTATCCTGGACTATTTCCGCTAGTGGAGCTGAGTCAATGGGCGAGGCCAAGGCTTCTGCAACCAGGCTGGTTTCTTTTCCCGGCGCAGGAAGCGGCCTGGCTTCAAGCACCTCGATTACACCACTATCCGGGTAGTCCAGGGTAACCAATTCATTACCGATTGGCAGCTGAATAAGCATAAGGCAAACCCTCCTAACTATTCAAGGTCAAAAATTTTCCCCGGGTTAATTATATTATTGGGATCAAGAGCACGCTTGATACTTTTCATGGCTTCAATCTCGACCTGGCTCAATACCAGGGGCAGATATTGTTTTCGCTTATGCCCGATCCCATGCTCGCCGCTAATGGTCCCGCCAAGCTTACGAACATTGATATAAAGGTCTTCCAGCACTTGAGGAAGTAACTCTTTCCAGTGTTCCATAGTGTCTTCCGGGCGTTTCACTATGGTAGCATGCAGATTGCCGTCCCCGGCGTGGCCATAACAGGGGATTATCACCCCGTGCTTTTCCGACAGGCGTTCCAGTTCAGGAATTAACTCCGGGATGCGATTGACTGGCACCACAATATCTTCCAGGCTCTGGACTGGACTGATCGCCTTGAAGGCTTCGGCCACATGGCGCCGCACCCTCCAGATTTTTTCCTGGTCTGCAGGACCTTCAGCAACATAAGCGTCAATGGCTCCGTAGTCCAGGCACAGGTCACCGATATCCAGGCACTCATTCCGAACTGTTTCGGGATCGTTTCCGTCAACTTCAATAATTAAAAAAGCGCCGGCATTTTTGTATTTCTCTTTGGCTTCACCCAGGAACTGGCAGGAGGTTTCCAGTGAAAGACGGTCCATAAATTCGATCCCTGTGGGCGTTGTCCGCATTTCAGTCATAATCATAGTCACCACATTGATTGCCGACTGGACATCTTCAAAAAGGGCCATCATATCGATTTTGGCCTTAGGGAGGGGAAGCAGTTTGACGTAAATCTTTGTAAATATGCCCAGCGTCCCCTCGGAGCCGACCATCAGTTGGACCATATTGTAACCGGTAACATCCTTGACCCGTTTACCGCCAAAGGTGGCCACTTCACCTGAGGGCAGCACGACTTCCAAACCCAGAATATATCTGCCGGTAACACCATACTTGATCGCCCGTCCTCCTCCTGCGTTTTCCGCTACATTACCACCGATATAGCACATTTCCAGGCTCATGGGATACCCTGCGAAAAAAAACCCATCTTTTTGCACTTCATTATTAAATTCATTGGTAATTACTCCGGGCTCCAGGATTGCGATTAAGTTTTCCCTGTCTATTTCGATAATTTTATTCATTCGTTCCGTAGAAAGCAGTATTCCGCCCATAGCAGCCACTGCCCCACCTGACAGGCCGCTCCCGGCTCCCCTTGGAGTCACCGGAATCATTTCCCGGTTGGCAAGCTTTACCACCCGGGAAACTTCTTCCGTATTCCCTGGACAAACAACTACATCGGGCATCCTGGCATATTCTTTTTCAGCTACCTCGTCATGAGCATAATTTTCCATTTTCTCCTCATCACCGTAAAGAACATATCCTTCTCCAACAATTGACGTAAGTTCCTCCACCAAAGCTGGAGTAACAGCCTGATATTTCATTCAATTACCCCCTATCACTATAAGGTTTCTGCATTTTTTGAGCATTGTTCCTTCTTACTTTGCCCTTAAAAGACAGAGAGCAAGCAAAAAATACAATCTGTCTGATGGCCGGATCAATTGACCGTTTTTTCTATATAGTCTTTTGAAAATCCTTCCTGCAGAAAATTTTTTTGTTTCGATAAAAAATAATAGTTGCACCAACAGAGTCGAAAATATACAATATTTAAGGTATCATCATTATTCCTGGCAAATCGCCAAAATGGCTCAAAATAATAGAATAGATCACGAGGAGGGGAAATAAGATGCCATTTCGTATTGTAGAAAGAATTTACTCCCATGTGGAGGAACGACCGAGCATCATGCTGGCCAACATTCATGTTTCAACCAATATACAGGAAAACTTAAGAAAAATAGAACAGGTCGTGGAAATGGCCCATGAACAGGAAGTAAATATCCTTATATTTCCTGAGTTTTGTGTGACGGGGTATATCTGGGAAGCAGAAAATGACAAAGAAATCATCGACCATTTAATGGAAGGTGAGAGCGGGCGCCTAACATCCTGGATGAATAACCTGCGTGACAGTATGAATGGAGATGGCAGGGGCCTGGAATATATCTTTTTAAACAACGCCCGACTTGTAGGGGCGGACTTATATAATTCCACTTTCGTTCTCAACCCCAACTTCGATTACAACCAGGAGTCTATAATTTACGATAAAATTTTCCTGCCCTACAACGAACTCAGGTACTTTAAAAGAGGTTCGGACAAGCGAATGGCGATCGATACCAAATGGGGACGTTTTGGCTTTCTGACCTGTTACGACCTGGCTTTTGTCGAGTTGGCCCGTGAATATGCTTTTACTGATGATGTAGACGCCATTGTAACCTTATCCGCATGGCGCTCGGAAGCCATCCGGGAATATCCCCACATGAATATCCGCACAGACCATTATTACGGCTTTTTGTGGAACCTGATGAATGCTTCCAAGGCAGCGTACTGCCAGGTCTGGAGCATCGGTGTAAATGCGGTGGGGACTCATGATATCAGCGGTAGTATGTTCTGGGGGGGAAGCGGAGTCTGGGCTCCTTCGGGATTGCAGATCCTGCAGGCTTCCAACATGAAGGAAGAATTAATCGTCATCAGGAACCTGGATATCACCGAGCAAAAGTTCAGGGAAAAAGATGAATTCGACTATCGGATTGATTTCCAGAGTGTGTACAGAAAAATGGAAGAAACCGGTCGTTACACCCGGTATCTTCCTTAATAACAAAAATAACATAAGCGGTTATTATTTCCTGGGCCTGTCAATGATAATCTTCGTCCCGGGTATCTCCATCCTGGATGTCTTGAGAAATAATATCACTGTAATCGTACGTGAATTCAACCAGTTTCATGGCCATAAAGATATCTACTCCGCAGCGTAGAGCCAGGGCGATGGCATCACTTGGCCTGGAATCGACAATAACTGCTTCATCGCTCTGCTGAAAATACAATTCAGCATAAAAGGTGCTGTCAAGGATATCCGTAATAACAATCTTTTCCAAATATCCGCCCAAACTTTCACAGAAAGACTTGAGTAAGTCATGGGTTAGTGGTCGGGGAGGTGTTTTCCCCTGCAGGACCATGGCAATAGCCTGCGCTTCAAAAGGACCAATTGATATGGGCAGCACCTTTCTTTCTTCTTGATCGGTTAACAAAACCAGGAAACCTCCTCCCTGGTCAACGGTGACGGTCTTCACTTGCATTTCAATCAGCTTGGCCACCCCCTTTCCTTCATATTTCTATGATAACATAACTTTCAGAATACTTAAAGCCTCAACCCGACAAATATTAAAGCAACTCCGCCATAAATCAAGAACAGTTTGTTATATGGTAGTCCTTGGGCGAGACCGGCCAGGCCAAGCGACATCGCTCCCAGGAAAATCAATGGCCCGATAGAGGCAAGCAGGGCATTCACTTTTAAAGCATATTCCAGGTTATTTCCCTTGTAGATTAACAATGCGGCAATGATTTCCAGGGCGCCGGAAAACAAGCGTAACCCCACAATGGAAAGCAGCAGTGCAGACATGCAAACACTCCTTTTTTTCTCCCCGGCTTCTTACTTGGAAAATGTAATCATGATACCTGCAGTAATAATGAGAAATCCCCCTAGAGCCTCACCGGGGGCAATCACTTCTTGAAAAACCAATCCCCCTAAGATTGTCGCAGCCAGGGGATCCAGGTAAAGCAGGACCCCGGCATGTTGAATTTTGACCTTTTTCAGCCCCTCATAATAATTAATATAAGCAAGGGCTGTATGAAAAATACCCACTACCAGGACCACGAACAACCCCTTTACGTCCAGGGTTAGCTGGAAAGCAATAAAAGGGAATATGATACAGGCAGCAATTGCCATCTGGTAGAAAGTAAGCTGCAGGCTTTCCAGCTCTTTTAAGGCCCGGGCGATGGTAATCAGTGCAGTAAAACAAACTGCCCCGATAAAAGCAAGGATAATTCCATAATAGTCTCCTACCAGTTGAAGCTGCACTTCGGAGACAATGATCAAAACAAAACCCGTCAAAGCAATCCCCAAGGCGATCAAGCTTTTTTGTTCCGGTTTTTCTTTTAAAACCAGGGGGGAAAAAAGGACTAAAAAAGCCGGCCCCAGGTAATAAATAAACAATGTCTGGGAGAGTGTGGTCAAGTTAATAGCCGAAAAAAAGCAGATCATGCCCATAGCTTTGCAAATTCCGCTCAGTCCGAGCAAAACAAGGACTTTCCCTTTTTTCTGTTTTTTCCCCGGTGGAAGCTTTACGTTTTTACCGTTATAATAAAAGATGAGAGCTAACACAAGCGAGGCGGCAAAACTACGATAAAAAGAAAATAGCAGTGGCGATAGATCGCTCCAACGGGCAAATACACCAACTGTGCCCCAGATTATTGATGAGACCATCAACTTAATATAACCGTCAAGCATACCTGGTTCCCCGCCTGTTTTAGTTTGCCCTCTTAATAAATTATTGCTTTTTATATTAAATTATCACCGGTGTTTTAACCTGGGTGAACATTATGAAAGTCAAGGAGTGAGCTCATTCTCCAGCCACCATAGTTAAAGGCAAACCGGCAAGCAGAAACTAATTGTAAATGCTCAGAGTTATTTTCAAGCACTGCATTGTGAGGGTTCTGGCGCTTCCTGAGCAAAGCGTAGGACCAAGTGGGAAAGCCCCAAAGCCGTGTCATGCTTCGCGTAGTGTGGCTCAATGGCTGAGCACTTACAAAATAATTTAACTCTCCCCAGGGATAGAAACCCTCCTTTCCGCAAAGAATAACAGGGAAAGGAGGGATATGTTTTGGCAAAAAAATATAACAAGGGTAGAACTCAAAAACCTAATTACAGTAAAAGAGGGATGACCAACCCCCAGGTAGAAATCAGCCGGGAGCTTAACCCGGAAGAAAAAGACCGATCTTTGCAGGATAAGAGCATCTGCATGAACAAATCAAACAATAAAAACCAGTGCTAACATAAAGAGGGCTTAGCCCCACAGGGAAAGCCCTCTTCTTAATGGTGTCACCTGTTTGTTTTTCTGACTGTTCTGCTGCTTTTTAGCCCAGCAGTGCCTGGAGCTTCATCGCCAGGGACATATCGCCTTTTACTTTAATTTTACCGGTCATGAAAGCCGTTGTTGGATTGAGACTTCCATCCAGAAGCTGGTTAAAGTCCGCCACTTCCATAGTAACCGTAATACTGGGGTTGTCATGCTGCCCATCTCCAAATTCAGCTTCCCCGTCTTTTACATCAATATAGAAGTTTCCTCCCCCGTCACCTGTAAGTTCAAACTGATAAACAGCCGTAACACCTTTCATTTTATCAGAATTGTATTTGTCCTTAATCGCTTCCATAATTTCTAAGTAAGACATATAAACCCTCCTTGAATTGGTGAGTGTATACCTAAGAAACACATGACAGCATTATTGAAGCTGCTACCATCACCCCTTTCACGAAAAATATCCTTTACATTGTAAAAAGTTCACCTGGTCAAATACAATTATAAAATACACGCACCATATTGTCAAAACTTTTTTCAATATTAAAAAAGAAAAACCGGTCTATTAATAACAAAAATCCAAGTCCGGCGGAATTGAAATTTAAAAATAGGATATGTTAAAAAAAAGCTCAGCAAGAGAGGAGATGCGGTATGTCTGACGAGAGGCGGCCGGATCAGGCCAGAACAGTCAGCTATGCAGCCATCCGCTATGGTACATGGCTGTTAGGGTTGATAATAATTCTTTATTTTATTAGCCGTCACCTCTTTCCTTTTATCCGTTCCTTGTTTTAAATCAGTCTATAAGTAGCAATAACACTCAGGGGTGGAAAACGAGGACTCCACAACTGCAGTTTTGTGATCTTGCAATCCAGGTTCAGGGGCATAATTTCAAGCAAATAGCAGGCCTCATAAAACTCCTCTACAGTCCATTCCCTGCGGGCAAAAATCGTGTTTACCAGGCTGATATGAAAATCCCAATCCTCCATCGGGTTGGCTTCGATATTATTACTCTTCATGCGCAGATAAATCTCCCTGGTTATAGACTCCAGTTCAGGAGTGCTCTCCACGGACAGATTCAGGGATTTAAAGGGGGGAGCGAAACAGCTGGAACCCTTGACTTTTATTGAAAAAGCTTTTTTCTTTGCCAGTATAATGTTCAAAAGAGCCACTGCTTTATCCAGGTCTGCTTGATTATCTGGATAGAGGATACCCAGGGTAAGATGTACAGGTGGATAAGGTTTCTCATATATGCCGTATCGCTCTGCGATTTCCTGCTGCAATCTACTGGCCCATCCTAATACTTCGCCCCGCGGCAAAGCTACCAGGTAATATGAGTTTTCTTTGATCTTTAGCATGCAGGGTCCCCCTGTAAAAATGAAGCAAAGCAAACGTTAAGAGAAGTTTGTTCAAAGCGTGGTCGTATTATAACAAACCTCAGAAAATACGGGGCAGTCGTTTATTTTAGAACGTTGTTGGTCCCAGTATCCAGAACATAATAATAGAAAACCGGTAAATAGTAACAGGCTCAACCAAAGATGGATCTGCCGAAATCAAAAAAATTAGAATAACAGCAAGTGTAGCACTGTCCTGATACCAATCCCTACTGAAGCGCCCATCAGCGCTGGCTTAATCTGCCTCCCCACTTTAAGCCCGATGGCAGCATAGAGGGAAATGGCAACGGGATCAATGGCGTGGATCCCCAGTCCAGCGATGCGGTTTAACTGCAGCGCCGTTAAGCTTCCTTCGCGCATCAGGTCCATGGTAATTCCCATCATGGCCGTGCCACCTGCAAGGAATTTTGTCACAATGGGAAGAACTGCAATTCCAGGGATATTCACCTGGGTCAGTAACGGAGTTAACAATGTCTCCAGCAACTCGATTGCGCTGGTCACCCGTAAAATATTGACCACGAATAAGGAAAAAATCAAGATAGGTGCCGCTTTGACCCCAATCCAGAAACCTTCTTCAGCCCCGCCTAAAAGGCTTTTAAACACGTTGAGCCGGCCTCCGGAAGCTTGTCCAGGTCCCTGGCCTCCGGCCGCACTTTCATTTTCACCTTCCTGCCCCGTTAAAGAGTGATCCTGGTCATTTGCCTCTGCCTTACCCCGGGTATAATACTTTTTAGAAATCTTATGGGCGATCAACCCCGAGAGCAGACCCCCAGCAATGGAGGTTGCAAACACTACAGGCAGGTTTAACCCTTCTACAGCCAGGGGAAACGTTGCATTGGCCTGTGAAATGGTAAAAACAGCAGCCAAGGTTGCAGCAATATTGGGACCTGTAATGTATTTATCCCTGTCCATCAACTTAACTGTGGCCACAGGGGCGGCAAAACTGATTAACAAGCACTGCAAAATAGCAAAGACGCCCAGACCGGGAAGTCCAAAGACCCGCAGCACAGGGGCAATGAATCCAGCAATCCGGTTCAATATTCCTGCATCTTCCAGCAACTTCATTATCCCCATCATGACAACCATAATGGGGACAATGACATATAAAGCCAGCTCTATTCCCGACTCGCCGGACTCAAGGATCAAGTTAATCACTTGCTGCAAAAAATCACCTCATTTGCTGAAAGATTAAATCAATATGGTTGTAAGTGCTCAGCCCTTTTAATATTACGCTACACTCCCCAAAGACAACCGGAGCCGATACCGGGAACCTTAAAAATCCATTTTCAAACCGGGGATATAGACAAAAACAGATCGGAACTTGTCCATTATTTCGGCACCTGGTATTCACAGGGCACATTGGTCTGACATTTACCACAGGCACTGTAGGGGTAACCGTAGGGTTCTCTTTCTTCTTTTAATGGATCCTGGATAAACAAATGCTGAAAACATACTTGCTTATCCTTTCCTTCGCTGGTAATAGCACCGGATGGGCAGCGATCAATGCACATCCCGCAGGAACCTTCCATCAGTTCCGGACAGTATTCAAAAGGAGTGCTGTAGTCTTTTGGTGTGGGTTCCACCTTTAACGTGGTAATCACACTGCCGAACCGGCCCGCCATGCCCCTAACTGTAATCATGCCCCGGTTCAGACTAAACGTTCCCAAGCCCGCTACATAAGCAGCGTGTCTCTCCGACCAGTTGCTGGCAAGTTCATTGAAGTCGATGACCTTGCGCTCATCCAGCATGGGTGCGACCGCTTTTTCCCCAAAAGATTCTATTTCTTTAATGATCAATTTTCTGATTTTGTCGTTAAAGGTCTCTCCCTGAAAACGGGAATGCAGCCATTCCATGGAGGCCTTGCCTTGGGTATGGTTGGAAGTTCGCACTTCTCTGGTAAACGGGAGAAAATAAGAGATGACCGAAACGGCCCCCGGCAGCCACTCTTCCGGCAGCATGAACTGCTCCCCGGCAATTTTTTCCTCTTTCATCTTCAAAAAAAGGGAATCGGCAGCAAACGCGGCACCAACTAAAGGTGGATCATAAAAAAGCCATTGTCCTGTAAATGAGTTGTCCGGATCAGTTTGCACCTGTTTAGTTATCTTCTCCTGGAGTTGCTGTAAAAACATGTTTACATCCAGCTCCTTTCATTTATAAACCGTAGCAACATACTCTCGAACTGCCAAATAGACCCTCTAAACGCCTGACATGCCCAGCAAAGACCAAAGTGGAGTTAGCTCACAATACCTTTCAATGTTTTTTTGCGCCAGGTCCAGGGCCACTTCGTTGTTTGGTTTAATCCGGTGGGAAACCGTATGGAGCTGTTCAATGGTATGGTATGTGTCAAAATGGACCAGGAGCACGGGCACTTTTTTCTCTTCCGCCTGGGAAAGGACTTTAACATTGGGATATAGACCGCCAGTTAAAACCAAGACTGAAGTACTGGTCTCCAGGGCCGTCAAAGCCATATCACTGCGATCCCCGCCTACAATTACAGCTTTATTGGGTGAACGCCGCAGGTATTTTAAAGCACCTTCGATGGTCATGGTCCCTACCACAATATCATCTACCCGTCGGTCCAGGTATTCCTCGCCGACCAAAAGCTCTCCGCCTAAGACGTCCAGGTATTCTTTAACGGTAGGTGAAGTTAGCTCCGGGGATGCCGGGATAACACCAATAACAGGATGGTCCTGTCTTTCCATAATGGGTTTGTGAATTCCCCGGGCTTTTTCCAGGATCGGTGTAGGCACATTGTTAAAAATAGTGCCCAACACTTCCACTCCCTGGCTTTTCAAGTAGCGATTGAAAAGTATGGCCCGGTCCAGGGCATAATCATTGTTAACGTTGGCAATAAATAAAGCTGAAGCATTAAGCTCCCTGGCCAGGGAAACATCGTCCATTTCCTGGCTGGAAAGAATGTACGGGTTCTTGGCCCCACCAACCAGCAAAAGATCCAGATCCTGGCATCTCATTTCTTCCATGGCCTTCAGGAAAGATTCCCTGTATTGTTCCCGGCTCCGGGTGCTGGATAAATAAAGTGGCCCGACATTAAGTGGGGAAACACTGTCCAGACTGCAGGTAAGTCCCAAGACTTCTTTCAACAAGATGGCATCCTCATCCTCGTTTTGAGTAGGCCAGTGGGAAGAGCCGATAGGCTTTAAGTACCCCAGTTTGATTCCTTTCTTTTTCAAGAAGAGGGCCAAGCCTACGCCGACCGTTGTTTTCCCGCTTGCTTCCGTTCCCATTATATACAAAATTTTCACCATTAACACCTCTTCCTTAGCTATTAATTATCTTACCATGTCTGCTGCACATTAGTCCCAGCTGATGGTTATCTTCACATCTACGGCCGAAGCACCCTGCTCGTATATAAACACCGGGTTCAGATCGACCTCTGTAATTTCCGGAAAATCCAGGGTCAGGCAAGCCAGCCTGGCAATAATATCCACTGCCGAATCGATATCCGATGGATTTTCTCCCCGAAACCCTCGCAAAAGAGTGTATGCTTTCGTCTCAGTTATCATCTCTTTGATTTCCGGGACCGTCAAATCCCGGGCCAGCCGGAAGGAGACATCTTCAATTAAATTGACGTAGACACCGCCCATACCAAACGCCAGCACAGGACCGAACTGGACATCGTCCATCATACCAACGATAACCTCCTTACCCTTGGGCATCATTTTTTGAATTTCCACACCATAAAGGGCTGTATCGGGGAAATGTTTCTGCACCCGGTCCAGGATCTCCATGAAACCCTGTTCCACCTCATCGGCATCCTGCAGCCCCAGTTTGACCCCACCAACGTCGGTTTTATGCATAATTTTAGGAGAAGCCACTTTCAAAACCACGGGGTAACCCAATTCTTCAGCAATAGCCCTGGCCTGGGCAGCGTCTTTGGCCAGCTTAACTGGAGCTGCTGGTATGCCATATGCTTCGGCGATAGCCGCTGTTTCATTTCCCAGCAAAACCATGCGCTGGTCCCGGAGCACATCATATAAAATGGCCTTGACCCTGTTTTGATCAATATCCTTAAACCGGATGGGTTCTTTCTGTTTATGCTGCTTTAAAAACTGGCTGTATGAAACCATGCCTCGCAAGGCCGTTACCGTGCGCTCAGGGAAGGTATAGCAGGGAATGCCGGACTCTGCCAACATCCTGGCCCCTTCTTCCAGAAACGGACCCCCCATATAAGCAGCGAAAATTGGTTTATCAGCAAATTTTTCCTGTGCCGCCACAATAACTTCAGCCGTCCGTTCCGGCTCTGTAGTTGCTGCCGGGCAGAGGAGCACCAGGGCGCTGTCAACACCTTCATCATCCAGAACCAAGCTCAAGGCGGTCTCAAAGCGTTCCGCCCGGGCATCTCCAAGGACATCTACAGGGTTGTAAACCCCTGCTTCAAGAGGTAGCTTATGGCGTAGAATTTGTGTGGTTTCTTTTTGGAAGCCGGCCATTGTCAAGCCTTGGGCTTCCACCCAATCGGTAGTAATAATTCCCGGCCCACCAGCATTGGTGATAATAGCCACCTTGTCTCCACCTGGAAGCGGATGTTTGGAGAAGGATTCTGCAAGGTCAAATAGCTCCTCCATTGTACGAGCTCTCAGGACACCGCTTTGCTTGAATGCCACCTCGTAGGCCAGGTCGCTCCCGGCCAAGGCTCCGGTATGGGATGAAGCAGCACGGGCTCCCGCCTGACTGGCCCCGGACTTTAAAATGACAATGGGTTTTTTCAGGCTGGCCTGTTGGACTGTTTCCAGAAAGTAAGGCCCGTCAACCACGTCTTCTATGTAACAAAGGATTACCCTGGTATCAGGATCATCAGCCGCTGCTGCAATAAAATCTGCCTCGTTTAAATCACTTTTGTTCCCCAAACTGATAAACTTGGAAAAGCCCAGGTTCATTTCCATACTCCAATCCAGGATAGAAACCAACAGCGCGCCGCTCTGGGAAATAAAAGCGATGGGGCCCCGTGCTGGTGTCCCTTTGGCAAAGGAAGCATTAAGCGGGGTATGAGTATCTACCAAACCGACACAATTGGGGCCTAAAACCCGCATGCCGGCTTTACGACAAATTGCCAAAAGCTCCTTTTCCCGCTCCAGCCCTTCCTTGCCGACCTCTTTAAAACCTGCAGAAATGATAACCAGGTATTTGGCTCCGCACTGCGCCGCTTCTTCCGCTACAGAATTCACGGCGGTCGCTGGAACCAGGATCACCACCAGCTCTACAGAGTCGTTAATTTCTGACAAGCTATTATAGCATTTATAGCCCAGCACTTCCTCCCGTCCTGGGTTTACTGGATATATTTTACCCCTGTACCCGCTCTCTACGATATTTTTCATAATCGCATGGCCAATTTTGCCTTCCTTATCCGTAGCTCCAATTAATGCAACTGAACCTGGTCTAAATAAACCGTCAAGCATAGAATGATCTTCCCTTCCTGGTTTTGCCTGGACTGATGCTGTTCAGGCAAATAATGTAGGCGTTCTTGCTGGCACTACCGGGCCCGCCTTCCCTACTCCGGGAGATACTGTAAAAACCTGACCTTCCAGAGCATGGGACGTATCTCAACCCGCTTCCCTTCCAGTGCCTGTTGAAACAAATGCATGGCAACTTTCACCCTAGCTTGCAGCATGGCTTCCCCGGCTTCCCTGGAGGCCAGAGCAGGCTTCCCCATGTAAGGCAGCATATCCGGGTCGCTTACCCAGCCAACGACACGGGAAAGGTGTTCCAGGTCACCTTGCAGTTCCCCGGAGAAAATGCCTGCCAGGCGGGCAGCTCCCTGGACAAAACGTGCAGGAGGTGACGAAAGCGCATCCGGGACCTGTTGATAATCCTTTTTCACCCGCCCGGGATGACAGGCCAGCATCAAGGAGGTCTCATTGGTCCCAGCATGAGAATCGGCATCGTCTCCACAGCTTCCCGGTTGCAGCCCCGTTTCCTCTAAAAAGTCCGGGTCATGTTGGACCATCAAGCGAAAAACCAGCCCGAAAGGGTTGATCAGGTAAAACCTGTGCCGCTTCCAGGCCTTGCGGGCTGCCTGCTCTATGGCCAGTTGGTGGCGCGGCCCTCCATGGTTGTCGGATAAAAAAAGGTAGCGGAACCCTTGGGCGGCCAGCCCTTTAACCAGGAAAAGCAGAAGTTTTTTCATTAGTGAGGCGGGGGTGGAAAGAGATCCCTTTACCGGGAGCGCATCGGCGCCAAGAAAAAGCGGCGGCAACCGAACCAGGGTATATCCAGGGTATTCTTTTCCCAGGGTCCGGGCATACCGCTGCTGCAGCTCCTGGGCGATGAAAACATCTGTCCCCAGGGGCAGATGTGGCCCATGGGCTTCTATGGGGCTAACTGCCAAGAAAAAAATTGTTTTCCCGGGATCCAGCAAGCGAACCTCTTCCAAGCTCATTTCTGCATAATCAAGCATCGTATCCCCGTCTTTCCAAACTTCCCAGTTTTCCATTATTATACCATACTCAACAAAGAATAATGAAACTAACACAACAATCCTCAAGCATAATTAGCCCCTTTATTAGAAAGTTGATTCTTGATAATGGAGTTTGCGTTTCCCGGTAATCGGCTTCGGTTACTCTTCGCAGAAAGAGTGCATGAAGCCACTTTTTCTTTTCCCTTTGTGGTTCGATAGAATCATGACGTCTAGCATAAGCAGATTTGTTCTGAAAGTTCCCTCTTGATTTTTATTTTAAACTTATGCTAATATTTAAGCATAAGGTATTTCGTTTTGGTTAAAAATCTTCGCCAACAAACAACATTCGAAGCAATGCCCCTTGAAGTAAACCAGGTGTTTCACCTGGTAGATCATGTACAGACCTTTTTATCCCTGCTGCCATTTCCCAAGAACATAAGAGCTTGAAATTATATCGAAAAGAGAGGTGTGACCATGAGCAAAATGATCTTTGTCCACCCCAAGCGGTGTGTGAGCTGCCACAGTTGTGAAATCGGGTGCTCTGTCGAGCATTCCCACTCCAAGCAGCTCTATGCCGCCGTCTTTGAAACACCGCGTCCCCGGACCCGCGTTTTTGTCGAGCAGACAGGTGAAACCAGCCTTCCCCTGCAGTGCCGCCACTGTGAAGACGCTCCCTGTATTCATGTGTGCCCGACAAACGCCATGCACCGCCAGGATGTTGATGAAGCTGTATTGATTGAACAAGACCTTTGTATTGGCTGTAAATGGTGTATTTTGGCCTGCCCCTTCGGAGTTGTCTCCCAGCATGACACGGAAAAAACCATCACCAAATGTGACCTTTGCATGGATCGGACTCCTTACGGTCTTGTCCCGGCCTGTGTGAACAGCTGCCCCACTGGAGCGCTGGAATTTACGGATATTCAAACCGTAACCCGTGACAAAAGGAGGGAATTCCTGGTTGATTACCTGGGAAAGGAGTAATCCAGGTCAGACAGCCAGCATACAATGTCCATCGAACGAAAAGAAATTCAGCCGATCATCGAGAAATACCGTGGCCAGACAACGGGGCACGTAGCCCTGTTACAGGACATTCAAAAAGAGTACCGTTATCTGCCCCGGGAAGCGCTGGAACAGGTTTCTCAACAACTGGATATTCCCCTGAGCCAACTTTACAGCATGGCAACCTTTTATAACAGTTTTAACCTGGAACCCCGGGGACGACACGAAATCCATGTCTGCATGGGAACAGCCTGCCATGTCCGGGGAGCCCCGCGTATCCTGGACCGATTGTCACAAAAATTGGGTGTTGGTCCAGGCGAAACGACAGAAGATGGTGAGTACACCCTGGAAACTGTCAACTGCGTGGGCGCCTGCGCCCTGGGCCCGCTGGTCACCTTTGACGGTCGTTATTATGGCCAGTTAACGCCGGGAAAAGCTGAAAAGTTAACAGGGAGGAAGCCATGAAAACTTTTGCCAGCATCTTAGATATGGAGCAATTCCGGAAGTCAAAGCTGAAGAAACATAAGCCCGAAGCCCGTCATGTATCCATCTGCTGCGGAACAGGTTGCCGGGCTTCCGGTGCACTGGACGTTGTGCAGGAACTGGAACGAATAATGGAAGAACGGGGTGTTGATGCTGAGGTTTCTACGAAATTAACCGGCTGCCATGGGTTTTGCGAGCAGGGCCCCCTGCTGGTAGTCTTTCCTGAAAAAATACTCTACTGCCAGGTAAAAGTGGAGGACGCAGAAGAAATTGTCACAGAAACCCTAACCCGGGGGAAGATCATTGAACGCCTGCTTTACCAGGACCCCTCTTCCGGCATGCGCATCTCCCAGGAAGACCAAATTCCTTTTTACCGGGAACAAATGAGACTGCTCCTGGCCCGCAACGGGCAAATGGACCCCACCAGCCTGGAAGACTACCTGGGAAATAACGGGTATATAGCCCTGGCCAAGGTCCTGGAAAATTTGGAACCCGCAGAAATTATTGAGGAAATTAAGCAATCCGGGCTTAGGGGACGCGGGGGAGCCGGTTTCCCTGCCGGGCAGAAATGGGAAATCTGCAGGCAGCAGGAAGAAGAAATTAAATATGTCATCTGCAATGCCGATGAAGGCGACCCGGGCTGTTTCCAAGACCGCAGCATCCTGGAAGGAAATCCTTTCAGCGTCCTGGAAGGTATGACCATTGGAGCCATGGCGGTCGGGGCTTCAGAAGGTTATATTTACGTTCGTAACGAATATCCCCTGGCACTTAGCCACCTGGAACAGGCCCTGGAACAGGCACGGCAATATGGCCTGCTGGGCACAAATATACTGGGCACGGGCTTCCATTTTGAGGTCAACATCTGCCGCGGTGGGGGAGCTTTTGTTTGCGGGGAAGAAACCGCCCTGTTAAGCTCCATTGAAAGCATCACTGGAGAGCCCAACCCCAGACCCCGCCCTCCTTACCCTGCCACTCGGGGACTCTGGGGCAAACCGACAGTAATTAACAATGTGAAAACCTGGGCTACTGTCCCTTTAATTATGGAACATGGTGCCCCGTGGCATAACGCTATAGGCACGGAGCAAAGCAAAGGAACCATGATCTTCTCCCTGACCGGAAAAATCCGAAACACAGGACTGGTCGAAGTGCCTATGGGTCTTTCTTTGAAAGATTTGGTGATGAAAATTGGCGGCGGCATCCCTGGTAATAAACAAATCAAAGCGGTACAGACCGGAGGACCATCAGGAGGGTGCGTCCCGGAAAAAAAGCTGGATATTCCTCTGGACTACGAACAATTATCAAAGGCCGGTTCCATGATGGGTTCGGGTGGGATGATCGTCATGGATGAAAGTACCTGCATGGTGGATGTGGCCCGCTACTTTCTCTCCTTCACCCAGGACGAATCCTGCGGTAAATGCACACCCTGCCGGGAAGGCAGCAAGCAGATGCTTTTGCTCCTGGAGCAGATCGCCGAGGGGACAAGCGGCAGGGAGCACCTGAGCCTGATTGAAGAAATCGCTTCCAGTATGCAGGACGGTTCCCTCTGCGCCCTGGGACAGTTGGCCCCCAACCCCGTTGTAACAACCATGCGTTATTTTCAACAAGAATACCTGGCCCATATAGACGACAAAACTTGCCCTGCCGGCATCTGCCGGTCTTTAATTACCTATTCCATAAACCCGGAATTATGCACTGGCTGTGGACGCTGTCTTAAATCCTGCCCGGCAGCAGCCATCTCCGGGCAACCTGAGGAGCTCCACGTGATTGATCCGGAAAAATGCACCCGGTGTGGAGCCTGCCGGGATGATTGCCGCTTTGAAGCCATTTTAGTGCAGTAGGAGTGATTTTATGGAACTGACAATTGACGGAATTCGGGTGACCGCCCGCAGCGAAGAGACCATCTTAAATCTTGCCCGGGAAAATGGCATCTTTATCCCCACCCTGTGCCATCACCCGGCCCTGGAGCCCTTCGGTTCCTGCCGTCTCTGTACAGTGGAAATAGTTCAGGCTAAAAAACTCAAGCTGGATACAGCCTGCACTCACCCGGCTGAAGAAGGTATGTCCGTGACAACTGCATCAACCCGGGTAAGGCATGTTCGAAAAATGATTCTATCTTTTTTAATTGCCCGGTGCCCGGAGGTGTTTGTGTTAAAAGAGTTGGCAGATAAAATGGGGCTGAAAATCCTGTCTTTGCCAGGTGAAAACATGAAAGACGAAAAATGCATCCTCTGCGGACGGTGCGTACGGGTCTGCCGTGAAGCCATCGGAAAGCAGGCCATCAGCTTTGCTTTCCGGGGGGAAAAACGGATGCCGTCCTCACCTTTTGGCATTCAATCTGAGAACTGCATTGGCTGTACTGCCTGTGAATATGTCTGCCCCACAGGTGCAGTAACCGTTAAAAAGGAGCAGAAAACGATTTACCTGTCTCCCTGGTCCACAGAAGTCCCCCTGCTGGAATGCTCAAACTGCGGCAGCAGTGATAGCACTGTAAAGGCTGCCCGGCACGTGGAGGAAAAATTGAATAAGCAGTTACAGGACAGTGAAGTGAAGGCGGAAGAAACGAGCTCATTATGCTCAAAATGCCGAAGAAAAATAGCCGTCCAACGGCTGGAAAAACTTCCTCAACCAAAAGTTCGGGGCTTTGAGAAATAATTAATTAACAGGAGGGAAGAGAGTATGGATAAAGAAGCATTATCCAAAAAGAGCACCGACCCGGCTGTCCAGTCAATGATTGTCAAAGCGCAAAGAGAGCAAGTTGAAACCATCTGGGACCGCCTGGAGCAGCAGGCCCCCCAGTGCGGTTTCGGTGAATTGGGCGTCTGCTGCCGGCACTGCCTGCAGGGACCCTGCCGGATAAATCCTTTTGGAGAAGATCCGCAAAAAGGTATTTGCGGAGCCAGTGCCGATACCATGGTCGCCCGTGGTTTGGACCGGGCTATCGCTGCCGGAACAGCGGCTCACTCCGGCCACGCCAAGCATCTGGCCCATACAATGAAAAAATTGGCCAAAGGAGAAACAAAGGACTACCGCATTACCGACCCGGATAAACTGCATGCTGTAGCGGGCCGGATGGGTATTCCCACAGACGGTAAAGACGACATGGAAATCGCCCTGGAACTTGCCCAGGCTGCCCTGGCTGACTTTCACGAAAAGGACACACCGGTAATGTGGGCCGCTACAACTGTCACCAAAGGGCGGGTAGATGTTTTGTCCAACCTGGGACTGGTCCCGCTAGGCATTGACCACGAAATCTCGGAAATTATGCACCGCACCCTGTACGGGGTGGATGCTGACCCGGCGAACCTGCTTTTGAGCGGACTCCGCTGCGGGGTTGCCGACCTGGCTGGATGTTACATGGGGACCGATTTGTCAGACATTCTGTTTGGCACACCCAAACCCGTCACAAGTGAAGCAAACCTGGGGACTTTGCAGGAAGGAGCAGTTAATATCGCACTGCACGGCCACAACCCGGTCCTTTCCGATGTAATCGTCTCCGTAGCCCGGACCATGGAAGAAAAGGCAAAACAAGCTGGAGCCAGGGGAATCAACCTGGTAGGAATCTGCTGTACCGGCAATGAAATAATGATGCGACACGGTATTCCTTCCTGCACTCACTCCGTCAGCCAGGAAATGGCACTGATCACCGGCGCCTTGGATGCCATGGTGGTGGACTACCAGTGCATCATGCCTTCGATGGCTTCAGTAGCTGAATGCATGGGCACCCCACTGATTACAACCATGGACCTGGCCAAAATCCCCGGGGCCAGGCATCTACCCTTCTCCGAAGAAACCGCTGCAGAAAATGCCCGGGAAGTCATCGATATTGCTATAAACAGTTTCTCCCGCCGCAAGGGACAGCCTGTGGATATACCAGAAAACAAGAGCACCGTGATTGCCGGCTTTTCCACCGAAGCGATTGTTGGCGCTTTAGCCAAAATAAATGCCGAGGATCCCTTGAAACCCCTGGTTGACAATATCGCCGAAGGCAATATCCGGGGAGTCTGCCTCTTCGCCGGCTGCAACAATGTCAAGGTCTCCCAGGATCATAATTTTATTCAAATGGCCAAAATCATGCTGAAAAACAATGTTTTGGTTCTGGCGACAGGGTGCGGGGCAGGCGCACTGGCCCGCCATGGCTTCATGGACCCGGCCAACACAGATAATCTGTGCGGAGAAGGATTAAATGCTGTACTTACCGCCATTGGAGAAGCCAACAATTTAGGTGGCCCCCTTCCCCCTGTAATCCACATGGGATCCTGCGTGGACAATTCCCGCGCTGTAGCTGTAGCTGTTGCCGTTGCCGATAAACTGGGAGTCGACACCGACAAACTTCCCGTGGTGGCTTCCGCAGCAGAAGCCGTTTCAGAAAAAGCTGTTTCCATCGGTTCCTACGCAGTAGCAGCAGGTTTACCCACCCACGTAGGTGTCATGCTGCCGGTCTTGGGCGGTGCCCAGGCAGTGGAAATACTCACTGAGACAGTAAAAGGCCTGACCGGAGGCTATTTCATTGTCGACCTGGACCCGGAGTCGGCAGCGAACAAACTGCTGGAAGCCATAGATGAACGCCGAAAAGGGTTGGGGCTTTAATGGTAAAGCAGAAAGATAAAACAGGGCGGAAAAAAATATTTATACAACGAAACCTGGCGGGAAGCCAGGTTTCGTTGCGTATTCATCGATTACTAAATTGTCCGTAAATGCTCAGTCCATTTCTTGCTTCATACGCCGCGGAGCAGGAGGGCAGTTCTGGAGCCGTCCCTGTCAGTCAACTGCTGTGCCCTGGAAGCCCCAAAACCGTCCCCAATGCAGCGCTTGTAAATAGATCTTAATAAAACTATTATTCTTTAACAATCTTCAGTTCGACTTCACCTACGCCGATGGAACGGGTTAACCCAATCTCATATGCCGACCCACGGGACAGGTCAATAATCCGGTCGGGGTGGCGAACCTGGCAGGGACCGCGGTCGTTAATCCGGACCCAGGTGCTTTTTCCTGTCTGAAGGAAAGTAACTTCCACCATAGTCCCGAAGGGAAGCGTGGGATGTGCGGCCGTACTGGCATTTTTGTCATAAGTTTCTCCGCTTGCCGTTTTTCGACCATGAAAAATTCCTCCATAGGAGGTGGCATCTCCTCTTTTGTAATATACCAATTTCGAATTCTCTTTTATGGCTTCCTGAATGTCGTTATCAACACCAGGCACTGCTTTTAATTCCTCAAAGCTGGTAAATTTTCCATTTTCTTCACGGTACTGGATTATTTCCTTGGCTACAGTCTCATCTACACCCGGGGCCAATAATAGTTCCCAAAAAGAGGCGGAATTAAAGTCAATTTTTTCTTCTTCATTGAAGCTTAGAAACTCGACATCATAATATAAATCCGCAGGAAGTTCGGGCCGCATGCTGGAAATAGCGATGGTTTGTGTCAGTTCATTCCATTCCACATAACACCCCAGCGCTTCCACTGTTGGCCGCAAGGGAGCAAAAGTCCGACTCTGAATCCGGATGGAAGGCACTTCGGCAGGTGAAGCCGTTTTTATCTCTGCTGCCTCCTCTCCTGCAGGAAGTTTGTCTTTCGTAATGAAATAGACTTCTTTATCCCCTTTTACGCCATGGACCCTTTGTTGTTCATCATTCCAAAAAACTTTTGCATTGAGGGCTTCCAAAAGTGGACGGACAGGAACAATGGTTCTCTGATCCTGGACCAAAGGTGGAACGCCCAACCATACCTTTTCATCATTAATCGTAATGTCCACTTCGCCAGCTAATACCACACTAGAAAAGACCAAGATCAAAACCAGTGTTATGGCAAAAATGAATTTTTTACCCATTTCACGTTCTCCTTTCCTGGCTACCTCTTAACAATTTGGGGGTGTTTTCTTAACAATTTGGACATACTTTACCTTATGCTTTGGGGACAAAAAAAAGACCCAAATTGCCATGAAGTCTCTGCCTGAATTAAAATTATACTATAA
>Ga0207421_10001540_pt1 | contig 29440 bp, 23 predicted proteins | sample SodLakKL_010_SED_4_FD_187542 | JGI IMG/M metagenome (GOLD analysis project Ga0207421, IMG submission 187542) | Alkaline sediment microbial communities from Lake Tanatar, Kulunda Steppe, Russia - 8KL_010_SED (SPAdes) (version 2) | ecosystem: Environmental > Aquatic > Non-marine Saline and...
GCAGTAATTTACGCTTATGAAGATGGTACTTATAGCGAAGCTGAAGCAGATGATCCTGCAGATGAAGAAACAAGATTCCCTAATGCCGTGACAAGTGACATGGTAGACGAAGCCGGAGAATATCACCTGGCATATCTTGCTCCAGGTAATTATGAACTAATTGTGGTTGAAACAATAGACGGTGAATTCAATGATGTACTTGGAATTATAGAAGATGTAGAGGTCGAAAGCAGAGAAACAACCAATGAACAAATTGATGTAGAAGATCTTTAAGCTCCTGAATACGTTCTTTTAATTATGACCGAAAAGGGCAGTCCGTATGGCCTGCCCTTTTTTAATGCTTATTAAATAAATGGGTAAATATGATTATAAAAACAAAAAATTACACAAGTTAAAACAATATCACAAAAGATCAAGATAATTAATTCCTGTAATAATAGTAATAGTATGCAAAAAATAAAACTATTCCGGCTTTTTATAATCTTAATTTATTAATACCATATTGTCAATAAATTGTTTAGGCTCAACATATAAAAAGAAAAGTATTATTATCAGACCCTCAATATAAATAATTTTCGGAGAATATCTATAATAATTTAACATCAACTATTAACAAAAAATTTACGCCTATGGAAGCTTTATACAATGTTCAACGTAAATCACTAGTAAAACTAATCCTTTTATTAATGCTTTTTTCACCTGTCTTCACACAGGCCCAATCCATTAAAAGACAATCTGTTTCAAGTTATGGTTCTTCATTTAAATCTGAAGAATTTACTATCAAACAAACAGCAGGTCAGACATTTTTTACCTCGGCTTACTATGAAACAAACCTTTCAATATTGCCTGGGTTTTTGCAACCTCCGGTTCTTACAGCTGTGACGGAAAAGAATAAATCAGAATCATTAAAAAGTTTAAATCTGACTGTTTTTCCTAATCCAGCCTCTCATTCTGTCACCATATTTAGTCATGAACCGCTAGAAAAAGCATCAATCACAGTTAAGAATATAGAAGGAAAAACTATTATGACCGACAAGTCAACAAATTTGCAAACATATAAAATTAACTGTATGGACTGGGTTAACGGCATTTACTTTATAACAGTCAATGACACTAACAAAAGTGAAACTACTTTAAAATTAATCATCAATAAATAATTATAACTATGAAAAAAATAAAGATCATTTGCCTTTTATTTGGCTTAATAGGATATGGTGCCACTGTTAATGCACAATCCAATTTAACAATAGAAGCATCGTCATTATATACTTCGTTTAACTTTACTGACAGTCAAGGTAATAATCTTAATGATGAATACTCTGGTATATTCACAGGCACTTATGGTATGGGATATCGTTACATTTCCATGGATGGCATAATCATTAATGCCGGAGTAAATATGCGTAAAGGTGGTGCTATCATGGAATACGATGCCATGAATTACAGCTGGGACTTACAATATGCTGATGCAAGAGCAGGTATAGGTTATATGTATCCTTTAGACATTATAAACCCTTATTTAAGCGTCTCAGGGTATTTTGCTTATATGTTAAGAGGATTTCAAACAATAAATAATGAGAATTTTAATATAAAAAAATCAGGATCACTAAAAAATACAGATTTTGGTATTCTTGTTAAACCGGGAGTACAAATAACTTTATCTGAAGCTGTTTCTACATATTTAGAATTTAATTATTTAATGGGTTTGGGAAATATAGAAAGTGATGAAGGACAGACCGCAAATAATGTTGCATATGGATTATCTCTTGGAATCTCATTTTCTATAACAAACAATTAGTTGTTGAACTTAAAAAATACAGAAATATGAAAAAATTAAACGTTTTTTGGTTTATAGTCATACTATGTTTAGTAAGCTTTAATTCTTTTTCACAAAACATAGGTGATTTAAAAGGAATTCACTATCAGGCCGTTGCTGTTGACGAAGACGGTAAAGAAATCGTTGGAATGGATGTTGAAGGTAAACCTCTTTATGAAAAAGCTATCGGGGTAAGATTTACGATTACCAAAGGCCTTGATGGTACAGTACAGTATGAAGAAACTCATACAGTTACAACTGACAAATATGGTCTGTTCTCGGTAACAATTGGCTTAGGAGAACAAACAGGTGGAACTTATGATCATTTAATGGAAATTCCATGGATTGATGCCGACCAGTTTTTAAAAGTTGAAATTTCAATAAAAAATGATGGAAATTATAGAATGGTCAGTAATCAACAATTCATGTCGGTGCCATATTCTTTTTACACCAATGATATTGCAGATAATGCTATTACAACGGAAAAAATTCTTAACAACACCATCCTTAATGAGGATATTGCAGATGGAACAATAGACTTAACAACAAAAGTTACGGGAATATTGCCTGTTGAACATGGAGGAACCGGAGATGACGGTTTAACAGATGGAGGCATATTAATTGGTGGTGGAGATGAACCTATTCGAGCACTTCCGCGCGCAGAAGCCGGACAAATAACTGTTGGAGCTACAGATTCTGATCCGGTATTGAAAAATTTAACCGGCGGATCAGGAATCGAGATTGACCAGGAAGATGAGGAAGTTATAATAAGGGCAACTGTTGGTGATGTTGAATCAACCGGTGTACATAATATAAGTCCAGGGCAAATTCAGCCCGGCGAAACTTGGACATCGGCGTCATTTCCAGTTCCCGGTGACGGTACGGGAGAAATGGGGGATATTGTATTAGCCTCTCTTGATGTAAACTTACAGGGATGTATGTTAACACCTTACTTCTTTAGCTCGGAAACAATAAAAGTTGCAATATTCAACGGAACTGGCGGAGCAGTGAACTTGGGTGATAACGTTGATGTGAAACTTTTAATAGTACAATAACATTATTTTTTACAAAAAAAAAGCGTAACCTTAAATTGCAGGTTACGCTTTTTTTTAACCTAATAATTAATAACCTTGAATTAGATGTTTTTATGCTAACTTGAATATTAAATCCCGATAAACTTTATCTTCGGTATTCGTAAATCAAAAAAACATTTTATAGACAAACACTATTTATTCTTCTCTGACAAGGCTTTAGTAAACTTACTTATATACAGGAGATGTAAGTATTTATACTAAAACTCATTTTATTTAGAAATGTAATGTATAATCTAATATTAATATGAGGTTAAATCAATACAGTTTTGTATCTTTGTTACATGAAGAAGCCGGAAATGATATCATACTGGGTTCGTTCTGCTGAACATGATTGGGAAGCTGCAATGACACTTTTTCATTCAGGTAAAAACATGCATGCTCTTTTTTTTGCACACCTTACTATTGAAAAATTTTTGAAAGCACATTGGGTAAAAGATAATTAAGAAAATTATCCGCCACGTGTTCACAATCTTGAATATTTGTATAACCAGACAAAACTTTCTCTTTTACCCGAACAAATAGATGAGCTTAGAATAATTACTGCATGGAACATAGAAGGTAGATATCAGGATTATCGTGATCAATTTTATGAATTGTGCACCAAAGAATATACGGAACAAAAATTGAAATTAGTTGAAGACATTATAAAATGCTTACAAAAAAAGCTGCCATAAGCCAGGCAAAAAGCCTTATAAATGAATTGCGCGCGACGGGATATAGCATTCCAAGGTCAGTTATTTTTGGATCGTTTGTTAAAAATCAACAAAATAAACATTCAGATATTGATTTGGCTGTGTGGGATCAAAGATTTACCGGTTGCCTTGCTGTTGATTATGAACCCATAAAACATATACTAAGCAAATACGATCGTATTGAATTACACACCTTTCCTGAAAACGACAATACTGAAAAAAATCCTTTTATAAGCGTTATAGAAAAGCAATGTATTGAATTGGTTTAATTTTATTTTTTTCTAAAATGTTGCTGGTTGTGAAAATTAAACCCCCCGAACAAAAACCCCATACCCTCATTACCTAAAATTATTTTAATTTTACAAATCATAAAACTCAAAAAAATTATACGGCACCTCAAATGCTTAGAAACTGGAAAATAAATGTACTTTTTATAGCACTTGGAGGCTTTATACTTTTGTTTATAATAGCGCCTATTTTAGGAGTATATTTAAAAACTTCCTTTGAAGATTACAGTGCTACACTCGCCGACGAGGAAGTTCGCCGCAGCATTGGTTTGACACTTTATGCTTCAATGGCCGGCACTGTTTTGTTTGGGATAGGGGCAATACCATTGGCATACATTCTGGCAAGAAGGAAGTTTCCATTAAAAGGAATTGTTAATGGCATTATCGATTTGCCGGTTATCATTCCACATTCGGCTGCCGGTATTGCCATACTTGGAGTAGTTTCGCGCAATACGCTTGTGGGACAGGCCGGCGAATCTGTTGGAATAAGCTTTGTAGGCGGTGTTGCCGGCATTGTTGTGGCTATGGCTTTTGTCAGCATACCTTTTTTGATAAATGCAGCACGGGAAGGATTTTCAGCCGTACCTGAAAGATTGGAAAAAGCTGCACTGAACCTTGGGGCTTCACCTCTGAAAGTTTTTTTTACTGTCTCGTTGCCCCTGGCAAAAAAACATATAATTACAGGGCTAACAATGATGTGGGCTCGCGGACTAAGCGAATTTGGTGCAGTAGTTATAATAGCATACCATCCAATGATAACACCCGTGCTTATTTGGGAGCGTTTTACCTCCTATGGATTACAATATGCCAGACCCATTGCAGCAGTATTTATGGCAGTATGCCTGATTATTTTTATAGCTATGCGACTGTTAACACGTAATACATATCATGCTAAAACTTAGTAACATATCTGCAAAACTTGGCGACTTTTCGCTTAATAACATCAGCCTGGAGATGCCTGATGGTGCTTATCTGACTATCCTGGGGCTCTCCGGTGCCGGAAAGACCGTACTACTGGAAATTATAGCAGGCCTGATAAAACCCAATAGTGGCGATGTGTGGATCAACAACAAAAAAATAACCCACCTGCCCGTTCAAAAACGAAAAACAGGGCTTGTTTACCAGGATCTATGCCTGTTTCCTCATAAAAATGTAAAATCAAATATTGCATATGCTCTTAAAAATCAAAAATTAAGCCGTAATGAAATAAACAAAAGCATCGATGAGCTTTTAACTCAAACCGGCATAAATCACTTAAAAGACCGTTTCCCCGAAACATTATCAGGGGGAGAAGCTCAACGAGTAGCACTTGCAAGAACATTAGCCTCCAACCCACAAATTTTACTCCTGGATGAACCACTGGCTAATCTGGACGTTAAATTAAAAAGCGAACTGCGAAGCCTGCTTAGAAAAATAAATCAAAAAGGTAAAACCATCGTACACGTTACTCATGATTATACAGAAGCCGTTACACTGAGCTCTCACATAGCTGTTATAGAAAATGGGAATTTAGTTCAAACAGGCCCGCCAGAAAACATTTTCCGCAATCCACAATCAGAATTTGTTGCAAGATTATCAGGCTATAAAAACCTCTTTCCATGCTATATCGACAACCAATCTTATAATGGTTTGAAAAAAGCATTGGTTAAAAACGAAGTTGAAATATTTTTTGTTGAAAACGCAAATATTGAAAATCAAGGATTCGTGATTGTACCTTCAGAAGATATCATTATATCAGAAGAAAAAATATACTCTTCAGCCTTGAATAATTTTAAAGGTACAATCAAAAAGTTTATCTCACATAGCAATTCTATAGATGTTATAATTGACGCCGGAGTGGAATTTTCAGTTACCATTACACAAAAATCACAAAAAGCCTTGAACCTAAAACCCGGTAAAAAAGTGTGGTTAAATTTTAAAGCTTCAGCCGTTAAGTTTATCAAAAAATAAACAATTATTTTCCTGAACCTCTCTTATTCCTCTCAACAATTTAGCAATATCAACATATTAAAAATTATCTAATACTAAATTCATACTATTCATTAACTTACTATAAAAAGTCCATAACAATTCTTTTACCACATAGCTTAATATAACTACTACACTGAGATTTACAAAGATACTTCTCTGCGAATCTCTGCGATTCTCCGCGCAACTCTGCGTAACAGCTCTCTGTGCCTCCCAGGCTCAAAATATCTTTTTATAGCAGCCTCCATCAATAAACATCAAAAAAAATTAAACATTTGTTGAAAATTTGTTTTTATTTTAATAAATATTCTTTTATATTTGTTATGAGGAATCTGGTAAATTTTAAAAACACCTGGCTTATGAATAAAAAAATCCCTAAAACAAAACGCTACAGAAAAAATTTCCGCAAGAAAGTGGCTGAGAGTGAAACAAATCAATACACTTCTGCACAAAATCCGCCACTGGATAATCGTAATGTTCCAAACCACATTAAGGATATGTGGGAAGTTTATTTAGGTTTTATGAAACTTGAGCTATAATAAGCTATTAACTTCTGCTTATAAAATAATATCCCGGCTTTAAACAATCTATTACCGGTTAGTGTGTTATTAACTACTCCTTAAAACTTCAATTATCTATAAACAAATTTGCAGATCTAATCCAAAATTATAAAATTGGTTAATCTTCTTATTTCCGTATCATAATAATTCATATATTTGTATATTAATATTTAACAAGTTCGTGTGTGAAAATTATTATAGCTTTATTATAATTAATTTTATTACAGTTTTTTTACACGACCCGGGAAATTTTTAGTTTTTTGATTATGCTATTTGTATGCATATTTACTTGTTATTAATAATATAAAACCGTTTAAGGCTTTTTTAAAATCGCTATTACATATAAAAATTAAATCAGAAACATATGAAAACCAAAAGTATTTTTAGCTACTTATTTTACCTATTTTTGGGTCTGTTATTATTCAGTCAACCTTCATCCGGTCAGGATATTCCAGAGCCAAAGAATATTATTTATCTTGTCAGTGACGGCATGGGTTACAACCATGTTGATGCAACAAGCTATTATCAGTATGGGGAATCCGGAACTCAAGTCTATGAGGGACCGGATTGGGTACAGTTAGGTTTAGCCACTTATCCGGCAGTTTTGAATATTGAAAATGGAGATACTTTATATGCAGCCGGCTATAATCCGCGTGAAACCAGTGAAAACCATAAATACGTCAAGAGCGATGCTACCGATTCCGGTGCAGCCGCAACAGCTCTGTCAACAGGCAAAAAAGTTTTTTCCGGCTCTATAGGTATCGGGTTGCATGGCGACACCTTGTATCACATTAGCCAGTCAGCTAAAGCTCTTGGCAAATCAGCCGGTATAATAGCAAGCGTACAACTTAGCCATGCTACTCCTGCAGGATTTACTGCGCATAACAAAAACCGTAGCAATTACTCAGAAATTGCCAGGTATATGCTATTTGACACAAAACTAGATGTTATTATGGGTGCAGGAAATCCTGACTTTGATGATAATAGCAATCCCGCTGAACTTAGTGGACGCTTTGTGGGTGGACTAAAATTATGGGAAAAATTAAAAGAAAACAATGATCAAACAACATTTGAAATTGAGAATAATAGATATAACGTGAAAGATGCCACAGGTGACGGCAACCCGGATCCCTGGCATGTTATTCAAACCAGGGAAGAGTTCATAGAGTTATCCCAACAAGAAGAAATACCTTCCCGCGTATTAGGCGTACCAAAGGTGCACAATACACTACACCAAAGCAGGGAAAGAAAATCTCAAAGTACAAAACCTTTCGAAACTCCATTGACAGAATCTGTACCCACTCTTGAAGAATTAACCAAAGCTTCAATTAACTTACTCAGCCAAAATGAAGATGGATTTTTTATGATGGTAGAAGGTGGAGCCGTCGATTGGGCTGGTCACAGTAATGAGTCAGACCGTATGATCGAAGAACAAATAGACTTTAATAAATCCGTTGAAGCAGCTGTAGAATGGGTAGAAGAAAACAGCAATTGGGATGAAACTCTTATAATTATTACAAGCGATCACGAAACTGGTTATCTTACTGGTCCCGGAGATCCAGACCCAACTTATCCTCCTGTTGAAAACAGAGGTAAGGGCAACTTACCTGGCATGGAGTGGCACTCCGGCAGTCATACTAACCAACTGGTACCTTTTTATGCTAAAGGACCCGGTGCTGAAATTTTCGAAATGTCTGCAGGAGAATATGACCCCATCATAGGACCTTTTATTCAAAATACGCAAATACCACAAATCATCTTTTTGATGTGGGGGAAAAACTAATATTTGGCAATTCCTGAATAAAGTTATCTTTCTTTTTCCTTTCCAATGAATAAGAAAGGGAACAAAATATCGCTAACACAACAAGGTATTATAACCGATATGAAAACAATTAAAAAAGCACTGGTAAAATAACTTAATTCAAGCGAAACACTAAATGTTAAAAGATAAAACAAACTGGCAAAAACAGAGAGAAAAACATGAACAAAATGAGGGATTTTTGTAAAGTTTGTTTTTATTCCTATAACACTTCCTGCCAAAGTTGCTCCTAGTACAACAACAGGCATCTCAATTAAAGGAAGATGAAAGTGTATATGCAATCCAAGAACGGTTCCCCCAAGCCACGGGAAAAATATATCACTTAAGCTCCCAATAATTATTGCACCAAATATGCCAACAATTAAGGAGAGAATTATTTTTTGATTATACCTGTAATAAATTCCTGCAGTAACTATAGAAGAAACAATAATGTGCAAAACATGGATTAGCTCAAAAAGATTTTTTGGAATCTCCTGTTGAAGATAATAGACCAGGATAATTGTCAGCAAAATTGCACCAAGGGTTGCAAATAATGTAAAGGGCACATGGTGCCTTAATTCACGTAAAAATTCTTTTAATCTCATACTCAATTTTTTTAATCTGTATTAATCAAATAACAAAAGGTTGTTATTTTTTGTTCTAAATTCCCCTAATGCTATTACATTATTTTTATTCATCTTCATTCAACAACCCCATTACAATTCTTTCCAGCTCTTTTTCTCCGTTTTCATGAAACTTGACTTTGATAGGTATATAATACAATGGAATTTCGGATAATAAATCCATAAGCCTGGGGTCTTTTAGTCGCATTAAATCTTTTTCGGTTGTTACTATAGCTTTATCACCCGAAAAAATGTCTTCATAATATTCAGCTATCTCTTCAATATCCTTTTCCGTATATTTATGATGATCCGGATATTTAAGTGTATACAAATCCTTGCTTATTCTTTTAATATATTCTTCCAAAGAAGCCGGATTGGCTATACCCGTAAGCAGTATGACAGTTTTAATTTTAGTTGGATGGTTTTTTTGGCAGGCCGAATTAGCCGGCTGCAATTTCCCATAATCAATATAACTAAAAAGTATGGATTTTCCTTCAAACTTTCTAAGCTCTTTCAACATTATATCTTTGTCTATTGGCGAAAATACATAAGGAGTTTTTGTTACGATCACCAGGTCTGCTCGTTTGGCACTACTACGAAACTCCCGTAAATTGCCGGTAGGTAATATAAAATCTTGTGTAAAAAGATTATAATAATCAGTCAGAAGCAAATTTAATGCAGGCTTCACATATCTGTGCTGAAAAGCATCATCCAGAATAATCACATCAATATCAGGATAACTTTTCAGGATATTTTTTATTCCCCTTCTTCTTTTTTCATCAACTGCCAGTACAATATCACGATCAAATTTTTTGTAAAGCTGAAAAGGCTCATCCCCTATATCACTTACCTTTGATTGCTTGGTTGCCAACACATAACCTTTGGTTTTTCTTTTATATCCCCTACTTAGCACTGCAACCTTATAATGCTTAGTTGTAAGCATTTCTGCCAAAAACTCAACATGAGGTGTTTTACCTGTACCACCAGTAGTAATATTACCAACTGTTATAACAGGAACATTGAAAGTCTCGGAAGGTAACCAGCCCCAGTCAAACATCTTATTCCTGACAACCATAATAAGCCCGTACAGGAGCGCAAAAGGAAATACTAATATCCGTAACAGGTTCATGCGTCAAATGTAGTAAAACCTTATCAATATAGCAACCTTAAATCAATTGTTTTTGATATGCCTATCATAATATTCTTATTTATTTCAGAAATCAATTTATATTAAATAATCTTATTAATAGCTCACAAAAACCCTCCTACTCTTTTCAATTAACTTAAAAATCGTAATTTCGCAGTATTGCTTCAAGCATAAGTTAGAATTAATTTTTTAACAAAAATCAAATAAATAAATGCCAAGATGCCTAAACCCTGCAATACAATCAAATTAATATAATTATTAAAAATAATAGCTACAATTTTATAAACCATATATGAACCACATAGGCATAGACATTGGCTCTATCAGTGTTAAGGCAGTTTTGATGGATGAGTCGGGAAGAATATTTAACAAATCCTATGTACGCACTCATGGACAGCCGGTAAAAACCACTTTAAAAGTATTAGAACATATATTATCCGGTTTCCGGCAATCAGATATAGGAGGGATTGCTATTACAGGAACGGGTGGCACGATGATCTCCGATATTCTTAATGGATATTTCGTAAATGAAATAATAGCTCAAAGCAGCTCTACAAGCAAACTTCATCCTGAAATACGAACAATAATAGAGATAGGTGGCGAAGATTCAAAGCTTATAAAGCTTGAGCATGACTCATTAACAGGAATCTCCAGGCTTAATGATTTTAATATGAACACTGTATGCGCAGCAGGGACAGGTTCTTTTTTGGATCAGCAGGCTGTTCGACTGGGCGTATCTATTGAAGAAGAGTTTGGAGAACTTGCGGTGAAATCTTCACATCCACCAAGGATTGCCGGCAGGTGCAGCGTTTTCGCAAAATCGGACATGATTCATCTCCAACAAATGGCCACTCAAACACATGATATACTTATGGGCTTATGCCTGGCAATGGCACGAAATTTCAAAAGCAACATTACCAAAAGTATGGAGCTTGAAAGACCTATCTCCTTTCATGGTGGCGTAGCTGCAAATAAAGGTATGGTAAAAGCTTTTGAAAACACACTTAACATGAAGGCAGGAGAGCTTTTTATTCCGGAACACTATGCTTATATGGGTGCAATAGGAGCCGTTTTCTCCATGCTCGAATCCAATAATATAAAACCTTTTAAAGGCTTAACCTCCCTGGAAAATCATCTGCACAAAAAATCCGGTAATACAAAAAGCTACGAACCTCTGAAAAGAGAAAATTATGAGTATTATGTTGAGCCTGTAAATATTCAGGAAAATTTACCTGTTAATGCTTATCTAGGTATAGATGTAGGTTCAATAAGTACTAATTTGGTTGTGATTGACGATAAAAAAAGAGTAATAGCCAGGAGGTATCTAAAAACTGCCGGCAATCCTATAGAAGCAGTACGACAAGGCCTTGATGAAATTGGTAAAGAAAATGGTAATAAAGTTGTTATAAAAGGTGCTGCTACAACAGGCTCAGGTCGTTACCTTACAGCCGATTTCGTAGGCGCGGATGTGGTTAAAAATGAAATCACCGCACATGCAAAAGGCGCTATAAACGTAAATCCGGATGTTGATACAATTTTTGAAATTGGTGGACAAGATTCAAAATACATTTCACTGAAAAAGGGTAAAGTTGTTGACTTCACTATGAACAAAGTTTGTGCTGCAGGCACCGGCTCTTTTTTAGAAGAACAGGCTGAAAAGCTCGGTATTAACATCAAAGAAGAATTCGGAGAACTTGCCTTGGCTTCTAAGAGCCCTGCTGCTTTAGGGGAAAGATGCACGGTATTTATGGAGTCAAGTTTGAATCACGAGCAACAGATCGGAACTTCCAAAGAAGATCTGGTTGCAGGACTAAGTTATTCAATCGTTTTAAATTATTTAACTACGGTTGTTGAAGACAGGAATGTGGGTGATGTAATATTCTTCCAGGGTGGTACGGCTTATAACCGTGGCATAAAAGCTGCCTTTGAAAAAATATGCGGAAAAAAAGTGATTGTACCACCACAACATGATGTGCTGGGTGCCATGGGGGCTGCTATTTTAGCCATGCAAAATAATCCAAAAAATTATTCAACCTTTAAGGGGTTTGATCTTGCCAATAGGAAATTTACCGTCGACTCTTTTGAATGTGAACAATGCTCAAACACCTGTGAAATAAGAACTGTATCCATAGAAGGAGAAAAACCTTTAAAATATGGCAGCCGATGCGGCAAATTTGATGAAGAACGCAGGCCATCACTAGGAAAGACTATCCCAAAACTGTTTGATGAAAGAGAGAAACTGCTGCTTTCAACATACACCCCAACAACAAATTTATCAGAAGATGCTCCTGTTATTGGTATCCCACGGTCATTGCTATTTTATGAAATGTTCCCTTTTTGGAATGCATTCTTTAAAGAACTTGGATTCAATGTTATAATATCACCACAAACAGGAAGAAAGCTTGTAAACAAGGGTTGTGAAGCCATAATTGAAGAAGTTTGTTTCCCGGTTAAAGTTGGACTAGGCCATGTTATAGAACTTCTGGATAAAAAAGTCGATTATTTATTCTTACCAAGCATAATAAATGCAAAACCATTTCACGAAGACGCCAATAATGCTTGTATATGCCCCATAGTTCAGGGCTTTCCATATATGGCCAATGCAACTCTCAATTTTGAAAAATATTCCTCAAAAGTACTCAAACCGGTATTTCATTTTGGTAATGGAGAAAAGTTTATCAAAAAAGAACTGAAGAGTTTCGCACAAAGCCTTGGAATCAACTCAACCAAAGCTGATACAGCAATAAACAAAGGTTTTGAAAACCTTGCAAGTTTCAGAAACTCTCTTTTAAAAAGAGGCGAAGAGGTTTTGAACAATCTGACATCCAATACTCCTTCTGTTGTTATTGTCAGTCGTCCATACAATGGCTGCGACCCCGGCCTTAATCTAAGTATACCTGATAAACTAAGGGATATGGGTGTAATGGCTATACCGGCTGATTTTTTACCCCCAACAACAAACGGAGTTGACTACATGTCAAACATGTATTGGCGATATGGACAACAAATACTTTCAGCAGGAGATAGTATAGCAAACAACCCTTCACTCAATGCCATATATATAACAAACTTTGCCTGTGGACCCGACTCCTTCATTATGAAATATTTTAGCAAGATAATGAAGGATAAGCACTACCTGACACTCGAGCTGGATGAACACAGTGGCGATGCAGGAGTTATAACACGCCTTGAAGCTTTTATTGACAGCCTACAGACTTCAAAAGATATTTCTTACAGCAAAGCTCAAAAACAAAAAACTCAGCACATATTTTCCAACCATCGCAAAATATATATCCCTTACATGGATGATCACGGAATTGGAGTGGCAGCTGCAATGCGGCATTATGACATAGAAGCCGAGTCATTGCCATTGTCCAATGAAAAAAGCCTTGAATTTGCCAGAAAATATACCACCGGAAAAGAATGTTATCCTTTTCTTATAACTACAGGAGATATCTTACAAAAAGTTTTTTCAAAAGACTTTGACCCCAAAAAAGCAAGCTTTTTTATGCCCACTACAAACGGCCCCTGCCGCTTCGGACAATATTGCCATTCGCACAAACTTGTTATGGAAGAAGCCGGAAAAGAGCAAGTCCATATGATTAAATTTAATCAAAACAATAACCACGACAATGAACTGAACAAACTGGGCAAAGGATTTCAACTGCTGTCATGGCAAGCAATCGTTGCTATCGACAACCTTAAAAAGCTTCTTTATCAAACAAGACCTTATGAGATTAATAAGGGAGAAACAGATAAAGTTTACAAAAAATGTTTGGATTACCTGGAAAAAACAGTTGAAAATAACGGCTCTATAAAAGACACAGCTGATTTTGCTGCACGAGTTTTTAAATCAATACCGGTTGACAGATCAAAGAAAAAACCTGTTATCGGAATTATTGGAGAAATATTTGTCAGATCAAATGATTTTAGTAACAATAATATTATCCGCCGTATCGAAAGTCTTGGAGGAGAAGTGGTAGTACCAACACTCCAGGAATGGATGTTATACACCGACTGGGAAAAGAGAATAGATTATATTCGTAGTAAACAATACAAACAATATTTCAGCGAGGTTATAAAATCTTTCATACAAAAACATTATTCACGCAAAGAATCAAAACCCCTGGAAGATACAGTAAAACATTTTTTACACGAGATGCCAACAGGTGAGTTAATAAAGCTTTCAAAACCATATATGACTGAACACCTAAGAGGTGAAGCAATATTAAGCATGGCAAAGGCAGAAGAGTATGCCATCCACGGATTAAACGGAGTAGTTAACCTGACCCCTTTCCATTGCATGCCAGGTACCATAGCAAACACCCTGTTATGCCAGTTTTCAAAAAAATATCCTAATATACCTGTTTTAAAAATGGTATATGACGGTACTAAACAGCCAAGCGAAGAAACAAAACTTGAAGCTTTTATGTTTCAGGCAAAGCAATCAACTGATGTAAATACAAAAGCCTCTGCATGAAACATAATTTAATCAGCAAGAAAAATTATACAACAAAAATGTTTTAGAAACTTTTTTATACTACAACACGTAAAATTTAGTAATAATCTTTATTTTTACATAGTTAAAAAACAACTCATAATTAACCATTTTTCGCCAATTAATTTTAAAATTCAAAATAAAAATGGCAAATAAAACAATATATCTTTCAAGCTCATCCCACATGTCACCCGGTAAGATAAATTTTTACCTGGTATTTGGAGTATTTCTGATTTTATTCAGCGGTTATCAATTACACTTGCACCTACACCAGGTTCCTTATTATGAATTAACTATAGAGATTATCAAGGCCTTTCGATTTTGGAATACATTATTACTCTTTGTTATAGGTGTTGGTATTCTGTTATTTGGATTACAATGGGTAGGAAAAAAGACACCCCAATATATATGGTTTGGAAAAGATAAAATTGTATACAAACCATCCTATCTTAAATCTACAAGATCAATTGATATTGAAAATATTAAAGAATTTATCATTTCACCAACCTGGATTTTATGTGTATCTGACAAAGAAAAGCTTATGATAGACTTAAGTTGGGTGGCACCCCACATAGCAATAAAGATTAAAGAAAAACTTAAAAATATCTCCAATACAAAACAAATCACAGTTAAGGATCAGGAAAGGAAACGATAGACAGTTGTGGTAAATGGCCGAATATTTTCACTAATTACCTGCTTTTCTATATAACCCTTTTCGTTCATTTTCATTTGGGGGAACAAGTAGATCTATTTTAGTAATACGTTGCAACATCTCATAACTTTTTATTCTTTCAATCCGCCCATCAGAATGTATCCGCAACGGAGTTTCAGGAAAATCTTCCATCGTAAGTCTTTGTAATGATCTAATAGCCCGTTTACCCGAATTCAATCTTGGGCCGCCCAAACCTGTTTGTATTACAGGATAGGCTTTAGCTTCAATAAACTTACCCTTTTTGTCAACGTATACTTTAATTATAGGGGCAATACCATGCTCACCTCTAAGGTTGAACCTTGCATAAGTACAAAAATTACCCAGGCTATATGCAATGAAACTATCATCATATAATTCAACAGCCCTGGTTACATGGGGACCATGGCCAAAAACTATATCTGCTCCGGCATCAATAACACTATGTGAAAATTTACACACATTCCCACGATTCTCGCCATAATAATACTCATCCTCACAAATAACATTCTGGTGCTCTACCCCTTCAGCTCCACCATGAAATGAAACAACAACTATATCTGCTCTTTCATTCAACTCTTTAACAATACGTTTTGCATTATCTATATCATGCATATTGAGTGTGCCACGAAAAGGAGAAAAAGCCGCCATCCCAACTTTTACACCTTCATGTTCAACAATTGTTGTAGGATAGCCTTGCAGTCCGGCATAAGCAATACCTGCCTCTTCCAGGGCTGTAACAGTACTTCGGCGACCTTCTATACCAAAATCACCAATATGATTATTAGCCAAACTTAGCATATCAAAACTTGCATTAACAAGATTATCCACATATCTGACAGGTGACCTAAAAGCATAACACAAGTCGGGATCATTGCATCTCTTAACATCTCCGCCCTCATCCAATAGTACCCCTTCCAGATTGCCAAACGTAACATCCGCACTACTTAAAATATCTTCAACAGGAGCAAGCAAATTACGTCCATTATTGGCAGGAAGATAAGAGGCGTCAGGATAGTTAGTGCCCATCATTATATCTCCAACACCAATAATCGATATTTGATTTGACTCTGCATCTTTTTGACCTTTACCGGGAATAGAATTATCCTTACCTGTATAACCACTTACATTAATAAAACAAAAGAATGCTATAACCAACAAAATAAAATAAACAGAAATTTTCATTATACACCTTTTTTACATTAATAAAACAAAGTTTATCGATTACACTATGTTAATTACAAACTGCCAACCTGCTTACCAGCATCATTTATAAAACCCTGATAATTAACTTGAAATACTGAATTAATAATTAAAACCTTTATCTTTAATTGTTAATGCAAATTTATTCAAACAGGCAATTATAAGCTAATTTTTTTATTTTACATTTTATAAAACAAACGTATTAAAATTTTTATCTTTGTATTATAAGTTATTATATCTTGCAACTGAATTTAATCAGTTTATGCAAAATAAGAAAGTTGGCTGATAAGTTATTCACAAATAACCTGAAAATGGGACTTTATTTAAAAAAAGTTTTCTCAAACTCGGCCTTAGGCATTTGGGAAATTGAGGAACCATTTGAAGACATCTATTCAAAAGTTAAATTATCAAAGCAGGAAGAAAAGGTTTTTTCCTGCATGAAGTCGCCTGCCAGAAAGCAACAATGGCTTAGCTACAGGCTGATACTACCACATCTTGTCACACCGAAAGAAATGAGCTCCATTGATTATGACGAGTTTGGCAAACCTTATCTAAATAACGGTGTAAGGCATATCTCGGTGTCTCATTCCGGAAAATTTTCAGCCTTAATTGCCAGCACCAAACATTCTGTAGGAATCGATATTGAAAAGATTCAACCCAAAATTCTTAATCTTGCAGAAAAATTTATGAACAGCCACGAACTGGACCAAATTTCAAGTAAGCATGAAATGGAGTCTCTTTATTTAGTATGGACTAGTAAAGAAGCAATATATAAGCTTTACGGCAAAAAAGATATCTTTTTTAAAGAAAATATCAATATTTTTCCTTTTGACTTTAAAGGATCAGGAACAATATTAGGAGAAATTTACACACCAAACTTCAAAAAACAATTGCAAGTCCATTATCAAACAATAGAGAATTATCTCATGGCTTTTACTATTGATCAATAATTCTTACAAGTTAGCTCTGCAAAAAAGTTATTCTTAACGATAGCTCGGGCCTGATAATATTTTTTCTGAACCAATAAAACAGCACAAGTGTCAACTAATTAATCTATTGACGGGAAAAGTATTTACTCTCTCAAAAAGTTTTAAATTTGCCAAATATTAACCTTAATAAATCAAAATGAATTTTTTAAGTATTCTTTAAAGAGTAAATAATTTCTTATTTAATCCCAACAGGATGAATGTTTACCGGAACATTTGTATTAGCGCCAAAGAAAATCGCAAACAACTTGCGATATTAATTGATCCTGATAAAACAACGCCCGAACAGGCAGCTCCTATAGCCCGAAAATGCGATGATTTGAAGGTAGATTATATTTTTGTTGGCAGCAGTTTGCTTTTGGATAATGAATTGGACTCTTGCGTTAAAGCCCTTCGAAATAATTGTAAAATACCGGTAGTAATTTTCCCCGGCAACAATTTGCAAATAAGCTCACAAGCTAATGCTATTTTATTTTTGTCATTAATATCAGGCAGGAATCCCGAAATGCTTATAGGTAATCATGTCATAGCAGCACCACAAATAAAAAACTCAGGGCTTGAAGTAATCCCTACAGGTTATATGCTTATAGACTGCGGCCAAATGACATCAGTACAATATATGAGCAACACACTACCTATACCTTCAACAAAAAATGATATAGCTATTTGTACTGCAATGGCAGGAGAAATGCTCGGTCTTAAAATTATTTACCTTGACAGCGGCAGTGGAGCAAATATGCCGATACCGGGAGAAATGATAAGTCTTATAAAAAAATATATTAACATACCTTTAATCGCAGGAGGGGGCATTTGCAATATCACACAAGCATCAGAGCTTTGGAGTAAAGGCGCTGATTTGCTGGTAATAGGAAATGCTTCTGAAAAAGATCCAAACATAATTAAACATATGGTAGATAATAGAGATAATTTTAACAAATAAACATTGACTTAGCTAAATTATTAAATAACAAAAATAAATTTTATAACTATGAATTTTGACGTTATAGTTCTTGGTAGTGGACCCGGCGGCTATGTGGCTGCCATAAGAGCTTCACAACTTGGCATGAAAGTAGGCATAGTAGAAAAAGCAGAACTGGGTGGTGTATGTCTTAACTGGGGATGCATCCCTACCAAAGCTTTGCTTAAAAGCGCACAGGTATATCACTATCTGAAAAATGCAGGAAATTACGGCATTTCCATAGAAGGTAATGCTAATGCCGACCTTGAAGCTATGGTAAAACGCAGCCGCGAAATAGCAGGTAACATGAGTAAAGGCGTGCAATTTCTGCTTAAAAAAAATAAAATAGAAGTTATACAAGGATTTGGAAAAATAAAACCTGGAAAAGTAGTTGAAGTAAAATCAATTGACGGAGAAGTCAAAGAATTAAAAGCAAACCATATTATAATTGCTACCGGTGCCCGTTCTAAAGAACTACCTAACCTAAAACAAGATGGCAAAAAAATTATTGGTTACCGCAATGCTTTAAGTCTTTCAAAGAAACCCGAGTCTATGGTAATAGTCGGTTCAGGAGCCATAGGATCAGAGTTTGCTTATTTTTACAACTCAATAGGAACAAAAGTAACCTTGGTTGAATTTATGCCAAATATTGTACCCCTTGAAGATGAAGAAGTTTCAAAACAACTGGCAAGATCTTTTAAAAAATCAGGTATTAAGGTTATGACAAATTCCACCGTTGAAAAGGTTGATATTGAAGGCGAAAAATGTAATGTAACCATCAATTCCAAAAAAGGAGAAGAGATAACCCAGGCTGATGTAGTGCTTTCTGCTGTCGGTATAACTTCAAATATAAAAGATATAGGACTCGAAGAAACCGGGATAAAAACCGAAAACGATAAAATAACAGTAGATGAGTTTTATAAAACCAATGTTGAGGGATATTACGCTATAGGAGATGTTACGCCTGGTCCGGCATTGGCACATGTTGCTTCAGCAGAAGGTATTGCATGTGTAGAAAAAATTGCAGGACACAACCCCAATCCAATTAATTATAATAATATACCCTGTTGCACTTACTGTACGCCGGAAGTTGCTTCTGTAGGATATACCGAAAAAGCAGCAATAGAAGCAGGTTATGAAGTTAAAGTGGGCAAATTCCCATATACAGCTTCCGGAAAAGCAAGCGCATCAGGAAACAGGGACGGTCTTGTAAAAGCCGTTTTCAATAAGACAAACGATGAGTTGTTAGGATTGCACATGGTTGGAGACAATGTAACCGAGATGGTAGCCGAAGGAGTCGTTGCCAGGAAGCTGAAAAGCACTGCACAAGACATCATAAAATCAATACATCCACACCCAACTATGTCGGAGGCTATAATGGAAGCTGCTGCATGTACCCATAACGAAGCAATTCATATTTAAAAATTAACGATATGCTTAATAGTAAACAATTACACCGGAAGGTTGTTTTGTTATGAAAACATAAAAATTAAATGTGCGGAATAACAGGAGTATACTTCTATAACAATACAATACCCGGTGAGCACTACCAAAAACTTAATAGTGCAGTAAACAGGTTGAATAACAGGGGGCCTGATAACACTGGTGTCTATACAAAACCAAATGTATTATTGGGCCACTCAAGGCTTTCAATCATTGATGTTACCGAAGCAGCATCTCAACCGTTTACTGACCCTACCGGAAGGTACACTATTATTTATAATGGAGAAATATACAATTTTAAAAGGCTCAGAAATTTTCTGCAACAAAAGGGGTTTGAATTCAAATCACAAAGCGACACTGAAGTTGTACTTTACCTATATATTCTAAAAGGTGAAAAATGCCTGGATGATCTGGACGGCTTTTTTTCATTGGCAATTTATGATGATCAAAAAAAATCTCTTTTCCTTGCCCGTGATCGCTTTGGAATAAAACCATTATATTATTACCACGACAACTATAGTATCATCTTTGCTTCTGAAATGAAAGCACTACTCCAATATGACATACCCAAAAATATTGACCACTCATCATTATTTATATATCTTCAGCTAAGCTATATTCCGGGTCCCTGGACTATTTTTGAAGATGTAAAAAAATTATTACCCGGCCATTTCATTCATATAGATAAATTTAAAAATGTAAAGGAAGAAAAATATTATTCACTACCCCTCCCTGAAGATAAATCAAACCATAGCATTTCTTATGAGCAATCATGTGGCAAACTACACGAATTACTTGAATCATCAGTAGTCGACAGGTTGATTTCTGATGTACCTCTTGGCTCTTTTCTTAGCGGAGGAATAGACAGCAGCATAATATCTGCACTTGCAGCAAAGCATGTTGATAAACTCAACACCTTTTCTATTGGATTTAAAGATGAGCCTATGTTTGATGAAACAAGCCACGCCAACATGGTTGCCAAAATGCATAATACCAATCACACCGTATTCAGCCTAACTAACGATGATCTTTTTGATTGCCTGTTTGATGCAATCAATTACATGGATGAACCCTTCGGAGATTCCTCAGCGCTGGCAGTATACATTTTGTCAAAACAAACCAGAAAAAAGGTAACTGTAGCCCTTTCGGGCGATGGTGCTGACGAATTATTTGCCGGCTATAATAAACATATGGCAGAATATAGAACATTATATCCCGGGTTCAAAGAAAAATCGGTTTCCTCATTATATCCTCTGCTGTCAAGTCTTCCACAATCACGCAACAATCCTTTATCTAATAAAATCCGGCAGATAGTCCGCTTTGGAAAAGGCATGAACCTCCCGGCTCCTGAGAGATATTGGAACTGGTGCAGCATAGCAAGTAAAAAAGATGCTAATGAGCTGTTAATAAATAATCACCCTGATGACAATTATCAGGACAGAAAAGATTTATACCTTGATATTTTCAACAAACAACCCTATAATATTGGAAAAACACTATACACAGACATGCAACTTGTTTTACCTAATGATATGTTAACAAAAATTGACTTAATGTCAATGGCAAATTCACTCGAAGTAAGAGTCCCTTTTTTAAATCATCACCTTGTTGATTATGTTATGTCCCTACCTGAAAATTTTAAGATTGATAAAAACAATAGAAAAAAAATTTTGAAAGATACTTTTTCATATTTATTACCAAACGAAATCATTAACCGTTCAAAGCATGGATTTGAAGTACCTTTACTGAAATGGTTTCGTAATGAGCTAAACAACACCATTGATAATGATCTTCTTGAAAATAAATTTATAAAAGAACAAGGTATCTTCGACCCTAAAGCCATTGCAAAACTTAAAAACAAAATTCACAGCCCCAATCCCGGCGAAGCGCCTGCAAAAATTTGGAATTTACTAGTTTTCCAACAATGGTGGAAGAATTTTTATGAAAATAGGGAAATTCACTTATAGAATCTTTTATGAAAATAAGGGAATTCACTTATAAAATTTTTTAGAAAAATAGGTGTATTTACTAATATGATCGTTAAAATATTTCGTACTTTTGTACAAAATACTTCGACAAATGCTAAAAGTTTTACGTATTCTGAATCGCTTCAACTTAGGTGGACCTACATATAATGCTACATATTTAACTAAATACATGTCTCCTGAATTCACAACTTTGTTGGTTGGTGGAATAAATGACAGCTCAGAAAAAAATTCCGAATATATTGCAAACCAACTAGGTGTTGAACCAATAACAATTCCTTCCATGCGCCGGGAATTATCACCTTTAAATGATTTAAAGGCTTATTCTCAAATCAGGAATATAATAAGAGATTTTCGTCCTGATATAGTACATACTCACGCTTCAAAAGCCGGCGCTCTCGGAAGACAGGCAGCTATAAACCTCAACGTACCGGTAATAGTACACACATTTCATGGACATGTCTTTGATTCTTATTTTAGTAACGCAAAGGCAAATCTCTACAAGACAATTGAAAGAAAGCTTGCAAAAAAAAGCTCAGGTATTATTGCTATAAGCGATAAACAAAAAGATGAAATTGCTAACAAACACCGTATATGTGAAAGTGATAAAATAAAAGTTATACCCTTAGGGTTTGAGCTTAATCAATTCACAGAAAACATGGATTTTAAACGTTTCGAATTTAGAGACAAATACAGGATAAAAGATGATGAAATAGCCATTGGTATCATTGGAAGGCTCGTCCCTATCAAAAATCACGAAATGTTTCTTGAGTCGCTAAAAAAACTGATGAATAAATCATCAAAAAAAATAAAAGCCTTTATTGTAGGTGATGGAGAGATGCGAGATTACCTTAAAACAAAAGCATCCCGCCTGGGACTTGAGCACATCTCAGTCAATGGGTATGTTCCACCAAATGATGCTAATGTAACTTTCACAAGCTGGATCTCGGAAATAGATATGGTTAATGCCGGAATGGATATTATTGCTCTTAGCTCACTTAACGAAGGAACCCCCGTAAGTCTTATTGAAGCCCAGGCCGCTAATAAACCAATAGTAACAACAGCCGTTGGAGGTATTGAAAATGTTATCCTGCCCAATGAAACCGCTTTAATATCAAATAATAATTCAGAAGATTTTGCGGAAAAGCTTTTACAACTCGTTGAAAACAAAGACCTCCGAAAAAAACTGTCAACAAAAGGCTGGAATCATGTTAGCTATAAATATCACTACAAAAGGCTGATTGACGAAATGACTGATTACTATTATGAAATGCTTGACAAATCAAGAGTCCCATATAAAATGCCGGTTGCCGTATAGTAGCTTCTATTCTTTATATAATATTAAAAACCAACCTGAATTTATAAAACATTTTAACAACTATTTGGTGGTTTTGCACTTAATTAAGATGAAACGCCAAATAATTGAAAGTTATTAGCACATTTTTTTCAAATAATATTGTTTTATAAACATAGTTTAATCAATCCATTACATAATCTTTTAAGAAAAATTTTGTATATTTGAATATTAAAATACAATAAACTTCAATTTTTAATAGTTTAGAAGAATGCCATTGACTGATTGATTATGTTATTGCAAAATCCTTTTTGCAGAATAATTGAACAATATCCTGCTTAGATAAGTTAAACTAACACATAAATAATTGTGTTTTTATTTATTTGGGCAATAAAGCCCCCAACAATCAAATAGAATAAAATCGTATTAATCTATAAAAAGACAATGCCTATGATGAAGAACGAAGCACGTACTTATGACAAATCAACTATTTCAGGAAAAACTGCTAAAATTTTGGAACAATTGCTGGAAGAAAATCCTGATTTAAAGGAAGCTGTCATAACTTCAGATTCCGAGAATGACATGAAGGAGAAGCTACGTTCCCTCGCAATGAATTACTTGAAAGATAAACCTCACACCCTGCAATTTTACAAATTTGAAACAGAGGGACGTCAAGCAATGGAAAAGTTGTCATGGCAAGATTTTGCTGCCATCCGGATACTCGATTATTTAGATAATACCGGACGCGAATTTGAAGATTTAAACCTACGAGGTCAGAAAATTATTAATGACCCTTTCGGGCTTCTATGGAAAGCTGCTTCAGAAAAAGAAGATATTGCCACACCGGAGTTCTTTGAAGATATGCTATACCTTTTCAGGCAATTTAAGGGCACTCATCATAAACCAAATAGCAATCCTGAAAAAATTAGGGAATGGATGGATAAATTCCCGTCTGGGCTGGAGGAAGAAATAATAAAAATGAGGGAGGCAAATAAAAAACGAATTATTAATATTCTAGCTGATAAAATAGACAAGAAAGAGATCAAAAGCTCGGAATTTTATTTTCCACCAAATATAAGCTTTGAGGAAAAGCTTGCACTTGTTAATAAATGGTGGAATGATGAAAGATTCCATCTCAGATTTGCAGTCAGAAACCCCGATTTATTAAATGAACTGCTTGATTTTACAATACAAGAGGATACCATGGAGTTGTTGCATAAAGCAGAAAAGCGGGGTATACCTTTTTTCGTTAATCCATACTATCTATCTTTAATGAATGTCCATGCACCGGAGTTTGTAAGGGGCAAAGATTTGGCTATACGCTATTATATAATATATTCAAAGCAACTTGTTGAAGAATTCGGCAATATAGTAGCATGGGAAAAAGAAGATGAAGTTGAACCCGGTAAACCCAATGCAGCAGGATGGATATTGCCTACCAAAAGCAATGTTCATAGACGCTACCCCGATGTAGCTATTCTTATTCCCGATACAGTTGGCAGGGCGTGTGGTGGCTTGTGCTCATCTTGCCAAAGAATGTATGATTTCCAGCGAGGTAATCTGAATTTTAACCTCGAAGAGCTTAAACCAGATCAAAACTGGGACTCCAAGCTGAAACAAATTATGAAATACTGGGAAGAAGACGCTCAGCTGCGAGATATACTAATAACCGGTGGCGATGCTTTGATGAACTCTGACGAATCCCTGGAAAAAATTCTCAACGGTGTTTATGACATGGCTGTAAGAAAAAAAGAAGCCAATAAAAAACGCAAAGACGGTGAAAAATACGCAGAAATGTTGCGTGTTAGACTTGGAACAAGGCTGCCTGCATACTTGCCACAAAGAATCACACCCAAGCTAACCAAAATATTGGCTGATTTCAAAGAAAAAGCATCTGCAATTGGAATCAAACAGTTCGTAATACAAACACATTTCCAAACACCCATGGAAATTACACCCGATTCTGAGTTAGCAGTAAAACGGCTAACAGAAGCAGGATGGGTCGTTACCAATCAGCTCGTATTCACAGCAGCAGCATCCAGAAGAGGCCACACCACAAAATTGCGTAAAGTACTCAATGATATAGGAGTTCTACCATATTACACCTTCTCTGTTAAAGGCTACGCAGAAAATAGCTATAAGTTTGCCACAAATGCCAGAACAGTACAAGAACAGATGGAAGAAAAAATTCTTGGACATATACCATCACAATACAGGGAAAAAATAAAAACATTCCCCCAGGAGGCCGAAAATATTGTAGAAAACATCAATAAATTGCGTAATGAGGCTAATATTCCTTTCATGGCAACAGACCGGAATGTCCTTAACCTGCCCGCTGTAGGTAAAAGCATGACATATCGGGTTATAGGTATTACAAAAAGTGGCAGACGTATCCTCGAATTTGACCATGACCATACGCGAAACCATAGCCCTATAATTGAAAAACTAGGAAAAATTATCATTATAGAATCAAAATCCATCAGAACATACCTGGATCAGATAAAAGATATGGGTGATGACCCGGCCGAATACGAAAGCATATGGGGCTACTCAATAGGAGAAACCGAACCCAGAATATCTATTTATGATTATCCTGAGTATGAATTTGAGGTTACGGATAAGACTACAAATTTCCAGGCATAATCCCCATAAGTTAAAAAAACTTATAGCATAATGAGATATATATGCCCACAGAGTATAAAAATAAGTTTTGCAGGCATGTAAGCGCAATGCTATTATAACACATTAGTTTGCCTGACATGCCTGCAAAGCCTCATCTTCAAGACTCATCCTAAAGCAAATTCAGTATTTTGAAAAAACACCTTAAGCATTATATACTTAATGCTATTATATTTTTATCATTGTTAAAATTTCACAAAAAACCATAGGGGTTTACAAAGTTTACTAATTTTGTACCACAATTAAACAGGAAATTTCATAATTATTTATTGGTTTTATGTTAATACATACATTTTATTTAAAAATTTAAAGTGCATGTAAAAATTTTTATTTGTTTTTACCCATATAAAACTATCATGGTTTTTTACGTTTTAATATAAATAGTAGATGGAAATAACCCGAAGAATAATAGAAACAGCAAAACAGTTATTTGTCAAACATGGTGTAAGAACCATCACGATGAATGATATTGCGGCAGAAGCAGGAGTTTCAAAAAAAACCTTGTATGAACATTTCCTCAATAAAGAGGACTTACTTGGCAAAACTCTTGATTCAATGCATGAAGAGGGTAAAGCCGAAAGAGAAATAATATTTGAAAATGGCAGGTTCAACATTGATTCCATGCTTGAAATAATAAGATTATCTGCTTTAAGGATTAATGAAATAAATCCCAATTTTATCACAGATATTAAAAAATATCATCCACGTATATGGAAAGATAAATTGAAAAAAATGGAAAATGATACCATCCAATTTAAAGCAAGACTGATAAAAGAAGGTATCAAGCAAGGTTATTTTAGAAGTGATATCAATATAGATATCGCTTCAAAATTATTGCATGAACAAATAAATATCTTGATGGATAATGAAATATTCCCTTCCAACAGTTATTCAAGAACGGAAGTATTTCAAACTATAATGAACATCTTTGGAAGAGGTGTTATTAAAGAAAATTTTCAGAAAGAATTAAACAAAATAAATAAACATAAGTCTAATGATTCTACCAATATAATGTAAAAATAAAACCTCGATGGTTTACTAACAATTTAAAAACGGATTAAGTCAAATACATCGATTGCATTAATATATGAACTAAAATTCTTATAAAAACAAAGCCAAATGTTGTACAGAAAAAATAATAATTACTTCGCTTTTTCATTGCTTTTTAGCTTAATACTGCTATCTACTATGGCTTATGGACAGCAAGCTAATACAGATACCATAGCTCTGACAGTAGAAGATGCCAAAGAAATGGCAATTGAACAAAATCCGACTATACGGGCTTCAAAGCTGGGAACTACCTCAGCAGAACATCAACTTAATGAATCACGTGGTAATTTATTGCCACATTTTAATATAAGCGGCTCTTTTGATAAAAACATAATAAGGCCGACTATGTATTTACCTTTTATGGAAGAAATGGGCCAAGACCCCTATGTTGAAGTAGGTACTGAATACAATGTCAGGGCAGCTCTTAGCGGCTCCATGCCTGTATATTCACCGGCTGCATATGCCAATATAAATGCAGACAGGAAAGAAGTTGAGCTTGCTGAAGAAGAGTACAGGGGTTCTAAAATTGATCTGGCTTTTGACGTACAACAAGCATATTTTAACGCTTTGCTGACCAAAGAAAGCAAAAATGTTATAAAAAATCGCTACAATAATGCTCTCGAAAATCTTAACTATACCCGTAAAATGCATTCACAAGGTGTAGTATCGGAATATGATAAAATAAGAGCAGAGGTAGAGACTGAAAATTTAGAACCCGAAGTAAAGGAAATGGAAAATGCTTATGAAATGGCTGTAGATCGGGTCAAAACAATGATTGGGATGAATAAAGACCAACCTGTAAAATTAGAGGGCGATTTACTTAACGCAACAGAATCATATATTGCACAATTTCAAATTGTAGAGCCCGAACGTCAACTTGCAAACAATCCGGAAATCAGGCAAATGAGCTTGAATAAAGATGTTATGAAAGAACAGTCAAAAGCCATAATGGCTACTGCTCTGCCATCTGTTAACGCTGTAGGAAATTACAACTATACAGCAGACCCGGATGATCTTAAAATTTCTGATTATCACTGGGTGGAATCATTTTCTGCAGGCTTACAAATATCAATACCAATCTTCCAGGGATTTACCGTTAAAAATAGGGCTAAACAAATGGATGTTGCAGTAAAACAGTTGGGGCTACAAAAAGATCATGTAGAAGACAACCTGCGAATGCAGCTTAACAATATTCTTAAAAGATTTGAAGTGGCGGTTGAAAACGCCGATAAAGCCGAAAAAAATGTCGAACTGGCAGAGAGAGGTCATGGAATAGCCAAAACAAGATACAAATCAGGTCAGGGAAATTTACTGGAAGTAAACGATAGTGAAGTTGCACTAACACAAGCAAGATTTAACCTGATACAAGCCAAATATGATATCTTAATGGCTATTATTGAGTATGAAAAATTTGTCGGTGAAGAATTTTAGTAAAATATATTAATTATAAAACATAAAATTAAATTGGGCAAATAAGTGCATAATACGATATTAAATTCAACACAACTTTTTGATTAACAAATTTTTAAACCATAAAACAAAATTATAACAAATGAAGACCAAAAAAATAAATATCAAAAATATATATTCCTTATTAAAAACAACAGCATTAGTGATAACATTATTGACTGCCTATGGTTGCTCCTCCGAACAAGCGGAACAAGAAGAGCAAACAGAAAAGCCTCCTGTAAGGGTAGAACAGACGGAATTGGAAACAATGGATCACCTGGCAAGGTTTACAGGCACTGTCCAGCCCTGGGAAGAAGCACATGTGGGTAGTGGAGCCGCAATGAAAATAGATCAAATTTTTGTTGATGTTGATGATTATGTTCAAAAAGGGCAATTGCTGGCAAAAATGGATGAAACTCAGCTCTATCAGGCTAAAGTACGCGTAAACACACTTAAAAATGAACTGGAAAGGCTGGATACATTGAGGCAAGTAGGGGCAGCAACAGAACAAAATTATGAACAGGTAAAATCCGAATACGAAATTGCTAAAAGCAACCTGGAGAATTTATCAGAAAACACCGAGATACAATCACCCCTTACCGGAGTTATTACAGGCCGATACTTTAGTGAAGGGGAAATTTTTTCAATGTCCCCTGCAGGCGAAATTGGAAAACCTGCAATAGTATCAGTGTTACAAATTCAACCAATTAAAGTTATGGTAAATGTTTCCGAAAGATATTTTCCTGTAATCGAAAGGGGAATGCAAGCTTCCATAACTGCTGATATGTATCCCGACAAAATATTCACAGGACAGGTTTATAAGGCTCATCCCATGATTGATCGCGCTTCCGGAACTTTTAAAACCGAAATAAGGGTAGATAATGAAGACAAAGCCCTGCGCCCGGGTATGTATACAAGGGTTAACTTAAATTTCGGAGAAAAAGAAACGCTTATTGTACCATCACAAACAGTACTACGGCAAAGCGGTTCAAATGAAAGATATGTATTTGTTGAAAAAGATGGCATAGCCATTCGCAAGACTGTAGAGATTGGAGAACGATTTGATGACGATTTGGAAATTATAAGCGGTTTAAGCCCGGATGAAAATCTTATTGTATCAGGTCAACACAACTTGATACATCAACAGGAAGTGAGAGTGGTTGAATAGCAAAATTGTTGAATTGTTGAATTGTTGAATTGTTGAATTGTTGAATTGTTGAAT
>Ga0207421_10001541_pt1 | contig 29421 bp, 28 predicted proteins | sample SodLakKL_010_SED_4_FD_187542 | JGI IMG/M metagenome (GOLD analysis project Ga0207421, IMG submission 187542) | Alkaline sediment microbial communities from Lake Tanatar, Kulunda Steppe, Russia - 8KL_010_SED (SPAdes) (version 2) | ecosystem: Environmental > Aquatic > Non-marine Saline and...
AATTCCAACGATAGCTTCGCCCCTTGCCAGGGCAATAGCATTAGACTTTACATGCTTGGCTGCCATAGTAGCAAGATATAATTCCTTTAGCTCTTTCTCTTTAATCTCTTTATCTTTATATGGTCCTGCAACCTGCTTTAAATCAGCAAGATCATCAACTCCTATATCTTTTTCCTGTAACAGGAATCCACCAGATATAGATTTAATTTCATAATCATTTTTTTCAGCAATCTTCATATCATCTAACTCTAATAACTTAATATCAGACCAGCGATCAACTAAGGCCTCAACAGCTTCCTCGGTATATGAAGGAGCAAGAACTATCTCAATATATTTCCTGCCACCAATCATTTCTCTGGCCACACTTCCGCCAACTTCCCTGTTAAATGCAACTATACTTCCATAAGCTGATTGTGGGTCACCAGCATAAGCTTTTCTAAAGGCAACAACAGGAGAATGAGCTATAGCCAGCCCACAGGGGTTTGTATGTTTAATAATTGCCGTTGCAGCATGTTCATCAAATTCAAGAATTAAATCCAGAGCCGCCTGACTATCATTTATATTATTATATGATAAATCATCACCATTTAGTTGCCTGGCAGATAATAATGACGTTCCGGATAATAAATCCTTGCTCCTGTAAACTGCAGCTTTCTGATGAGGGTTCTCACCATATTTAAGTTCTCTATCCAGTTCAGCTTTAATATTAAAACTCTCCTGGAAATTATCTTTCTGATCTGATTCAACATCCAGGCTACCAAAATAATCAGAAATTGCCCCATCATAATTAGCAATATAGCTAAATGCAGCCCTGGCCAGCTTTGATCTATATTTTTTATCTATATTTCCCTCTGTATATGTATCTAAAAATTCAGCATACTGCCCAGGATCTGTTAGAACTAAAACATCCTGATAATTTTTAGCAGCTGATCTAATTAAAGTCTGCCCACCTATATCAATCTCCTCTAAAATCCCAGAATGATCATCTGGATCATTTTCCACTTTATTCTCAAAGGGATAGAGATTACACACGATTAGATCGATTGGCTCAATCTCATTATCATTAAGATCTTCTATATCCTTTTCATTACTCCTTCTGGCCAGTATGCCCGCCATAACTGCCGGATGCAAAGTTTTAACCCGACCGGCAAGTAATTCAGGATAACCAGTAAGTTCAGATATCTCCATTACATCAATATCATTGCTCTTTAGCTTCTCAGCTGTTCCCCCTGTTGCAATAATTTCTACTCCATTCTCTGATAATTTCTCAGCTAATTCTACAATTCCCTTTTTTTCTGCGACACTAATTAAAGCTCTTTTAATATTTGACACCTTACCACGTCCTTTCTATATTCAATCTATCTGACCAATTATTTACTATTTCAACAGTCTCATTAATTGCTGCTCCAGTATAATTAGCCGGATTATTTAGTATATCTTTTTCAGCAGTTGTTAATTTGTCAAAATACTTGTTTAAACCCTCATCTTCCTGAGCCAACTCTAAAACCTTTTTGCCTGTTTCCTCAGATTTTAAAGTCAATCTCCTGACAGCTTCATGGGCATCAGGATGACCTTCCCTGGCGAGCATAATATATAATGGCTCAGCAAGAATCATATCTTTATGATTATCAAGGTTTCTCTTTAGATTTTCATGATCAAGGACGAGCCTTGCCATCACTTTATTAAGTCTTTTAATAGCCAGAAATAAATGACTGATAATTTCAGGATAATACCTGGCTGAAGATGAATTAGTTAGATCTCTTTGATGCTCACAGAGCTGGTCCATGTAAACAGTAATAATCTTAGGAACTGTTACTTTCCAGGAACTTTTGATATTTTCAAAGTTGATTGGATTTCTCTTCTGGGGCATAGTCGAAGAGCCAACCTGATCTTCAGAGAATGCCTCGCCGGTTTCACTTATCTCCGATCTCTGTAAATGCCTGAAATCATCACTTAAATCAGCAATTACCCCAAAAGTCGAAACTATACCATGAATATAATCAGTAATTTTTTCAGGTGGAATTATCTGAGTTGAATGTTCAGACCTATTAAGATCCAGTTTATTAAGTAAGACAGTTTCAAACTCTACTGGATTATCAACCAGTAAAGAAAGTGAATTATAGGCTCCAACTGCACCAGAGAATTGACCGGTAAGCTCACTGCTATAATTTTCAAGACTTTCTAACCTATTGCCCAGTCGACTAACAAACCCGGCCATATAATAGCCAAAGGTTACCGGCACAGCTGCCTGGCCATGGGTCCTGCCAAGTTGGACAGTCGACCTTTCTCGATAAGCAACTTCAGAGATTTTTTCAATCAATTCCTTTAAAGCAGGTATTAAAACTTCATCATTAAAAGCCTTATATCTTAAAATTGCAGCAGTATCTACAATATCAAAAGATGTAGCCCCTAAATGAATGTATTGCCTGAACTCAGAATCAACATTTTCCCTGAGACAATTGACTAAGGCCCTTGTATTATGTTTTGTCTTCTCCTCTTCCTTATAAACTTCATCAGCATTGATAGATTCAACTGCTTTTTTCATCTGATCAATAGCTTTTTTAGGTGCAATCCCGAAATCCACTAGTGTTTCAATTAGGGCCAATTCCACCCTGGCTTCCCATTTAAACCTTGCTTCTTCAGAAAAGTACTGACTTAATAACCGAAAATTCTCCCCACGACTATATCTGTGGTCAAGGGGACTTAAATTATTGAAAATATTTCTTTCTGACGACAAATTATTTCCTCCTCAGTCTTATATTTATAAAAAAATTTATAATTAGAGTTGACAGATAACAAAATTATGATATAATATTTATTGTATTGCCGAGGTGGCGGAATTGGCAGACGCGCAGCGTTGAGGGCGCTGTGGGCCTTAGGCCTGTGTGGGTTCGAATCCCACCCTCGGCACCATTTTAATATTATTAGTAATAGATAAAACCTGCCACTGGCAGGCTTTTTTTATTTTAAATAAACTTAATAATCTCTACAGGATAAAAAACTCTACAATCAAATTATACTCCTGTCCAGGTTTAATGTCAATTTTATATTGTAATTTTTATAAAAATAATATATAATTAATATTGTTGATTAATTCACTAAAATATTCAGGAGGTACCATTTAATAATGCCTAACAACAAAACTAGCTCATATGCATCAGGTTCATCTAAATCACTTAGACATTCATTAGCATTAACAGCAACAGAAAATGCTAAATTTATAATCTTATTTTTATATGGAGTCATCCTTATTGGTACAGCTTTTTATTTTAATAGTCCAGCTGAACTCTTTAACGGCATGATGTCTATCTCTTTATCAGAAAGCACATTAATCTCAGATTATATGGTCTTAGGTAATATTGGTTCTGCTTTTCTAAATGCCGGATTTTTAATGCTAATCTCACTGGCCATTGTAAAAAAAGCTAAAGTTAATATAAATGGCTCAATAATTGCAGCAGTTTTTACAGTTGCCGGTTTTGCTTTTTTTGGAAAAAATATTTTTAATGTCTGGCCAATTTTTGGCGGAGTTTACTTATATGCACTTTATAAAGAAGAACCTTTTAGCCGCTTTATATTAGTAGCCCTGTTTGGAACAGCTTTAGCCCCATTAGTAAGCCTTGTAAGTTTTGGTTTAGGCTTCAGTACCATTAATGGTTTGGCTTTAGGCGCAATATTTGGTACCTTAGCCGGTTTTATTCTGCCACCACTGGCGAATCATATGGTTAAATTTCATCAGGGTTATAATATCTATAATATTGGTTTTACAGCTGGTATGACTGGATCACTTTTTATGGCTGTATTTAGAGCATTTGATCTTGAAGCTGCAAGCCAGTTTCATTTTGCAGAAGGTTTAAATGATCAGCTTGGAATGTATCTGCTAGTTCTATTCATATCAATGGTTGTAGTTGGCCTTTTATATAATAACCTATCCTTTAAAGGTTTCACAAAGGTTACCAGACATAGCGGTCGATTAGTTTCTGATTTTATTAATACCGATGGTATGGGAGTAACGTTTCTCAATATGGGAATTATGGGAATAATCTCTCTAGGATACATTGTTCTTGTCGGTGGAGAAATAAACGGACCAATTATCGGGGGGATTTTTACAATCGTAGGTTTTGCAGCTTTTGGTAAACACCCTCGAAATGTAATACCTATTCTAATTGGCATTTTTCTTTCAACTCAGGTTCAGGCAATTGAAGCTGCTTCAGCTGGAGCTCTATTGGCCGCCCTATTTGGAACAACTCTAGCTCCAATTGCAGGCCAATATGGAATAAAAGCTGGACTTCTTGCAGGCTTTTTACATCTAGCTGTGGTTATGAATGTTGGTTACCTTCACGGCGGTATCAACCTTTATAACAATGGTTTTGCTGGTGGACTTGTTGCAGCAATGTTAATACCTATACTAAGTAGCCTCGGGCAAACAAACCCTGAAAGGAGTTAATAATGCGCGAAACTAAAAAGGCAGTCAAAATTATCAGTGAACTAATGACTTATTTCTTCGATCAAGGGGCAAAAAATGTTGAGGTCAAGTTCAATTCAGATGATGTTGGCCAGGAAAAAGAATATGAAATCATCATTGAAGGCTTAATAGAATATATTTCAGGTGAAGAATTAACAAAACTTAGAGAAGAATTGAATACTAGCAGAGAGGCCCAGGTTGAAGAATATTACTGGGAACTTGCAGGAGAAGGTAATAACTCTAGAGAAATGAGCCTGGTTGGCATGCTAGTAGATAACTCTGTTGTAGAATATAAAGATAATTACTTAAAAATAACTCTCTGGCGCCAGGATTAAATAAAAATATAATCAATTTAAATCAGGCCTGAGCATTAGCTCAGGCCTGAAGTTTTATTTGAAATTAAGTTTTTTTCTCTTATTAAGTTCCAGTCAAATTTCGGTATTTATTCGCTTTAGCTTCGGTCTTTCTTCGGTTTAGCTTCGGTTTAGTTTCGGTATAAATACGGTATAGATTCGATAAAAATAATAACATGGACTCTTTTTTAAAATAACTGATTTTATGAACTTAATTTATTATATCATAAATTTAAATATAAGCAATAAATAGGTGGTGCATTTAACTAATTATAATTTACTTTTATCTATTGTAAATCTTGCCGTCTTTAAAGGGTCAACAACCTGACAGATTTCAGCATCTCCAATCAAACTCATAATTAAGCCAGCTTCAGTCAGATCAAACTCATAATTTTCAACAAGATAATTAGCCATTTTCTCTGTAGCCATATCTACAGCCTCATCTAAAGTCTCTGCAGAAGCTACAGTTGAGATTAACTCTCCTTTTTCAATAAAAGGCACAGGTAAATATTTATCTCTGATAATTTCTGTCTTTAATTTTATCTTACCTCCAGCTTCAGCAGCACAGACAACAATTTCACCATCTCCCATTAATGCATGCATATCACCTGCAGCTAAAAGAGCCCCATCAGTTTGAACTTTAAAATAAACAGAAGCTCCTGGCCCCAGCAGTTTGCAATCCATATTACCTCCATGTTCACCTGGTGTCCCGGTAGAAATATCATAACCCTCTTCCGGGGCAATTCCAATTACACCTACCATAGGTTCCAGATCAAATTTATATTTATCAGAAAATATAAGTTTATTATGCTCTATCGGCAAAATCTTAGCAATAGATTCTTCAATCAGATGACCTAAAACGCCCTCTTTGGGAGCTGCAATCATAACTGCCGGACTTTCAAGTTCTATAGATAAAATCTCAACTTTTAATATATCTCCTTTTTTAGCCCCTTCAATAAATACCGGCCCAGTAGCAGGATTTATATGATCCCAGTTCATCTCAGAAATAACATCATCTTCTGATTTTAATTGACCAGAAAAGCAGTCATATGTGCTAATTGTGAATTCTTCACCAGGTTTAACTTCTGCTATTGCTTTATTTTTTTGATTAAAAGAATATATTACTTTGTTTCTATCAATTAATTTTGACATTTAAAATCACCCTCTAAAATTATTTTATTAAATTTGAAAAAAATAAGCCAGTAGTATATAATTTGTAACAGAATTATCAATATATTTAGGAGGACTGAAATGAATACTGAAATAGTAATAGATAGCGCCTGTGATCTACCTGCAGAAATGAAAGAAAAATATAAAGTCTTACCCTTTAGAATAATTATCAATGAAAAAGAATATAGAGCTGGCAAAGATATCGATATTCAGCAAGTATATGAACATATAAGAAAGAAAAATTACCCAAAAACAGCTCAGGTCAGCCCTAACGATTATAAAGAAACCTTTACTGAACTGGCCAAAAACAAAAAAAATTGTATCTATATAGCATTTTCAGCAGCAATGTCAGGAAGTTTTCAAACTGCTAAATTAATGGCTAGTGAAGTGAAGAATGAATACCCTGACTTTAATATAGAAATTATTGATTCAAAAGCAGGTTCTACTGCTCTAGGACTTCTTGTCAATCACACTAAAAAATTACTGGATAATGGTCTCCCACTAAAAAAAGTTGCACAAATAATCAGGACCGAACGGGAAAACCTGATTCATCTATTCTCTCTGGATAACCTAACAACTTTGCAAAGAGGTGGAAGATTAAGCAAAGGCAAAGCCTTCATCGGTAATATATTAAATATTAAACCTATCCTTGAAGTTGTTGATGGTGAAATAGTTCTTTCAAAAAAAGTAAGAGGTCAACAAAGAATGCTTAAAACACTTATCACTGAAATGGAAAATAAGGGTCAGGATTTAAGTAATCAAATCATTGGTATTAGTCATGCTGATGATGAAGAATTGGCCCTAAAACTAAAAGATAAAATAAAAGACAAATATAATCCTGATGGTTTTTTAATAAATATGATCAGCCCTGTTTTAGGAGCTCATCTCGGAATTGGTGGGATTGGCATCTTCTTTTTCTGCAAGCCCCCTGAAATTAATCCAGGCTAGAAATTGCAGCTCCAATAGCTGTTGAATATTCTGCTTTGTCAGGGAAATAAAAATCAACTGAAAATAACTTTGTTTTTTTCAGCTTCTTTAAAACTTCCTGGCCAATAGTCATACTTGATAATTTGCCGGTAATTACTATCTCCTGACAATCTCTAATCTGGGCAGCAAAAACTGAAAGCATACCAACTGTTTGAAATACAAGATTTATAATACCTAAAGAATAATCTGATCTGGACGGCTTATTATTTAATTTACCAAAATTAGAAGCTGTAATATCAGGTTTTAAATCACCTATTTGATCAAGAGAGATATCTTTAACTCTTAAATCAACATTTTGTAAACTACCAGCGTCTGCCATGTCTACAATATCCTGATAATCAGAGCTATTTAATATTGCATTACCCAGGCCAACAATTGTACCGCCACCAACACCTGTTCCACCTAAATGAGTAATAGAGCCGTTATCATTAAAAACTATAGCAGTGCCTGTTCCCATACTTACAATAACTGCCCTTTTTAAACCTGTTAAATAAGCTCCACCTGCTCCAATAGCCTGAAACTCAGGCACTTTAATAGTTTTTATTCCAAATAGATCTCTTTTAACAAAGGAAGAACCTACACCGGTTACAGCAATCTGGTGAATATCATTCAAGTTAAGATCTTCTTTTTCTAAAAAACTGCCTAAAGCTCCAGTAGCAGATGTTAATGGGTCACTTGCTTCAACAGTTAAATTACCAGTCATTTTTTCATCTTGAAATCCAACAATATCTGTTGTACTACCACCAATATCAATACCTAAAATCATTAAAACTGCCTCCTAACTTACTGCCTATTAAGATAGTCTATTACTTTCTTATAATCATCAAATAATGGCGCTATTATTTTAATAATTTCATCTTTTAACGGGTGTTTAAACTCTAATTTATATGCATGGAGCATCTGTCTTGGTATATCAACAGATAGATTGGTTTTACCCCCGTATTTACTATCACCAATTACAGGATGACCTAAAAACTCTAAATGAGCCCTTATCTGATGGGTTCTACCAGTTAATATTTCAATTTCCAGCTCTGAAAAGCCTTTATATTCAGAAATGATTTCATAAATTGAAACAGCTTTCTTACTGTTATGCCTGACAACAGCCATTTTCTTTCTATCATTTGGGTCTCTGCCAATAGGCGCCTCTATTTTAGCTTTTTGATGCTCAGGCATACCTTTAACTATGGCTCTATAGATCTTCTTTATATCCCTATTTTTAAACTGGCTCGATAATTTCTGATGGGACTGATCAGTCTTAGCTATTACAATTGCTCCTGAAGTATCTTTATCCAGCCTGTGGACGATTCCTGGTCTTTTTTTACCTCCAATTCCTGACAGGTTATTTAGTTGAAATAATAAGCCTTCAACTAAGGTTACACCATCATATGTTGGAGCAGGATGAACTGGAATGCCAGCAGGCTTATTAATTACAGCCAGATATTCATCCTCATACAATATTTCTAAATCAAGATTGACAGGTTTAAGACTTAAGCTCTCTGCCTCTGGAACCTTAACAATTATCCTATCATTAAAATTAATTAGATAGGAATCTTTTTCAACAATGCTTTTATTAACTATAACTAAATTTTTACCGATTAATTTCTGGATGTAAGAACGAGAAAAATCTAATTTATCTGCTAAAAATTTATCTATTCTTATATCGCTTTCATCAGCAATTAATTTTAACTCTTCTTTCAATCTTTCCACTCCTAAATCATAATTCTTCAAATTTAAAAATAAATAATATTAACCCCAGTACTCCTAAAACTATATAAATATCTGCAAAATTAAAAACTGGCCAGATCTGAAAATCAAAAAAGTCAATAACATAACCATATATTAATCTATCTAAAATATTACCAGTTGCACCGGCAAAAACAAAAACAAAAAACAGATTAATATAAAAATTATTAGAAAAAACCTGGGATTTCAAATAAAATAATAATATAATAATAAAAAGCTGTATAATTAATATAATTCCAGTCCGGTCAGCTAATAAGCCAAATGATATTCCGGTATTTCTAACATAGGTAATATGAAAGATCCCCTCTATTAAGGGGCGACTTTCCCCGATAAACATTGTATTTTCAATATAAAATTTACTTAATTGATCAATACCAATCAATAAAAGAAAAATAACTCCAAATTTAATCATCTGCTTTTAAATCCTTATAAATTTCCCTTATTCTATCAGCATATTTCTCAGGAGCTTTTAACGACCCCCAGCCATGTTGAAATTGATAGATCCCATCAAAACCATAATCATAATTACTAATAATTTCATAGGGGATTTCTTCCTTATCAAGTTCAGATTTAATTAATCCAGCCTCAAATTCATTATCAAACTCTAATACTTTTACATATCTTTCGTCTTTAGAAGCCATATTTATAACCCCTTTTATAATATTTAATATCCAATTAAAGTTGCTTCTGGCAATAATATAACCCCATCGAAGATATCATATGGATTTGCCTCAATTTTTTGATAGTATAAATTTAAATCCATCTTTTTATTTCTAAATATTCCCCTATCAAAATCCATATAAATATTATCATCAAGGCCTATAAGATTAGCCGCACTCTTAAATAAATCATCATCTTCATTTTCTTTAATATTAATATCTTTTATACCATTATTGCCATCTGTTATATTTCCAGTCATCGGTAATGTTAAAAGACTATAACTTGATTCTACAGGTGATTCATCACTATTTAAATATTCAGCCAGCCATTGTTTCCTGGATCCTAAATAATGCTCTTTCTGTGCCTGATAAAAGCTATAATTAAAAATGGCATTACCATTATTATTTAAACGTTCATTTGCCAACTCTTTAATTAATTCTTCTCTTAAAGTATGAGCCTCTCTATAATCAATATCCCACATCTCACGAATCTCAATGCTCTCTAATTCAACATCAATCATCTCAACTAAAAGCCTATTCCAGTCAGAACCCCAGCTTTGATTAAAATTAGAACTATTATTTGATAATATATCCTTAAATTCTAATAAAATATCTCTTCTATCAGCTGCAGATATTGTTCTATTTAATAATCTATTAACTGTATCCCTTTCAGGCAGTTTCTGCCTCATATATTGCAATGAACTAATAAATTGATCTTCTTGAGAATTCATGTCGCCTGTTTTAACTGAAATCCCGGGACTATTTGAATTATTATTATATTCTCTAATTCTATTTAAAAATATTGCCCAGTTAGAAATGACTTCCTCTACAAATAGATCAGGACTTAAATCACCTTTAACATAAGAATCAAATATCCAGCTATAGGCATGTCTATCCCCCAGGACAACTAAAGAAATATCATTATTTTCAAATTGATGGATAACAAAATCTGCCAGTAAATCCTGATGTTCTTGAATCCCTCTAAACTGGCCAATAACAATAGCTTCTTTACCAGATACTGTTTCTAATAAATTTATAGGTAAATCCCCTTTAGAAAAAGTTTCTGAAGCATCAATTATATCATCTTCACTTATTCTAGAACAGCCTGTTAAATTTAAAATTATTAATGTCAGGACTAGAAATAAAAAGAGTCCTTTAAATTTCCTCATTATCATCACCTAAAATTCTATAACATATGTAAATTTAATTCTTCTGAAAGACTTTTTAAAACATTCATGCCAACCACACTATTACCTGAATTATCAAGTGATGGCCCAAAAACACCAATTCCAAATCTATTCTTTACTGGCGCTAAAATACCACCAGATACTCCACTTTTAGCAGGAATACCTACATCAATTGCAAAACTGCCTGAGCGATCATACATTCCACATGTTAACATTATTGACCTAACAATTGAAGCAACCTTTTTTGAAATAATTCTATCTCCAGTAATTGGATCAATACCCCTATTTGCAAAAACCGAAGAAGCCCTGGCAATATCCACAGTATCAACCTTTATAGAGCATTGTTTGAAATATAAATCAAGAGATTTTTCAACATCTCCCTTTATTATCCTGTGATCTTTTAAGAAATAAGCTAGAGAACGATTCCTGTCTGCTGTCATCTTTTCAGATTTATAAACTTCCTCATCAACTTTTAAATCTTTATTCCCAAATAAATTTTTAAAAAATTTCAGTAAAATATTAAAACTATTTTCTGATTTGTTTTCTCTTATTAGAGAAGTTACTGCAATAGCACCGGCATTTATCATAGGATTAAAAGGCTTAGGATGACCAACTAATTTATTAATAGAATTAAACTCTTCTCCTGTTGGCTCTACCCCAACTCTCTTAAAGACAGCCTCTTCTCCTAATTCTAATATTGCTAAAGCCAGAACAATTGGTTTTGATATACTCTGAATCGTAAACTTATAATTCCAATCTCCAGCTTTATAAACTTCTCCAGTCATATCAACCATTACTACGGCCGCTAAGTTAGGTTCAACCTTATTTAAAGCAGGTATATAACTTGCAACTTTTCCTTTTTGATAGTTTTTTAAATTACTCTCTAATATATTTTTTAATAAAATATTGCAATTATTTTTATCCATACTTAGTTATTCAGCCTTGTTTTATCCAGTTCTTCATTACGATACTCTTCTTTGGATTCACTTTCTTCAAATTCTTTAGTATCCTCTAGATCAGATAATTCTTCATCTTCATTTTCTGAATTATTCTGAACTAAATCATCACCTTCAAGATTTTCATCATCATGGCTGGCTTCCTTTTTATCATTAAAAATTTCTTCTTCAAGCTCAATTTCTTGATCAAACTTACCCTCTTCAATAATTTCCATATAATTTTCTAATAAGGATTTAAATCTAATCCTGAATAACTCTCTTTTTTCCTTTAAATTTTCTAGTTTGCTTTTTTCAGACTGAACCTCATCCCTGGCCCTCTGTTTAATCTTTTCAGCCTCTAATTCAGCTTCTTTAATTATATTTTGGGCTTCTTTCTGGGCATGCCTTGTCTGATCCCTTACAGTTTCTTGAACACTCTCTAAAGTGCCTTCTAGTTTATCCTGAATACTTTTATAACTTTCTAATTTTTCCTGCAGGCGCTCTTTCTCATCTTCAAGTGAACTATAATCTTTTAGTAATCTTTCATAAGCCAGTCCTACCTCATCTAAAAATTCATCAACTTCATTTGAATTATAACCAAAAGCCGATTTTTTAAATTCCTTATTATAGATATCTAAAGGAGAAAATTTCATATATTTAACCTCCTATTTTATGTTATTCTTTCTAATTTCAATTTAATTCTACCTCGATTAGACTTCCCTCTTTTTTCAGCTACATGTAATCTTCCTCTACCCTTAAATGATATCATGTCTCCAACTTCCACATCAGCTGAAACATCATCAACTTCTTTCCAATTTAATTTTATTTTCCCAGAAGTAATATATTGAGAGCTCCTGCTTCTTGATTCACCAAAACCAGCACTGATTATAGCATCAAGTCTCATAGAAGCTACAGTTGCTAAAATTTCCTTATGATTTTCTGGTTTAAATTTAATGTCATCACGTTCAATTTTACTTGTCTTAATAGGGACTTCATTAACACTGGTTAAGTTAAGCTCAATTTCATCTGTTATCTCTGAACCAACTATAACCTGTGCAAAATCATCAAAGATTATTATATCACCTACATAATCTCTTTGAACACCTAAACCCATTATTGCCCCTAAAAAATCTCTATGTGAAAGATTTACAAAATCAAAATTACCTTCAATTTGATAAAAAGCTAAGGGTACTGTCTGATGATCTGGAAACAAATAATCTGGAAAGATCAAAATCCTTTTTCTTTCTGCTTTAGAATATCCACCATCAATCTTAAAATTTATTTCAGATATCTGTTCCAGTATTTTTTTAGCTATTTTTTGCTGATGCGGATTTAAAAACTTTGTAGCTATCTGTTGATTTCTCTCTTTAACTAAATCAATTTTATCTAGAATTCTTTCTCCTAAATCTCTATCCTCCTGATCATTTAGGAAAGATAATATATCATCGCTATACGCCATTTTTACATACTCCTTTAATTAAATTAAGCCATAAAATAAACTAACAATAATACTTCTTGCTATTCTTAATAAAAAGAAAGCTACAATTGGAGAAAAATCAATCCCCATATTACTGGTAGGCAAAACCTGCCTTATTGGCCTTAATATAGGTTCAGTAACCCCATAAATGAAGTTGATTGCTCCTCTAAAACTGGAGTTATACTGAATACCTCTCCCAAACCAGGATAATAATACCCTGATCAATATCAAAAAATATAAAATATTAAAAAATGCATCAACTGTCCTTATTAATAACAAAATCTAATACCTCCATTCATTTAATCAGTTACAAATTCATTTTTTATTGCATTTTCAATCGCTCTGGCATCTACATCAATTCCAGGTGGTGTAAAGATAAATACACCGGTACCTATTTTTTGAGTATTACCATTAATAGCATAAACAGAGCCACTTAAAAAATCAATAAACCGTCTGGCTAAAACTCTATCCCTCTCTTCTAAATTTAAAATGACTGCCTTTGATTCTTTTAAATCATCAACAATCTCCCTGACATCATCAAAAGATTCTGGACTATGAACTACCATCTGAATATCTTTGGTTCGGCTTAACTTAATGACCTTATTATCTTTAGCCTTTTTCTTTTTTATTTTCTTATTTTCATTATTATCAAGCTCATTATAGTCATCTTCAAACTCATCAATATTCTCTTCAGTAAAACCGAAAAATCCTATTAATTTTTTCCAGATACTTTCTTCTGTCATTTAAATCACCTGCTTTTTTAGTTTATTATTCATACTCTCTTTCTCCAAAAATTTCTCTTCCAATTCTAACATAAGTGGCTCCCTCTTCTACAGCAACTTCATAATCATTTGTCATACCCATTGAAAGCTCAGATATTTCGTAGCCATTAGAATTTAGGTCCTCCTTTAAATTTCTTAACTCTTTAAAATAAGGTCTTGTTTTTTCTGGATTATCAAAATGGGGCAAAATAGTCATCAAGCCTCTTATATCCAGGTTTTCTAATTTCCATAACTCAGGAAAGACATCCAGAAAATCAACCTTTGAAAAACCATACTTATTGTCATCACCAGCTATATTAATCTGAACTAAAACTGGAATAACTCTACCATTCTTTCGAGCCCGTTTATTTATCTCTCTTGCCAGCCTGGGACTATCAAGAGAATGGATCAATCGACAATTATCAAGCCTGGCCAGATACTTAACTTTATTTCTCTGTAAATGTCCAATGAAATGCCAGTTAACAAAACCTGGCTTCTCTTCTTCCTTATCCAGAAGTTCCTGAACTCTACTTTCTCCAAAGCTGTCAATACCCACTTCTTTTAATTTACTAATTTTGTTAAAATCCTGATTCTTGCTTACTGGTAAGATATTGATCTCATTAAAATCTCTTCCAGCTCTTTTTGCTGCTGCTTTTATTTTATTTTCAACTTTTTTATAATTAGTTATAACTTCATCTTCTAAAGCTTCATTTTCTGTATTTCCTATCATTTTAACCACCTCTACCATAATTCAAAACCTCAGGATTAATAATTATTCTATCTCCAAGGTTTAAGCCTTCTACAACTAATTCTTTTGAATTACCACCTATAATTTTTAAATTTCTAAATTCGATAATTCCTCGATTATTTTCTACTAAAACTCCACGGCCCTGTACTGTACTAAAAATAGCACTTCTTGGTATAACCAGACCCCGGTAAATATTGCTAATCAACTCAAAATTGATATGCCTTCTATTAAGCCAGTCATCTTTAAATTTATCAACCTCAATTAACAGAGCTGTCATTTCTGAATTACTTATTTTATTATATACTCTACCCTTTGTTAAATTTCTCTCTGTATTAGATTCATTTAAAAAGACCTGTTCTCTAATCTTATAATTATCTGCTTTAGAGTTCTCTAAAATAAATACAAAAAATACTCTATTGTTATTAACTATTCTATAGATTGGGTCTCCTGAGTTTATTTCTCTGCCACTGGTTAAATGCCTGAAATCTGGTTCCAAATCTCTGAATTTATCAACAGAATATTGATTTAAATTATCAATTTCAAATTCTTCTTCTAAACCATCAAAACCATAACTAATTAAGCCAGACTTTTTAGAATAAAAGGTTTTATTAAAGTTATCATTATTAACTTCAATAACCTCCTGACCATAAGAGGCTCTTTCACCTTCTTTAAATAAAAGAGATATAGTCCCATTACTATTACTATAAATTACTTCCTCATCTCTAATAACCAGTGCTCTAGATTCTACACTATCAATAACCTCACCATATAATGCAGATTCAAAATTCGGTTTCTGATTATAATAGCCTAAAATAACACCAATTATCATCATAATTAATATCAAGAGTAACCATTTTTTTTTGCCTAATTTCATCAGGGATTACTCCTTACTTTATAAATAAATGCAGCCATTCTTCCAGCAGAATTTCCATCACGACGGTATGAATGAAATAAATCTGGAGAATCATATGTCGATAAATTACTAATAAAAATATTTTTAGATGGAATGCCTGATTGGACCAGGAGCTCTTTATTAGCCTGTTTTAAATCTAGCTTATATTTATCTTTTTCCTGATCAGCTTTAAAGAATTTTAAATCTAAATTCCATTTACTCCTGAATTTTTGATATATTTCACTGCCAACCTGATAATTATCAAAATCAATTCCAGGACCAATAACAACCTGAATATCCTCTAAATTAAGTTTATAATATCTTACCATATCATTTAAAGTATGTCTGGCAATTTGGTTTAAAGTTCCCTGCCAGCCAGAATGAATAAGAGCAAAAACATCATTTTGTATGTCCAGGAAATATATAGGCAGACAATCAGCATGAATTGTCCTTATGATTGAATTACAATCTTTGCTGATAATTCCATCTGCTTTTATAGTAAAATCTTTTGATTTATGCCTGTTACTCTGACAATGAAAAACTATACTGCTATGAATCTGTTCTGTTTTTATAACTCTTTTTTCTGACTTATTTAGTAACTCCAATAAAACAGGATAATCATAGCCTTTGAGAGTAAATAAAAGTCGATAATTTTTCAACCTTTTTTCTAGATATTTAAAACCATTAATCCTTTTAAACTTAAATATTGTAATTCGACCTCCATTTACTCATCTTTTAATAGTCTATCTAATTCCTTTTTAAAAGTTTCAACATCTTTAAATTGCCTGTAAACAGAAGCAAAACGAACATAAGCAACCTGATCCAGGTCCTTTAACTTTTTCATTACTAACTTACCAATTTCATCGCTGGTAACTTCTTCGTCCATCCTGTTTTGCAATTCTTGCTTAACCTCTATTACAAGCTGATTAAGCTTTTCTGGGGAAATTGATCTTTTCTCACAGGCTTTATAAAGCCCGGCAAGGATCTTATCCTCTGAAAACATCTCTCTAGTACCATCTTTTTTCCTGACCATCAATGGTACTTTCTCATATCTTTCATAGGTAGTAAATCTTTCCTGACAATCAAGGCATTCTCTTCGGCGTCTGATTGTGGTATTATTTTCAGTAGTTCTTGAATCAATGACTTTACTATTTAAATTTGAACAGAATGGGCATTTCATCTAACCACCTCAGTTAATAGATTAACTATTCTTTCTTAGAAATGCCGGAATATCAAGTTCATCTTCTCCACCGACTGGCTCTAAATCTATTTCACTACTATTAAAATCTGTTCTTTGCTTGCTACCAGATTCTTTTTCAATAGATTTTGAGCGATTAAAACCTGTTGCAATAACTGTTACCATAACATCTTCTTCTAAATCCTGATCAATCACAGCACCTAGAATAATATTAGCATCTGGATCAGATACCTCTTTTACAATTTTAGCAGCTTCATATGCTTCATGAATCCCGAGATTATTGCCACCTGTAATATTAATTAAAACACCCTGAGCTCCATCAACAGAAGCTTCTAATAATGGCGAATCAATAGCATTACGGGCTGCTTCTTCAGCTCTATTTTCTCCTCTGGCAGTACCTATTCCCATCAGAGCAGAGCCGGCATCAGTCATAATAGTCTTAACATCACCAAAGTCAAGGTTTATTATACCTGTAATTGTAATCAGGTCAGAAATACCCTGGACACCCTGACGTAAAACATCATCAGCAATTTTAAAGGCATCAACAAGGCTGGTCTTTTTCTCTGCAACCTCTAATAATCTATCATTGGGTATAATTATTAATGTATCTACATTATCTTCTAATTCTTTAATACCATCTTCAGCATTATCCATCCTTTTAGTACCTTCAACTGTAAATGGCTTGGTGACAACACCAACAGTCAATGCTCCCTGATCCTTTGCTGCCTGAGCAACAACAGGGGCAGCACCAGTTCCTGTTCCTCCGCCCATGCCTGCAGTTATGAAGACCATATCAGCTCCAGAGACGGCATCTTCTATTTCCTCTTTGCTTTCTTCTGCTGCCTCTCTCCCGACTTCCGGATTAGCTCCTGCTCCTAGACCACGGGTTAATTTTTCACCTATCCTGATTGTAACTCCTGCACTGGATGACATTAAAACCTGGGCATCAGTATTAATAGCAATGAATTCAACACCTTCTAGACCATCTTCAATCATCCTATTAACAGCATTATTTCCTCCACCACCAACACCGACAACTTTTATATTTGCAAATTTCTCCATTTCTGTTCCTATATCAAACACAAAACATACCTCCTTTCAATTTTTAAAGCTTTAAAAGAAATCATCAAAGAATGTCTTCAGTTTATTAAAAAATGAATTCACTATTTCTTTATTATTTCGCTTGTTCCTTTTTTTAGTATGAGTACTAACTGATTTACTATTATTTATTGCATAGATTATTAGACCGACCCCTGTAGAAAATACAGGTGTAGGAATTCTTCCATCTTTTTTTACATAAACAGGATTATCAATAACATCAGAAAATCCACTTATGTAATCAGGTTCACCTAACCTTACTGGTAAACCGGTAATCTGAGAAGCCAGGCTACAACTCCCATCTAATAAAGAGGCTCCACCTGTAATAACCAGTCCTGCAGGTGTCATATCTTTAGTCCCGGTCTTTTTAATCTCTCTTTCTACCATTGAAAACATCTCTTCCATTCTCGGTTCAATAACCTGACAGAGATAATTTTTTGAAATCTTTTGTTTTTCATTTCCACTTGCCTTTAAAACATCAATTTTTTGATCCTCATCAATTTCATCGCAACTTGCTATACCATGTAAAATCTTAATCTTTTCAGCTTCAGAAATAGGCGTTCTTAAACCAACGGCAATATCATTACTTACATGATTTCCGCCAACTGGAAGAACAGAAGTATACTTGATATTTCCTTCATGGAATACTATAAAATCAGTTGTTCCACCTCCAATATCTACAAGGGCAACACCTAACTCCTTTTCATCATTAGAGAGCACTGAATAGCTTGAAGCTAATTGATCTAAAACTAATTCATTAACTTCTAATCCAGCTTTCTCAACACTTTTAACAAGATTATTAATTGATGTTGTAGAACCTTTGACAATATGAGTTTCAACTTCAAGTCTAACACCAGACATACCCTGAGGTTGCTTAATCCCCTTGGTCCCATCAATTATAAATTCTCTTGGGATAACATGGATTATTTTTTCTTCCTGGGACAAAGGAATTACTCTAGCAGCCTCCATAACCCTCTCAATATCAGATTCTTTAACTTCCTTATTACTCCCTGTTACTGCAACAACTCCGTGACTATTAACAGAATTAATATGAGAACCAGCTATACCAACATATACTGAGCCAACTTCAATACCAGCCATTCTCTCTGCTTTTTTGACAGCTTCAGAAATAGAATTGGAAGCTTTGTCAATGTCAACAACTATTCCTTTTCTTAAACCATCTGAAGGTGCAATTCCTAACCCTACAATTTCAATTTTATCATCCTGATTTACTTCAGCAATTAAAGCACATATTTTTTTTGTTCCAACATCTAAACCGGCAATTACTTTAGTTTGTGACAAATCATCAACCTCCTTCCTCCTACGTGTTACAATTCAACACAGGTAAGGTAAAATCCTTTTTTATATTTCAATCTTTAAGTGCTATTTTTTTATGACAGGTCTTTCTGGAGCAGTTATATCAACATATTCTATTTCTTCATCATCTAGAATCCCTTCATACCATGCAGATATAAGTATGATAAACTTTTCTTCTAAATTTTCTGATGTCCCAACTCTTATATCATATCCCTGCTTTGTAACCATAGAGATTCCCACTGGATCAAAATGAACCTCCTTAATATCCTCCCTTAATTCAAGGGGTAGTAATTCAAGTTTATTTAACAGGTTGTCCTGAACTGCAGGAATAACTATATTGTTGCCTGAAAAATAATAGGGTGTATCTTTTAATACAGGAAGGTCATACCTATTATTCTCAATATTTTCAGCAATAATTCTATTATATTTATTATAAACAATGTAATTTCCATCATTTATAATCGCTGCAATAGGTCTATTATAATTCACCTGGAATATCAAGCGATTTGGAAAACTCCTGGAAACATCTACAGACTCAATATAGGGATCTTCCTTTAGTTCATCTTTAATTAACTCTAAATCAGCTATAAAAATATTTTCGCCCCTTATATCTGCTATTTCAACATCCTCTTCATCATATCCTCTAATTATTACTTCATTTATCTCAAAAAAGGATGAGCCGAAAATAATTCCAATCCCAAGTGCTAAAACAACTACAATAACCAGATACTTAAGCATTCTGCTCACTTCTTAAAGACTTTAATATCCTATCTCCAATTTTATAAACATCTCCTGCCCCGACTGTTAAAAATAAATCATCCTCTTCTATAATCTTTTTCAATTTATTAGTTGCTTCATCTATAGAACCAATATATTCTATTTTAACATCAGGCTCGTTTGATTTAATCTCAGCTACTAATTTTTTTGAACTTATATTATCAATTTTAGGCTGATTGGCACTATAAATATCAACAATATAATAAAATACATCTCTATCACTCAAAACTTCTTTGAAATCATTCCATAAATCTCTCGTCCTTGTATATCTATGAGGCTGAAAAACAAAGCGTATCTTATTTGATTTTAGATTTTTAGCTGATTTTATTACTGTTTCTAATTCACTTGGGTGATGAGCATAATCATCAATAAATTTTATACTATTGACTTCTCCTTTAAACTCAAACCTCCTTTTAACCCCTTTAAAATTAAATAAACCATCTATAATATCGTTCCAGTCTAAGCCGGCCTTTCTTGCTGCCGCAATGGCAGCAAGAGAATTTAGTACATTATGTTCTCCAGTCAACTGCATCTCAATTTTATCAATAAATTCTCCCTGATAAAAAAGATTATAAGATGTAAAAAAATTGTTGTTTTTTATTATGTCAGCCCTATAATCACCATTTGTTAAACCATAACCAGTAAATTCTAAAGCACCATCCTTATTTAATCTACTTTTTATTAAGTTAGTATTTACTCCTTCATCCTCTAAACAGAGAATTATTCCAGATTCACCTGTCTTTTTGATAAACTCATACATAGTATCATATAAATCTTCTTCGCCACCATAATAGTCTAAATGTTCTGGTTCAATATTTGTTACTATGGATATATCAGGGTCAAAGTAAAGTAAAGAGCCATCACTCTCATCAGCTTCAGTAATAAAGAATTCTCCCTCTCCAGATTTATAATTACCAGCTATTAAATTTATATCTCCGCCAATCATGATAGAAGGATCTCTATCTGACTGCAAAAAGATACTCGTTAACATTCCTGTAGTTGTAGTTTTTCCATGACTACCACTAACTGCAATCAACCTTTTATCTTTAGCAATTTCAGCCAGCATCTCTGCCCTTTTGAAAACTTTAATATTATTATCCCTTGCATATGTTAACTCAGGGTTTTCATCTGGAATCGCACTGCTTATTACAATTATATCTGCAGACTTTACATTTTCTTCATCATGTTCTATATTAATCATAACACCCCTTGATTCCAGTTCCTTAATTTTATTATTGTAAGACAAATCAGAACCAGTTACATTTATATCGTAATCCAGCAAAAAATTAGCAATAGCACTCATAGAGATTCCACCAATGCCAATGAAATGAATTTTTTTATCTTTAAATTTATTCAATCCATCCATAAAAATCTACTCCTTATCATCTAAAGTGCTACCATGATAAACCAAATCACAGGCTAAGCCATAAATATTATCTAAAGCCTCTGGTTTTCCTATCATACTGCTGGCACAGCTCATTTTATCAAGTTTATTTCTGTCACTTAATAATTCTTTAATTTTATTAAATATAAGTTTACTATTAAATTCATCATCTTTATAAATAATGGCAGCTCCTGATTCTTCTAAAACCCTGGCATTCTTTTCCTGGTGATTGTTAGTTGCATAGGGATAAGGAATTAAAATTGATGGCAAACCAAGTGCAGTTATTTCTGCTATACTGACTGCCCCGGCCCTACTTATTACTAGATTGGCCACCGCCAGAGCATTTTCAATATCATCCATAAAAGATGAGATGATTATTTTCCCATCTAAAAGATCATATGTATCAACTTTTCTTTTGATATTTTTATAATCCTTCTCCCCGGTTATATGAATTATATTAAGATTATCTACCTCTATTAAATCATCATAGATTTCCAGCATGAGTTCATTTATACTGGCTGCTCCCTGGCTCCCACCCATGACCAGTAAAACATCGTTATTTTTAGGAAATGAAAACTTTTCCCTGGCATCTTTAGAACAGGTTGTTAAAATCTCTTTTCTGACTGGATTACCGGTCAAAATAACTTTATCTTTTTTATTAAAATATCTTTCTGTCTGTTCATAACTTATAGCAATTTTATCTACAAACTTAGCAGATATCTTATTTGTTAAACCTGGTACTGAATTCTGCTCATGGATAAGAGTTTTGATATTTAATAATCTTGCAGCTAAAATAGTTGCTCCAGATACATAACCACCAGTACCAACAACTATATCCGGTTCTATCTCTTTTAAAATTTTCCTTGCCTTTAAAACTGCTTTAAAGTTTGAAAATCCAGAGCTAAATAACTCAAAATTTATTTTTCTAGGAAGTGGCTTTACAGGTAAACTATAAAAAGAAATACCTTCTTTGCCTGTTATCTTTTCTTCTAAACTCTTTTCGCCACCTAGATAAAAAACTTCGCCATCTTCATCCAGGCATTTATTAGCAAGTGCAATCGCTGGAAATATATGACCTCCAGTGCCTCCACCTGATAAAACTAATCTCATTAAAATCTTCCTTTCAAAGCTTACTGACTATGCCTGGATATATTAAATAAAATACCAACAGCATATAATGATATCAATAGTGAACTCCCTCCATAGCTTATAAATGGTAAAGTAATTCCTGTAACTGGCAATAGAGAAGTTACAGCACCAATATTTATTAAAACCTGAATTATTATCATTGACGTAATACCAGTAGCAAGTAAAGAACCAAAAAGGTCTCTAGCATTTAAAGCTATTAAGACTCCTCTATAAGCAAAAAAACCAAATAATATTATAACAAAAGCTGCACCTATAAATCCAAATTCTTCACCTAGAATAGCAAATATAAAATCAGTCCCTGGTTCTGGCAAATACAAAAACTTTTGCCTGCTATTTCCAGGCCCTACCCCTGTTAAGCCTCCAGAACCTAAAGCCAGTAAAGATTGAATTATATGATAACCGCTACCCCGTGGGTCTTCCCAGGGGTTTAGAAAAGTTTGAACCCTATTAAGCCTGTAGGGAGCTGAGCTGATATAATAACCCATTAGTAATACACCTGGTATTGACAGCCCAAAAAGATGTTTAAATCTCATTCCACCAACTAATAATATAATAAATGAAAAACCTATTATATTAACAGCGGTTCCCATATCAGGTTGCTGCATTATTAAAAATGCTGAAAGACCAATTATTATAACTACAGGTAAAATTCCTTTTTTAAAATCTTGAATTTTTGAAGATTTCCTGGTAACAAAACTGGCAATATAAATAATTAATGCCAGTTTAATAGCTTCAGAGGGTTGGAAATCAAAAAAGCCTAAAGAAATCCATCTTGTTGCACCCCCTGCAGTTCTACCTATACCTGGGATTAAAACTAAGGTCAGCAAAATAAAGCCTAAACCTAGAATTATTCTAGAATACTTATAATAAATATTATAATCAAGCCTGGAAGCAATAAGCATTAATATTAACCCTGCTAGAACAAATAAAAGCTGCCTGGAAAAAAAATAGTGAGCATTGCCATAGCGATTATAGGCCCTGACTCCACTTGCACTCATAATCATTATCAGCCCGATTAAAATCAATATTAGAGTAATTATTAAAAGAGGAAAATCAATATTTGAATTCTTTTCCTCCATAATTAACACCGCCTAATCAAACTCTTTTTTTATATAATCAATAAATTCCTGTCCCCTGACTTTATAGCTGGAGAACATATCCCAGCTTGGAGCCCCTGGTGAAAATAAAACTGTCAGCTTCTCTTTAGAACATATTACTGTTACTAATTTTTTTATAATAGCAACTGCTTCTGCAATATTCTCAGCCAGATAGAAATTTTCATACTTTCTATTCTGTAATTTATTTTTAATCTTACCTGAGATTTCACCAATTAAAATTGTATAATTACAGCTTTTTATTATCTGATTGATCAAATTATCATAATTCAGATTTCTATCCTGTCCTCCCATTAACAAAATCATAGGTTTCGAAAAAGAATTAATAGCAGCCTCTGCTGCATGGGGGTTAGTTGCTTTTGAATCATTATATACCTGTAACCTTTCATTTTCTAGAACCAATTCCAGTCTATGGGCTTCCAGTTTATAATTATAAACAACTTCCCCTATTATATCAGAAGAAACCCCTAAAAGATATGATATTAATGATGCAAATGCTATATTTTCTATATTATGAATACCCTTTAAAGAAATTTTATCTATAGATAAGAGTTTTTCTTTCTGATTTTTAATAAAATAAATATAGTTATCATCATAATAAATTCCTTGATCAATTCTAGAGTTTTTATTACTAATAAAAAATAGATTGGAATTAATCGAATCAGCTAAAGAAGATATCTGCTCATTATCGAAATTAATTATTGCAATACCATCTTCTTTCTGGTTTTTAAAGATATTAGCCTTTGATTTAAAATAACTATCTTCAGAAATGTGCCAGTCAAGATGATCCGGAGAATAGTTAATAAATGCAGCAATTTTAGGTCTGAAATTTTCTATGAATCTTAATTGAAAGGAGCTAAGTTCAACAACCACTAAATCATCTTTTTCAAGTTGGTCGACTATACTAATTAAAGGCTTCCCAATATTCCCGGCAACAATTACTTTTTGATCAAGACCCTTTCTTAAAATTTCACCTAAAATTGAAGTTGTAGTTGTCTTCCCATTTGTTCCAGTTATAGCAATTATACCAGATTCTATAAAATTAAAGGCTAATTCAATTTCACTTATTATCTGTATATCTTGCTTGATAGCTTTTTTTATTAATAAGTGATCTTCTGGAACCCCTGGGCTAACTACAACAAAATCAACCTTATCCAGATTAGATTTATCTTCTTCTAAAAAAACTTTCTCTGGATTCTCTGCTTTAATACTCAGGATTTCAGGCAATTGAGACCATTCTTTATCATCAAATAAGCTAATACTATTAACCTTATTTATTAAAAAATTAATTAATGCTTTTCCAGTCAGGCCTCCAGAACCAATAACTGCAACATCTAAATTCTTTAAATTATCTCTATCCACAGAACTACACCTTCTTATAATTTTCTAAATTAATGGTAAAGAAGCTATTATGCCAACTCCAGAAAATAAAATCTGTAAAATAATAAACCTCATTGTCACCTTTACTTCAGGCCATCCTGATAATTCAAAATGATGATGAATTGGAGCCATCTTAAAAATTCTTTTGCCTCCAGATATCTTAAAATAACTAACCTGTAGGATTACAGACAGAGTGACAATAACAAAGATACCTCCCAAAAATAAGAGGTATAGAGATGTCCCTGTCAATAAGGCTATTATTGCCAAAAAACTCCCTAAAAATAGTGAACCTGTATCCCCCATAAAAATTTGAGCAGGATTAGCATTATACCATAAAAACCCAAGACAACTCGATATAGTAATAACTAAAAGTAAAATTATTTGATTAAATCCTAAAATATATAAAATAGGAATAAATGCCAGACAGGATATAGTAAATAAACTACCTGCAAGCCCATCCAGGCCATCGCTTAAATTAACTGCATTACTTGTAGCAGGAATTAATAACAATGAAAATGGTATGACCAGATAACCTAAATTAAGACTATTTGCTGTAAATGGTATATATAAATCTGTAATATTATAATAAAATAGTAATACTCCAATTATTAAACCTATGATTAATTGAATCAAAAATTTAGTTTTAGCAGTTAAACCTAAAGATTCAGCTCCTTTTATATTTAAAATATCATCAATAAAACCTAAAAGTCCACTGGTTATAATTACTAATAATACAAGTACTATCTCTATTGACAGATCCAGAAATATAAATATTGATATTAAAACTATCGCCAGGATTAAAGCCCCACCCATAGTAGGTATTCCTTCTTTTGAATAATGGCTTTCAGGACCTTCCTTTCTTATCTGCTGACCAAAACTAAAGCTTTTAAGCTTATCTATAAAAATCGGCATCAATAAAACTGTGAATAAAAATGGACTAATAAATATAATAATCTGATTCATTTAGCCACCATACTCCAGTAGTAGATCTACAATCTCTTCCATTTCCAGAGCCCTGGAGCCCTTTACAAGAATAGCATCACCAGAACGCATTATCTTATTGATAAAAGAAGCAGCATCTTCATTATTATCATAAACATAAATATTCTGTTCTGCCATTCCAGCCTCAACAGCTCCTTCAGCAATAATTTCTCCCATACTTCCAACGCCAATTAATACATCTATTCCATTTTTATAGAGGTATTTACCAATTTCTTTATGGGCAGCATTCTCAATTCTACCTAGCTCGAGCATAGCGCCTAAAACTGCTATTTTCCTTTTGCCCTCAATATTTAGTAAAGAATCAATCCCGGCTTTCATTGATAAAGGATTAGCATTATAAGAATCATTAATGATTCTTATCCCATCAATCTTTCTGATTTCCTGCCTTAATTCAGTAACTTCAATATCCTTTATACCATTTTTAATAGAATCCCAGCTAATCCCCATAGCCCTTGCCACAGCAATAGCTGCTAAAGCATTATAAATATTATGTTCCCCTGCACGGTCCATTTCAAGTATATAATTATTATCCCCTTCATGAACTCTAAATCTTGATTCCTCACCATTTTTAATATATTCAATCTGATCGGCATAATAATCTACATCTTTATTTTTTAAACTTACAGTTATTTTTTCTAAATCACCATAACTATTTACCATTTCTCTAATATATTCATCATCATAATTCAAGACAGCTATTCCATCTGAATTTAAACCAGCTAATAATTCTGCTTTTGCACTGGCAATATTTTCAATTGTTTTAAGGTTCTCCAGATGAGCAGGACCTATATTTGTAATAACTCCAACATCTGGACTGGCAATTTCTGCTAGTCTGGAAATATCACCTCTATTCCTCATGGCCATTTCCAGAATAGCAATATCTTCATTACCATCCAGTTCAAGTAAGGATAAAGGTAAGCCATATTCATTATTATAATTACCTTTACTTTTTAAAACCCTTTTTTCTTCACCTAGAATACTGGCTATAATATCTTTAGTGGTTGTCTTGCCGGCACTTCCTGTAATACCAATCACTTTCAAATTTTCAATCTTTTTTCTCACAAATGAAGCTAAGTCCTGTAAAGCCTGGGTTGTATCCCTGACTAGAATTATCGCCAATCCTGAATAAGGCTTTATAGATCTGGAAGTTATAACAACCCTGGCACCATTATCAACAGCCTCTGGAATAAAGTTATGGCCATCATTATTTTCTCCAATTATTGCAAAAAATAGATCACCTGGTTTAACCCTTCTGCTATCAATTGTCATATTATTAACTATTTGATCTGGATTGCCCTGAAGAATCTTACCATCAACAGCCTCAACAATCTCTTTTAATTTAAGTGAGAGCATTATTTCCCTTCACCCCTCTGTTTTAATGCCTGAGAAGCAACTTCCCTATCATCAAAATCAATAACTCGATCTGCAAATTCCTGATAGGTTTCATGGCCTTTGCCAAAAATAATGATTATATCATCTGTTTCTGCTTCCAGTATCGCCTTTTTTATAGCTTTCCCTCTATCTATAATCATATCATATTTAGCTTCAGGATACTTATTATTAATCCCTGCCTCGATATCTTTAATTATTTCAGCAGGATCTTCAGATCGAGGATTATCGGAAGTTAAAATTATCTTATCAGCTAATTCATAACCTATTATCCCCATTTCAGGTCTTTTATCCTTATCTCTATCACCGCCACAACCAAAAACTGCGATAACATTTCTCTCTTTAAATTCGTTTATTGAATTCAATACATTTTTAATCCCGGCTGGTGTATGGGCATAATCAACTAAAACAACAATATCTGTTTCATTGCTTACATATTCAAATCTGCCAGGCACGCCCCTGAAATTATTAACAGCTTCAATTATTTTATCAATATCTATTCCAGATTCCAGTAAAATCGCAGAAGCAGCCAGACAGTTATAGACATTAAACTTTCCAGACATTTCAAGATGAAACTCTTTATTATTCAAGATAAAATCAATTTTATCCTGATATAAATTAATTGACTCAGCTTTAAAATCTGAATCATTTTTAATCGAATAAGTAAATATATTATAATCATCTAAATCTTCTAAAGCAGCTTTTAATCTGCTATCATCATTATTATAATATACTTTACCTTCAGGTTTAAGATAATCCAATAATCTCAGCTTGGAATTCAAATAATCATTGAAATCATCATGGAAATCTAAATGATCTCTACTTATATTAGTAAAGGCAACTGCCGAGAAAGAAAGACCTTGAATCCTGCCTAATGATAAAGCATGTGAGGAGACCTCCATTACAACTTTTTCACATCCATTATCATACATCCTGGCCAGGTTCCTGAAAATATCATTAGCCTCAGGAGTTGTTCTTTGAGCATCAACTGTCTTATCTCCATCAAATATTTCAATAGTTCCTAATAATCCTGTCTTAACCCCTAAATGCTCCAGAAATGATTTGATCATATAAGTGGTAGTGGTTTTACCGTTAGTCCCGGTAATCCCAATTAAATCCATTTTTCCATCTGGATGCCCAAATATTTCTGCTGAAACCAGGCCTAAAACATCTGCTGGTTTTTCAGTTTTAAAATATAAAGCATCTTCTCTCATTTCAGCTGGATATTCTTTTAATATAAATACCCGTGAACCATTTTCATAAGCATCATCTATATATTTATGACCATCAGTATTAAAACCTTTTCTGGCTAAAAATATTTTATTCCTGCCAGCTTTTCTGGAGTCATGAACAATATCAGTAACCTGTCGATCTATATTACCATGCTTTTCAATTAAAAAATCAAATTTATTATATAAATCTAGAGCCTGCAATTAAATTCCTCCAATCTTAAACAGATCTATTCGATATTAATCGAAGAAAAAATATCAACTCTATCCCCTGGAGAAGGATCCTGATTATTCACAGAACCTGAAATCATACCATTAGTTTTAAAACCAAACCTCCAGGCCCTCTGTTCAGCCTCAAAGGCTGATAACCCCTCTAGATCAGGAACTACAACCTTTTTAGATTCAAAAGATTCTTCATCTAAATATAATCTAACTGTTGATTTTTCATTAACTGTAGTCCCTGGCAATGGAGTTTGAGCTAGAATTTTTTCTCCTTCTCCTATCAGTTTAACATTTAAGTCTTTATTTCTCAATACTTCTTTAATTCGACCTGGCTCATCACCTTCATAATCCTCTAAAGTGATATTATTCTCTGGAATATTTATATCAGGGAAAGCCTGACTGGCTGGTGTTATATCTAAATGCCTGACAAGGTTCTGGGCTAGAGAATTAAAAACTGGAACTACATTTTCACTGGCGTAATAATCTTCATCCTCTAAATCATAAAGAACGATATATATTAAAAGTTCTGGGTTATCTCCTGGAAGCAGTCCAACAAAAGAGGTATCATATCTATCTTCTTCTCCATAATGTCTTGAAGTTCCTGTTTTACCACCAACTAAATATCCATCAATACCAGCTGTGCTACCTGTGCCTGTAGCTACAGCATTTATCATTAAATCTTTAACTTTTTCAGCAGTATCTTCAGAAATAACCTGTCTAATTTTATTCGGCTCAATAACTTCTTCGTTAGACTCCTCTTTATTATAAACTCTATCAACAATCCTTG
>Ga0207421_10001542_pt1 | contig 29421 bp, 26 predicted proteins | sample SodLakKL_010_SED_4_FD_187542 | JGI IMG/M metagenome (GOLD analysis project Ga0207421, IMG submission 187542) | Alkaline sediment microbial communities from Lake Tanatar, Kulunda Steppe, Russia - 8KL_010_SED (SPAdes) (version 2) | ecosystem: Environmental > Aquatic > Non-marine Saline and...
TGTCTCTACACTTGCCAACACATCAGGCCAGCTAACACTTGCAGCATAAGTATATTTCTGTTGGTATCTTTTCCAACGATTAGAAAGAATTTCTGATTGTTTTATTGACTCGATATTTTCATGGCCCTTCTCAAACAACAAGCTATAGCTACCTCTTTTCTCTGTAGTACGATGAAAAGCACTGGCATATACAGACCAACTAATTCTGCAGGTCTTGGGGTCAAGTCTTGAATTATCAGTTTTGCCAGGCTATAGGCCATCTATAACAGCATGCAAATCCTCATGCAAGCACTCCCCCTCTCATAATATAACATGAAACCATAGTGCTACCTTTCCGCTTCCTGGTAAAAGCCCCAAACCATAAAAGACACGGCAACCAAGGTAATTATCATTAATCCAATGCTTACGTAGTCAGAAATCAATAAAAAGTTATGGCTGAAGGGATAAGCGGGGAAAAGGTAAAGAGGAAGGCTCCACCTCCCGAGGATTTTGACCCCGAAAAAGAAGGCTGCATATAAGAATAAATGCCGCCCCGTTTTTCGAAAACCGCTTATACATACAACCAGGCCGAAAATGTGGATAATCAGGGGCACAAAAGCAGTAAGGAATATAATCAAAAAGTCAGGCATTTTTTGGTACCTCCCTTCTATTACAGTTTCTTTCCTATTCTTTCTAACGGTAGATGGGGGGGGGTGAAAAGTACAATAATTGCAATAGTGAGCATTAGAATATTCAGATATTTATGCTTAACAGTCTTGGAATGTTGAAAAATTACCCTGCACATACATAAAGGGCAGTCTTCAAATTATTGTTTCTATCGTTTGACTTGTCCTGGTAACTGAGGTGTTCATGGTGGTTGTTATGAAGATATGTTTTGAGCTAAGTAATACTTATTTATAATCTGTAAAATCCCTGCCAGAAATGTGATGTAATATCACTTTTCATCAAAAATTTTTCTATGCTCGGTTTGGCCGAAAAATTATTAATTAATGCATATGTACTTGTTGAAGTACCTCTATATTTCGCGGCATGCATCACCTTTATCTCCTGCTGCCAGTTTGGGAGGAACTCCCCTCCGAGCAGATGCAGCTAAATCCTCTAAATCCGATCACTTATTGTAAAAACTGCTGTTAACAGCTTTACTGCTGATTGTCCCATCGCTGTGGTGTTCTTTTATAAAAGTGCCTTCGTCAATTTCTTTAAAAGCCAGTTTGAGCTGTTCTTTTGTATTCATTACAATCGGCCCGCCCCATTCTACCGGTTCACCAAGGGGTTTCCCGGAAAAGAGCAGCAGGCGCGCTTCGCCTTCGCTGCCGCCCTTTATTTGCAGTTGATCGCCCCGGTCAAATAAAACCGCCTGCCTGCCGGGTAGTTCCCTGTTGCCTTCATGAGATAGAAGCACAGTACCGTAGATAATGTAAATGAAAAGAGTATCTTCCGGGTTAGTATAGAATTCGAAAGAACCACCGGCTTTGATTGTTACGTCAAGATACGTCGGCTGGACGGTGATTTCTTCCATGGGTCCTTTTGTTCCCTTGTATTGGCCCGCTATTATTCTCACTTTACTATCCCCGTCTTCAACAAGCGGCATATCTGAACTTCCAAAATCCCTGTATTTCGGAGCGGTCATTTTATCCCTTGCCGGCAGGTTAACCCACAGCTGTGATCCCAGCATTCTAGGAGCGGGCTGAGGCATTTCCTGATGGATAATACCGCTTCCGGCTGTCATCCACTGGCAATCGCCGTTTTTGATCACACCTGAATTGCCGAGGCTGTCTCCATGGTCTACTTCGCCCTCAAGCAGGTAAGTAACCGTTTCAATACCCCTATGCGGATGCCAGGGGAACCCCTTGATATAAGTTTCAGGATCATCGCTGTCAAAAGCATCGAGCATTAAAAAGGGATCAAAATCATAAACGTCAGGTTTGCCGATAACCCTGATCAGCTGAACACCGGCGCCATCGACCTTCTTTTCCCCTTTAACTATTTTTTTAACTTTTCTCAGCATTGCTATGGTCCTCCTTTTGCATCTGGCAGCCGAGGTAATTATCACATAAATTCTATCAACATTATAGATATTATTATGGTAGAAGTCAAAAGCAGGAAAAGCCTTGATCGAGGTGAAAGAATTTAGGGTTATAAAAGTAATGGCCATGTTGATTAAATTATGCAGAAAATGTTTACCTATATTTTCATTTACAGGTTTTTTCTAAGCATGAAAACACCGCGCTGCAAAAAAACTAAGTCACAACATCTCTTTACCGGCGTTTAATAAATGTTATGCGCAATCATCCTGCCGCATCCACCAGCAGGTAGTGTTTTACAAACCGGCGATAACATCAAGATAAACATGTCTGATCCTGGTAAAATAACTTTACAAGCAGAACGTAGCTTAACCAGGGAGATGGCCTGCAAAGGTAACCAGGTCTTGATAAGCAGGGGTACCAATGCTTACTCTCATTTTTGACAGCAACCGGCATCAGGTTAGTATATATAAAACCGGTTTCATGCTGAAACGAAAACTATTATAAAGCGGGCCGTTATAATCAGCAATAAATGGTTTTCTAATTTTCTTTAAGCCGGTTCATAATTGTGCAGTTGCGGCCCTCGTCTTTTGCTGTGTACAGTGCCTTATCAGCAGCCCTTAACAGGTCTTCAACACTTTCAGCAACTGAACTGCTGGAGGTAATTCCTATGCTAACTGTAATAGATATTTTTACCTCTTCATAATCTACCGGTGTATCGGCAATTATTTTTCTTAAATCTTCGGCCAATCGGCAGGCATTTTCAGGTGTAGTCTCGGGCAAAATAAGCCCAAACTCCTCTCCGCCCAGGCGTGCAACCGTATCTGCTTGCCGCAATCTCTGTTTAAGGAGCAGTGCAAGATTAATTAAAACCCTGTCTCCGGCGCTATGCCCGAAGAAGTCATTTACATTCTTAAAATAGTCAATATCAATCATGGCGATGGACAAATTGTGACCATAACGCTTAGCCCGGTTCAGTTCTTGTGATGCCACCTGCATAAAATGCCGGCGATTAAACAGTCCGGTAAGCTCATCAGTCACTGATAAATTATAAAGAGTTTCTTCAAATGTTTTACGTTCAGTTATATCGCGGATAATTAGCATCTGGCCATAAGAAGAACCCTTACTCACCAGAGGTATAGAATCGATCAGCAACCAGTTAGGCTTGCCGCAGTTTATACCCTGGACCTCCATGGAGTATTTGTTCTCAGGTGGTTCTAACTTTTCAACAATCTCCGGATAATGCGCCAATGCCTTGTCTATCGGCGTGCCAATCAAGTAAGGGCTCAATTGCAGGTGCTGCTGCGCAACAGCATTCAAATCAACAATACGCATCATGTTGTCCAGGATTACAGCTCCATCAGGCATTTCTTCGAACAGTGTAGTCCTGGCAACTGGAATAAGATCCAGAAGGCCATAACGGGCCAGCCCTCCAAATATTACTATTCCACTCAAAGACAGAAAAAAGGCATTTATATCAATTAACATTAACAATGGAAAGGGGTTGCCCAGGTGAAAAAGGAAACCAAGCCAGGGAATTAAGGAGCCGAGGAGAAGGGCTGTAATTTGTTTACGGTAAGCCTTATGTGTGCTCAGCCACAGCTGTAAGAAAAGAATATTAGCGATCATTATGCCAATAATTATGTAAGCGCTATTAATCCAGTACCATAATCCTCTTTCAAATTCCAGGAGTGGAAAAGGCCCGTCTGTATTCAAAACAACACTCTGATAGAAGATATTGTGATATTCATTGGTATTTACAAGTATTATGGTGATAATTGGGATTACAAATAATGCCACAGCTACCGGTTTTGTCAAAAAACTAATTTTCCCAACATAATGAAGGGCAGATAAGCACAAGAAGACCGGCAAAAAGGCTATACCTATATATTCAACCCCGATCCAGAAGAGCTTCCAATCCAGGGTTGAGGAAGAAATCTCCATGGCATAGGCAAGGGTATATAAAGAAATTGCCAGGCCTAATAGTGAAAAAGGCTTTCTTCCACGGGTTATCCCAGAGTTCCATATATAATAAGAGCAGGTTAGAATCAACAAGCCTGCTCCTATTAAAGGAAGCGCAACTGGATTAAAATACATAATTTTCACCTTTTTGATTTATTTTATACTGATTCACTTTTAGAAAGCAAGCCTTATAAAACTGAGGAACCTTCATTCCGGCTGCCGATTCTAAGAAAAAGATATAAAATCAAGCAAATTAAATCTTTCAGCTACTTGACAGAACAAGTTGACAGCTTTTAGCATTAGCTCCACAGGAGGTGAATATAGTTATGGTTACCGCTAAAAGAATTTTTTTAACTGCTTCTGTTGTCTCGACAATGCTGGTCTCCATTTTACTGATTTCAGGCTGTGCCCCCGCTGAATATGAAATCAGGATCGAAATTGAGCCGCAAGGCAGTGGAGATACTACCGGTAGCGGTATATACCAGGAGGGGGATGAAGTTACCGTTAAAGCCGAACCTGCAGAAGGTTTCGAGTTCAAAACATGGGAAATAGAGGGTGAAGCGGTGAGCGCCGAAAAAAGCCACACCTTTACCGCTAAAAGTGATAAGACCCTGAATGCTCTTTTTAAAGAAAAGCCTCCCGCAGAACTGTCACTTGCCTATGAAACAGATAATGACCTTGAGGGTGAAATTATCACCGTTTTAGATGATCAGGATAACCTGGTTTTTAAATATAGCTTTGATCAATTTAAAAGCTGGGCTGAGGAAAACTGGGAATATGTATTTGAAGAAACCCCGGCATTTGTAGAAGATAAGCCTGTATACCCGGAGGATCTCAGATCAGCTTTTGATCAAACTGCCGCCATATCGCCGGATAATAACAAGCTCGCCTTTTCAGTACACAGTTATTTCGCCGCCACCTTCATGTCCTTTGTCGGAATTGTCGACCTGGAAACAGGAGAAACAGAACTAATAGATGCAGACAACCGGGGCCAGGTGGAAAAATTGATCTGGTCACCTGAAGGGAGGCACCTGGCTTATACCCTGCATACCGCCGAAGCAGAAAGGTTTTTCCTCTCCACCGATAATACCGTGGAGATGACCAAAGAATTTACTCTTTCCGGTGAAAACCTGGCAAAATCTGTTGAAGAATACGGACAAACCTTGCCTCGCTTCAGGAATATTATCTGGGACAAGGAAAACAAACGCCTGCAATTTAGCGCCGACATTGCCGTAAACGATAAAACAGAAACAATAGATTGGAGTATAAACCCGGATGGGACCAATTTGAAAGCAGAATAGCGCCAGGTTAATTCATTTATAAAAAGTTTACTTAATCTCCCTTGATCTTAGTGTGTATTATTGTTACCATGCTCCAAAGTTACAGTATATTTTTATGCCAATTAGGATTTAAAACACACGGGTAAAGATTATTTAATAACAGGGGGATAATAAAAGGTATGTTTAACAAAAAGATTGTTATCGTCATTGCCGCCGTGTTGGTGGTCGGTTTTGCTTTCGGCGCCTTTTTCGGTGGAGGGGCAGGGTTAACGGACTGGACTGAAGACGATGAGCCAGTCGGTTTAGCTGATGCACCCGGTGAAGAAAATGGTTTCGAGGAAGCAAAGCCGCAGCTTGAAGAGCAGCTGAAGCAGCATAGAAAAAATGAAATTTTCATGGAACACGTAGAGGATCTAAGAGCACAGGGCGATGTTGAAACTCGCCTCGACGCTATAGACGATGGTGATGAAAGCGCCGTAGTTGCCAAAGTTAACGATGAAGAAGTCTTGAAAGAAGAACTGTTGGACATGGAAGAACAGCAAAAACAGCAGCTGGCAATGCAGGGAATGGATCCGGAAGGTGAAGAAGCTGAGCAGATGATGCAAGAGATGAGGCCGGAAATTCTTGATAATTTAGTGGCAATATCTCTTGTCGGGCAAGAAGCGCAAGATGAAGGGATTTCTGTAGGAGATAATGAAGTGGACGAATATTACCAGCAGTTTGCTCAGCAAGCAGGCGGAGAAGAAATACTGGAAGAGCAGCTGGAAGATGCTGGAATCACGGAAGAGGAACTGAAAAGCGATATCAGTGAACAGCTCCTGGTAGAACAGTACATGGAATATTATATTGAAGAAAATGTGGACGAAGAGGAACTAGAATTTACGGAAGAAGAACTGAAAGAACTTTACGAACAGCAGATGCAACAAATGGAACAGCAGATGCAGCTGGAAGAAGAAATGGAAATTGACGGAGAACAGTAAATAGATAAAAACCAGCAGTAATTCTGGCAGGATTTCTAAAGGGGAAGCAAATGAAAATGTATTTGCCTCCCCTTTTTCGTATTTAAACCAAAACCTGCAAAAATTTAAACAGCACCTGGTGGTTAATCTTTGCCTGGCGCTATTCACACCCGCAATACCATCCAACCTTGCTCAACCGCAGAGACATGGCGTTTATGTTCTTCTTTGTTAAAAAGGATAATCATACTTTAAAATGACGGCAAATTATGTTAGTATTTATATAAGATTAGTAGTAAATTATCTGGCTGCTACAGCGATCATTCAGAAACTAAGACATATTAATGAAATAGGGTTGGATAAAAAAGGCGGCCAAACATATCAACCTTGTCAGGTTTGATAAAATCCAGGCAGGAGGGTTTACAAAGATGGATAAACCTAAAATCATAAATGAAAACCAATGCTTAAACGAAGAAGAGATCTTAATGAAATACAGGGAAAAACTGCCCCGTATTATAGACAATATTATCGACAGCTGTAAAGAAGAAAAGTGTAACCGCCATGTCGACTACGAACCGATACCATCCAAGGAATCGGTGGTTCAAATTATCGATAAGTTTTTTGAAATCATTTATCCGGGCTACTTCAACTCCGAAAAGCTGGATCCCGTAAATTTAAACTTTTACCTGGGCCAATCTATAAACCAGCTCTTCAGCCTGTTATCGGAACAGGTAATCAGCAGCATCCGCCACGATTGCTACCGCTACAATCTGAGCTGCCGGGAATGCAGTGAAGAGGGCTATGATATAACGCTAAAAGTGCTGCAGCAAATACCCTCTTTGCGCAACATTTTAGCCACGGATGTTAAGGCCGCTTACGATGGGGACCCGGCAGCGGCCAGCTACGACGAAATTATTTTCAGCTATCCTGGTATTTTTGCCATCACGGTATACCGGATTGCCCACATATTAAACAACTACAACGTTCCCTTGCTGCCCAGAATCATGACCGAGTATGCTCACAGCCAAACCGGCATCGACATCCATCCCGGGGCTAAAATCGGCGAGCGATTCGCCATAGATCACGGTACCGGAGTGGTAATTGGTGAAACCACTACTATCGGCCGCAACGTCCGTCTCTACCAGGGCGTAACCCTGGGAGCCCTCTCTCTGCCCAGGGATGCCGGTGAAAAGCTGCGCAAACAGAAAAGACACCCCGACATCGAGGATGAAGTGATTATCTATTCCGGAGCCACTATTCTGGGAGGAAACACCGTCATCGGAGCCAGATCAGTGATCGGGGGCAATGTCTGGCTGACTGAATCTGTTCCCCCTGATACAAAAGTAATGATGGAGAAGCCAAAGCTGATTTACAAAAATGGCTCCGAGTCCAAACATGAATCAAAAGAATCGATACAGGGCAGATCGTAACTCAGCAAATTTCAACTAATGATTCAAAACAACCTGCATACAGCTTCTTGTATTAAGACTTAACCGGCTCACTTCGTCCATCAATTTTATAACATATTAAGCAGCACCTGAAACGCTTGCTCCATACAGCATCCTCTCCCTGGCCCCTAAGCGGCCAGGGATTCTTTTTTAAGGTTTCTTCTTTTTTCCCAGGCATAAAAGACCAGGGAAAATACCAGGGTCTGAGCCAGGATTTCCGGCAGGCCCACAGCCGCCTCGATAATCGCATCACCCAGTGATTCAAAAGGCGTAAAAAGAGCCGGAAATACTTTCAAACCCAGGAGCAGGCCGAACAAAAGCAACCAACCGTTTTTCCTGCTCATATAAGTATTGTAAAAGGCATATAGCACTAATGCCAGGAAGGCCCCGCGGCCTATTTGCCCAAAAAATACAGCCATGACCATCCCCAGGCTTTCCAGGTTGCGCCAAAGCTCGAAAGCTTCCATGGTAGCCAGGGCTTCTTCATAACCGGAAATTTCATAGAACAAACTGCCAACTATCAGGTAGATAATTACATGAAGCAGTGTAAAGCGCAGTGCATAACCCCTCAACCATTTGCCGGGTGCTGCGGGCCTGGCTCCAGCCCGATTTACTGCTGCAGTGTCTTTTTCTAAATCCATTCTTTGAGATAGAGCCCAGCTGCTTTCGCCTTCTTCGCTAGCGCCACTTTTTTCCATATTCCTATCATTTAACGATGGAACAAAGGACCTTTCCCCCTGTCCCAGACGCTGTTCCCAGCGCACGAAAACCAGGGCAAAGCATATAAATTGGACCGCACCGGCAATTATAACCAGGAAATGTTCGAGAAAGGTGATATGGGTATAAATCATACCCTCGATCGAACCCGGTTTTGGTTCCAGGTTACCCAGAAGGGCCACTCCCCACAGAGCAGTAAAAAGGATCAGCAGGCCCCGCTCACCCCTGACAAGCAGATCGTAAAAGGGGTAAAGAACCAGGGCTAAAAATACCCCCAGCAGGAACTGGGCAACCAGGTTGTCAAACCCGATGTTATAAGGTTCATAGAAATCCAATGCCACCCTGCTTTCTAAAGGCAAAGCATTTTGCAGGTTTAAGAAAAGAATTCCCACGGCAATGTAGAAAACTAAGTAAGCCAGGGCGAAACGGCCCGTAAATCCACCCAGCCTTTTGATATTATTCATTTTCATTTCCTCCTTCTTTTTGGCTGCCCCACAGGTAGAAAGCTTCTCCCGCATTCATCAAAAAACGCATTATAATCTGGTTAGAATTAGAACCAATAGTTCCGGCGTTGACCAGCGTGGCCAGGCCGTGGGTGAATATCCAGGTATACTGGATCATTGATTCCTGTCCGCTGCTTTTCATTTCCATCAGCGCTCTCCCTTCTTCGCTGTCTTCCCCGTATTCGAGGAAAAATGCATCCCTTATACCTTCACCATTTGCCAAGTCCATCTGCTCTGGTGAGTCCAGGTATAAAAAACGGAACAGCTGCTTTTCATCCCGGGCAAAAACAACGTATCCAAAAGCAAGATTTAAAAGGGCATGCTCTGTATAGGGATGCTGCTGAAACCTTTTTTGAAGCTGCCTGGCCTTAATTCGCAGTTCTTTCTCCAGCTCTTCCACCGACTGCACATGGGAATAAATTGGCATGGTCGATGACCCCAGCTTTTTTGCGATAGCCCTGGTAGTAACTGCAGACCACCCTTTCTCTCGCACCAGGTCAAAAGCAACATCAATAATCTGATCTCTCGAATAAACACTCGGCTGGCTCATTTAAATACACCCCCGTAATAATAACATATGTTATATAACTAATGTTATTATATATAACAGTTGTTATAGTGTCAAGCCTTTTTAAGGTGTTCAAGTTGTTTTCTTTTTCCGCAGGTATCCGGTATAATTAGGCTAAAGGGAAATACATGGCATAATTATCGCCTTAGTTAAACAGGAAAGGATGATTCTTTATGGATGATATTAAATGCAGTTCATGCGGCCATACAGGAAAGTCGGAGGAAGGTTGGACCAGGTGTCCCGAGTGCGGGCATACCCTCTGCCACAATTGCAGCAAGCAGGAGAGCAAAGAAAAACAGGACCTGGAAAAACTGCGCAAAGGCGGATCCTATGAGCGAGTCACTACCCTCTGCCCCAGCTGCGGTTACGGGATGATCAACCTTTAATCCTACATTTTGAGTCACTAAAAAATAAAATAATAGATCCGGCAGTCTTAAACAGCTGCCGGATCTTAATGTTTTAGAGCAAGCATAAACCATATCCCTCCACCTAAATAAAGACTGCTGAATCCAAACCGCATATAGCTCACGAGAAAACCCAAAATTCTCCGGTCCAAAGTTATCACTTAAATATGAACCTCATGTAAAAAATATAATCCGCGCATAGATATAAGTTGATCTTGCTTTTATTAAACGATATGATAAGGACGTTAAACTTTTGGAAATCAAAGATGATTTCATCTTTTGCAGACAGTTAACTCCTGACGCTAGCAAAATGGAGAAAGGAGTTGTTCGGAATGAACAAACGCTGGGATCTGAGCAGTTTATATCGGGGCTTCGATGATGATAGTTTCAACAAAGACCGGGAACAATTAAACCAGATCCTGAATGACCTGGAAAACTGGGATCAAAAGAATTTCGAAAACAATATCGAAATTGCATTACATTTTATTGATAAAATGAAGGCTTTTTATCAAGTTTATGTAAGATTGAATGCCTTTTCCCACCTCACTGTTAGCACCGATGCTCGCAACGAAGAGGGCTTGAAAGTAATCGAAAGATTAGAAAAGGAAGCCACCCGCCTTACTGCGCCCAGGGTAAAATTCCAGCAGTGGTTGGGTCAGTTGGAAGACCTGGACGGCATGGCAGAAAACTCGCCCCTCCTGCAGGAACATCACTTTGTCCTGAAAGAACTGGCCGAAAAAGGCCGCTACCTGCTTTCTGAAAAAGAAGAAACCATTGTTTCTAAAATGAAACAAACCGGTTCTGCAGCCTGGACCAGGCTGCAGCAGAAATTAACTTCCACCTTAATGGTCGATGTCGAAATCGAGGGCAAAGTTAAAAAGCTACCCCTTCCAGAAGTTAGGAACCTGGCATTTAAAAAAGACCCCGTACTGCGAAAAAACGGTTACGAGGCGGAGCTAAAAGCATATGAAGAGATATCGGAGCCGGTTGCGGCAGCGCTCAACGGCGTTAAAGGTGAAGTGCTTACTTTGACCGAAAAACGCGGCTTTAACCACCCCCTTGATGAGACCCTGCTCAACTCACGCATGGAAAAAGAGACCCTGCAAACTATGCTGGAAGCCATGGTTGATTTCCTTCCCCACTTCCACGACTTTTATAAAACCAAGGCCCGGCTGCTGGGCCATGAAAATGGCCTTCCCTTTTACGATTTGTTTGCTCCCATGGGCAAGGTGGACATGGCGTTCTCACTGGAAGAAGCCCGTGATTTTATCCTCACCAATATCAGCAGCTTCAGCACTGAAATGGCCGATCTCTACAGGCAGGCTTTTTCTGAAAGCTGGATTGATGCCGAACCGCGAGAGGGTAAACGGGGCGGGGCTTTCTGTGCCAACATCCACCCTATTGGCGAAAGCCGGATCCTGAGCAATTATAGTGGCAGCTTCACCGATATGATTACCCTGGCCCATGAACTGGGGCATGCCTACCACGGCCACTGCTTAAACCAGGAAAGCATCCTCAATTCCAGCTATCCCATGCCCCTGGCCGAAACTGCTTCTATTTTCAGTGAAACGATTGTGACCAACGCCGCCCTGGAGGAAGCCGATCCCGACCAGGTCTTTGCCATAATTGAAGGCAGAATCAGCCACGCCGGGCAGGTTATTGTCGATATCTACAGCCGTTATATCTTTGAAACCAGGCTTTTTGAAGCCAGAAAAAACTCTTCCCTTAGTGTCGAGGAACTGAACAACCTGATGGTAGAGGCACAAAAAGAAGCCTACAAAGAGTCTCTCGACCACCGTTACCTCCACCCCTATGCCTGGTTGAACAAACCCCATTATTATATGGCAGGCAATAATTATTACAACTTCCCTTACGCTTTCGGACTCCTGTTTGGCCTGGGTATTTACGCACTTTACATGGAACGGGGAAAGATTTTCCTGGAAGACTATAAAAAACTGCTGGCAGCCACCGGAAAGAATAAGGTGGCAGAAGTGGCCAAAATGGTCGATATCGACCTCAACTCAAGGAACTTTTGGGACAACTCCCTGGCCGTAATTAAAAAGGATATTGATTATTTCAAAGGAGAAAGCCATGGAAGGCAATAACTGGATTAGCTACAACGAGCTGGCCTGGGTTGACCCGATTGTTGCCCCACCGGAAGAGCATGCCGCAGAAACCGAGAAATTGTACCGCCTGATCCGGGATAATTCCCGGATCGTCCCGAAAACCCTGCTCCACCTGGGCAGCGGGGCCGGTCTTAACGACTATACCTTCAAAAAGTACCTGCAGGTTACAGGGGTGGATATCAGTGACGGCATGCTTGAGGTGGCCGGGCAGATCAACCCCGAAGCCGCATATTTTAAGGGTGACATGCGCACAGTCAACCTGAACAAACAGTTTGATGCCGTGACCTGCGCAGAAGCAATCGGCTACATGTTAACTTTAGAAGATACCAGGCAGGCAGTATCTACCGCTTACAAGCACCTGAAGCAGGGTGGGGTGTTTTTGTTTACCGCCCTGCTCAAGGAAGACTTCAGGGAAAACAATTTTGTCTACACCGGCTCAAAAGACGATATTAAAGTAACCGTCTTCGAAAATAACTACCGCCCCAACCCGGAAAGCACCACTTACGAAGCAGCCATGATCTACCTGATCCGCCGTCTGGGAAAACTGGAAATATTTACTGACCTTCACCAGGGGAGCCTGTTCAGCAAGGAAACCTGGACCGCGCTGTTAAAGGATTTTAACTTCGAGATCGTGGAAAACAAAATAACAGATAACTACAACCCCTACCTTCTGGGTGAAGGCTCCTATCCGATCCATGTTTTTACCTGTGTTAAGCTATAACCGGTCCAGGCATCAGGTCCCGGCTTAGTCGCCCGGCAAAAACCCATCTTTCAGGGGGTCTTCCGGATCAATAACGAATTGCGTGAAACCGGTGATATAAGCACGGGCTTTGACTTCAGGCACTATAGCCTTATAATCCCCCACTCTGGTCTCTTCAATGACGCGGGCCCGCATTTCTGTTCCAAATATGCTTTCATGGAGATATTCTTCCCCCACTTCTATCTCACCCCGGGCATAAAGGGATGCCAGTTTGGCGCTGGTCCCGGTCCCGCAGGGTGAACGGTCAAGCGCCCCCTGACCAAATATGACTGCGTTAGAAGCATGCAGACGGGAGTGCTTGTCGTAGATTTCCACCAGGTCGATAGCATTGAAATGAGGTTTTTCGGGGTGGGCCACCGAAACCTGCTCGTTGATCTCAGCCTTGATCCGCATACCGATTTTGACCAGGTCCGGAATATAGTTTTGTTCTATTTTCATGCCCAGGTCTTCAGCGGGAATGATGGCAAAGAAGTTGCCGCCAAAAGCAATATCAAATTCCAACCGGCCCAATTCGGTTATTTCCACCACTACTTTCTCCTTGTAGAGAAAAGAGGGAACGTTGATTATCGATACTTCTGTTACCCGGCCATTTTCAATTTTCACCCCTGCCCGGACCAGCCCGCTCGGGGTATCGAGCATAATTTCCGCTTCACTGCCGGAAACGGTAAGCAGACCGGTTTCAACAGCAACCGTAACCGCGCCGATACTGCCGTGGCCGCACATGCTCAAGTAGCCGCCGGCATTCATAAAGATAACCCCAATATCAGCATCAGGCGAAACCGGATCGGTCAGTATGGCTCCAAACATGTCGCGGTGCCCCCGCGGCTCCTGCATCAGGGAGGTCCGTAAATTGTCCATTTCATCTTGCAGGTAAGCCATTTTGTCAGCCATTGTTTCACCCGGGATCGGAGGCAGCCCCCCGGTAATTATCCGGGTTGGCTCCCCGGCAGTATGAGAATCAACCACATTGATCAGCTTTGAAATAATCATTTCCAGATCTCCTTTACTGTTTATTAGTTATTTGCAACCCAGGGGACAACAAACTAAGCAGATCACCCGGTGGGTTTTACTGACAACAGTACTTCCACCACTATTATAGCCCTTCGTGATCACCACGGGAATGCCGTCCATAATATTAATAGGTATCAAAAGTTTATTTGCCGCATCCGGCAGCTAGTCAGGAAGGTGGTAAACTTCCCTTAGCTCCGATCTTACCATCAAGCGTTCCGGATGATCAAAACCTTCATAATCCTTCGGGTGGCAGGTTTGAAAGGTAAGAGCCGGATAATCAGTATCAAAAAGCAGATCCCAGTTATATTTGTCTACGATTTCATAACTGCTTACCTGGTAAACAAATAGAAACCCGGCAGTTTCCAGGTAGACCCGGTCACCTTCTTCCAGCCGGTCCAGATCGTAGAAATGATACCAGGGAGAAGGACTGTGCCCGGCTATAGCCACATTGCCTCTTTCAGTGCCCGGCAGGGCGCTGAACTGGTAATGGACCGGCCCTTGATTAAGCAGGGCCATAAGTTCACGGATCCAGTGGTTATAGTCATCTGTAGAAAATTGCCAGGGCTCTTCCCCGACCTGGTCAGGATCGTAGCTGTGCCGGTCGCTTGCTACCTCGAGATCAAGATTGATGGCCGGTATGATCAGGCGCATCGGCGCCCATTCTTCAAGGGTTACCTCCTCCTCTACCGGCTCCAGTTTACCGGTGTCGATAATACTGGTTTCATCTGCACTGAGTCCGGGAGTTTCTTGATCATCGCTATTTTTTTCTTCAGCCTCACGAGTTTCTTCCTCTGTTTCCCCTGTGTGGTTAACCGGCATGCAGGCAGCTGCTGCGTTTAAAACTAACAGCAACAGGACCGCCCCGGCCAGCATGGTAGCCGGTTTTTTTCTTGAATGCATTTTCATGGCGGTCATTATACCCCCCCATAACAGCTTATATCATAATTTATTCTTCCGGCCGGGGAATACCTGTAGAACAGGGCACATCAACCAGGCATTTACCGCAAACATCAGCCAGGCTTTCCAGATCGCTCAACCTTTCCCCGTTTTCTAAAAGCATCTTGTAACAGCGCTGCCGGTCCAGGCCTTCAAAATGCAGGGCATCGTTAACACATCTTTTAACACATTGCCCGCATGATCCATCTGCCCGGTACAGGCACAACTCCCTGCCGTAACGCGGGGTAGGTTCCACCTCCAGGTCGGTGATCAGGCTGCCTATTCTTCCGCAGCAGCCGCTTTCGGTTATCAACATGTGGTTGAGGCCGAAGGTGCCCACCCCGGCGATGTAAGCAGCACTGCGATGCGACCAGTCGCTCATCAATGCTTCTTCGTCAAAGTTATGGGTTGCCGGCACGTATGCAGCCTGGTAACCCATCTTGGTCAATTCACTTTTCAGGTACTTATTCATTTCATTGATCAGGCGATTGGTCTCAATATATGCTATCCCCCACAATTTCGAGCTGTAACGGCCTTCTTTATTGCTCTCCACCACTTCCTCCTTAAAAGGTAGAAAGAAACTGACTACCGTCCTGGCTTGCTCCAGGAAATCCCGGGGCAGTTCGTGACTGGGCCTGACTATTTCTTTAAGCCTGGCAAAAAGAGGATCATCTGCCCTGGCAAAACCGGTATGAGGCCTGCCCCAGCTGATGGAACTGGTCCTGGAAAAATCAGCAATATAATTCTCTATCAAGCCTTCAACCGTCTCTTTCAAAGCATCAGCACCTCCAGCAGCATTAATTCAGATACTTAAAGACCATTTCACAAGATATATCGCTTGCCAGCGGGCAGCTAATCTTGTTTTTCTCGTGATATTATCCTTATTAAAGCTACTCAAGCTATTGCCCTTGTTGAACAATAAGCGGCACCATTGGGGTGATTCGAATGCCCCTTGAAACACAGTATTTTGGTCGTATGGAACACAGAAGAACCGTCCCCTTGTGCTGTTTAAGAATGGTCAGCGTAGAATAAAGCCATGCCTCAGTGGATCTTCCGGATCAATGAGCAGGGTGTTGTAACCGCAGATATGAGCTGAACCGGTTATTTTGGGAATTATTGCTCGGTAAGGACCCAGTTCGGTTTCACCCGTTATCTCCCCTTTAAAGCAGGTCCCCAGAATACTTTCCACCACGAAAGGCTCCCCCACCTGGAGTTCGCCGCGGGCAAAATGAAGCGCCGCCCTGGCGCTGACCCCGGTCCCGGTAGGGCTCCGGTCTACCTCACCATCGGCAAACACGCAAACATTTCGGCTGTGATTGCGGGCATCCTGTGCTTCACCGACGAAGACCACCCCATAAAGAAAACTCAAGTCCTCTTCAAAGGGATGCCTGACCTCCCGTTCAGCCATGATCGCTTCTTTTATAGCAGTGCCCAGTTCGATTAAGCGGCAAAAACCGCTTGCGTCCAGGGTCACTCCCACAGAGTCGGCATCAACATATGCGTAAAAAGCTCCTCCATAAGCAATATCATAGCGAATACGACCTAACCCGGCTACAAAAACATCTTGGTCCAGGGCATAAACAAAAGAGGCCACGTTATGAAAGGATACTTCAGTAACCATTCCTTTTTCCCACCTGGGAAAGGCCGTTACTCTCCCGGCAGGAGTATCAATCTTAACCTCTTTCCCGCCCTGCAAATTTTTGATCATACCCCTTTCCAGGGCTACCTTGGTTACAGCAATGATCCCGTGACCGCACATACTGCTGTATCCCTCATTGTGGAGGAACAGCACTCCAAAATCCCCGTCATCTGTTGTCGGCTCGGTAATTACACAACCATACATATCAGCATGGCCGCGCGGTTCCCACATTGTAGCGGTCCGCAGGTGGTCAAGGTGCTTAAGAGCATAACTTCTTTTGGCCAGGATGGTATCCCCGGGCAATTCAGGGTAACCAGCTGTAAATATACGCAGCGGTTCTCCTCCTGTATGGGCATCTATCGCCGTTACTCTAATCCAACCTTCAGGAGTTTTCCAGTTCATCTTAATCATCCTTCCCAGCTTAACAAGTCTACTTGTGTATTACCCTGCTATTATATTTTACATTAAAATTGGCAAGCTTGAAATGAAAACCAGGACAAGAACAAAGGGTTTTTTCAACAGCCTTCCTTCCTGTACTGTATCTAAATTAGTTGGAAGCATTTGCAGTTATATGATAACATTTCATATTAAAGGGCCGGGGTTGAACCGGCCTCTCTGCAACTGACGGCAAAATAGAACTTAGACGCTGCGCAGGGTTAAATACTTAAAAGGCAGGTAATAAGTCGTGTCCAGGCTGGAATTGATCGCCACCTCCACCTTCGGGCTGGAATCGATTGTAGCAGAGGAAATAAAAGCCCTTGGCTACAGTGATCTAAAAGTAGAAAATGGCAAAGTAACTTTTACGGCCGATGAAAAGGCCATCTGCCGCGCTAATCTCTGGCTGCGCACTGCCGACCGGATCCGCCTCAAGGTGGGCGAGTTTAAAGCAGCGACTTTTGATCAGCTTTTTGAACAGACTAAAGCCTTGCCCTGGCCCGATCTGCTGCCGGAGGATGCCGAGTTCCCGGTGGACGGAAAATCGGTCCATTCAACACTTTTCAGTATCTCCGACTGCCAGGCCATAGTCAAAAAGGCCGTCGTCGAAAGCATGAAAAAAAGATACCGCACCGGGTGGTTCAAAGAAAACGGTCCCCTCTACCGGATTGAAGTCTCCCTGCTGAAAGATAAAGCTACCCTGACAATCGATACCAGCGGCCCCGGCCTGCACAAGCGCGGTTACCGAAGCGGGGGCAGTGAAGCTCCGCTCAGGGAAACCCTGGCCGCCGCCCTGGTTATAATCGCCCGCTGGAAACCGGACATAACCCTGATCGACCCCTTTTGTGGGTCGGGAACTATTTCCATCGAAGCGGCGCTGATGGGACAAAATATTGCCCCGGGCATGGAAAGAGAGTTCGCTTCTGAAGCCTGGCCAACTATTCCCCGGGAGTGCTGGCATGAAGCGCGCCGGGAAACCCACGAACGGGCTGATTATAACCGGGAGCTTGATATTAGCGGCACGGATATTGATGCCAGAGCAATCAATACCGCCCGCAAAAACGCAGCCCGGGCCGGGGTTGAACAAGCTATCCATTTCCAGGAACGCTCCCTGTCAGAATTAAGCTCCAAAAAAAAATACGGCAAGATTATCTGCAATCCCCCCTACGGCGAAAGATTAAGCGAACTAAAAGAAGTGGAAAAGCTCTACAAGGAGATGGGCAAGCTTTTTAAAAAACTCGATACCTGGTCTTTTTATGTCCTTACCGCCCACGAAAACTTTGAATCCCTCTTCGGTAAAAAGGCCTCCAAGAGGCGCAAACTATACCACGGCAACATCAAGGTTCATTACTACCAGTACTACGGACCCCGCCCGCCCAGGCGCTGATTTCTGTTAAAATCATCAAGGGCCGGCAAGCCCGGATGCCTTAGCCTGTCCAGCGTATTCAAGCTTCACCTTTTTCCCCGCCGCAGAAATTCCCTCCCAACCAAAAGCACGCAATCCAATCAACAGGATGTCAAACTTTATAATGATTCTGTAAACTGTGATATATGTGGCAGGTTAACCATAGGTACAAGTTGAATTGAAAGGGCGTAAGAGAAAATAAAGTGAAAGAGAGGTGCAACAATGAAAAAGACATTAATCACATTGTTTGCCATGCTGTTTGTAACAGCATCAGGGTTTGCCATGCTCGGGTGCGAACCGGAGGAACCGATCCCTGAAGAGGAACCAGTTGAAGAAGAACCGATCGAAGAAGAAGATCCAATCGATGAACCGGAAGATCCCAATGACATCGAAGAGGAAATTGACGATGTCATTGACGAAGAGGAAGAGGAAATCGACGATTTCCTTGAAGATGAAGAAGACGAGGAAAACGCATACTAAGCCATGCCTTCCTAAGTTTACATCCCCCCAGTTAAACTTAGGGGCACTTTGCGGCCCGGGTTGCAAATCCCGGGCCGCCTTAATAATAAAACCGGGGTTGTGCCGGTATTTCTAAACCCTTATCTTAAAGCTGTCCCCATGGACAAATTCAGCGATTCAGTGTTGTTTAAAAAACCGTTCAAAGATCGTACTGCGGTTTTGGGGCTAATAGAAGCAGGATTTGCCTGCTTCTTTGTTTAATTAATAAACTTTAACAAGAGCAAAATTTGAAGCAAGCTTCATGGTCCAGGGAGGATTAGGAAAATATGAAGATCTACTTTCACCATGATTTTCTCAAACAGTACGCCTATGATCCGGCTGCCGAACCCGGCAGGCTGGAACCTGCCCTTTCGGTTTTAGAAAAAAGATACCCCCTATTTGAACCAAGCCCGGCAGCGGAAGAGGACATATTGCTTGTCCACACCCCCAGACACTGGCGCAGCATCGCCGAAGATACCCTGCTTCACCATACCGCTCTTTTGGCCGCCGGTGCGACTGTAGAAGCATCAGAAACCGCCCTTGAAGGTGAACCTGCTTTTGCCCTGTGCCGGCCGCCGGGTCATCATGCTTCATCTGATTCCTGCTGGGGATTTTGCTATTTCAACAATATTGCTGTGGCCGTAAGCCGCCTCCTCGATCAAAAGCAAATTAGTTCCGCTTTGATTATTGATTTCGACCTTCATTATGGCGATGGCACGGCTAATATCTTTCGGAGAAACAAGGCTGTATCTTTCTGGCACAGCCGGGAAAGCAACCCCGCGCTGTTCCTCGAAAACCTGGAAAACGACCTGGAAATATATGCTGCCGAAATAGTAGCTGTTTCAGCAGGCTTTGACCGGGGCGTTAATGACTGGGGCGGTATGCTGGAAGTTGAAGATTACCACCGGATTGGTTCCCTCCTGGCCGGTTTTGCCAGGGACAAATGCGGCGGTCGTTTATTTGCCGCTTTGGAAGGTGGTTACAACCCCCAGGCCCTGGCCTTAAACATCGAGGCCTTCCTGCAGGGATTGGAAGAGTAGTATGCCGATCTGACCCGTTTAATAAAAAATTGCGCTCCTGTTATTGAAGCGGTTTGAACCGGGTTTTTTCTTCCCATTGCAGGTCCGATTCACAGGGGATTTGAATCCGGTAATACTTCCCTTCCAACCAGGCTTCGAGCTGATCGCTATAATGGGGACTCAAGGGATGGCCTGATTGACCGCCCGCTAACACCGCTTCGGACTCTATTCTACCTTTATCCAACACCGTTATGAAGCGCAGGCCCGCCCCATTAATCACATTAAAAGGATCTTCAAAAGCATAGCGGGCCCGGCCGACGGTCATAAAGTCTCCTCCATAGGGGAAGGGCCCCCGGTTGAAAAGGTAGTTTCCGATCAAAGGGGCTGCGCCGAGGTCATGTTTAAATGTGATCGTCTGCAGTTCATCCCAGCGCCATTCAGCCGGATCATCACCCAGTTTGCCGGTTAAATCATCTACAGCCCGTCCGAAAGAAGCGATCAGGGGGGCTTCGATCCCATCCGGGTACCAGCCTGACTCTTCCCTTTCCAGCAGAGCTTCCAGAGCATTGGAAGCAATGTAACCCTGTTTCTGGAATTCCAGGTAAAGCTCATCTCCCAGTTCAGGTTTGAATAGCTCTTCCATCAGATTGAGGTACCAGGTCTGGAAAATGGCTGCCCCGGCAGCGTCCCCGCTGTTAACCGGCTCTTCGCTCCAATCAATAAGCACATCCACCGCTTCCTGGTCAACCATGCGCAGACCGCAACTGTTCTGTTTCAGGACCTGCAGGAAGAAAGGAAGCCTCTCAGCGGCATGGCGGTTATACCAGTCGGTTTGCAGCTCTTTTGAGTCTTCCACACTTATTGTTTCAAGTCCGCTGAGCACTTCGTCAATCCGCAGCTTCCTGTAACCGGGTGCATTGTCAAGGCTGATCAAGTAAGGGTAATCATCCGGTTCAACCCGGTTATTGGCGGAAGCAATGAACCCTTCAGGGGGATTATATAGCTCTGGCAGCTCATCAAAAGGTATAAACCCTTCCCACCCGTGGCCTTCTTCCCAGCCCGGGGAAGGCATTACACCCTGGCCGCTCTTCCTGATCGGCAGCTTGCCGGCTACCCTGAAACCGATATTGCCCTCCACATCGGCATAAACGAAAGCCTGTACCGGCACAGCAAAATGGGCCAGGGCCGCCCTGAAATCTTCCCATCCCTCAGCTTCGTTAATTTTCAGGACGGCATCTAGGGTGCTCGCTCCTGCCTCGTAGGCGGTCCAGCGCAGGCTCATGGGGGGATCATCAGAGATCAGGGGGCCGTGGCGGGTATGGATGATTTCCACCACCTCCGGATCTGTTCTCCCGTCAACCTTGATTTCCGCTATCTCCACATCAGCTTCATAAAATTCGCCTTCGTATTTGAAACTGTAAGGATCTTCAGGGTGGCGTTCCTCGAGAAACAGGTCCTGGGTATCGCCAATATTGGTCAGGCCCCAGGAAATATTGCGGTTATGGCCGATAATGATCCCGGGAGCCCCCGGGATAGACCAACCGTAAAGATCCATGTCGCATTCAGCTTCGCGAAGGGTGAGAGCATTTTCGTACCATATTGAAGGCAGACCCAGGTTTAAATGGGGATCATTAGCTAAAACTGCCGTCCCGGTCACAGATCGCTCCGGGCTGATCACCCAGCTGTTGCTGCCCAGGCGCGGCAGGGCATAAAGGTGATCCAGGCTGGATTTCTCCAGCAGGGATAGGATTTTGTCGGCTGCGGTTGCTCCATCTTCACTTTTACCATCCGGATCCGGGGAAGCTAAAACCCGCGGGGTTTCCCAACCTTCATAAGGAGGAACAATTTCTTTGAAGAGAAGGGGGTCTATCTCCTCCGCCAGGGCCTGGCGGAAAGCTTCTGCCTGCCAGTTGGAACCGAGGTCAAAAGCCATCAAACTGATTATACCCGTGCTATCCAGGGGCTCCCAGGGCTCGGGTTCAAAGCCAAGCAACCTGAATTCAAGCGATGGCGGATGGCTGTTCAGGTAAGCGTTAACCCCTCTGGCATAACTTTCCAGCACAGCCCTGCCTTTTGGAGAGCTGTTGAGATGCATCCGCCTGGCAATATTATCGAGGCCCAACTTTTTTAGAAACATGTCAGCCTGGAGTTGATCTTCTCCCAGAACTTCGCTGAGCCGTCCTTGAACCACCCGCCGCTGCAATTCCATCTGCCACATCCGCTCCTTGGCGTGAAGATAGCCCTGCATAAAATATAGATCATCTTCATGAACCGCAGCTATATAGGGCACTCCCCTCATGTCGTGATGCACGCCTACTTCACCCACCAGACCCTCGAGTTCCACTTCGGTTTTATATTCCGGCAGGCCGCTGCGCAAAAAATTAGAACCGAAAATACCGACTCCGGCCAGCAAAACAAAGACCACCACTACAGCAATAAGGATGATTTTTTTGCCTCTACCCACTCGCAACTCCCCCCAGGTTATATATTTTCTTAGTACCAGGCTACCGATCTCGCTCTAGATCATATATTATTTTTTCCAGGTACCATTCCTCTGAACGGTCCGGGTAACGTTCTTTAAGGCGCTCTATCTGCCTGTCGATGGTTTGATCCGCCTGATCAGGAGGAAGCTTAAGTTGACGGCGGGCCTCCTGGCGCAGGGACCCGGCTTTGCCCACTCCATGAATACTAGCACCCTTGTTCCTCAAATAAATTATTACGGCCGCGATGACTAAAACAAGCACAATCACCAAAACCAGATCCATTGACGGACCTCCTCTCTTTCTTCTATTCATTATATCACCCTGGATTTACCATGTGTAGCCGAAGGTCTCAGCGGCATAAAAATACCGGCCCCTGCAGACCACCCGGTTACTCTTTCAAGCTTTCCCGGAAGGAAAAACCTTTTATCAAGGTGGCATCAATCTGCATCAGCATCTCTTTTACCCGGGCAGCGATCCCCTCCACCATAACAAACCCCGGAGCTTTACAACCATCGCCAACTAGGTAAAGCCCCTCTATTTGCAAAGTGGCAGGGTAATCACGGCCCTGGGCGGACCGATTGACCGGCCAGGCGTTTTTAAACACTCCCGTGTTGATGACCCGGCAGTAGTTATTAAATTTTTCGCCAAACACTGTTCTTAAATCATTAAGCCCCAGCGCCACTTCCCGGTCAGGATCTTCACTTTCCAATCTTTGGTAGGCAGTTAATAAATATTTTCCTTGCGGAGCCAGTCCTGGATCAAGCCCCGAAGGCTGAGTTATGCCGGCTACCCTTTTTGTATCAAGACAGTACATGATGGGGGCGTGTGAAAGCATGGGTGCATCACAAATCATATTAATGCACAGCCCGCTGGTTCCGCTCTCCCAGTAATGGTCTTTTTTTATACAGGGTTCTCCAGCCGCAGCAGGAATCGCCTCACTTTTAATTTCTTCAGCACCTAGATGCCTCTTTTCGACAACAGGATCAGCCCGCCATAAATCAGGCAGGAGGTTGAATGTATTGCCCGGACCGATATCGGAAATAACCAGTTTCGAAGCCAGGATTTTTTCGTTCCCACTTCTCCTGTTTTTTACATTTACCCCTATGACCTGCTCCCTTTGAGCCAATACTTCCACCGCTTCTGTTTCCATCAGGATCGTGCCGCCGGACAAACGCAACATTTCAAGCAACTTTTCTACCAGGTAACCGCACCCCCCCTCGATAAGAGCAGGTGCTTTTACACGGTATATATTGTTGATAATTTTAAGCGCCTCAATATAATCTATTTCCTCAATACCAATACTGCACCCAAAGGTAAACATCCGGTCAAAAAAAGCACGGATCATCTCAGAAGAGGTCTGAGTGCCCAGCCACCGGCCAAAAGAAAGATCCGGCGAGTCCGGTTTTCCGGAGCCCAGTATTTTGGGAATGATTTTTAGCAGTTCAAACCTGTCCTGCATAGAAAAGGGGACCATAAAATCCATGATTTCTCTCCAGCGATATTGCCTGCCTGAAACATATAAACTACCCATCCCCCCGGCGCTGATAATCTTCACCGGCACCTCCAGGCTTTCCACCAGTTCAGCAAACGGCCCTTTTTCGCCAAATGGCAAAGCGTGACAGGCTCCGGTATTAATGGCGGCGCCTTCATAGTCGAAATGGGTAAACCGGCCCCCGGCAAAGTTAAGCCGCTCTACCAGGGCTGTTCTTATCCCTTTAGCGGACAGGGCCGCGGCGCTTAGAAGGCCGCCGATTCCCGCGCCGATAACTACGACATCATATTCTTCTTCCTTGTGCCAGGATCGGGCAAACTCCTTGTCCTGTTTCAATTTCGGGCAGGGAATCGGTTTGCCGGCCACGGCATTAACCGGGCAGGCATAAACGCATTTGTCGCAGCCATTGCACAGGTCTTTGTTTATCCTGTAAACAGCCCCCTTACAAGACTGGACAGCCCCTCGCGGACAGAGCAGGAAACAATAACCACAACCCGTGCATGAATCAAGAATATGTGGTTTTTCCCCTTTTACTAATCTATTCATAACCATAATCCCCCTTGTTTATCAGGCCCAAAACACATTCCCGGGTAGCTTGTTTTGCTCAAGAATAACTGTAAATCCACTTGTGGGTAAGGAAAAACAAGGGCTGCTTTTTATCAGGTGACTGCGCCCCTCCGCCCTAATTTGCTTCGACATTGGCCACCTGGATCCTGCTGTTCTAATAGAATTATTGGAAAATTGCAATGTATCGGAGGAAATAACCCCGGGGATTATTCGAATGAGGAATAATTGGCTGTATCGAAATCAGAGAGAGCAAGAGGCCAAAGCAAATAAAACCTGGGACTTAAAGATCCCACCGCTAGAAAAGCCAGCGTTAATAGGACGCGGTAAACTGTTCGATCAGTTTCAGCATCCTTTTATAGTGCGTACCCTTCCAGTAAATTCGGCCGCAGCCCCGACAGAGGCTATATTCAGAACAATACTGCCGCACTTTTTCAGGAACCTGGTCCCGCACTTCTTCAGGGCCAGCCCTTTCGAGCAATTCATTACACTGCATGCAGCGGCTGAAAGGACGGGTGGAATCAAAAAGATCGAAGCGGGACAACACTTCCATAACCTGTTCTCTAGATTCATCGGAACGCACCAGGTAACCGTGTGTCACCAGTGAACGTTTAAGCAAGCCGCGGTCCCTGGTCAGCAAAATACGCCTTTGAGAGGCTGAGATCTCGGCCAGTTCTTTGTCATCATAACTGTTTCGGTAAAGGGTATCAAAGCCAAGCATGCGTAGATAGGAAGCCAGCCGACCCAGGTGGGTATCAAGAACAAACTTCGGCTCGCGCAGTGGTTCGGGCCGCACCTTTAAAAGAGGGGTAATATCAAGAGCTTCAAACACAGGGTAGACACTTATCCGGTCTCCATTGTCAGGCCGATAGGAAAAATCAACCGAATTGCCATTAACCAGGATCAAGTCCACCTCGGTATGAGGAACACCGAGCGCTTCAATCAGATCTTTTACCGTTTGATGCCCGGAGAAATTATGACAAAACAATACCTGTCTCTGTTTAGATGGAAGGAAATCATTTAGTTCAGCATAAAAGCGCAGGTAGCCCACAGAATCCATACAGCGGCACCCCGACAATCAGATCCTGAAAAAACAGGACGGATGCGATTATTTATTAATATTTTGAGGTCCCGTTCAATCTCTCAGTACATCAGTTGACACTGAAAAAGGAAATTCTTCAGCACTTCTTTCTTATCTTCTTCTATATCACAGATCTCTAAACCCAGGCTAATCTTATCGGTTTCACCATTGGATATAACTCTTGCCGCTCGACCTTTAAACTCAAGTTCCGGCTGATCCTGAATATCAATCACAGTATGTAAGTACAACCCTGGTTTAAAGAAATGAGCTGGTTCCAGAGTGCCCGTTTCATGATCATTGGAAACATAATCAATATCCAACCGGCATCCGCCAAGAGAAATATCGGTCACCCGGCCGGAAGCGGTGATGCCGTTTGAGATACAAACACAGCCCAGCTCAACTTCATAACGTGAATGACGGCGAGAAGAACTCCTTTTAAAAAGTTTTGGCTTACAGCAAACAAGGAGAGGAACCTTGCCCGGCTGGTATTCAATCACAAATACGCTGGTCACATAAGCCTTCTGCCCCTCATCCTTCTTCCGCCTGATCGTCAGCTCCCAACCTTCCCCGATTTGGATATATTCTCCCTGATCAGAAGGAGATTGCAAAACCAGGTATTCCTTTTCTAGATCTATTACCCTGGTTTCATAATTTCTGGCCAAATTGTCAGCAGTCACAAGCTCGAGGTTTACTTCGTCACCGGGATAAAACAGGGACTCCAATAAAAAATCGCAGTCCTCGGTCATCAACTACACCCCCACTCCTGACATGATAATATAAATTTAACAGTTCTATACTGAGTCAGAAAATCCTGCATATTCTGGATAAAAGATCAGTTATTATTACTTCTCGATGCTGATCAGGTCAATTTACCTGCCAAAGGCAGAAAAATTCGATCCACGCAGTGGTATGCCCAGACGCTTCAATTCACGGCTAATCAAGATGAATGTTACCAGAAAAGCAAGCAGGTCACTTAAAGGCCTTGAAACCCAGACCCCATCCAGTCCAAACAAACCCGACATGATCAGCATCAGTGGTATAAACAACAGCACTTCCCGTAAAATAGACAGCAACAGTGACGGCATCCCCTTACCCACGGCCTGGTAATATACAGTAAAAACAACCTGGGCCCCGATTACCGGAAACATGATCACCATGATTCGCAGGGCCCGACTGCCCAGGTCTATCAGCTCCTGATCTCGGCTAAAAATGCTGATAAACAAACCCGGCCAGGCAAAGTAAACCACCCCAAAGAAAGCCGCTATAGTGGTGCTGATGGCCACCCCTTTAACCAGGGACTCGTGGATGCGGGCCATTTTACCAGCCCCAAAGTTGTAACCGATAACAGGCAGCAAGCCCTGTGAAATACCGATAACGGGCATCAGAGCAAACATGAACAGTCGAAAAATAAGGCCCAGAGCGGCTATAGGCAGGTAACCGTAAACACCCAGAATATTGTTGGCAATGACCAGGGACAGGTTCGTCGAGATCTGCAGAAACATAGCCGGGAACCCGATCACGTAAATTTTCCGGATCGTCTTGAGCCGCAGGGAAAGGCAGGAAAAACCAATCTTGATTTCGCTGTTGCCCAGGGTGAAATGGTAAAGCATGATCGCCACCCCGGCCACCTTGGCCAGGACTGTAGCCACGGCGGCGCCCTGTACTCCCAAACCAAGGAGAAAGATAAATATGGGATCGATGGCTATGTTGATCAGGGCTGATATAATCATGACGTACATGGAAAGCCTGGGGCTACCTTCCCCCCTGACCACGTTATTAAGGCCCATGATCAGGAAAAACATGACTGAGCCGCTGGTGATGATTATGACATAGTCACCGGTCAGCTCCATAATCTCAGGTGTCGCCCCGAACAGGACCAGAAGGGGCTCTAAATAAAGGTACCCGATTGCGGCCACTACAATCCCATAAACAATCGAGAGACTGATTACCTGGCCTACTACATTGCGGGCCAACTTCTCATCCCCCGCCCCGAGGGATCGCGAAATCAAAGATGCCGCTCCCACCCCGGTTCCGATACCGAGAGCGCCCAGGAGCATCTGGAAAGGGAAGGCAACAGACAGGGCTGCGATAGCCTCGCTGCCTAGCATTCCCACAAAAATGGTATCGACAATATTATAGGTAGCCATGACCAGCATGCCCACGGTAGCCGGCAGGGAAAACTGAACCAGCAACCTGCCTATACTTTCCTCGCCCATCCGGGCCGCATTGTTCTGCATTAAAGAGCCTTCTTCCGGGTTAGCCCGCTCAAACCGGGACATTTAGCATACAAGCTCATTTTACGCGTAAAAATATTTATAGGCAAGATTCACACACTAGGGTAAAGGCCCGGTTCAAATTTTTAACGACTTTTAAATTAAGGTTTATTCGCCAGAAAAATTGTATTATAATTCAAAGGACAACCCGGAACCCGGTTCCTCCTTATATATCCCGGACTGGCAAGTTACAAGCCAAACCAAAACAGGAACCATACAGTAAAGGAAATAAACAATGCCAGAAACGGAAGCAAGTAAAAACTGTTATCCAAACATCATTTTTGACCTCGACGGCACCCTGACCGACTCGGCTGACGGTGTGATAAGATCCGTCCAGTACGCCCTGCAAAGAATTGGCATCAAAGCCGATAGCACCGAACTGAAAAACTTCATCGGACCACCCCTGCAGCGTTCTTTTCGGGAAAAATACGGGTTTGATGAACAAAAAGTTTGGGAGGCAATCAAGTTTTTCCGGGAATACTACCGCGAAAAAGGAATCTATGAAAACAGGCTTTATCCCGGAGTGGTAGATATGCTCGACAAACTGACCGAAAAAGGCAAAGCGATTTACCTGGCCACTTCAAAAGCCACCCCCTTTGCTGAAACCATCCTGCGCCACTTTCAAATAGACCATTATTTCGAAGCCGTTTCGGGGGCTACCCTTGACGGATCGAGGGTTGAAAAAATTGATGTCCTGGCCTACCTTGTGGAACTAAGCGGCAATCTCCAGCCCCGGGATTCAATCATGGTCGGCGATCGTAAGCATGATATCATTGGAGCCAACAAACACGGCTTCGACTCGGCAGCCGTTACCTATGGTTACGGCTCGGTAGAAGAATTATCCAAAGAAAACCCTACTTACCTCGTCCATTCAGTTAAGGAATTGACTGAACTGCTCCTGAACCTTTAACTTTTAGACCTAACCATTAGTTCTATTCCAACTTTCAAAATGCTAATTAGATAGGGCTTATAAAGGCCTAAAATAATGACGATTCCATTTAAATAGTGTATAATGGGGTAAAAATTTTACTAAGTAGAATAATGTATTTATTTTGCAAAATGAAGGGATGATAATCATGAGCAAAAACATTCTCAACCAGAAACAGGAAGAGTTGTGTGAAAACAGCGAATGGGATTTTTCCGAGCTGAAGGCGCTTTTTATCAACTGCACCCTGAAAAAAAGCCCTGAGCTCTCACACACAGAGGGCTTGATCCGAGTTTCGCAGAGCATTATGGAAAAAAACAAGGTAGCAGTGGAGGTAATCCGGGCTGTCGATTATGATATAGCCTCCGGCGTTTACGCCGACATGACCGAACATGGCTGGGATAAAGATGACTGGCCTCAAATATACAAAAAAGTGCTGGACTCAGACATTTTGGTTTTAGGCACGGCCATCTGGCTCGGCGAAAAAACCTCGGTTTGCCAGAAAATCATTGAACGGCTGTATGGACATTCCGGCGATATTAACGACCAGGGGCAATATATTTTTTACGGGCGGGTCGGCGGATGCCTCGTAACTGGAAACGAAGACGGGGTTAAGCACTGTGGGATGGGTATTCTCTATTCTCTGCAGCATGTCGGGTTTGTAATTCCTCCCCAGTCCGACGCCGGCTGGCTGGGCCCCATCGGACCGGGGCCATCTTATCTTGATCCTGATTCAGGCGGTCCTGAAAATGATTTCACCAATCGCAACACCACTTTTATGACCTGGAATTTACTGCACATGTCCCGAATGCTAAAAGAGCAGGGCGGTATTCCGGCCCACGGCAACCAGAGAAACAAATGGGCTGCCGGTTGCCGTTTCGATCATCCCAACCCCGAATACCGCTGATCAAA
>Ga0207421_10001543_pt1 | contig 29409 bp, 30 predicted proteins | sample SodLakKL_010_SED_4_FD_187542 | JGI IMG/M metagenome (GOLD analysis project Ga0207421, IMG submission 187542) | Alkaline sediment microbial communities from Lake Tanatar, Kulunda Steppe, Russia - 8KL_010_SED (SPAdes) (version 2) | ecosystem: Environmental > Aquatic > Non-marine Saline and...
TCATCTAATTGGTCGTTATCTTTTTCCATTTTCTACACCTTCATTTCTTTTTTCCTTTGACGCTTATAGTTACTTCTTCGACCGGTATATCCTTATCCGATCCGGATAGAGCTTTATCTACCAATCTTGTCAATCCGAAACAGCACGGCACTTCCATATGAACGACCTTCAAACTCTCGATGTCGTTCCTCTTGAAGATCTCGGTCAATTTGTCCACATAATGCTCCGCATCGTCAAGCTTTGGACATCCGATGATCAAAGAACTTTCCTCCAAAAAATCCGGGTGGAAATTTGGGTAGGCGAAAGGTACGCAGTCCGCCGCAATCACCAGGTCGGACCCGTCGAAATATGGTGCTTCAACGGGAACAAGATTCAATTGCACTGGCCACTGGTTGAGGCGAGAACTCAGACGACCTTCTTCCTCCGGCTCTTCAGTTTCCCACTGCCCGGGAGAAGAAGAGGGACAGCCGCAGGCGGTCTTCGGTCCTTTATCCACCATAGGATTTTCCACACTAATCTCATCTAGATGATCTAGAGCCTCCTGTAAAAGTTCGTTCTGATCGTGTTCTTTCAGGTGTTCAAGATGAGCCTTCAATACATTCTCTCCCTGTTCCACCATGTTCTCTACAACGCTTTTTTCATCGTAGGGCTCCGCTTCTCTCTTCTCGATCTCGATCGCATCTTCTGGACAGTCTCCGATGCAGGCGCCTAAGCCGTCGCAGAAAGCCTCGTTGACCAGTCTAGCTTTACCGTCTATTATCTGTAAAGCTCCTTCCGGACAGCCCTTCACGCAGTCTCCACAACCGGTACATTTTTCATGATCTATATTTATTATATCTCTCTTCATTCTATACACCTATCCTTTGAACACAATTATTATCGCCTTCAAGCATCGATTTTTCCTGTTGTATATCTGCCTCTTTCAATAGTTCTTGTAAGACCCTTTTATGTATCCCGCACAACCAACGGGCTTCTTCCTCTGGTAGATTTCCGAATGCACAATTCCTGAATCTTAGCCTGTACGACCCCCCGGTGGTCGAGTAATCACAGTAGAATCCGAGCTCATCGAAAGCTTGTGCGACCTTCTCTACTCTGTCCTGCAAACTGTCTTCCTCATCCATCTCGGGAAATGATTCGATCAGTTCCTGCACCAATAGATCGGCTAATTCAGAAGATATCTTTTTATCAAATCCTTCCATGATACTTCTTATAGTCAGTTCTAAGAGGAGTCCAAGCTGGTCCGGGAAAAGTTTTTTCCCTTCGTCCGTGATAGTGAAATACTTTTTCGGACGTCCTTTCCCGCTCTTTTCGAAGTATGCTTCAACAAGACCTTCCGCTTCTAGTGTTTTTAGATGTCTTCTCACCGCACTTTCGTTGATCTCGAGAATATTCGTTAGATCCAAAGCCGACAGATCTTCTGAGAGCAGGCTTTCCAGTATCTTGCTTTTCGTATCCTCTGATCTTATCCTTTTTTCAGTAGGAGCTACCATGCTGATCGATACAGCCCATAAAGGACAAGGTTTATATATTTTACGCACATTGTAGTGATTAAAGTGGTAAATATGGGCGTAGAAAGCAAAACCCATCACGAAAGGGAAGAAAAAACGCTATTTCCAAGGATGGAAAGAAAAGGTATCACTGGTAACCAAGGAGGGAGAGGAGATGAAAATTGAGAAGATGATGAGCGTCCTTCAAAAATTTGACGATCAGGATATCTCGCAAGAAGAAGCACTCGAAGAGTTGAGTGATGCAGAACCCTTCGACTTTTACGCAGCCACCTTGGAACTCTACCTGGAAGGCTCTAGTCTCAGAAGGGGAGATTCCCCCAGGATCAGCAGATTATTTGAAAAACTGTATCAGGAAGACTTTCGTCAGCTTTTAGGAGATTTGGAGGACAACCATCCGATAAAAAGGCTGATGACCGAGCACGTATACTTTGAAAGACTGCTGAACGGATTAGAGGATATAAATCAAGAGATCAAAAGAGGGGGCGATAAAAGCAGAGCGGTCAAGGTCGAAGCGATAGCGGTCGCTTTAGACCATCTAAAAGAACATGTCATCAAGGAAGAAAAATTGATCTTTCCTTTATGGTACGAGAAAAAGGGTATGAGTGATACACTACTATTGGAGGAAGAACACGAAGATATCTTGAAAAGCCACAAAAAATTGAGAAAAAAGAGTCAAGAGGGAAGAGAGGACTGGGAGGAAGATGATTGGAAGGACCTCAATGAAAAGATCGATGAATTGATCGGAGAGCTCCGTTTTCATACCTTCCACGAAGGCGATCTATTCTACCCGATCGTGGTGAATGAGTTCGATAAAGAAGAGTTCGAGAATATCAAGAAGAAGATGGATAAGATAGAGGAAAAAAATTCCGATCCGACACTTCCAGAACATATAAGTTATCTGGATCTGCCGGTCCTCAGAAAAGGATAAAAAGATCAGAGGATGATATCATGAAAGATGTAGAGATAGATCAGGAAGGATGTATAGGATGCGGAAGCTGTTACGCCCTATGTCCAAAAGTTTTCGAAGATGACGGTTCGGGGACTGCACAACTGGTAGAGAAATTTAGGACTGAAGGAGCCGGAAAAGGCGAAGTTAAAGATGATATAGATTGCGTAGAGACTGCTGAAAATTCATGCCCGGTCAACGTGATCTCAGTCAGTTAAAAAAGGCGATAGGTTTCAGATCGCATCCTGTTATCCCTCGAACGAACTTTATAATCAATTCGTTCAACAATTCATCTGCAGAAACTAAAGTCTAGAGTTTTGTAAATCTACCGACCGAAAATCTACAAAGTATAAATAGTAGTAATACTGTATTATAACTGGCGGTTAGAATGTTCGCGAAGGAAAGAAAAGTCGGTCCTAAAGGACAAGTCGTTATACCGAAAGACTTTCGTAAAGAGATGGGTATACGTCCCGGCAGCAAAGTTGAATTCGAATATACCGATGAAGGGATAGTGATAAGGAAAGAGGACGAAAACACTGAAAAAGTATTCGAAGAGGTGGCGAAAAGCGGGAAACAGGTCAGCAGAAAAATAGATGCCCATGAATCTTATGAATCTGAGTTGGAGGAAAGAAATTGAGTTATTTAGATTCTAATCTTTTCATCTATGCTGCTCTATATGATGATGATCGAGGGGAAAAAGCCCGCGATCATATCAAGATGCTTCGGGAAGAAGATGAAGTCCATTATACATCGGCCTTAACATTCGACGAGGTATTTTGGATAGTTAAACAGGAAAAGGGGGAAGAAAGCGCTTTAGAAGTAAGTAGGGCAATGCTTGAGATGCGCAACCTGAAATTTGTTGAGGTGAATACTTCACTCCTTTGGGAATGCTATAAGTTGATTGAAAGATATGGATTAGATCCCAGAGATTCGATTCATTTGGCCTGTGCTTCAAAAGTCAACGAGGAGATCATGATCTCAGAGGATGAAGATTTCGACGGTATAGACGAGATCAAAAGAAAATGGATTTTATGATCGATGATTTTCAGTGATTGATTATTGATGGAAGACTTCCCTTCATTTCTAGGTGTTTTAGCAGTGACAGGAGCGATGCCTATCGGCAGACCTGAGTTTATCATCCCTCTCTCCGGCATGGCGTTCGGAAACTCGATGCGGATTTGCTCGCTCTGCATGGACCGGCTCATTTAGTTAAAAAAGTTTTAGAACACCGCAAGATTAATATATTCGTATATTCTTAAACTCTTAAATAGAATAGGTGGTTAGATCAGTTCGGTCATCGATTCCATAAGGTTCGGCGTGCAGATGTTCATGATCATCTTAGCAGGGATACTGTTCTTTGTAGGGGTCATCCAGTTCAATATATTGTTCGTCATAGCTGCTTTGATATTGGCATTGATCATTGGAAGGCTTTTTTGTGGGTGGCTCTGTCCCCTCGGTTTTTACACGGAGAGGATCCTCGGGAAGATGAAAAGAGATAAGGAACTCCCTGATATCTTTAAATCTAAAGGTTTTAGAGCCGGCTTTGCCGTGATCTTTGTCACTGCTTTGATCTTGCTTTGGGTGTTCTCCCCTATTGACAGATTCTGGATCCCTTTCATCATGATGGGTTCTATGTTCGTTTTCGCCACTACTTTCGCATTATTCAGTTTCGATAAAGCTTGGTGCGCTTACACCTGCCCTTGGGGCGTGTTGTCAGGCACACTGGGCAAAAAAGCCCCTTATGATCTGGGCATAAAAGGAGAGTGTGTCGGCTGCGAAGCTTGCATAGAAACCTGTCCCATCGATGGTGTACCGGAAGGTGCTGTAGAAAAGTTTCAGAAAGAAGAAGAAGAAGGATATGAAGAGTTCGAAACCAGATGTATCAGGTGTTTGAAGTGTTATGAAGAATGTCCTCAAGACGCTATTGGGATCATAGGGAGGAGTGAAGAATGAAAGTTGAAAATCAACACGGATAAATAAACGCTGGAATTATGTAGATATGGAGACTGAAAAGATGGAAGACGAAAAGATATATTCGAAGCATGCTGAAGCGTGTAAAGCTTTCACGAACGAGACGCGCCTAAAGATAATCGATATTTTGAGAGATGGAGAGAAATCCGTTAGTGAATTGGCTGAAGCCACGGGGTTGAACCAACCCAACGTATCTCAGCATCTGAGGAAGTTGAAAAACAAAGATTTCGTGAAGAAGAGAAGGGAAGGCAACCGCATCTACTATTCCATCCGGAATGAAAAGATATTCGAGGCTTTCGATCTGATAAGGGAGATCATAACAGAAGAACGAGAAAGATCTCTCAGCTTTGAGCAAGATAAAAAAGGAGGTGAAAAAGATGGATGATATAACTCTGCTCTTGAACGACGCAGGATATGGAGACGAAAGACCGTATAACGCCTTGAGATACGCTAAGGCACTGGTTGAAGAAGATGGAAACGTGAACGTGTTCCTGATGGCCGACTCGGTGACTTGCGCTTTAGAAGGCCAGGATACTCCAGAAGGTTACTACAATCTAGGAAGGATGTTCAAATATCTGGTTAATAAAGGTATGGATATACATGCCTGTGGCTCATGCATGGACACTAGAGGTATCACAGAAGAAGATTTTGTAGACGGAGTAAAAAGAAGCACGATGGATAAGTTGGCAGAATGGACTCTGAGAAGTGACGATGTCATCGTATTCTAAGAGAGAAATTATGAGTGTGGAAGACGAAGAGATATGCCAAGCGGTTTATGAAAAGATCGGTGAGGTTGAAGACGTTCTCGACGTCGGATGCGGCGACGGATATCTAGTGAACTGTCTGTCATCCGAGTTGGATAAGGAAGTACTTGGTTGTGATATCTCTGATGAAAGCTTTGATGAAGCCCACAGTAAATGCGAGGAATTTGGGACCTGCGGTAATATCGAATGTATCAGAGGTGACGCCCATGACATTTCTGATATCTTTGCAGAAAATAGCTTCGACGTGATAACTCTAATCTATTCTCTTCATCACTTGGAAGAACCGGTTAAGGTTTTGAAACAGATCAAAGAAGTGTTGAAGGAGAAGGAAAAAGTCGTGATAGGCGATTTCTGGTTCACGGAGAGAAAAGAAAAGGGCGGATGTTACAGATTCACTCCTGAAGAGATCAAGGCGATGGTGAAGAAAGCGGGTTTCAAGTATCTAGGACAGGACCGGATCGATAAGGAATTCACCATACTCGTCGGTGAAAAATGAACTGTACCTCAAAGGAGAGAAAATGGTGGAAAGGGTAGAGATATTCGAAAAGTCGGCCGAAAGATACGACAGATGGTACGAAGAGAACGAAGAAGTATACAGGTCAGAACTTAAAGCGGTGAAAAAGCTTCTACCAAAAGGTGGTAAAAGTCTAGAAATCGGTGTAGGATCAGGCAGATTCGCCGCACCATTGAAGTTAACTGTCGGTCTCGACCCTGCCGAGGCTATGTTGAATATAGCTAAAAAAAGAGGAGTCCAAGTTGTCAAGGGGACCGCGACTGATCTACCTTTCAAAAACGAAGCTTTCAGGTCCGTGATGATGATCAACACGATCTGTTTTTTGGACGATCCATTTAAATCAATTCGAGAAGCAAAAAGAGTCATCGGCTCTGACGGAAAGATCCTTTTGGGGGTACTGGACAAGGAGAGTTTTCTAGGAAAGATTTACGAATCTAAAAAGGAAAACAGTATGTTCTATTCTAAGGCCCGACTGCATTCTGTGGAGAAGATATCGGGATGGTTAGATGAAGTAGGTTTCAGTGAACGTGAAACATATCAGACCATATTCAAAACTCCTAAAGATATCAAAGAAGTAGAGAAGATCGAAAGGGGTCATGGAAAGGGTGGTTTTGCCGTTATCTCGGCTGAAAAATCAGCGTGATTTTTACATTCTCAGGATCAGTCCCATTTCAAGACCTTATCGACGATCTTGTGCCATCTTTCTTCGTCTAAACTTTTCCCTCTTCTATCCTTTTGAAAATCTCATCTGCGACTGACCAAGTTGGCCTTCATCTTTTTCCATTTCGATCTATCATATATAAAAAGAAAAAGGGTTTTGATTTTACAGACCCAGTCCTTCTCTTTTCTTCTCTATGTGTTCTTCTATACCGTTCACCACTTCTTCCGGATCATCCCCGACTGCTAATTTCCCGCCAGTCAGATCTTCAACGTCTTCCGTCAGCAGTTTCACCACGTTCTCGCTTCCCGTGACCGGTGGAGTCGGCGAAACGTGCGTATACAACCCGTAGCCTATGGCCGCGACTGCCGCGATCGTAGCTTTTTGCTCCATGTATTCAGGAGCTGTGACCGCAACCGGTAATTGTGTGGGATCGACGTCTAAAGCGTCCGCTACCGTAGAAACAAGATTTATCAATCTTCCAGTGTCGGTACAGGTACCGAAACTCAATACAGGCGGTATCTCGAGCGCTTCGCAGACCGCAGTGAGTCCTTCTCCTGCTTTATCGACCGCGTCTAAACTCGTCAATCCTCCGACCTGGAGGCCCGCATTACCACATCCTGCACTCAGCACCAGTATGTCTCTGCTTATCAGTTCTTCCGCGACTTTTATGGTCGTCTCGTCCTGAGGACCGTTATCAAGAGTAGTACAGCTCACCAAAGCCACTATACCTTTTATATTGCCGTTCTGTATGTGTTCGAGTAAAGGATCTAAAGATCCCCCTAATGCGTCTACAACGGCTTCAGGTGAAAATCCCGTGACGATCTCCTGTTTATCTTCAGGCACATGAGTCTCCTCTCCGTCTCTTTCTTTAAAATTCTCTATCGCTCTATCGATTATCTCTAACGCTTGCTCTTCAGCTTTCTCGGGCTTATAATTTATGTCATGATCTACACCAGGTATATTCACCAGTTTGGTGACCGGTATTATCTTGGAGTTGTATTTTTCGGCGTATTCACCTGCAGTAGGAACGGTACAGTTCATGTCCGCAACGAAGGCATCGACGACTCCAGTAGCCAATACGTACTCCTCGTTCAGCCAGTTGCCGGTCATCCCTACGAACACGTCGTCGGTCTTAAAGCGCTGCATCAATTCCTGACCTGTCTCTATCGACCCTACGATATGGATGCCCTCAGCTCCGGCTTCCTTAGCTTTCTCCTGGATTTCTTCTCTTCTCGCAACTTGGATCAATGCCGCACCTACGAAGGGTTCGTGACCATTGGGGAGGATGTTCACGTAATCTGGATCTAATATTCCCATGTCCACTTCCGCTTCATGCGGTTCAGCGGTACCGAAGAGTATATCTTGAACCTCTTCAAGGAGCGTTAAAGATCCATAAGAAGTAGCCAATCCCATCCTCAAAGTCTTGAACGCCATGCTCTGGTAATCGCTGTCAACGTTTGTCATGACGCTGGTTTTGACGTCCATCAGTTCGTGCAGCGGTCCTCCGGGAGTTATATCCAGTTCATCCCAGACTTGCTGACGTGACGCGGGAGCGAATTTTTTTAGAACTTCTGACGTTTCTTCGCTGTCCCTGTTTATCTCTTCGATCATGAAATCCGCCAGATTTTTCGCCAATTCATACTTGTCTTTGGATGTATCCAAACCGATCTTTTCACTTATATCCCTTAATTTATCTTCGTCCTCTATATCGAATATCGTTTTTCCCTCTGCCGTAGCCTTTAGAGTTTTAGCTGTCGTATTAGCGTGATAGGTGTAAGCGGAAGTACCCATACTGTTCACTCTCAACAGATTCCTCATCACCATCCCGTCTTTGTCGATACCGCAGACGCCTCTTTCAGTAACTCCATCCACTATACGACATGGTCCTTGCGAACATATGTTACACCTTGTTCCCTTCTTGCAGAAGTCACATCTCACTTTTTCCATGGCATCGTACCTATCATGGACGTTGGTCATCTCGTCTTTTTTAACCTTTTCATACATCTTATCTACTGAGTCGTGAGCGCTGTGTTTTTCCATCTTTTTCTCACCGCTCAAGAGAATGCAAAGGTTGTTTAAATATATTTCGCTGTTATACGAACGTTCGTCTACATGGGAAAGGATTAAATTGTCCTACCTCTTAACGACTTACATGGCCTCATCTAAAAGTCCAAAAATTTTCTCCACCGATAAAGGTATAGTCATGCTCCAGAGTGAAACTAAAAATCGCATAATCGATATCTTAGAAGAAAAAGAGAGAACCGGAGCCGAGATCAGAGATGAGTTAAACAAGGCAAAATCCACGGTTTCGGTCCACCTCTCAGATCTTGTAGATCTGGGCATCATAGATGAAAAAGAGCATCCCACCGATGAAAGGAAAAAACTGTTCTTCTTGAAGTCAAAACTGCTTGGACAGTCGGAATCACCCTACGATGAACATTACAAAAGTATTCTTGAGGACCTTAAAGAGTCAAAGGATGAAAAATATGAGTTCTTGAAAAGTCTTTTTCACCTGATCAGGTATGGTCTGATATCATTCGGGCTGGACATACATCCCGCTCTGAAAGAGATCGGGAGGGACGCTGGCAGGAGCATAGGTAAGGACTTCTCCGCTAACGAGCGAGAAAAATTATTAGAAGAGATTAGTGATCTTTGGAGAAACATGGGTCTGGGAACCATAGAGGTTTCCGAAGATGTACACCTCAAGATAAAAGGGTGTTTCGACTGCCAGAGCATGCCTACAGTGGGTCACACTTTATGTTCTTTGGACGAGGGTTTGTTGGAAGGGTTGATAGAAGAGAGGCTCGATGAAAAAGTAGAAGTTCACGAAGAAGAATGTCATGGGACCGGGGCGGACCACTGCAGGTTCAAAATAGAGTGGAAAGAACGAAAGGATTAAATACCAATTCTTTGTAGTAGTGGCTAATATGGCTAAACAAAAAGGCGGCGGCGGGTTTCAATCCGCAGCGGGTCTGATGCGCTACTTCGACGAGGAGGAAGAGAAGAGTCCAAAGCTCGATCATAGAGCGGTAGTGATAGCGGCGTTCATCACCATAATAGTTATAGAAGTGGCTAAGTGGCAGTGGCCGATGCACTGATAACTGCTGTATAACCGTATCCACGTGGATCAGTAATCGATATGACTTTTTACAACCGTTTAGAAAGAAACTTTTTTAATGGGTTATTCAAAGCGATAGTAAAACTCCCAAAGATCGAAGTGCGTGATATAACTACACGGAGGGGGAGCCTCCCCCCCTTCTCACATCATTCTTTTTCTTATCTCCGCCCCCCCGTGTAGGGTTTTTAAGTTATCATGCAATGCGTATTTAAATAAGGTTTTTTCAAAATCCTCTACAAATCACCTAATTTTTAAGTATGAGTCTCTCATAATTCTGTTATAAAATCTTTGATCCAGTTTAAGAAAATAAATCTATTTATGAAGAGATTAAGGCCTAGGGATAGGTTAATTGGCCCCCCGGAAAATTGAACCCTCCCCAGGCCCATCATCGTGATATGGCTTATGAATATTTCATCTCTAGTAAGTCTATAATGAGATTTGTTTAATATGATGTTTTTTCAATATCGATTGTAAGTCAATTATATTTTAGGGGGGTTTTAGTTACAAAACAGGTGCAAAAAATCTCTCAAGTTAGATCTGATATATCGGGTGAAAATGTCAATAAAAGTCCTCTTATATCATCTTCGTTATCTTTGACTGGAGTCAATATCCAGCGAGCAGATTCTTGTCCAGAATCACTAGATCGAAGCGGATGATCACCTTTGATCGATATCATCTTTCCTTCTTTTACTATTTTCTTAAACATCTTTTTGTTTTTATCGCTAGGAAACAGTCTAAAATGATTTTCTCCGATAAGATCTTCTGGAGGCTTCGCAGTCATTTTGGCGTACGCTGAATTCACATAGAGTAGATTGAAGTCAGTGTCCAAATAGGCCATCACGATATCGGAATGAGCCGTCACAGCATCTAATATCCCTTCCTTTTCTGTCTTTTTGCTGATATCTTTCATCAAAAGAAAGAAATTCTCGTTTTCTTTATCCTCGAAATGGAAATGGTCTAAAGTTACCATCAATGTTTTTGTTTCTGAGGGCTTTGTCTCTATACGTATACTTTGCTTTACTGGTTCACCGGTGGTCGAGACACTTTCTAGACTTTGATCGATATCAGCCTCTATAAAATAGCTTAAATTTTTTCCGAGCAGATATTTAGTTTGATGACCGATCATCTTTTCAGCGATTTTATTTATAAAGACGATACGTTTGTTCTCATCTAAGATTATTATACCTTCATGGGTTTGCTGTACGACCCTTTCGAAAAGCTTAGGGGACCTAAAAACCAGCTCTAGTTTTTTCTTCATGCCCTTCAACATATCATAATTTTCTTTTAATGAAGGACTCAAAGAATACAATTTACAAGAACCGTTCTCGGAGGATCTAACCAGCTCGTACTCAAGCAGCGTCTCGATATTATGTTTTACCGTAGTATGGTCTAGGTCCAATTCTTTGGCCAATTGATTGATACTGTAGGGGTCCTGTTTTAGATGTTCTAAGATCTCGATCCGTTCTTGTCCTTCTTGCTGTCCTAAAATAAGATACGACAATTTTTGTTTTATATTATCCAATTTAAACACCTCTAACAACATATACGTACAACATTAAAAGTTGCAGAACAGAAATATGATAAGGGGGTTTTTCAAAATCTTTGTGAAATCACATACAAATGTCACCAAAATCTAGGAAAATATAGGTTACAATTAGCAAGATTGAGTGAGAAAAAGATTGGATCTTACTTTAAGCTAGCAAGATAAAAGATAACTACGATTTTTCTTAAAGGCCTTCCGATATTCAAAGAATAAGTATATATATCCCTCTAACGAAGACATAATTGAACCGCAGAACAGTTAGAGAATAACTACAAAAGATACACGATATTTGGATAAAATATACATAAGCCCCCCTATCCGTGATCAAATATCGTTAAATGATATTTACGGATCAGATTTATATATTAGATCCGTAATTAGAAAGATACTTCGTTTTTTTCGAACATCGGATAGGTATTTGAGGATAAAGTTTATATATCTTTTTTTCCAAGGCACAAATCAGGTGCAAAATATGCATAAAAGCGGCACAAAAGACATACAATATACTGGTGTTTTAACAATACTTTTGGCACTGGTGATATGTTTTGGGCTCGTGAACGGAATGACTTCGGTAGGGGTACCGACAGCCTCCTCTGAAACGGAGGCTGTGGACAAAAGCACTGCTGAGATTATAGATGAAGAACATACTATCCTAGAAGATTCATATGTCGATGTGACTGACCATGGCGCCGTAGGAGACGGAGTAACGGATGACTATCACTCTATAATGGACGCAATAGATCATGCTGTTGATAACAACGAGGAAGGCGTTTATTTCCCAAGCGGGGTCTTTGCCATAGGGAACAAGATACGCATGAATTCTGAACAGAACGGATTGACTTTCCTTTCCGACGAAGACGCGGTGATAAAGGCGATAGACTCTGACGCCACGAGGATATTCGAGATCAAAGGCGACACCGCAGGCGACGTCGAGGATATCACCATAAAAGGATTAGAACTCGATGGTAATAAAGACGATCTAAATATCGATAGATGGGGTAATTGGGGCATACATGTTTGGAGTGATGACAGTACGGTGAGAAACTTACACATCGAAGACATACATGCACATGACTTCACTGGAAACGGTCTCTATATCGATTCGTCAGATACGGTGGTCAAAAACATACTATCGAACTATAATTGGGGACACGGATTTGCCACAGGTACGAGAGCTAACAACGTACTTTTCGAAAACATAACTTCACACGACAATTTTTCACCAGATAACCCCATCGTTGGCAGCGGATTCGACATCCATGGAGGACATGATATAGTCATAGATGATTTCGAGATCAGGAATAACGGTTACGGTATGAAGACCTCTTTGGGTCAACCTACAGCCACGGTGAGAAACGGTGTTATAAATGATAATAACGGTTGTGGTTACAGAACTACCGGTGAACCCGCGACTTACATGTACTTCGAAAATGTAGAAGTCAGTGGTAACGGAGCTAGTGGTATGGAGTTTAGATACGATGGCGGCGAGATCATCATGAACGATGTATCGATCTTAAATAATGGTCAAGACCCCGACCTTAACGAAAACGGTGCTCTGTTCATATACGGAGAATATGAAAGATTTGATCTAGAAGACCTAACAGTAGAAGATCATCCTGGTATTGGGATCAACAGTTATACCAGCGGTCTGACCATAGAACGATTGGATATATCCGGGTGTGACGGAGCTTCTATATATCCAAGACCGGCTCCCGCCGTTATAGAACCGACCGACCTACAGGATTCTTATTACACCGTGGACCAGCCATTATACCTCGATCCCTTCGAAGTACACGATGACGGTATAGTGATAGACGAAGAGAAATTCAGAGCACTTCCTGAGAATGGAGACGTCGAAGTCAATCTGGACGATTGGTCTTTAGACGAGAGGATATTCACCGCTCACGCTTCCGATACCGTTCTGTTCGAATTAGAAGGTCTCGAACCTTATACCTCTTACAGTATATATCAAGGCGGTAGCCTGAAGGAGTACGTTTCTACCGACTCAGATGGATCCCTTGGATTCGAAAACGACGATTGGTCTTCACAGGAGTTCAGGATAGAAGAAGGCGGTGTTAACGTGGTCACACAAGAACCCAGAGATATAACAAATAATTCCGCGATATTCCAGGGCGAAGTCACCGACATGGATGGTCAATCCGAACTAGAAGTCTTCTTCAGATACCGAGAAGAGGAGGAACAGGAATGGATCGAAACGGGATACCAGACGATGACCAGTCCTGCTGAATACGATGAATCTGTCACGGGTCTAGCTCCTGGGACGGGATACGAATACAAAGCCGTTGCACAGTGGGATGACGGCGAGATGACCGGTGAAGTGATTTCATTCTCTACCGGTTTTGAAACCGATCCCTATGATTGGCAGGGATTTTTAGACCCTGATGACAATGATGTTATCTACAGATCAGAGTTCCCAATGGATCTTACGACCATAGTTGATTCAGTGCCGGAGTCCGATGACGACGATGGTGGAACCACACTCGATTACTGGGGAGAATTTTACATCGACGGGCAGCACGACGGTGAAAAGGCACTTAACACTGAGCCGGACCATACGGAGTACGTTTTTGAAAGCTTAGATGAAGGAACTTATGTTCTCACAGTGGAATGGCATTACGACCTAGGATTGATCGAAACCGACGAGATCACGGTCACCCTTCAAGAAGGCGAATCGAGCTTCGAGTTATCTGACCTGCAGGTTGATCCAGAGGAGATGTATGTGGGTACAGAGATGCTCGTAGAAGTGGACGTTGAAAATGTTGGCACCGAGACTGGAGATCATACCGCTGAATTCTACAAGGATAGTGAACTGATAGGCACGGATACGGTCAACGTCGATCCCGGTCAAAGTAAAACGGCACAGATAGTTCACGCGGTGGTGGATGCTGGTAGTTATGAGGTATCCGTTGAAGCTCTTACTCAAGACATAACAGTGTACTCGTACCCCAATGTAGAAAGTGGATCAGCGACTAATGTCACGGAGAATTCTGCCGAACTTCACGGTGAAGTCACTGATATAGGCATGGAAGACGCGGTAACGGCATATTTCATGTACAGAAAAACAGGAAGCAGTGCCTGGACAGAAACTACTCAACAGACCATCATAGGAGAAGAAAAGTTCTACAGTACTATAGATGACTTGAGTAGTAAAACGGAGTACGAGTTCATATCTATGATCGAATGGGACGGCGGTGACGACGAAGGTGAAACGCTGACTTTTACGACGGAAGAAGAGTTCCCTGAGATCGAAACTATAAAAGCGACGAACATCACGGAGAATTCTGCTGTATTGGTCGGCGAGTTGACCAGTATAGGAGATAGTAACGAGGTCACCGTTTTCTTTAGACTGCGCGAAGAAGGCCAGGAAGCTTGGGTCGAAAGTGACGAACCCCAGTCTATGACGGATGAAGGTATCTTTGACGAGTCGTGGTCCAATCTTGCCCCCTCTACCGTATACGAGTTCGAAGCGGTGCTTGAGTATAACGACGACGTGGTCACAGGAGATACCGCAGCGTTCAGTACCGGACTGCGAGTACGAACGGGCACGGCTAGTGATATCACGATAGATTCGGCGGTCCTGCACGGCGAACTTCTAGGCTTAGGCGAAAACGACCAGGTCGATGTTTACTTTGAATACAAGAAGGAAGATGAGATCGAATGGTCGAAAACCGGACCCGAGACCATGGAAGATACAGGTGGATTTGCAAAAGAGATAATTGAACTGGAGATCGATACCCCGTACGAATTCAGAGCGTTGGTCGAAGGAGATGAGAAGGACGTCGGTGAGATCGTATCTTTCACTACTAAGAGTATAAGACCAGTCATCACCGATCTGTCTCCCGCGGAAGGAGAGGTGGTGAAAGGAGAAGAACTGGTGATCTCTGCCAAGATGGAGCATCCCTTGGACTACGATCTAGAGATGGCTAAGGTCGATCTGATAGATGAATGGCCGCCTCTCGATGCAGATATAGACGGTGATGTAGCTTCTGTCAAGATACCTTTCTCCCTCAGCAGTGGTGAACATACGTACGAATTCTACATGGAAGACGAAGAAGGAAATCACAACTCGACCACGGTGACTTTCTACGTAGATAATACCCTGCCCTATCTCACTATCGAGATCAAAAACGACGTGACAGATGATGATTTCGAGATCATAGGAGATACCGAGCCGGGTATACGGGTTTTCTTAAACGGAGATTTGATAGACGTTAGTGAAGATGGATACTTCGAATATCGGGCTACACTATCTGAAGGCGAGAACCTATTCGAACTGATCGCAGCGGACGAGGCGGGCAACAGAGTAGAAAGGGTGTTCACCGGTCTTTATCTTCCCCAACTTTCAGACTTGGAAGAAGATATAGAAGACCTAAAGGACACAATAGCTCACGTTAAAGATGTCATAGATGAGATCAATGATATTACTAAAGATCTAGAGATGGACATAGAAGAAGTGAAAGAAAATCTAAGTGCAGAACTCGATGATTTAGAATACGCCTTAGATGAAAATATCACCCTTTTAGAAGAATGCCTAGATGAAAGACGAGCAGACCAATTAGAGATCGTTCACGAAAACATAACTGAGATAGAAGAAGAATTGACCGAATTAGAAGAGATCGTCGTAGAGGTCCACCAAGAAGTGGGAGAGGAAGAGAGATCTGACTACAATCTTCTGTACACAGGACTGGTTTTGGTCCTCATCGCAGTAGGGATAGTCCTATCCTCTGTTCTCGTCCTACACTCTAAATCGGAAGATGGAGAACTATCGAAAGACTGGTCTGAAGAAGAGCAAGGCGACGGATACGGCGATGAACTAGAAAACGTATCTGAGGAGGAAGCAGACACATTATAGATCAAAACACCAAAACACCTTTCCACTTTTCCTACTTTTTTAATAACGATCAAAAAAATCCGGGAGAGCGTACAGAATAGGTACATGGGAATGCTCTCGACAAACCGGAAGGGTCATCGAGGATGGGGCGTATGAAGAAAACAGATAGATCATCCTTATATTGAGATCATCAACAATAATCGATATTTATTAAGATCTTTTTTATTTCATCCTTATCTAGCAATTTTGTTTCATCTGAACGATAGCTGAATTCTGGACTATCTCCCTCTTCATTTTTAAAAGAGTTCTTAGAAAAAACAACGAACATATCTTCGATTTCTTTAGCGTGATGATCTTCCTCTTCAGTCATGAGTTCTTCGTGCATTTTCTCGCCGGCACGCTTTCCGATCTTTTTGATCTCTATCTCGTTGGGTGAGTAACCATATTTGGGGCTGAGCTCTTCGATAATGACTTCGATGAGATCTTTGATTTTCAAGGCCGGCATCTTCAAAATGAAGATCTCTCCGCCTCTCGCTTTTTCAGTGGCCTCTATAACCAATCTAGAAGCTTCCTCGATACTCATCACAAACCTCGTCATCTCGGGATCTGTAAGGGTAACGGGTCCACCATTTTTGATCTGTTTTTTGATAGTCGGTAAAAGCGATCCTCTAGAGTTCAAAACATTTCCGAAACGAACTACGGAGAACACCGTTCTCCTTTCTCCCTTGTATAGATTTGCGGAAGTCGTTAATCTCTCAGCTAGTAACTTTGTCGCTCCCATAACGTTGATGGGATTAACCACTTTGTCAGTGCTGATGGTGATAAATTTATCGACTTCTTCATCTAATGAAACATCTATCAAATTCTGTGTTCCATCGACATTAGTTTTGACACCTTCAAAAGGATTGTACTCACAGAGCGGAACGTGTTTCAATGCTGCAGCGTGAAATACTATATCTACGTCCTCTATAGCTTTTTTTAACCTATCTTTGTCTCTGACATCGCCGATGAATGTTCTTATCTTCCTAGAATTTATTTCTTCTTCAAATTCGAACAATTTTGATTCGTTGATATCTAGGATCCTTATGACCTCCGGATCCGTATCTAATAGATGTTTCACTATCTCACTGCCTATGGACCCAACTCCCCCTGTAACTAATATAGTCTTATTTTCATAAAAATTTTTGTTTATATCCATCTAAATCCGCTCCCTTTTAAAAAACTCTTTTATTTTATTTACAATATGGTCTAATTCTTCTTTCGATAGATGAGGATAAAGAGGAAGACTGACGACCTGTTTAGATAATTCTTTTGTCATATCTAGTTCGATATCATACTCTAAATACTCTTTAAAAACGGTATATTCATGAACTGGATCGAAATAGATCCTTGTAGTGATCCCTTGGTCCTTCAAAAATTTCATCAGGTCGTCACGAGTATCTTCTCCATCCAATACACGTATAGTATACATCTGGTAAACTGCATGATATCTGTCATCCGGCGGAGTCGGAACAACGATACCGTCGATGTTTTTCAAATTCCTGTTGAAATATTCAGCACTCTTTCTTCTTAGTTCAGTGGTTTTATCCACTTTATTTACCTGGGATAAACCTAAAGCTGCTATTATTGTTGACATCCTATAATTATGTCCCACCCCCTTATAATCCAAGTTCTCGGGGTTGGTAAAATAATCACCGTTGACTACTCTTCCGTAGGATCTGATCAATCTTAGTTCATCATATAGCGCTTTATCGTCCGTCACCACGCAACCGCCCTCGCCAGTTGTAAATACTTTATTATGACAAAAGCTGAAGATGGCCGAATGTCCAAAAGTTCCCACCGACCTGCCGTCTAATTTGGCTCCAAAGGACTCCGCCGCATCTTCTATCAAGATAAGGTCGTGTTCGTCGGCTATCTTTTTCAGTTCATCTATCCTGCACGGCATCCCACCGTAGTGGATCGGCATAATCGCCTTGGTCTTCGAGGTGATCTTTTTGATAACGTCTTCAGGATCGAGTCCGAAGGTTTCTTTTTCGATATCTGCAAATATGGGGGTGGCATCCACGTACATGGGTGCATAGGGAGTCGCGATAAATGTGAAAGACGGCACTATGACTTCGTCTCCTGGTCCAAACCCATAGGCCTTCATCAAAGAATGTAAAGCGGTTCCTCCTGAATTGAAAACCAAACAATATTCCACGTCTAGATATCCCGCTATCTTTTCTTCAAATTCCTCTATAGTATCGCCGGATGACCAGTGCATTCCAGAACAGATCACTTCTTTTACAGCCCGGACATCTTCTTCATCCCAATATATTTTAAACAATGGTATATCCATGATCAATCCTCCTTTTTAATATCTATCTGAACGCGGTATTTCTTTCCGTCTTTTTGAAAATATGCGGCTTCAGATCTTTTATCGGTTGTCAAAGCCCTCAATTTTGTAAGCAGCTTTTCCGCCTCGACTTTTTCATCTAGATCTATCCGTTGGATCTTTTTTATATCGCTCTTTGTGTGCTTGGTACTTTTTTGTGGATCCTGCGGTTTTCTCTCGTATTCAAAATCGACTAGATCGTTCCACGAATCTTCAAATACCTTTTTTTCCAGCTTCAAAACCTTCTGATAAAGGGTATGAGCCGTATCTTCAGGTTTCTTTTCTAACCTCTCTCTATTGATCATATCACCGCTGTCCAGATCTTCTTCCATGAAGTGTAAAGTCGCTCCATAAGGAGTACCGTCATATATGGCCCATGTGGGAGTATGCCAACCTCTGTTGTACGGTAGATAGGCGGGATGTAGGTTGATGACTCCGTGACTGGGCAAATTCAATACTGATCGTGGATAGATATAGGGAAAATGGATGGATATTATGTAGTCTAGATCCAATCCTCTCAATCCATCGATATTGGTATCTTTTTTGAATTCGTTTCCCCTTAATATCTTTGAATCCTCTAGATGATCGCATAGATCTATCAATTCCTGGTCGTGGGAAGCTTTTTTCTTCGAAGATACCATCAGAGCTTTAGGCTCAACACCTTTTTTCAAAATAAATTCGAGTATATCTACAGCTATCTTTCTGTCTCCAGCATATGCTAGTCGTATATCCATTTTCTTCACCCTTAAATCAGACGAAAGTCAATTTTTTTTGTAGTAGGTCATCGTTGACTTCAACTTCAGATAAAATCTTGGTCACCCTTTCTGCGGTCTTTCCGTCCCCGTATGGATTATCCATATCCTCTATGGCGCTCTTAAACTTTTCGTCGAAGAGACACTTTTCTATCGCTTTTTGGATCTCCCTTCGATCATGACCGACATCGATCACGTTAGCCGCTCTCTCTCTCCCTCTCTGCCTTGTGCCGATATTCACTACGGGTAGAGCTAAGGACGGCGCTTCTATAATACCGCTGCTTGAATTCCCAACCAAGACATCACTGACATTCAATAAACTGATGTAATCTTTTCTCGGGATATTTTTGTAAGTTGAGAGAAGATCAAGGTCCTCATATTTTTTGATGACTTCGATCATCTTCCTGCCGCCGGCATCGGAATTAGGATAAACTAGTATTGTCCGATATCCCAATCTTTTTATGACTTCCAGCGTGTCGGTGATCTGTTCCTCGGATCTTTCTACCTCCATGGTCACAGGGTGTTGTACTACCATGATCAAAGGTTCGGACAAGTCCACATCATATTTTTTTTCAAGCACGTCTTCGGACATCAGATCTTTATCGAATAAAGAGTCCAGACCCGGTGCACCTACCACATGTATATATTTGGGGTCTTCTCCCATCTTCCTTATCCTTTCTGCGCTTTTTTCATTTGCCGGAAGATGCACGTTAGAGAGTTTTGTGATAGCGTGCCTCGCCATCTCGTCTACCGTAGAAGTGATCTCGCCGCCGTGTAGATGAACAATAGGTATAGATAGATAGCAGCCTACTACCGCTCCTCCTAACATCTCTCCTCGATCACCTACTAGTAAAATAAAATCAGGATCGATCTTTTCGAGCTTCGACGATAACTTCTTTATAAGATCACCGACGAAAACGGCCATGGATCGTTTATCGTCACGCTCGTATGTTGATGATATCTTGTGTGTCTTAAAACCATCCTTTTCTATCTCGTCTATCGTACGACCGAATTCCTCCAAAAGGTGCATGCCGGTGACGATCAATTCGAGTTCTAGATCGGGATGAGAATCGATCTCGGTCAGAACGTTCTTTATCAGGCCGTAATCCGCTCTTGTACCGGTTATGTATATTATCTTTCTACTCACTTTATCATATCCCATCGGATCACTTCATCTTCTTCTATGTCACGTGCTGCTTTTTTTCCTATCAATTTTCTCAGATGCTTCGGTTTTATCCCATAGCTAGGTCTTTTTATAATAAGCATATCTTCTTCAAGTTTCGATCCACTTGCTATGTTCTCAGCGGCAACTATGCTCTTTCTTGCTATCTTTTTTATTTCCTGCTCCTTTTTCGTAGGTCTTTTGATACCGTCTCCCATCCCTTTTTCCAATCCTCTGATCTTTTGGACCATCTTCTTTAACTCTTCAGGTTCCAAAGAAGCTTTATGATCCGGTCCTTTCATCCCTTTGTCCAAAGTGAAGTGCTTTTCTATCACGGTAGCTCCTAGACTTACTGCGGCTATAGGCGCGATTAAGCCCAAGGTATGATCGGAATAGCCAGTCAAGGTCTTGAACGAGTCCCCCAAGGTCAACATGGCGTTCAAGTTTATATCTTCGATGGAAGTGGGATAATCGGTTGTACAGTGTAATAGTATCAGATCTTCGTTACCCGATCCTTTTATAGTTTCCACAGCATCTTCGACCTCTCCGAGTGTTCCCATACCTGTAGAAAGTATGATAGGTTTTCCTTTCTCAGCTATCTTCTCTAGGAAAGGTAGATTTGTAAGATCTCCTGAGCCGATCTTGTATACAGGAACGAGAGGTTCTAAAAAGTCTGCGGCTTCAGGGGTGTGGGGAGTTGACAAGAATAGGATCTCATTTTTGTCACAATATGCTTTCAATTCCTTGAAATCATCATAACTCAATTCTATCTCTTTGATCATCTCATATTGGCTTTTTTCTTCACCCAAGTTATTCTTTTGATAATCTGCCATCTCGCCGGTTTTAGTTACCAGGTCTCCGGCTTTAAAGGTTTGAAATTTGATCGCGTCTACACCTGCTTCTTTGGCCTCATGGATCAACTCTTTAGCTAGTTCTATCTTTCCGTTGTGATTCACACCCGCTTCAGCTATCAAGAAAACAGGTTGATCTTCTCCTATCTTTCTTTCACCTAGATCTATCACATCATTCACCAAGTGGTCCACCCTCCATCAACCATAAGTACTTCTCCTGTTATGTATGAGGCGGCATCGGAACACAAGAAAAGTACGGGCCCGGCGATCTCTTCAGGTCGTGCCATCCTACCCAGCGGAGTATTTTCATCGTATCTTTTAACGAATCTTTCATCCTGCCCATCATAAACGCCTCCTGGACATATCACATTAGCTCTTATGTTATGAGATGCGTAATAAGTGGCAAGGTATCTTGTAAAGTTGATGATACCTCCCTTTATCGCGGCATAGGGAGCGGGCATCGTCATCTCTGTTCCTTCATAGATATCGAATTTTGGACCTACAACACCATAAGTGGAACCGAAATTTATTATCACTCCGCCATCTTTTTCTTTCATATATTCCGCTATCTTTTGACAGCAGAGAAAATAACCGTTCATGTGCATATCTACGTTTTTCTTGAGCGACTCGTAATTTACTTCTTCGAATCTTTTACCCCAATCGCTTGTTCGAGGATACGCACAGTTCACCCATATATCTACACCATCATACTTTTTTTCAGCCGAATCTATCGTTTCCTGTATGGATTCTTCATCAGTTATATCCAATTTTTTAAAGGAAACGTTTAAACCGTCTTCAGATAGACTTCTCTCCAATTTCTTACCATTTTTCTTGTCCAAGTCCGCTATTATGACGTTCGCTTTCGCTTGAGCTAGAGCCTTCACGATTTCTTTTCCGATCAAACCGGCTCCTCCTGTTATCACAGCGGTTTTGTTTCCCAGCAAGAATTTATCAGGCCAAATATCAGACATCTTTTCTCCTCCGTATCATATCTTGATCTCATCTAGATTTACTGTTCTTTTTTCCTTTTTAGAAAGTTCAGCCGCTATCAATATCCTGATGAGTTTGATGGTCAGGGAAGGATCACTTTCTTCCCTTCTGATCATATTTACAAATCTATACAGGGTCCTTCTGAACATCGTAAAATTATCTCTAACTTCCGCATGGAATCTGTTTTTTTCACTCCAAAAATCGAATTGGAAAGTGAGAGGAGACTTCCCCAGAGCTTCGATGTCGATAAAAGTGTTGTCAGGTGTTATCAATCTTAAATTTTCAGTCTTACCTTTTTTGTATTCCACAGTTTCGATATCAAAGTCTTTAACACCGAAAATACCGTACAATATGTGGATCCCGTATTTATCCATGTTATTGATCACAGTGCCTTTCACGGATTTGATCTCACCAAAGGAGTCTATCTTTCCTCTTAGTTCGTCCAATTCTGTGGCGTATCTTACACCGGCTTTTGACATCAATCTGCCCTTTTCTAAGTATTTTTTAAAGTATCTCAACTCTTCTAAATCTAAACACAGTGGCTTGTCTATGAAAACAAAAAGACCCTTTTCTAGAAATTCTCTCGACAATTCAAGGTGGTTTTCATGATCGTCTCTAGCGATCATGACTCCATCGACTTCACCTATCATCTCTTTCTTTTCATCAACTACGTTATTTATTTTGGCACATCTAGCTAGTCGTTTAGATTCCTCTTTATCCTGTGACCAAACGTGGGTCACTTTGACGTCTGGAAAACCGAATTCGGAGATATCTTTCTTCTTCAGATAGTCGTGTATGACCTTCCAATCCGTCCGTTTGAACTCTTCTGCATCATAACCGTTGATTATGGATGAAAACGAATAAGGATGGCCGTTACCTTCGCTGAATCCTATCATGCCCAGTTTGATTTTCTTCATAATACCTTCCTCATGTTTTTACTCGGTTTTCCTTCTAACCAGTTAACGCCTTCAAGGTCTGCAAAAATAGGAACTTCGTGTCCCAGCCAAAAGAACTTTCCCGTGGGACCATCCTCGTCTAGATTGAGAAGATACTTTGCGGTAGGAAGGCATATAGAGGGATCTTTTTCTGCCTGTGGAGCCATCTCGGTTTTTACTGGACCCGGGCTCATCAGATTTATCTTTATGTTATGATCGCTGTATTCTCTCGCGGCAGTTATAGTAAGAGAATTCAACGCCGCCTTAGAAGCACTATAGGCCGCATATCCTTCCATATTGTTCATCGGTGCCCCTGATGTCATATTGATTATCCTCCCGAAGTTGTTCTCCTTCATCATCGGTAAAAGTTTCTTCATCGTTATGGAAGGAGATATCACATTCACATTGAAAGACTTCATCAGCTCGTCTTCATCAAGTTCCTCTACCTTTTCGTTAACATTTACTCCTGCGTTATTGATCAAATAAGGTATGTAGCCGTGTTCTTGGATCATCTCATCTATCACTTTTTTTGTCATCTGAAGATCGTTCAAGTCTATCTTGTATACTGATATATTCTCTATATCTTCAAATTCTTTTTCCATCTTTTCTATCCGTCTCGCCGCAGCTATCACGTGGAATTCGTCAGAAAGGTTCTCAGCGAACATCTTGCCCACGCCGCTGCTGCATCCAGTTATGAATATTTTTTCCATTTTATCTATCCTCCATCAAAAATTCGACTAACTTGAAATCCGTTTCCGTATCTATATCGACGGCTGTTTCTTTAGGGCTTATAACGGGGTATCTTCTTCCCAACAGTAGAGACGCGGAGTCCTCACTTTCGAACAAGATATCTCTTTTCACCGTGTAGACTTGGCCAGTCAATCTGTAAGCCGTGGGCTGTGCCTGCCTAGGCAGCCAAGGATCTGCACCTTCGAAGAAAGGCTCTAACTTATTATCAGTGATCTTCCACATCCTATGCGGGGATATTTCAGTCTCAGAAAAAGTAGCCGCACTGTCCGCCTTATCCTTTTTCAGGACATCTATACATCTCTTAGTTACCTCAACGCTGCGGATTGGAGAAGTGGGTTCTAAGACTACGATCATGTTCACGCTAGTTCCATTTTTCTCTAACTCTCGTACCGTGTATTTTATGGCTTTTATAACCAGTGAGTCGTCCGCCGCCAATTCTTCCGGCCTTTCTATCACTTCAGCGCCGGCTCCTTCCGAGACTTCACCTATCTCTTTATCATCGGTAGAAACTATAGTTCTATCTATCAAGTCGACCTCTAGAGAATGTTCGATAGAATATTCTATCAAAGGTTTGCCCTTCAACTCCTTTATGTTCTTCCTAGGAATACCTTTAGATCCTCCGCGGGCAGGTATAATCGATACGATTTGATCTTTCATATGCTCACCCTTCCTATAATATACGTATAGCTGATTAAATAATTTTTGTACTATATTCTATTTTTCTTCCACCAGATCTTTAGCTTTGAATTCAGTCAGATATTCATGCACAAAATCAAAGGGAAGATCGAATTCATCAGCGATCTCAAATACCGAATGATCTCCTTCAAGATACCGGAAGATGTAGTCTCTAAATATCTTTAGATTTTCAGTTACTACGTTGGTACCTTCCAAGGCGGGCTGTCCCGGGTCTATGTAAAGATCATATTTTGGATTGGCTAGACTCGGCATCCCTTTGAATTTTCTCAACGGTGTAAAATCCTTTTCAAGGATCTCGATCATATCCAATATATATTCGGCAGCTTCCTGAAGCCTTTCTTCGGAGATTATAGACGGATCGTCCAGATGAGTATGATACTCTGGATAAGGATATCTACTTATAGATATAGTAGGTATCTCGTAACCGGGACTCTCAAATATTATCTCGTCGTTACAGATGATCTTTCTGAAGTCGTCTATTTTAAACTCATCTCGACCGTCCTTTAACACATATTCCGCTATCTTGTCAAGTTTTGTATCATCCTCAAATGATTTTTGTAGAGCTAACCTGTTTTCGTTTCCCAACATCTCAAGGAAGATACCGTACTTCACCTTTTCAGGTAAAGACTCGTATTCTTCTAAATATGCCGCGGACCCCAACATCTCGGGGACTATCAGGAGTTTATAGGAATATTTTCTTTCTTCCTTTTTTCGCAGTCTGGTAAGAACCTCTAATCCCACAACGACCCCACAGAGATCATCGTTTGCCATGCCGGTGTGATCAAGGTGTGCTATCAACAATATCGTATCTTCCTTTTCTCCCTCAAGGTGATGTTCCGCCACCTTCAACTCTCCATCTTCAAATTCAGTATCGATCTTGACGAAATAATCGTCTTCATCGAGCCCATCATAAAATTCTTTAGAGACACAAAAACCCCACTCGGAGTCCCAAGGTCTATAATTCAATCTGAAGTGGAACGGTATCGCATCCGGGAGTTTCGGATGAAAATACAGGTGCTCTTTTAACTCTTCAAGGCTAACGCGGCCTTCAAATGGAGCACTGTAACTGATCAGATGCAGAGGATGATCGTCAAAATTCAAGATCTCTTCACCCTCTTTTTCCAGATAGGCTTCGTTTACTATCCACTTTTTTGGAACGACCCACGAGTCCCATATCTCTTTCCCGCTTGGATATCTGTGATATTTCAGCGGCAGCACATTCTCGTCCATATACTCGAGGCATTCGTCATAATCGTCGGTGATGAATGCCCTGTTCGTCAAATACAGTTCCTCCACCAATTCTTTCATCTTCATTTCATCACCCTTCTTTTTCTTCAAAAAAATTTTTTCTCTAATAAAACACTTCATTGGTATCGATCCTGGGAAGCTCCATAGCCGACCTCTCGTTCAGTTCGGCAGTATCTGGCTCCGTAGTAAATCCCAACTTGAAACCCTTTTTAGTCAGCAGCTGACGGATCTCCTCGTTGTGTGCACCATAGGGATAGCAAAAAGTCCAGAGTTCTTTTGGGGTCCCTATCTCGTTCAGAAATTCTATCGATAGGTCGATCTCTTCATTCAACTTATCACTAGAGATACTGTCCAGCCAATAATGATCATATCCATGACTTCCTATATGCATACCGTTTCTGTGCATACATTTAAGCTGTTCCGTGTTCATGTACAATTCATTTGAAAGGATCTTTTCATCCACATCTAAGTATTCTTTGAATAACGTGTTCACCACTTTTTCCCTAATGTCCTCTGGCAATTCTCTTTGAAGCAGTCTTTTCACGAAGATGATCTCCTCAGGATCATAGCTGCCTTGTACGGCGAGCTCAGAATAGTACTCTTCGTTACTTTTCAGATCATAGTCTTCTCTGTATGCGTCTAAAAGAGCGAAGACATCATTTAACAGGCCTTCGGTGTTATCTCTTTGCTCAACAACGGCCAATATGAAGTGGATCTTGTTAACATCTAGCACCTCGTTCTGTAGGATAGCCTTGGCCGGTGGGAAGAAACATCCCTGGATATCTTTTTTCTCCAGGATCGGGAAGACGTTTTCGTAATGATCTTTGTAACCGTCGTCAAATGTCAGCAGAGCGGCATCCTCTAGGAGCTCGTTATCTCCTTCCACTGCATCTATGCACTCTTTTACTGTGACGAATTCGACATCTTCTTCCAAGTAACTTAACTGATCTTCAAATTCACTCGATCTTCTAGCTTTGATACCAGGATATCTGGTATACTCGAGTTCCCTCACAAAATGGTACATTATTATCTTACATCTATTCATGATACCCCTCCTCCTGAGCTGATATCTATCATCTCATATATGTTTCCATGTTAAAGGTTCATCTTCATCTATAGTTTTCTTCGCCTCTCTTCCCAAGACGAGTTCATAAAATTTCGGTTTTATCCCGATTTCCGGTCTTGTGATCTTTAGATGTTCTTCCTTTATCTCTTCGCCTTCTTTGATCGTGCACCTAGCGGTTATACCGCGCCTTGCATTTTTGATCATCTTTTCGTCTTCAACGGGTTTCTTTAAACCGTCTCCAAGTCCCTTCTCGATCTCTCTTATCTTTTCTACCATGCCATCAAACATATCTGGCGGTAAAGACAATTTTTGATCCGGGCCTTCCATGTTCCTATCCAATGTAAAATGTTTCTCTATTATATCGGCCCCTGAAGCTACGGCTGTCACCGGCGCTGTCGTGCCCAAGGTATGATCGGAAAAACCTACTGGCACTCTAAAAGACCTTTTCAACGTCTCGATCACGTTCAAATTCAGATCAGCCAGCGAAGAAGGATAATTTGATACACAATGCAGTAAACTGATCTTTTGGTTACCATTGGAATAAAAAGTATTGACCGCTTCTTCAACTTCGGATATGTTGGACAGACCGGTAGATATGATGGTGGGTTTATCTTTCCTGCTTATATGATCTAATAACGGGATATGTGTCAGGTCACCAGAGGCGATCTTGAACATCGGCGATTTCAACTCGTCAAGCAGATCTACACTGTTCTTGTCAAAAACGCTGGCCGTAAAAAGGATGTTTTCTTTTTCCGCGAAATCTTTTACCTCGCGCCATCCTTCTCTTGAAAGCTGCAAAGACTCGAAGGTGTCAAAGAGTTTGTGGTCCCTAGAATACAATTCGCTAGTATCGAACATCTGGAATTTTGCTGCGTCGGCCCCACACTTTTTAGCCTTTTTTATCATCTTTTTAGCCAGGTCGATCTCTCCATTGTGATTCAACCCTATCTCCGCTATGATAAAAGTAGGATCATCACGGCCTATAACGAATTTATCGATCTCTAATCTTTTTACATCCATATTCCTTCACCTCCTGTAATATTCAACTATTTTTTCGACCCCTTCTATAACGTCTGCTACGTCTTCGTCAGTCATCTTAGGATATAACGGAAGAGATACCTCTCCTTCATAAACCTTTTTTGCGATGGGATAATCCTCCGGCTTGTAACCATACTTTTCCTTATAATAACTATGCATATGAACCGGGATGAAATGAACGCTCGTTCCTATATTTTCCGCACCTAGAGCCTTTATGAACTTATCTCGGTCTATACTCAAAAGTTCTTCTTTTATTTGTATAGGATATAAATGTCGAGCGTGTTTTACCTTCCCCTTAACATGAGGTGTTTTTATTTCATCAACACTTTTGAACGAATCGTCGTATGTCCTAGCTATTTCACGCCTCATTTCCTGCATCATCTCAAATTTTTCTAATTGGTGTAGTCCCATAGAAGCCTGGAGGTCGGTCATGTTGTACTTGTAACCGAGAAGACTAACGTCATAATACCAGTTTTCCGTCCCTGAGTACCGCTTCCAAGCGTCCCTATTCATGCCGTGCAAGCTCATCACCTTTGACTTCTCCGCTAGTTCGGGATCGTCAGTGGTGATCATACCACCCTCGGCCGTAGTTAGATTCTTTGTGGCATAAAAGCTGAAACAGGTAAGATCACCGATAGTTCCTATCTTTGCACCATCATATTCAGCTCCAAGGGCGTGGGCCGCATCCTCTATTACGAGCAGATCGTTATCATCCGCTATCTTCATTATCTCGTCCATCTCACAGGGCTGCCCTCCATAATGAACTGGGATGATGGCTTTAGTGTTCTCATTGATCTTTTCCTCTATATCAGCGGGTTTTAAATTAAAAGTTTCTCCGTCGATATCGACTAGAACATGTTTAGCGTTTCGATGTTCGATAACGTTGACCGTGGAAACGAATGTAAAAGGCGTAGTTATCACCTCATCTCCCTTCCCTATATCGTTGACCGCTAACGACAAGTGTAGAGCCGAAGTACAGGAATTCAGGGCTGTTGAATATCTACACCCTATGTGATCGGTAAATCGCTTTTCAAATTCTTTCACCTTTGGACCGGTCGTTATCCAATCTGATCTCATAGAATCTGAAACTTCTTTGATCTCCTCGTCCCCTATAAAGGGCCTAAAACAATGTAATTTATCCCCTCTGACCGGTCTTCCATTCTCTAAAGCTGGTATGTTCATATTTTATTACACCCTCCTTTCAAGATCGCTTCGATACATCTTTTAGCTCCCAATCCATCTATAAGCTCTTTACCCCTTCTACTCATCTTTTCTCTTTTATCACGATCGTTCATCAGGTCGATTAAAGTTTCGGTTAAATTGTTTATTTTCATTCTGCTTCCAAAACCCATGTTTATAATGGTACCCTCCTTTTCCATGGCTTCTACCATCGGAATCTGATTATCGGCTTGAAGTAATACGACGGCGGGGGTTCCCGCGGCGGCTAACTCGTACAACGTTCCTCCGCCGGCAGACACAGCTAAATCGGCTTTGTGCATCAATTCACCGATATTTGTCGGGTCAAAAAACAAAGATACTTCAAGATCACTTTTCTTTATGACTTTTAAGATCTCTTCTTGATTACACGCTGCAGGGCCGATAACCACATCAACGTGGATACCTTCTCCATCGATCTGATCTAAGGCCTTCAGAACATCAGGAGTCAAATT
>Ga0207421_10001544_pt1 | contig 29393 bp, 23 predicted proteins | sample SodLakKL_010_SED_4_FD_187542 | JGI IMG/M metagenome (GOLD analysis project Ga0207421, IMG submission 187542) | Alkaline sediment microbial communities from Lake Tanatar, Kulunda Steppe, Russia - 8KL_010_SED (SPAdes) (version 2) | ecosystem: Environmental > Aquatic > Non-marine Saline and...
AAGCCGCTCGGCGACCTCTATCTGGAGGTCTGCGACCATTGGCACTTTCTCAAGCAAGACGATCCCGCGATCCGCGCGCCTGAAGCGGCGGAAGATTTCGCGCTTCGTTTCGGGAGTCGAATTGCCGGTGCGATTGCTCGAAACTTGGTAAAGCCCATTGCGCAGCTCTTTGCGCCACGCGCGATGGTACCGATGAGCACGATCGAGGAGAGCCTGGTGGAGCTGGGAACGGACCCGGATCGCGATCTCCCGCCGCGAAATCGCCTTGATCCCGACGACATGCGAGACCAACAGCCGCGGGCCGGCTAGCGAAGCACTACGCAAACACGGTGTACCATACCCACATGTACCGAGGCGACTCGATGGAGCCGAGCCTACCGCTCTACCGTGACTCTGACCTCTATGCTGCGCAACACGTGGAGGTCACCGAGGATCTCCCCTTCTGGGGCCGGCTGGCCGCCCTGATCCCCGGCCCGGTGCTCGAGCTGGGGTGCGGGGACGGGCGCGTAAGCCGGTACCTGACCGAGCGGGGGCACGCGGTGGTCGGCGTCGACAACTCCCCTGAGCTACTTGGCTTGGCGCGGACAAGCGCGGCTTCAAGCTGGGGCGGCGCGGCGGCTCGTTTCGAGGCCGGCGACGTGCGAAAGCTGGAGCTACCGGGGCATTTTCGGTTGGTCATCGCTCCCTTCAATCTCGTTGGCCACATGATGGACTTCACCGATCTGGTCGCGGTGTTCCGCTCCGCGGCCCGCCGGCTTGCGCCGCAACCGAACGCTCCCGGTGGACTCCCTTCTCGGTTCGCGTTTCACGCGTTTGCTCCACGACCGGAGCAGCTCGATCGTACCCCGGGAGCCGTCTCGTTCCGTGGTACGGTGAGAAGGCAAGCGCACGTGCGCGACCGTGATTCGGGAACCTCCGGTTCAGCCGCGTCGGGTTCAGGCCGGAGTGGTTCTGAGCAACCCGGTTCGGGCCGGTTCGATTTGCATCGGCCTGACTCTCAGGAGCTCGAGTGGTACGAGGCGGCGAGCTTCGAGCCGGCAACGAAGCTCCTGCGGTTACGCTGGTTCTTCATCGGCGAAGCGGAGACGCTTGAGCGCACGCTCACGCTTCGGGTGTGGTGGCCGCATGAGCTTGTCCAAGCGCTCCGTGCGGCCGGGTTGCGCGTCGAGTGGACGGGTGGTGATTTCGACGGCTCACCGTTCACGCCGGACAGCGAGCACGCCGTCTTTGTAACGCAGCTCGCAGGCGAGCGAGACTGCGGTGGGCGCTATCGCCGGCGCCGAACAAGCGGATCGGGGTATCCCAGCTCGTCGAGCTCGTCGAGGAGATTGGCCAGATGGTCCTCGGGTACGTTGTAGACGACGACTCGCGCAACCTCCCCTGCCTCTTCGATCTCCGCGGATATACCGTGCTGCGACAGCTCGCGCTGAGTGCGCTCGGCGGTCTCCGCCGTCCCGTAAGAGCCGATCTGTACCGTGACGGCCCCCTCCTCGGGCGGGGTAATCGCCGCGTGGTTTTCATCCGGCATCGACAGCACGTGCAGCTCTACCTCCGCAAGGCCGGTGCCCATCATCTTGATCTCCTGGGCTGCCCGGCGAGAGAGGTCGATGATACGGTCATCGACGTACGGACCACGGTCGTTGATTCGCACCTGGACTGTGCGGTCGTTTGACCGATTCACCACTTTCACTTCAGTCCCGAAGGGGAGCTCTTGGTGCGCCGCGGTAAGCTCATTCATGTCGTAGCGCTCGCCGTTGGCGGTGAGACGGCCGTGGAACGGCTCGCCGTACCAGGATGCCACGCCCACTTCGAACGGCTCACCATCGCCGGACTCGACCTCGCCCTCGGCCATCGTTTCTTCGGGGGCGAGCGATTGGGGCCGACTCGACGCGAAGGTCGGCTCAGGGATCCGAGCGTTGCCCAATTCCGGACCGCTTGTCTGGGGGTGACCGAGAGCGGCTACGATGGTACCGAAGGCGGCGATCGCAAGAGCCGGAATGACAAGCTTCCGGATGCAGTGCGCAGCCGACCCGAGCGCCGGCCGGCGAAACGCCGGTACGGCAAGTATAGGACCCTTTTGCGCCGGCATGTGCCGGCATCGCCGCAGTCTCGTACGGCTCATCTTCCTCTCCACGTACTGCCTCCCGGTTCGAGTATCGGATCAGGTACGAGTATGCTCAAGGCTGTGCCGGTGACTCCCTCGATTGCACAAGACGAGTGGTCCCGTATATGGTACGGACTACATGAGTCGCAAGAGTAAGGCGCCCACGCACTGGGCGGACAACTACGCCGAGCGTGTCATCAGGGAGAAGGGGCCGCTGGACAAGGATAAGAAGCGCCGATACACGTGTGCGTCCGGAATCACGCCGTCCGGTACCGTCCACATCGGGAACTTCCGGGAGATCATCTCGGTGGACCTGGTGGTCCGCGCGCTCCGCGACCGCGGCGTGCCGGTGCGCTTTATCTACTCATGGGACGACTACGATGCGTTTCGGAAAGTTCCCAAGAACATTCCGGAGCCGGACGCCTTTCGGGAGTATCTCCGTATGCCGATCACGCGGGTGCCGGACCCGTGGGACCGGCATGACAGCTATGCTCGCGCGCACGAGATGGAGCTGGAGACGCTTCTCCCTACGGTGGGCATCGAGCCTGAGTATCTGTATCAGGCTGAGCGATATGGTTCCGGGCAGTACGCTGCCGGTATACGCCGGGCGCTCGAGCATCGAGATCGAATACGCGCCGTACTCAACGAGTTCCGAACTGATCCGCTCCCTGAGGGCTGGTGGCCGGTCATTGTCTTCAGTCGTTTTACCTGGAAGGACACCACCACGATCGTGGACTGGGACGGCGAATGGGAGCTGACCTACCGGTGTGACGACACAGGCGGCGAGGAGACGGTAGACCTTCGCACTGCGGATTGCGTGAAGCTACCCTGGCGGGTGGACTGGCCGATGCGTTGGGCGGCGGAGGATGTGGACTTCGAGCCGGCGGGTAAGGAACACCACTCCGCGGGCGGGAGCTTCGATACCGCCGGCCGGATCTGCCGGGAGATCTACAATGTCACCCCGCCGGTTACATTCAAATATGACTTCATCGGAATCAAGGGGCGTGGCGGGAAGATCTCATCCTCTACCGGCGAAGTGATCGGTCTCAACGAGGTGCTCGAGATCTATCAGCCGGAGGTGGTGCGCTATCTTTTCGCGTCGACTCGCCCGAACTCGGAGTTCCAGATCAGCTTCGATCTGGACGTGATCAAGATATACGAGGATTACGATCGCAGCGAACGGATCCACTTCGGAGTTGACCACGTAGGCGAAGCTCGGCGCATCAAAGAGTCACGAATCTACGAGCTCTCCCAGGTTCGGGAGATCCCGCAGCATCCGCCGATCCAGATCCCTTTCCGCCACCTATGCAACCTCCTGTTGATCGTTGCCGGGGACGTGGAGCGTGCAGTGCGGGAGTTCCCGGGCGTGGCGGAGGCGGATCCTCACGAGCGGGAGCGGCTGGAACGTCGTGCCTGGTGCGCCTGGAATTGGATCTGTAACTACGCCCCGGAGGAGTTCCGCTTCCGCCTGAACGACGGTACTGAGGAGCCCCTGCCGCTAAAGGACGCTGAGCGCGAGGCAGTGCGAGCGCTTGCTCAGGAGCTGCGCGAGCGGTTCGATATGCACGACGAGAAGACCCTACAGAACAAGGTGTACGAGCTCGCGCGGGAGCGAGAGCTTGAACCCGCGGCGCTTTTCGAGACGCTCTATCGAGTTCTCATCGGGAAAGACCGGGGTCCGCGCCTCGGCGGGTTTCTGATCACGATCGGTAAGGAGCGTGTTCTGGCGGTGCTCAGCCGCTACTGACCCGGCGGAGCGATTCTCGGCAGGGCGGAAGGCGTCGGCGGCGGGTACGAGCGGAGCCGCATCAACCGGTCGCCGACACGATGGGGCGTTGGTGCACAAGGCTGCCGCGCTGCTTTGACGGATGCGGAGTGCCGGTCGGCCGGCGGGTCAGCTCTCCGTCGCTTGCTCCTCTGTGGTGCGGCGCGGCTGTAGTAGCTTGACTAGGAGCGCTCCTGCAATCAGGCCGCCGATGTGTGCGCCGTAGGCAACGCCTCCCGCTGGTCCGCCGGATCCAAACAGGCCCAGGCCGGCGCCCACCTGGAACGCCAACCAGATCCCCACGGCTACGAAGGCCGGTACCGGCAGTAGAAAACGGAAGAAGTGCGCACGGAGCCAGCGGCGCGGAAAGAGCAGCACCGACGCCCCCAGCGCCGCGGAGACGGCCCCTGAGGCGCCGAGGGTCGGCGCGAGCGTGTTCATGGCGAAGGCTACGCTTGCGGCTACGTGAACAAGCCCGGAAACAACGCCTCCCAGAGAGTAGAGTACCAGGAACCGAGCGTGGCCGATTGCCTGCTCGACGTTCCCGCCGAAGATCGACAGGAACAGCATATTCCCAACCAGATGGGCCAGGCCCCGGTGGAGAAAGAGCGAGGTGAGAAGGGTCAGGTACACGGGGACGGGCGTTGGAGGAATGCCGGGTCTGCGAAAGGTGATCCCGGTGAGGGGGTCTACCGTTTCGCGGTCGGGAGTGACAACATCGGCTCCCTCGACGATCTGTTCCGGGATGAGCGCATAAGCGTAGGTCGTCCCCCATTCCTGGCCCCAACCTTGCGCGAATACGAAGATGAGCACGTTCGCTGCGATGATCGCTCCGGTCACGTACGGAGTGCGTAAGCGCTCGGCCGGCAGGTGGTCAGGCTTCCGAGGTTCCAGCCCACTTGCGTCGCTCCGTCTCATAAGATACCTCGCGTTGCCGGCGGGGCGGCGTCCGGTTCGCGTGCCTGGGCCCAAGGCTCTTGGCCACCGCGGAACCCCACTGCACCGGACGCTACCCACCCAGGCCGGCGGCACCGGCACGAGTCGGATACCGCCGATTCGCTAATAGACAAGACGGCTCAACGTGTTTGCACGCCGCCGCCACCGGGGGTGTACCTTGACCCGAATGTCCAAGACGACGCGCTGATCGAACAGCAGTCCTGCCTCTGCTTCGGCGGCTTGTCGGATCTTTCGGATCATCCGGCCGCCCGAGCCGACCACGATTCCCTTCTGCGATTCGCGCTCCACGTAGATGAAGCAGCGGGCTTGTAGCTCGTTCCGTTCTTCGTCGATCGTAGCGTCGTCCACCAGGACATATACGGCGTGAGGAAGCTCCTGGCGAGTGTGTTTTAGCACCTGCTCCCGAACGAGCTCGGCGATGCGGAATCGCGGCTCCTGATCGGTATAGAACTCCTCGGGATAGTAAATCGGCCCTTCCGGTGCCTTCTCGAACAGCGCGTCCAAGAGCTCCGGGATGCCTGTGCCGTCGTGTGCGCAAAGGGGGAGAACGGGGGGTTGGGGAAGGTACTCGTTCACGAACGCGGTAAGCTCAGCTATTCTCTGGTCGGCGCTCTCTTTCGGCAGAAGATCGATCTTGGATATGGCAACCAGGATTGGAAGCCGGCACTCGGCAAGCTTTGCCGCTAGTGCGCGTTCTTCCGCGCCCGGGCGCCGGCTGCTGTCTACCAGGTACAGAACCATGTCGCATTCGGAGAGCGACCCGTCGATTAGCTCCCGAAGCGCCAGGTTGAATTTGCGTTCGCTGTCGTGATACCCGGGAGTATCAACGAAGACGAGCTGCCCGCGGGCTTCGGTGTAGATGCCGCGGATACGGTTGCGGGTAGTCTGCGGTACCTCTGCCACGATCGAGACCTTATGACCGCAGATCGCGTTCATCAAGGTGGACTTGCCGGACGAAGGGCGGCCGACGACGGCTGCGAAAGCGCTTCTGTGGTTCGTGGTTTGCGAGCTCATGTTCACCATAGTATATTACGGCGCAAGCAGCGCGTAGGTCGACCCGGTGTGGTCCACCATTCCTACATCGACGCAAAACAAGCAGCTGAATACGAGTGAAAAGGAGAGTTCTCGTGGAGGATACTCATTTGCATCAACGGAACGGACAGGGCAGCGCGGAGCAACCGACTCGCTCCGAAGGCCAGGAAGAACAGGATAGACAGAACGAGCGCGGATCGGAGCTTCTCATGCAGAAGCTCATGCAGACGCGGAGCATTCTGGTATCCGGGGAGATTAACAAAGAGCTCGCGGAGAGAGTCGTCCGGCAGCTCCTCTTGTTGGAAGACGCGAGTGACGACCCGGTACGGGTCTTCATCGATTCTCCGGGCGGAGACGCAGACGCCGGTTTCGCGATCTTCGATATGTTGCGGTTCATTCGACCGGAGACTACGACGATCGGAATGGGGTTGGTTGCCAGTGCCGGGGCACTCGTACTATTGGCCCCGCGCAAGGAGCAGCGCGTTGCGCTTCCGAACAGCCACTATCTCATCCATCAGCCTCTCTCCGGCATGCGGGGGGTAGCCACCGACATCGAAATCCATGCGCGTGAGCTTCAGACAATGCGTGACCGGATTAACTCCATCATCGCCGAGGAAACCGGGCAGGAGCTTGAGAAGGTCGCACGAGATACCGACCGGGACTTCTGGATGGGTGCCAATGAGGCAAAGGATTACGGACTGGTTTCCCGCATTGTCGGTTCAAGGGCGGAGCTGGAGAAGGAATAGAGAGTCGACGGGGACCCGCCGGGTGTAATTGGGGACGCCCCACGCAGTCCAACGGTTTTCGCCCAGGGGAGCAGAGTGTGACAAGACGTGACATTGCCTCGCATTTAGGCCGATGCTTTCCGGGGATCCCTCCGGAGCGGGTGCCGGAGGATCTTTCGTGTCGCCACGGTAAGGTACGCGAGGTGTTCGATCTCGGTGATGAGCTACTGATGGTAGCGAGCGACCGTGTAAGCGCCTTCGATCGGAACATCGGTCTGATTCCCTTCAAAGGGATCGTCCTCAACACGTTGAGCCTGTTCTGGTTCTCTCAGACTTCCGACATCGTGGAGAACCACGTGGTCGGTATGGAGACGCCGCGTGCGGTCCGTGTGCGAAAGGCGGAACCGCTCCCGGTGGAGGTAGTCGTCCGCGGTTTCTTGACCGGCTCCGCCTGGCGCGAGTACCGCGAAGGGAGAGCAGTTTCCGGGGTCCGGTTGCCTGACGGCATGCGGCAGGGCGATGCGTTCCCTGAGCCCATTGTAACGCCTTCCACCAAGGCGGAGGCAGGCTCCCATGATATCCCAATCTCCGGAGCTGATGTGGTGCGAAACGGTATGGTGCGCGAAGAAGTCTGGAATCAGGTGGAGCAGATTGCGCGCGCCCTGTACCGTCGGGGCAGAGAGTACGCACGCAACCGGGGGCTTGTGCTCATCGACTCGAAGTACGAGTTTGGGTTCGTCGACGACCAAGTGGTCTTGATCGATGAGCTCCACACGCCGGACAGCTCACGGTACTGGCCGGCTTCCGGGTATGAACGGTTTCGCCGGCACGGTGACGTGGAAAAGAGCGCGGAGGGCGCGGGAGATGGCAGCTCCGGCGCTTCTGCGAGAGGACGGCGATTTTCGCACGAAGGCCGGTTTCCCCGTCATTTTGACAAAGAGTTTCTACGTGGCTGGCTTATGGCACAAGGGTATCAGGGTGAGGGTAAGGCACCTGAGGTTCCGCGGGAGATCGTCTGTGAGCTTGCAGCGCGATATATCGTGCTTCACCAGCAGCTTATCGAGCATCCCTTTGAGCAGGAGCAACCGGACCCCGAACGCGAAGAAGATCGTATCATAGCCCGGGTTCGCCAACTCAGTCAGTACAGTTAGTAAGAATCGTGTCACAACCGAAGCAGTGCGACTGTCGGTTCCAGCGCCGGACGTGGCCACGCTCGGGTTCGACGGAAGGAGGCGATATCTGCTACGGGCGCCCGAGGCTGCGTCCCGAGGCAGCATATAGCGCCTCGGAACGCGCCCCGCGTCCGACCGGCCAAATTGCCGGCCTTTCGGTTTACAGCCCTGCGATGCCGATGAAGGCAACGGCAAAGATGACCGCCACCTTCCCGACAAGCTTGATCAAGATATTGAGCGCCGGACCGGCGGTGTCCTTGAACGGATCGCCCACCGTGTCGCCGATGACCGAGGCGTCGTGAGCCTCGCTGCCCTTGCCGCCGAATACGCCCGACTCGATGTATTTCTTTGCGTTGTCCCAGGCGCCGCCGGAGTTGGCCATCATAATCGCCAACATGAACCCTGTTACCAGGGCACCGACGAGTAGGCCCGCAACCGATTCCGGCCCCAAGAGGAAGCCGAGAAGGAGCGGCACCGCGATAACAACGATCCCCGGACCGAGCATCTCTTTCAGCGCGCGCTTGGTTGCGATATCGACGGTCTTTACGTATTCCGGCTTCGCCTTACCCTCGAGCAAGCCGGTAATCTCTTTGAACTGGCGGCGGACTTCTTCTACCACGTCGAACGCGCCGCGGCTTACTCCGCCCATGACCATGGCACTGAAGGCGAACGGCAGCATGGCGCCGATCAGCGTTCCGGCAAGGACATCGACGTTGGCAAGGTTTGCTACCTCGATGCCCGCTTGCTGGAAGTATGTGGCTAGCCACGCAAGGGCGGCAAGCGCGGCCGAGCCGATCGAGAAGCCTTTCCCGAGCGCGGCCGTGGTGTTTCCGACCGAGTCGAGCGCCTCGCAGCGCTCTCGCACGTGTCCGCCCATGTCGGCCATCTCGGCGATACCTGCTGCGTTATCCGCGATCGGGCCGTAGCAGTCCATGGAGAGGAGAATCGCCAAGTTTACCAGGAGCCCGAGCGCCGCGATTGCGATGCCGAAGAGGCCGGCAAAGACGAATGCCAGAACAGTAGCCAGGGCGACGATAAGGACCGGAATCACCGTGCTTACCATACCCGTGGACATGCCCTGGATGATCGTGAGCGCCGGCCCGCTCTGTGAGGAGTTGGCAATGTTCTGTGCGGGCTTGTATGCAGCCGACGTATAGTACTCCGTTGAGAGCGAGATCAAGTATCCTGCCACCAGACCGGAGATTAACGCCCAAAACACCGAGAAGTCGTCCAACATGAAATGTACGATCACGAAGGCCACGACGATCATCACGATGTTGCTGATATACACGCCGGTGTTCATGGCCCGGGATGCCCCGGCTACTTGCTTGGTGAAGTCGTCACTCACGTGCTTCGGCCGGACGAAGAGTGCTCCGATGATCGAGACGATGAGGCCGGCTGCCGCGAGCGTGAGCGGTACCAGGATCGCTTGCTCTTGGCTGAGCCCCATGAGGTCAAGCGCCGGCTGGGCAACCGCCAGAACAACCGCCGCCGCCACCGCTGAGACATACGACTCGTAGAGGTCCGAGCCCATGCCGGCGATGTCGCCGACGTTGTCGCCTACGTTGTCCGCGATAACGGCCGCGTTCCGGGGATCGTCCTCCGGAATCTTCTGCTCCACCTTTCCGACAAGGTCGGCGCCGACGTCCGCGCACTTGGTGAACATGCCGCCACCGACGCGCAGAAAGAGCGCCACGGCCGACGAGCCGAAGGCGAAGCTCAGCCCCAGGTAGGTCTCACCCGAGATGAGGATGGTGAGCGTGATCCCGAGGAGGGCCAAGCTGACGACCGAGAATCCCATCACCGCGCCCGCGGAGAAAGCGACTTTCAGCCCGCGGTGCCACTGTTGGCTTGCCGCCTGAGCGGTGCGGGCGTTGGCACGGGTGGCCACCGTCATGCCGATTACGCCGGCAATCCCTGCCGCAATGGTTCCGAGCAGGAACACGATCCCCGACCACGGGGTCGGTTCGACGAAAAGCGACTGGACCAGCGCCAAGATGACAGCGAAGACCGCGAGGATCCGGAACTCGCGCCGCATGAATGTGGCAGCGCCGCGCCGAATGTCCGACGCTATGTCTCTCATGGTCTCAGTCCCCTCGTCCTCGCTCATAATGCGTTTGACGAGGAACACTACGAACAGGAGCCCGATGACCCCTGCGCCCAGTGCAACGATATACAATGGGTCCATTTTATCCCTCCTGTGTATACGGACGGTTACTGAATATCACTTGGTACGGAGATATCGTGAAGCACTATACGACTTGTTCCAACGCGCCCCCTTCTGCCGTACCGAAAGCCACCTTACCATAAACCGAAATGAACGCAAATCGGTAGGAGCGACACATGAAGCCAGGCTTGGTTGAGTAGCTCGCCCCCGGTAGGCCCCGGCTCGTGGAAGCGGCTTCGGAGATAGGCTGAGCGGGAAGCAAAACCCGGCGGGTCGGCCGGGTTGGCGAAACCACTCCCGGAAGAGCAACCTCGGAGAACCGAAATCGCAGAGGATTCGGAGTTCTGGCCACTTCCTGTGTTCTTGTCGCGTTCTAGGCCCGAACCAATCCATTTATGCCGGAAACTCCGGCTTTTTTTCAAGGAGTAGCTTCAAGTGAGCAGTACTAGGGGATGAACAGGAGGTGCAACAGGCGCAATGGATATGCAAGAGTTGTTCGATTCGAACTGGAGGGAAGAGAAGGAAAGGAACGCGGATTCCGAGTACTCGACCGCCTCGCCTTCCGGGGCAGGTGGAAGGAACAGTGGGGAAGCTCGGCGTTCCGGATTGCCGCGGCTCCCGAGGGGACGGCTGGTGCGAGGACGAGGCGCGGTCCCGCGTCTCCTCGCGTTGGGGGTTGCAGTCGCAGTGGCCGCCGGCACTGTCGTTTTCTGCATGCTGCCGGTTGTGACGAGTGACGACGGCATCGTCGTAACCACGTACAATGTCGAGAACCTCTTCGACGACGTTTACGACGGCACGGAGTATCGATCGTTTGATCCACGAGGGTCGCAATGGGGGACGGAGGAGTACCACTCCCGCCTGGAGAACACGGCAAAGGTAATTGCCGATCTGGCGGATGACGGCACCGACGTCTTCGTGTTGCAGGAGATCGAGAATACCCGTGCGCTTTCCGATCTCTTCGACGAATACCTAAGAGACTACCGATATCCTTACCGGGCGTTGCCGGCACCGCCGGGGAGCCCGTTCCAGGTGGCGGTAGTAAGCAGGTTCCCGATAAACGATGTGCGGGCCCACGCTATGAATGTCCCGTTTACCGCGCCCGGCCGCTACATTGTGGAGGCCGATGTCGACGTAGGGGGAGATCGCCTCGTGGTTATCGGGAATCACTGGCACTCGAAGGCGGGGGGAATCGAGCGGAGCCTCCGCGCGCAACGGGTTTCCGCCTCGATTCTCTCACGGCGGATTCGAGCGCGGGCGCCGGAAGCGGCATCGCAGGGATCCGGCATGACCACGGCCGGCGCTGCGGGGACGGCCGGCGCGGCGGGCACGACAGGTGAGGCCGCCCCGGCCGGTCAGGTCCCCTTGGGAGATGCCGTCCTTGCGGCCGGCGACTTCAACCTCAGCTACGATGAGTACGACCGTTTCGACGGCCTGGAGCGTACAGCTCTCAAGCCCGAAAGCCGCAAGCCGTTTGCCCGGTCTCCGGCTGACGCCCTGTTCCAGACTTCGGATCCGGCTGCCGCTCGAATCGGTGACAGTGGTGCCGTAGTGGTTTTTGCCCCATGGAAACGATCGGAGGTACCGGGAAGCTACGTCTATGCCGGCGAGTGGAACAGTCTCGATCACATCGTGCTCGGACCCGGTTTTGGGCGCGAAGACATCGGGCCGTTTCGATTCGAGGCGTTCGAGGTGATCCGGTATCCGTACCTCCTTCTCTCCGACGGCTCGCCGATGCGATTTAGGCCAAGCCGCGGCACCGGGTACTCGGATCACCTCCCGCTGTCGGTTCGGCTTGCCCGGCGATGAAGAGCGCTCTACTGGGTGCTAATGGCTTGGCACTGAAGGTATGGGCGTCTGTGGCGAAGCGTGTGTGGACGAGGAGGCGAGAGGAGCTGACTTCGGTTACGGCGATTTGCCGGGTAGCGCGGCACGCCCGCGCTACTCCCGGCGGTGCTCCAGGCGTCCCAGAGCGCCGTCGAGCCGGTTGAGTCTGCCCTCGGCGTCGGCAAACGCCTTGTTGAGGTTCTTCACATGGGTGCCGGTTACTTCGAACCGGTCGCGAAGAAGCTCCAGCTCTTGGCGGACGGCGTCGATGAGCGAGGCCATTTCGCGTGCACGCATGGAGATCTTCATGCCTCGCAGCCCGTAGCCGATTGTTGCAAGATAGAGAAATAGCGAGCTCGGACCGGTGGGGACCACGCGATGGCTCAGAAGCGTTCGGAGCAATTCTCCACCTCCGGCCGCAAATGCCCGGTAGTACACGCCCTCGCTCGGTACGTACATCACGGCGAAATCCATCGTGCCCTCCGCAGGGCGGATGTAGCGGTCGGCGATCGCGGCGGCGTGCTTCTCGAAGGCGCGAGCGGCGTCCGAAGGGAGCTCGTCCGCCGCGCCACCCTCTTCGATGTGACGGCGGATGGATTCCATCGGGAATTTGGCGTCGATAGCTACCATGGCATCCCCCAGGCGCACCACCGCGTCGACCCGCCCGCCGTCGCGAAACTGGTACTGCAGATCGTACGCCTCACGAGGGAGGTAGCTCCCTAGCATTTCCGCTAGAAGCGTCTCGCCAACCTCACCGCGAGTCCGCGGTACGAGGAAGAGCGAGCGCAGCTCAGCAAGCTGATCGGCGATGCCGTCGAGCCGAGCGAGCTGGGCCTCGATGCGTCCGGTACTCCGCGCCGCGCGCCGTCCTCTTTTCATGATCGCGGCGACCGCGGCCGCTGTTACTGCGATGCTCACCAGGGCCGTCAGGATGATGAGCGCGAGCGTCTGACTGTCCAGCATGGTTGGGCCCATCCTACGCGGTCGCACCTCCGAAGGGAATCCCCCGTTCCGGGCGACTGTGCGGATTGCCGTCTTTCTGAGGCTGCGATATGGTGTGGCGGCCGGTAATCCCGACCGGATGCCCGCGGGCAGACCGCGAGGCCGTCAGCCTCGCTGGCTCCCAGAGCTATCCCGGCCGAACGCCCACGGGCAGACCTCCCCGGGACACCCGGTTGAAGCGCCTGGGAGGGCCCGCCCGGTGGATAGCCAATTGAAGGAGACGACGAGACTGTGGAAGATGCGCTGAGCGCCCAGCCGGAAACTGCCTACCACGCTCCTCCGCCTCAAGGCCTTTACGGCCGCCTGTTGAAGCTTGCGCTTCCGATTATGGGGGCCAACCTCATGCAGATGCTCTACAATCTGGTCGATACATTCTTCCTTGGGCGAATCGGGGCGGCGGCGGTCAACGCACCGACGATCAGCTTCAACATCGTGATGTTTCTCGCCGTCTTCGGCGTGGGTTTCGGGACGGCCGGAACTACGCTAATCGCGCAGAGCAAAGGGAAGGGCGACCGCGATCGAGTGGATTTTTACCTCGGACAGCTGGCGCTGTTGACGTTGGTCTTGTCGGTGACCGTGGCGGTTCTCGGACTGTCGCTTCACCACCCGATCATGGTGGCAATGCAGGTTCCGGCGGAGTCGTTCGAGTATACCCGACAGTATCTTACCATCATCTTCGCCGGTATCCCTCTCATGTTCGGGGCATTCTTTTTCCAGGCTGCGCTCCAAGGGATCGGAAATAGTGTGACCCCGTTCGTCATTCAGTTCGTTACTGTGATACTCAATATCGCCATCGATCCGATCTTCATCTTTGGGCTGGGGCCGGTGCCACGGATGGAGGTTGCCGGTGCCGCATACGCCACTGTGCTCTGTAAGGGAATCGCCGCGGTTGCGGGTCTGGCAATCCTCATTCGCGGTCGGCGAGGGATGAAGCTGCGGCTGCGGAACATGAGGCCCGACCCCGCGACCGCGCGGCGCTTCGTAGATATCGGGTTGCCGGCAAGTCTTGGTCAAGGTTTCTCGGCCTTCGGCTTCACTGTGTTGCAGGGGGTAGTGAATTCCTTCGGCGCGGCAGTCGTGGCCGCATTTGGGGTCGGGAATCGAATCATCAACATGTTCATCATGCCGGCGGGGGGTATGTCGCGGGCGACCGCCGCACTCGTTGGGCAGAGCCTCGGGGCCAAAGACCGGCGTACGGCCATTAAGGTGGTCCGCATGGCGGGAGGTACCATCCTTGCGTTTATCGGTATTGCGATGTTCTTACTATTCTTCTGGGGCAGCAGCTTCGTTCGCTTTTTCGTGGACGAACCGGAGGTGGTAGCACACGGTGCGGTTCTCTTCCGGATCGTGAGCCCCTCGGTCGTTCTCTTCGCGCTCTATATGGTGATCGTCGGTGCTTTTGAAGGCGGCGGCGATACGAAACCGGTCATGTTCCTGCATGCCGGAAGACTGTGGGGAGTGCGCGTGCCGCTCGCGTTCGGCCTTGCCGTCGGGCTTGGCCTTGGTCCGCCCGGTATCTGGATTGCCATGTTGGCAAGCAATCTGGTCGTAGCAGTGATCGGTTTCGGCCTTCTTAAGAGCGGACGCTGGACACGGAAGATCGATCCGGACACTCTCTGAAAGAGTTGTCTCGGTACTCCGCAGGGTAAGCGTAGTTGGACACTCCGGCCGGAAACCCGACGGCGTTGCGTCGACTCGCTCCATACGCTACCCTGTCGTTCGTATTTCGCCGCGTCTCGTAGGGGGAATGCTCTGCAAAGCAGTGTCCGCGTTGGATCTCTGTTCCGGAAGAAAGGACGTCCGAGGTTGCGGCGCCCCGCGTGAAAGCAGCGCGTTGCGAAAGTCTCGGCGACAAGTCCGAACCGGTCTGGAATGCCCGCACCAATCGGCCGAGAGTTGAGGAGGAATGAGATGAGTGAAGCCGTGTTTCTAGGGCTTCTCACCGCAGAGAAGGTTATTACCGAGGAGAAGACACAACGCAAGACGATCGTCGGTACCTTCACGACGCTTCACTCGCGGTCTTTCCCGTGTCGATTCCCGCCGTGGTGGGTGTACGCCTCGGTGACCAACGTGACCGGGGAGCATGACTTCGTTATCAACTTGGTGCACGACAGCTCCGAGCACGTGGTCTTTTCCGCGGGAGGGAAAGTGAACGTCCGCGATCCGCGCGCAGTGATAGAACTCGGTATTCCAATGCCGAACGTGCGGTTTCCGCAGCCGGGGAGCTACAATCTGCAACTGAAGCTCGACGGGAGCACCGTCGGTTCCCGGGTGCTCTATCTCAAGGAAACCCAAGGGGAAGACCAGCCCGGCCAGAGGCCGGAGAGCTAACCTGGGTAGCAGCCGGCTCGGCCTATGGAGGAGAGCCGTCCTGGTCGAGTAAGCCGCGCAAAGCAGGCGTGGTACGGTTGCTTACCTGTTCCCGACATCCCGAGCGGGCGTGAATTGCCGGTCCGGCCCGGTTCCCGATGCCGCTTTGACTTCCTCCACGATGTGGCCGGCACGCTGCGTGATCTGGGGACCGACCGTCGGGTCATTCACCATATGGCATGCCACGAAATGGTCCGGTTCTACCTCCTCTTGTTGTGGCACTTCCGCCCGGCAGCGCTCGGCGGCGAAGGGGCAACGGGTATGGAACACGCACCCGGGTGGCGGCTTGGCGGGGCTGGGTACATCGCCGCTGAGGAGAATCTGCTGCCGTTTCTTCTCCACCTCCGGCACGGGGATCGGCACGGCGGACATAAGCGATTGCGTATACGGATGGAGCGGCCGTGAGAAGATGCGATCATAGCGACCGAATTCGGCCAGTTTCCCCAAGTACATCACTGCGACACGGTCCGAGATATGGCGCACCATACTGAGATCGTGCGCTATGAAGAGATAAGTGAGGCCGAGCTCCCGTTGTAGGCTCTTCAAGAGATTTACCACCTGCGCCTGGATCGACACATCCAGTGCTGAGATAGGCTCGTCACACACGATGAACTGCGGGTTCAGCGAGAGAGCGCGAGCTATGCCGATTCGCTGCCGCTGACCGCCGGAAAACTCATGCGGAAAACGGCGCATATGGTCCGCCTCGAGCCCCACAAGCTCCAGTAGCTCCGCTACACGATCCCGAAGCTTGCGTTGGTCGCGGGTCCCCTGGATAACAAGCGGCTCGGAGATAATCTTTGCCACCGAGTGTCGAGGATTCAGCGACGAGTAGGAGTCTTGGAAGACCATCTGCATCCGGGGACGAAACGCTCGTAGCGCTTCATCGTCGAGCGCGGTTACCTCGGTTCCGTCGATCGTGACTCTTCCGTCCGTCGGCTCGTACAGGCGCAGGATGGACCGGCCCGTAGTCGATTTGCCGCAGCCACTTTCGCCGACGAGCCCGAGCGTCTCGCCCGGGTAGATCTCGAAGCTAACATCGTCGACGGCCTTAATTGCGCCGACTTGCTTGCTGAACACGACTCCTCGAGTGATCGGGAAGTGCTGTTTGAGGTTTTCGACGCGGACGAACGGCTCGCTCATAGCTCTTCTGCTCCTGTGCGGTCTCCGGTGAGCCTGGAAGGCTGCCGGCTATCGGTGTGGGCGGGGGGCGGATCGGTCGATGCGCTACCCCGAGCGGAGGGAGGCGCGCCGATCCCCGCAGCTTCGGCTGCTTTGTCGGCGCCCTGAGCCGGTGCCGGCGGCTCAGATGGATCGCGCTCTTGGTCACGGTCCAGATCATGAAAACAGGCGGCCCGATGAGCTACAAACGGTTCATCTGCCTCCTGTTCGGGACTCTCCGCGGTGTCCTGGGTGGTTGAAGCGCTTTCGGTCCCGCCAAGATAGACTCGCCCGGTTCCGGCGAAGAACTCCGGAGGACGTTCGGTCTTGCAGCGGGCGAAGGCCCACGGGCAGCGCGGCTCAAACGGGCACTGCGTCGGAGAGGAGAAGAGACTCGGGGGCGTGCCGCGAATGTTCACCAGCTGCTCCTCTCCCCCTTGCAGTTTGGGAAGAGCTCCCAGAAGCCCTACCGTGTACGGATGCCGTGGCGAGGTGAAGAGCTCTTCAACGTCTCCGCGTTCAACCACCGTCCCGCCGTACATAACAAGCACGCGGTCCGCCAGGCTTGCGATGACGCCCAGGTCATGCGATATCCAGATTACCGAGATACCCAGCTCCTGCGTGAGCCGCCGAACCAGCGCAAGGATCTGTGCCTGCACGGTGACGTCCAGAGCGGTGGTGGGCTCGTCGGCGATGAGTATTGCCGGATCACACGAGATTGCGATTGCGATCATGACGCGCTGGCGCATTCCGCCGGAAAACTGGTGCGGATAATTCCCGTAGCGCTGTGCGGCGCTTGGAATTCCCACCAGCTCCAGGAGCTCTATCGCGCGTTGCTTAGCCTGGGTTCCGGACAGCCGCGTATGGCGCTCTATTGATTCGCGGATCTGTATCCCGACAGTCAACAGGGGGTTGAGCGAGCTCATAGGGTCCTGAAAGATGTACCCGATACGGTTGCCGCGCAGAAAGCCGATCCGGCGATTGGAGAGCGAAAGGAGGTCGACCGTCTCTGCCGCATCGTAGAAAAGTGCGCGTCCGCGGTGAATTTTGCCGGGCGGTTCCGGGATCAAACGCAGGAGCGACATCATGCTGACGCTCTTGCCGCTGCCGCTTTCGCCGACGATTCCGAGCGTTTCTCCACGCCGCAGCCGGAATGAGACGCCGTTGACGGCGTGGAGGGTACCTTCCACCGTTTCGAATTGGACCGCCAGATCGCGTACATCCAGTACAGGTTCCACTGCCAACCTCCTTACGAAGCGGTCCGCCGCAGTTTCGGGTCTAGCACATCGCGCAACCAGTCGCCGAGCAGGTTCATCCCCAGCGATGTTACCACGATTGCGAGGCCGGGAAAGGCCGCCAGCCATGGCGAGAACGTAATGTACTGGCGCCCGTGTGCCAGCATGTTACCCCAGCTGGGGACTCCGGGAGGAACGCTCAGTCCAAGGAAGCCGAGTCCCGCTTCGTAGAAAATCATCCCCGACATCTCGAAGGTGGCCACAGTCACCATGGGACCGATCAGGTTCGGAAGAATGTGGTGGCCGAGGATTCGTGCTCGGCCGGCGCCAATACTCACGGCGGATTCCACGTATCCCGATTTGCGAATTCGAAAAACTTCGCCGCGCGTAATGCGGACAAAGAGCGGCGCGTTGGTCAGGCCGAAGATGAGAATGACGTTGATGAGGCTTCGACCGAGGATTGCCGCTACCACGACTACGAGAAGGAGATAGGGGATGGCCAGGAAGAGGTTCGCAATCGCCATGATGACCGCATCTACCCGACCGCCAAGGTATCCGGCAATCGCTCCTAGTACGAGGCCAAGGCTCATCGAGATGAGAACGCCGAAAAAGCCGACCGTCAGAGAGACGCGACTCCCGTAGATAATTCGGCTCAACATATCCCGCCCGAGATTGTCGGTGCCGAGAGGGTGCTCCCAGTCGCCGCCTTCGTGCCATGCGGGGGGCATGCGGCTTGAGTGGAGGTCCTGCTGCAGGGGGCTGTGGGGCGCTACGTAGGGCGCGAACACAGCGCTCAACACGACAAACAGGAAGAGGACAAGCCCGAAAGCCCCGGCCTTGTCCCTGAGGAGGTAGTGAAGCGTTCGGCCGAGCCATGACCTGGTCTGTGAAGGGTCCAGTGCGTTGATTCTCGAGCTCATGCTGTCCTCCTCTACTCCTCGTACCGTATGCGCGGATCGATCAACGCGTATGCTACGTCGGTCAGAAGCTGAATAACCACGACGAAGCCTGCCGAGAAGACAGCAATGCCCTGAACCAGAATGAAATCCCGGTTCTGTACTGCCTCGTTGATCATCCGTCCGATGCCGGGCCATGCAAAAATCGACTCGATGTAGATCGAGCCCCCGAGCATATAGCCGAACTGAACTCCAATGATGCTTACCAGTGTGATGGAGACGTTTCGAAAGATGTGTCTCAAGTAAATGATCCGAGTGGACAGCCCTTTGCTGTAGGCTGTGCGGACGTAGTCGGCGCTCCGGACCTCCAAGACCGCGGATCGGGTCAGACGGACGAACTGCCCAAGTGGAAAGAAACCGAGCGCGACTGCCGGGAGTACCAGCGAGCGTGGTCCGTCACGCCCGAAGCTGGGAAACCAACCCAAGTCCACGGCGAAGATTACGATCAGCATCAGGGCAAGCCAGAAGTTGGGAACCGTCTGCCCGATCAGTCCAACGCCGCGGGCCAACGTATCCATGACGGTCCCCGGGTTCGAACCGCCGAGAATACCGAGTGGTACGGCGACGACCACTGCAAAGGCAAGCGCCGCGAGGGCTAACTCGAGCGTTGCCGGGAGCCGGGTGACGATCAGCTCGGATGCCGGAGCGCGATAGTGATACGAAGTCCCAAAATCTCCTCGCGCCGCATGCGAAAGATACTCCGTCAGCTGCACCATTATCGGGCGGTCAAAGCCGTACTGTTCGCGGATCTGCTCAACGCGTTCCGGGGATGCGTCTCGCGGGGCCATCAGCCGGGCCGGATCGCCGGTAAGCCGCACCAGGAAAAAGACCAGCACGAGCACACCAAGAATGAGCGCAAGCGATTGAATCACACGAGAAAACAGGTAACGTTGCATAACATCTCCCCGAGAGCCCGCCCTTCGAGAGCTACAGCCGCAACAATCAAAGGGTCGGCCTATTTCCCCTCCTCGTACGTTTACAAACGCGGTTGGTCAAGCCGCCCCCGCCGTCGCCGGCTACCGCCCCACCGCCGGGCTGCGCCCCCCTCGCTTTCGGCACCGGTCTGGGGCCCGGCCCGCCGGCCGCTGGGTTCGCTGGAGCCTCGCGGGTCGCTACTCGCTCCCGAGCGACTCGAGCTCGAGAGCGGGAGCCGGCCTCCCTATTCTCTGAGAGGGGGAGACCGGCATCAGAGGCCGTTGGTTTTAGTTACTCGATTGACGTGTACATCAGGTAGAAGTCCTCCGCGGCCCGTGGGTTGTAGTCGACCACGTTGCTTCGGGTAGCTTCGAAGCTCATCGGCACGTACAGGTAGATGAACGGCGGGTTCTCGTGCATGTAATGGTGGAGCTCGCGATAGAGCGCCGCTCGTTCCGTCTCGTCAACCGTCACTGAAATCTCGTCGAGGAGTCGGTCAATCTCGGCATCTTCCCAGGCGGAGAAGCTCGCATCCCATCCGCCGAGTGCGCCTAGTAGGCGAGGCAACGCCTCCGGTGGACGCTCCGACCAGCTATCGGCGAAGAGCGGGGGAAGCTCTTTCTGGGCCTGGAGGTCCCAGTAGCGTCCAGACTCCATGAACTCGAGGTTCGCCTGGATCCCTACGTCGGCAAGGTAACCCTGAACTGCTTCCAGGACCTCCTCGAAGTTCGTATAGGCGTCCGCCGGTCCCGCAAACCCTATTTCGAACCCGTCAGGGTATCCGGCCTCCGCCAGAAGCTCTCGGGCTCGATCCGGGTCGTATGCGTAGGGCTCGAGATCGTCGTCGTAGCCGAGGTTTGCGGAGGTCATCATTCCGGTGGCCAGCTCGCCGTGTCCGCCGAAGAGGCTGTCGACGATGGCCTGGCGGTCCACCGCGTAGTTCATCGCCTGACGAACGCGTTGGTCCTCCACGGGGGTATCGACGCCGGTAGTGAGGTTGTTGAACGCCACATAGTACACCCGGTCGACCGGATAGCTTATGACGTTGACATCAGGGTTGGGCTCTAAGCTATCGGCTTGCTCGTAGGTGAGCCGATTCACAATGTCGATTTCGCCGGTCTGGATCGCGGCGGTACGGGTGGTGTTCTCGGGAATCGGACGGAAGATCACCTCGTCGACACGTGGGAGCCCCTCACGCCAGTAGTTCTCGTTGCGCCGCATGACGATCCGGTCCTCGCGAACCCACTCCACGAACTCGAATGGGCCCGTGCCTACCGGGTTACGGCTGAACTCGTCGACTCCGACCTCTTCGGCGTACTCCGGCGGAACCATATTCCAATGCACCGCCATCTCCGACAGCAGCACGGGATCCGGCTCCTCGGTCCGCACGATGACTGTGTGCTCGTCGACGACTTCCACTTCGCTCGCCCGCTGCCAACGGTCACTCCACTGCATCTCCGGTTCGCTGCCGCGCTCCCATGAATAGCGGACTGCTTCCGCGTTGAACGGTTCTCCGTTGTGGAATCGGACGTCATCGCGAAGGTAGAACGTGTACTCCGTTCCGTCATCGGAAACGTCCCAGTCCGTGGCGAGCGCCGGCTCGATCAATCCGTCTTCATTCATGTAGACTAAGCTATCGAACATCTGCCAGGAGACGTTCTGGGCGTTGCGTTCCGAGGCGATGGATGCGTCAAGCGAGTCCGGATCCGTGATCGGAAGCGCTACGCGAAGCCGATCGATGTCCGGCTCCTCCTCACCGCCGCCGAACGCGGCAAAAGGGACCAACAGCAGTAGCACAAGAGCGCAGAGTGCAATGCATCTCGACATGGCAATCCTCCTTAAATGTGTTAGAACGGTGCTGTACGCCATGGTACTGTGTGGCAACCGCCGCACGTGCTTCACAAGCCCGTCTGACCGCACAGAAGGACTTGGCGCACGAACATCCGTTCAGTTATTATCGTGTTCCAGTATAGAGGCAATCTTTGAGTTTGTTGACCCCCCTTTTTGCGGTGTGGTACCCGTTTTCGGGGAATGCTCCGGTGGGAGCAGTGTGGGAGCGATTCTACGGGTGAGCCGCGGGGTTGAAAGGGGCAGGCAACCTGCGGGGAGGCGTCAGGCCCGCCGCAATCCGATCTGAAGCCGTTGTGGTTGATTGTGCGCTAAGGTTTAGCGCATTACAGCAAAATCAGTGAGATAAGGAGCGTTCAAATGGCTGAACGGTACTTGGAAGGGCGTACGGCCTTGGTGACTGGCGGCGCCTCCGGGATGGGGCGCGCGATGGCGCTAGCGTTTGCGCAAGCTGGAGCAAACGTGGTTATCGGATCACTTCTGTCCTCGGCTCCCGCCGGAAATGCCGAAGGAGAGCTGGTTAATCGCCCGGGCGAAGAGGAGATGGAGCAGACGCGAACCGACCTTGAAGCGTGCGGCGTCAAGGCGGTGGCGGTGGAGCTGGATGTGACCGACCAGAAGCTTGTGGATGCTTTCTACCGGACCGCGGTCGACACATTCGGCAAAGTGGACGTCCTTGCCAACGCAGCCGGCATTACGGCGGAGCATCCGGTGAGCGGCCATTCTGACCAGCTGTGGAACAAGGTTGTCGACGTGAATCTCAACGGAACTTTCCGGTGTATTCGCGCGGTGCTTCCGGGGATGATCGAGCGAAAGTGGGGTCGTATCATCAATATCGCTTCGACCGCTGCTTCGGTCGGGGCGCCGTACTCCCCTGCGTACTGCGCTTCCAAGGCCGCGGTCACCGGCCTTACGCGAGCTGTGGCTCAGGAAGGCGCGGAAGCGATGGTTACCTGCAACAGCATCAGCCCTGGTTGGGTGGAAACCACGTTTGGACGCGAGTGGCTCACGGATATCGCGGAGAAGCAGCTACACAAGAAGGGTGACGAGCTCATCAACGAGGAAAAGGCGCAGAACCCACAGAAGCGGATGATCCAGCCGGTCGAGATCGGCGCTCTTGCGGCCTATCTGTGTCGGGAAGAAGCGGTCGGTATCACGGGGCAGGATCTCACGGTTTCCGGGGGATCGCTGTGGTAGCCGGCGGCAGCACATTCTTGTGGAGGGAAGGCAATGGATGTAGCGGTGCAGGATAAGATGTACATTGACGGCACGTGGGTGGCGGCTCAGAGCGGGAAGACTCGGGAGATTATCTACCCGTTCGACAAGCGGCACATTCACACAGTGGCCGAGGGAGACGTGGAAGACGCCCAGGCGGCGATCGCCGCCGCCCGCGACGCGTTCGATCGCGAGGAGTGGTCGCGGACGCCCGGGGCCGAGCGCGGCCGGCTCGTGGGCAAGCTGGCCGACTTAATCGAGGAGAACGCGGAGGAGCTCGCGAAGCTCGAGAGCTGGGATACCGCCAAGACCCTCGAGGAGAGTCGCTGGGACATGAGCGATATTGCGGGAATCTTCCGCTACTACGCGGGGCTCGCGGACAAGGATCATGGCGAGCTCGTAGATTCCCCCATTCCGAACACGGTGAGCCGTGCGGTGCGCGAGCCGGTGGGAGTGTGCGGGCAGATATCGCCGTGGAACTACCCCCTGTTGCAGGCGAGCTGGAAGATGGCGCCGGCGCTTGCCGCCGGAAACACAATTGTCATGAAGCCGAGCGAAACCACTCCGCTTACGACGATCAAAGTGACCGAGCTCGCCGAACAGGCCGGGTTCCCCAAGGGGGTAGTGAACCTGGTTCTCGGCCCCGGCCCCACCGTCGGAAACGAGCTTGCGGTTCACGCCGATGTCGACCTCATCTCGTTCACCGGCGGCATCGTCACCGGCAAGAAGATCATGCAGGCGGCCGGCGGGACCGTGAAGAAGATCGCGTTCGAGCTTGGCGGCAAGAACCCGAACATCATCTTTGCCGACGCGGATTTTGAGTTGGCGGTGGACTTCGCGCTCAACGGCGTGTACTTCCACGCCGGACAGGTCTGCTCCGCAGGTGCGCGGGTCATGGTAGAGGACTCGATCTACGATCGCTTTGTCGATGCGGTCGTGGAACGTGTGAAGCGGATCAAGCTCGGCGATGCGTTCGATCCGCGGACGGAGATGGGGCCGCTCATCTCTGAGGAGCACCGTGCCAAGGTAGAGGGCTACGTGGACATTGCGCTCGAGGAAGGAGCCAAGCTTCTTGTCGGCGGGGCGCGGCCGAGCGATCCTGCTCTCCAGGACGGCTTCTTCTATCTGCCCACGGTGCTCGGCGAGTGTACGAACGAGATGCGCGTCGTCCAAGAGGAAGTGTTCGGCCCGGTGATGACGGTCGAGCGTTTCTCCGGCGAGGACGAAGTTGTGCGGAATGCCAACAGCACGATCTATGGGCTCTCCGGCGCGGTCTGGACCACGGACCAGGCGAAGGCGGAACGCGTTGCCTCCCGTCTTCGGATGGGCACGGTGTGGATCAACGACTTCAACATCTACTTCGCTCAGGCTCCGTGGGGCGGCTACAAACAGTCCGGAATCGGGCGAGAGCTCGGCCCGCAGGGGCTCGAGGAGTACACCGAGATCAAGCACATCTACCAGAATCTGGCGACGGAGAAGGCCGACTGGTTCGGAGCAAAAGGATGAGCACGAGCTCGGAAGGACTCTTGAGCGCGATCAGGGGGGTGCTGTTCGACAAGGACGGCACCCTCTTTGAGTTTCGGGGTACCTGGACGCAGACGCACCGCGAGTGTGCTCGGGAGACTGCCCGGTGGGCCGTCGACGCCGTCTCTTCAGGCACGACCTCTATAGGCGAGGAGCAGGCGGACGACGCCGAGCTCGCCAAGCTCGCGGACCGCCTCCTCATATCAGCGGGTTACGATCCGGACAGCGATTACTACGCAGCCGACGGGCTCCTGGCGGCAGGGAATGCCGACCAGATCGCCGAGCGGTGGACACAGGAGCTCATCGCGGCGGGAGTGTGGCCTCCGCTATCGGAAGAGGAGAAAGGGGAGCGAGCACAGCGGATGGCGATGCGCTTCGCGGAGCTCTACGCCGATCAGGGGCCGGAGCTCGCCGTACCGGCATGCGAGCTCAGGATGCTCTTTGAGCGGCTCGATGCGGCAGGGCTCGTGGTCGGGGTGGCCACCAGCGACAGCGAGCGAGCTGCACGCCGCGCTCTCGAGCGATTCTCTCTCGCGGAGCTGGTAGCCTTCGTCTGCGGATACGACAGCGGCTCGGGCCACAAGCCGGAGCCCGGCATGGTGTGGACCTTTGCCGACCGAAACGGCCTGGCCCCGTACGAGATCGCCGTGGTCGGAGATACGCCGTACGATCTGGAGATGGCGCGGCGTGCCGGTGCGGGCGCGGCGATCGCCGTCCTCACCGGGGCCGGTGCGCGCGATGAGCTTGAGCGCTCGGCGGACCTCGTGCTTCCGGACGTGTGCGAGCTGGTTCACGTGCTCGGGCTGGAGGCGGTTGGGTTGTGACGCCGGTTGCGCTCGGCCTCATCCTGCTTGCCGCCATATGCCACGCAACCTGGAACCTTCTCGTGAAACGGGCCGCGGGCGGCGCCGCCTTCATATGGCTCGTGCAGGTCGGCTCGGTTCTGGTCTATGCTCCGGCGGCGCTGCTGGTTTTCTTGCGCGAGCGTCCGGTCATCGATGCGGCGGGCGTTCTTGCAATCGGTGCCAGCGGCATATTCCATGTCTGCTACTTCCTGAGCCTGCAGCGCGGGTATCGAGAAGGTGACCTCTCGGTCGTGTACCCGGTCGCGCGAGGTACCGGCCCCGCGATTGCGACCGCAGCAGCCGTCCTCTTCTTGGGCGAGCGACCGAGTGGAATTGCGTTGGCGGGGGCTGTACTCGTGGTGGCGGGCGTGCTCGTTACCTCCGGCGATCCCCGGAAGCTGGTCCGCGCAGACTCGCTTGCCCGTGCGGGCGTCCGGTGGGGCCTGCTAACCGGGGTGTTCATCGCTTCGTACAGCCTTGTGGATCGCTATGCGGTAAGCGTGGCGGTGATTCCGCCGCTTGTATATCTCTGGATCGGCGACGCCGTGCGACTCTTCCTCCTGGCGCCTCTCGCCCTTAGCCGGCCGGAGGAACTGAAACGCCAGTGGCGGCACAACCGGAGGAAGGCGCTTGGAGTCTCGGTTTTGGCGCCGCTCGCGTATGTGCTGGTGCTCACTGCGCTCGTCTTTACGCCTCTGAGCTATGTCGCGCCGGCACGGGAGATCAGCATCCTTTTTGGCGCGGTCATCGGCACACGCTTCCTGGCCGAGGGGGATGTTGCCCGCCGCCTGGCGGGCGCGGCGTGCATCCTGGTGGGAATTGCCGCGCTCGCGTTGGGTTAGGGGCCGGCGCTTCCGGCATAGCCGGCAGCGCCGGTGGGACCCCAGTGGATTGGGTTTAGCTCAGGCTACGTTCCCCAAGGGGGTTCGCTTCACTCGGTGCTCGCGAACATCAGGAAATAGTCCTCAGCTGCTCGCGGCCGGTAGTCGATCACGTTGGAGCGAATTGCCTCGAAGGTCTGCGGCACGTAGAGGTAGATGAACGGCGGATCCTCGTGCATGAACCGGTGCAGCTCCGTGTAGAGCGCCGCCCGTGCTTCCGGATCGACTGTTACCGAGATTCGGTCCAGATAGTCGTCGATTTTCGGGTCCGACCATGCCGAGAAGCTGGCGTCCCAGCCTCCTAACGCCCCAAGAAGCCTCGGAAGCGCCTCGCCCGAGCGCTCGGACCAACTGTCGCCGAACAGCGGCGGGAGTGCCTTTTCCGCCTCGAGGTCCCAGTACCGTCCTGATTCCATCAGTTCGAGCTGAGTCCGTATTCCTACGTCCGACAGGTACCCCTGAACAGCTTCCAGGACCTCTTCGAAGTTCGTGTAGGCGCCGGTGGGTCCGGCAAAGCCGATCTCGAACCCGTCAGGATAGCCGGCTTCGGCGAGAAGCTCGAGGGCCCGATCAGGATCGTACGGGTAGGGCGCGAGGTCGTGATCGTAGCCGAGGTTAGCGGTGGTTATCAATCCCGTCGCGAGCTCGCCGGCTCCGCCGAAGAACGTATCGATAATCGCCTGACGATCCACTGCATAGTTCATGGCACGGCGGACGCGCGCGTCCTCGGTGGGCTGCCCCACACCGGTTGTCAGGTTGTTGAACGCGATGTAGAAGACCCGGTCGATCGGGTACGCAATCACCTCCACACCCGTTGTCCCGCGGAGGCTCTCCGCTTGTTCGAACGTAAGCCGGTTCACGATATCGATCTCACCGGTACGAATCGCGGCCGTACGGGTAGCCGATTCCGGAATTGGGCGGTATACAACCCGGTCTACCTTTGGAAGTCCTTCGCGCCAGTAGCTGTCGTTTCGGTCGAGCACGATTCGGTTCTCGCGGTCCCACTCGACGAAGACGAACGGACCGGTACCGACCGGTGCACGGCTGAATTCGTCGTTGCCCACTTCCGCAGTGTAGCGGGGTGGCACGATGTTCCAGTGTTGCGCCATCACGCCAAGCAAAAGCGGGTCGGGATCGTCGGTCCGAATGAGCACGGTGTAGTCGTCAAGCGCCTCGACCGAGCTTGCGCGGCCCCATCGGTCGCTCCATTCGATGACGGGATCGATACCACGCTCCCATGAGTACACCACCGCTTCGGCGTTGAACGGTTCCCCGTTGTGGAACTCGACTCCCCTGCGGAGATAGAAGGTATACGCAGTGCCGTCGTCGGAGATCTCCCACTCGGTAGCGAGAGCCGGCTCAATTTCGAGGTCGTCGTTGGCCCAGACGAGGCTGTCGAACATCTGCCACGCCACGTTCTGGGCGTTGCGCTCGGCGGCAATCGATGCGTCCAGCGAATTGGGGAATGTCGGGACCGCCACCCGCAGCACGCTGGGCGCATCGGCTTCGGTGGCGCCCGCGGCGACCGCTGCCGGCGGCAATGAGAGCGCGCATACAACGACTATCGCGAAGGCGAGTAGGAGCGTTGGAACTGAGTGTCTTTTCATGGTTCCTCCTCGTACAACCTGCGCGTTCGGAGGATCTATGCCGGTTCGGTGGGTCGACAGAGTTGCGGGCCGTGAAGTCAGCCCGGGTCTATTCCGAACGGGCCGGTGCACTAGCAGAATATATACAATTGCGGTAGTCCTGGTAGCAGAACAGGAGAAATAAATTCGAATTCCCAATGTTCTTGCTGAAATAGCTTGATTATATGCTCTTTGCCTTCGGGAAGGCGTGCCGGCAGGACAGCATTGGGCCCTCGCGCTCGTGCTTACGCCCTGCTATACTTGGCTCCGTGTTGATTTCCGAACGAATTGGGGCTCTACAGAACGTTTTGGCCGAGCATCGGCTTGCCGCGTATATCGTGCCGACTCAGGATCCGCACGCCAGTGAGATTCCACCTACCCATTGGGAGCTGCGCGCGTGGCTCACCGGCTTTCGCGGTTCCGCCGGAACCGCCGTAGTCACATCGGATCGCGCCGGGCTCTGGACCGACTCGCGGTACCATTTGGAGGCGGAAGAGTCCCTTGAGGGGACCCCGGTCGAGCTCTTCAAGTCGGGCGAGCCCGACGTACCCGAGCACGACGCATGGCTGGCCGCTACTCTGTCTCCGGGGCAGCGTGTGGGGGTGTGCGGGGCCGTGATCAGCGTGGAGGAGTTCCGGCGGATCGCACAGAGGCTTGGCGACGCGGAACTCGAGCTTGTGGCCACTGATGATCTGGTGGGATCGCTCTGGGAGGATCGTCCGCCGCTCCCCCGGGAGCCGGTCTTCCTGGTTCCGACGGCGACCGCAGGGAAGTCACGGGCGGAGAAGATAGCGGCGGTCCGGGGAACGCTCAGGGATGCCGAGCACCACGCCTGCGTGATTGCGACCTTGGACGACATCGCGTGGCTCTTCAACATTCGAGGGCGGGATGTCGCGTACAATCCGGTTACTGTCGCGTATGCCCTGATCGGAGCGGAGGAAGCGCAACTCTTCATCGACAGCGCCAAGATCTCGAGCAGCGTGGAGGAGGAGCTTTCCGCCGACGGGGTGCGAATCCGTTCGTACGACGCTGTGACCAAAGCGCTATCGGAGCTGTCGACCGGCGTGCCGGACGGCGAGGGCGGGCTTCGCAGCGCGGTTCTCCGCTACAGCCCCCGGAAGCTCAACATGGCGCTCTTCCAGGCGATCCCGGAGAACGTGGTGGTAAAGGAGGCCGAAGATCCGACCACCATCCCGAAAGCGCAAAAGAACGGGCAGGAATGCGAAGGCATCCGGACTGCGATGCGGAAGGACGGCCGGGCGCTGGTTCGCTTTCTGATATGGTTGGAGCAAACGGTACAGGAGACGCCGCCGGACCGCTCCGGGCCGGGAGAAGTAGAGGCATCGGAGCGTTTGGCCCAGTTTCGCGCCGAGGACGACGGCTTCGTCATGCCGAGCTTCGGCACCATCTCCGCTTATGGCGCGCACGGTGCAGTTGTCCACTATTCGCCGACCCCGGAGAGCGATGTCCCGATCGGTACGGACTCGCTCTATCTCGTGGACTCCGGCGGGCACTATCGGCACGGAACTACCGACATTACCCGGACCGTTTGTTTGGGCACGCCGACTGACGAGCAGATCGAGGATTTCTCCCTCGTGCTTGCGGGGCACATCGACCTGGCTCGAACGAGCTTTCCGCGCGGCACCACGGGCACTCATATCGATGCGATTGCACGCCGGCCGTTGTGGCAGTGCCTCCGGAACTACGGCCATGGGACCGGCCACGGGGTCGGGTTCTTCCTCAACGTACACGAGGGGCCGCAACGGATCTCGCCGCGCCCCTCGGACGTGGCCCTCGAGCCGGGCATGGTCTGCTCGAACGAGCCGGGGCTCTACCGGGCGGGCCGCTACGGCATACGTATCGAGAATCTGGTGCTCGTGCAGGAAGAGGCAATAGGCGAGTTCGGCGAGTTCCGGTCGCTTGCGACTCTGAGTCTCTGCCCGATCGATCTCTCGCTGGTGCGGCCTGACATCCTCGGCGCCGAGCGCTGCGCCTGGCTGGACGCGTACCACAGCCGCGTGTACGAGGAGCTCGCGCCGCTTCTCGACGCGGCGGAGCGGGAGTGGCTCC
>Ga0207421_10001545_pt1 | contig 29378 bp, 19 predicted proteins | sample SodLakKL_010_SED_4_FD_187542 | JGI IMG/M metagenome (GOLD analysis project Ga0207421, IMG submission 187542) | Alkaline sediment microbial communities from Lake Tanatar, Kulunda Steppe, Russia - 8KL_010_SED (SPAdes) (version 2) | ecosystem: Environmental > Aquatic > Non-marine Saline and...
AATTCATTTATATTGTTTTAATTTTAATCCCTTCATTTTTAATATACATGCAGTGGAGCGGAAATATGATTGAAAGCTTCGAAAAGTGTCTTTTGGGCTGGAATAATGTATGGTCTGATTCTATATGGCCCACAGTCTATTTCTCATATTATACTTTGTTTTTGTTTTTTTCATTCAGTTTGCTGAATAAATACAAAAACCAGGCTGTTTCTGTATATAGAAAAAAGCAGGTTATGACTATCATATATTCAGTGATTATTGTTTTTCTTCTTGGAACGGTAACAGATGTTATACTCCCCCGAAGGGGTATTTATTCGATTCCGACAATGGCTTCAGCTTTTTCCGTTATTTGGGGCATAGGAATGGTTTACGGGATTTACAGGTACGGTTTTCTCAGCATAACTCCCGAAACTGCCGCTTCGGATATAATATATTCGATGGCAGATGCTTTAATACTATGCAATTTTGAAGGAAATATTGTTACGGTAAACAAGACCACGCTGAGTTTGCTCGGATACAGCAGGCAGGAGATAATAGGAAAACCCTCAAGCGTGCTTTTCAAAGAACCTCATGAGGAACTTTTCAGGGAAACTATTTTGGTTCAGCTTGTAAATCAGGGTTCAGTCAGAAAAAAAGATATGGCTTTTCAAACGAAAAGAGGCAAGGTGATACCGGTAAATTTGTCAGGATCAATAGTTCGCGGCAGCCGGGGCGAGATGGCAGGGGTGCTTTATATTGCCAGAGATATGAGAGAAATTATAAAAAAGAATAAAGAAGTGGAAGAGCTGTATAAGCATCAGGCGAATATGAGGGAAAAGCTAATTGAAGCCAAGATGAAAGAGAAACTGAAGAGGCAGGAAAAGCTCGCAATGATAGGCAGATTGACGGGTTCCGTAGGGCATGAGGTAAGAACACCCTTATCAAGTATTAAAAATGCAATATATTATCTAAAAAAATACGGAAGTGAACTAGGGGGCAGATCAGGTGAATATCTTGATATTCTTTCTAAAGAGGTTGATCATATACAGGAAATAGTTGAGTCCTTGATGGATTTTTCCAGATCCACAAAACTGGATATTCAAGAAGTGAGAATAACAGAAGTGGTTGATGAAGTCATAAGTTCGCTGAAAATCGAAAAGAGTATTAAAATTGTTAAAAATATTCCTCCGGAAGCGGATAGGGTAAATGCTGATTTTGTAAAATTAAAACAGCTATTAGAGAATTTATTTAAAAACTCATGCCAATCAATAACTGAAACCGGGAAAGTTTGTATAAAAACAGAGAAAACAAATAGCGGAATAATTATGGTTGTTGAAGATACAGGTGAGGGAATGGGGGATGAAATGAGAAGTAGACTTTTTGACCCGCTTTATACTACCAAATCTACAGGGGTAGGTTTGGGAATGGCAATAGTAAAAGACATAGTGGATGCTCATAAATGGAATATAAAAGTGGAGAGCCAAAAAGGCACCGGTACAAAATTTATTATAATCGTTGAAGAAAATGAAAAATGAATGTAACATATATAACGAAATAAAAAAGAAAAAAAAGTAATATGAGAATAATGTCATTTATACATCTTTTTGCCTTTACCGTTTATACCTGGCTGGTGTTTTTTGTTCTGATGAAAAATTCCCGTTCAAGAATAAACAGGGTAAGCGCCCTTTTTGTCATGTGTTTTGCATTGTGGAATTTTGCAGATGCTTTTATGCATAGTTCAGGCTTAAGAAGCAGTGCTATGCTTTGGCAGAATATAGGGTCTTTTGGATGGATCGGATTTTCGGGTGTCTTATTATGGCAATCACTTATTTTCACCAAAAAAGAAAAAGTTTTAAAAAGCAGTTTTTTCTATATATTAATAATCCTAATTACAGCTGGGCTTGTTTATATGCAATGGTCCGGATTTCTTATAGAAGATCTTATGGAGGTGCCATATGGCTGGCATAATATCTGGGCAAGTTCGATATGGCCGGTTGTTTTTGTAATATATGTTCTCCTATCAATGATGATTTCATTTATGCTTTTATTGAAGTACAGAAAGAAAAGCGAGCTGTATTTCAAGCGAAAACAGGTTGCAATTATTATAGCTTCGGTATTTATAACTTTTTTTCTTGGTTTTACAACAGATATAATGCTACCCCAACTTGGTATTGTGTCGGTTCCCCCTCTTGCTTCTGTTTTTACAATGATATGGGCAGGCGGGTTGGTATATGCAGTTAATAAATATGGGTTTATGAGTATTACCCCGGAAACTGCGGCCTCAGATATCCTTTATTCCATGGCTGATTCACTCATTCTGGTAGATCTGGAGGGAATTATCGTTACTGCTAATAAAGCAACCACGGATATGCTTGGTTATGAGAAGGAAGAAATTGTCGGCAAACACACAAAAATGCTCTTTAAGGAGACAGAAGAAGAATTGTTTAAAGGAACGATTTTGCAGAAATTGATGAGTCAGAGTTCAGTAAAAAAACACGATATGATATACAGGACAAAGGGAGGAGTTGACATACCGGTAAGTCTTTCCGGTTCTTTAGTGCATGATAAAGAAGGAGATCTGGTTGGGATAGTATATATTGCCAGGGATATGAGAGAAAATATAAAGAAAAACAGGGAGCTGAAAGAACTTTATGACCGTCAGGCCCGGATGAAAGAGAAGCTTGTGAAGGCGCGGATGAAAGAAAAACTGGATAAACATGAAAAACTTGCAATGATCGGTAGGTTGACAGGCTCCGTCGGCCATGAAATAAGGACGCCTCTGGCAAGTATCCGTAATGCCGTTTACTATATTAATAATTATGGAAATCCTGGTGAAGGTCACTTGAAAGAATATGTAAATATTCTTACTGAAGAAGTAAATCATGTTCAGGAAATTGTATCTTCATTAATGGATTTTTCCAGGACAACGAAGGTTGAACGCAAAGAAATAAATGTAGAAGAAACGATAGACAAGGTATTAAAGAGCATTAAGGAAAGAGAAGAAATTAAGATTATAAAAGAAATTTCCCCGGACGCCCGGATAATTCAGGCCGATCCCTTGAAATTCAAGCAGCTATTAAAAAATCTGGTAAAAAACGCCTTTCAGGCTATAGAAGATTCAGGCTTTATAAAAATAAAGACAGAAAAAAAATCTTCGTATGAAAACATATATGTAATAGACAACGGAAAAGGCATGGATGAAGAGACCAAAAAGAAACTTTTTGAACCTCTATATACCACAAAACAGACTGGAATAGGCCTGGGGATGTCTATAATAAAGGATATTATAAATGCACATGGTTGGGAGCTGGAAGTTATTTCTGAAAAGGACAAGGGTACTGAAGTAAAAATCAAAATTGAGGAGAACGCAGCTGAAGAAGTAAAGGAAAAAAAGCCGGAATAATGAATTTTTTATCTGTCACACATTTGGTTATATTCAATATATTTTTGATATTGCTTATAGCTGTTATTGTAAAAAATCCGAAATCTAAATTAAACCGGTCATGTTCATTGCTAATATTATGTTTTGCCATATGGAACCTGGGGTTTTCCTTAATGCATTCTGCAGATACCAGCAGCTCGGCAATGTTTTGGATGAATATAAGTTCGTTCGGCTGGCTGGGATTTCCCAGCGGTTGCTTATGGTTCGTAATTATGTTTTCCGGAAAGAAAAGATCTTTTAAAGATATTAAGGCATTTCCGGTTTTGATTTTCATGATCCCGCTGCTTCTTATATTTATGCAGTGGAGGGGTTTTATTGTTGCTGGTTTTGTGAATACTTACTATGGCTGGGGGGCCATATGGTCACAGACCTATTGGCCGAAAGTATTTTTTTGGTACTACATAGCATTTGTTCTGATTTCTCTATTGTTGTTATGGATTTATCGAAAAAGAACAAAATATCTGCATAGAAAAAAGCAGTCAGAGATAATATTCCTTACTGCTTTAATTCCGTTTATTGGAGGGTCGGTTACTGATGCCCTGCTGGTCTATATGGAGTTTTACAAGATACCTCCCATAGGAGCTATTCTTTCTATCATATGGGCAGGAGGGCTTGTTTATTCTATAACAAAATACGGGCTTATGAGTATTACACCCGAATCCGCTGCTTCTGATATTATATATTCCATGGCAGATTCGCTTATTCTGGAAGATACGGATGGAAGAATAGCTGCCGCAAACAAGGCTACTCTTGAGCTTCTTGGATATAAAAAAGAAGAGCTTATAGGGAAAACAACAAAGATGATAATACGGGAATCCGAAGATTTATTCCGGAAAACGGTGCTGGAAAGATTGTTCAGGGATGGCTCCATAAGAAAACAGAATATAACCTATAAGTCAAAATACGGAGAAAATATTCCTGTGAGTCTCTCCGGGGCGATTGTTCGCGGAAAAAGCGGGGAACTGGCCGGTATTGTTTATATTGCACGAGATATGAGAGAAACAATAAAAAAGAACAATGAATTGCAGAAACTATACAAGCGGCAGGCGAAAATGCGTGAAAGGCTGGTTAAAGCAGAAATGCGTGAAAAACTTAAGAAACATGAGAAACTGGCGATGATTGGAAGGCTTACAGGTTCCGTAGGTCATGAAATAAGAAATCCTCTTTCAAGTATAAAAAACGCAGTTTATTACATAGATAAATACGGAGAAATAAGTGATGATCCTACAAAGAAAAACATTCAGATAGTTAAAAAGGAGATTAGAAGAGTTAATGAAATAGTAACATCATTAATGGATTTTTCAAGAACAACTAAAATAAAACTCTCAAAAGTGAATATAAATAATGTTTTAGATGAGATTATAAAAGAACACAAGGAAGAAAAAAAAGTGGAAATCTCAAGGGAAATTTCTCCGGAAGCAGAATTGATTTTAGCTGATCCTTTAAAATTCGAACAGTTACTGAAAAATTTAGTAAAAAATGCCGTGCAGGCAATAGAGGGTTCAGGTAAAATTAAAATAAAAACTGAGCGCAAATCTTACGGAATCAATATTTATGTTATGGATACTGGGAAAGGTATGGACGAAGAGACAAAAAGAAAGCTTTTCGAACCCCTTTATACCACAAAGTCAGGAGGCATAGGTCTTGGTATGTCAATAATAAAAGACATTATTGACGCCCATAAGTGGGAGTTGAAGGTTAAAACAGAAAAAGGTAAGGGAACAATATTTATGATAGTTGTGAAAGAGGGAGCAGATGTCAAAAGTACTAGTAGTTGATGACGATAGAAGTATTCATGTAACGATAGCAGGAATTTTGAGAAAAGAGGGATATGAAGTAGATATAATGGAGAACGGATATAAGGCCCTGGAGGCGGTAAAAAAATCATCTTATGATATAGCCCTGATAGATATAAGGATGCCGGGAATAAACGGGGTGGAAACATTTAAAAAATTAAAAGAGATAAGCCCTGAAACAACTGTAATAATGATGACTGCATATGCTGTGCAAGATTTAAAAAAAGAAGCACTTGATGAAGGCGCATATAAAGTAATTGATAAACCCTTTGATATGAGAAAAATGATAGAAGTATTGAAAAAAATAGATTCAAAAAACATTGTTTTGGTTGTAGATGATGATATGAACTTCAGAAAAACTTTAAAATATAATCTTGAAAGCCAGGGGTTTAAAACCATTAATGCTGAAGATGGCAGCAGGGCATTGAAAATAATAAAAAGGAAACTGCCTGATGTCGTAATTCTTGATTGTATAATGCCCGGCATGAGCGGCTCACAGACTCTTCAGAAGATGAATCAAATTGTACATAAATCCGGAAAGAAACCTGAAGTCATTCTTGTCAGCGGATATAAAAACAACGAAGAGATTGCGAAGGCGCTGTCACTGGGAGCAAAGAAGTTTTTTGAGAAACCTATAAATATAGGAGAATTAAAAGAAAACATAGAAAAAACATTGTCCGGCAGAACTGAAGGTGAAAAAAGGAAAACAGGCAGTGTTTTAGTGGTAGATGATGAGACGTATTTTAGAAACATGCTTGTAGAAACATTAAGGAATGCGGGGTATTTTGTAAAAGAGGCGGAAAACGGGAAAAAGGCCATCGAGCTTGGTGCCGAGAATGAATGCATGGTTATCCTTCTTGATGTTAGACTCCCGGATATAAGCGGTTTTGATGTATATGAAAAAATAAAAACAAATTATCCTGAGAAAAAGATTATAATGATGACTGGATATGCCAGGGATGATGAGTTGATAAGAGAAATTGAAAAAAGGGGATGCGCTTATTTGATAAAACCTTTCGGCCTTTCTGATATTTTAAGGGTTATAAAAAATAAAGTTAAGTAAAGGTGATGATTTGAACAAATAGGCTAATTGTGTTAGTTATGTAAACAGGATAGGGTATAGAGTGAAAACGTAAAATACAAGGAGATTTGGAGCAAATGAGTAAAATATTAATTGTTGATGATGACAAAAGTATTCATGTGACAATTGCGGGTATTTTAAAAAAAGAAGGCTATAATGTAGATGTTATGGAGAACGGGTACAAGGCCCTGGAGGCGGTGAAAAAGTCATCTTATGATATAGCTTTGGTAGATATAAGGATGCCGGGAATAAACGGGGTGGAAACCTTCAAAAAGTTAAAGAATATAAGTCCTGAAACAACTGTTATAATGATGACCGCTTACGCTTTGGAAGATTTAAAGAAAGAGGCCTTAAATGAAGGCGCGTATAATGTAATAGATAAACCTTTTGATATGAAAGATTTGATAGAATCGCTTGAGGATATTGATTCAAGAAACATTGTTTTAGTTGTTGACGATGATTTAAATTTCAGAACAACCATGAAATATAATCTTGAACATGCGGGTTTCAAGGCAATTAATGTTGAAAATGGTGATAAAGCTTTGAAGGCTATTGAGAGAAAGTTGCCTGATGTGATAATTCTTGATTGTATAATGCCGGGATTGAGCGGTTCTCAGACAATGGAAAAAATAAATGAAATGATGAAGAATTCAGAGAAAAAGCCCGAGGTTATTCTTGTCAGCGGATATAAAAACAATGAAGAGATTGAGAAGGGGCTTTCTTTGGGAGCAAGGAAGTTTTTTGAAAAACCTTTAGATTTAGAGGAACTGAAAAACACAATTGAAGATATTATAAAGGGCAACTTAAAAAAGGGCGGCAAAAAAAAGAAAAAGATACTTGTTGTAGATGATGAAACGTACTTCAGAAACATGCTTTCTGATACATTAAGAAGCGCTGGTTATTCGGTAAAAGAGGCAGAAGATGGAAGAAAGGCGCTTGAATTAATGAAGGATGATGACTGTAAAGCAGTTTTACTGGACATAAAACTTCCGGATATAAGCGGAATAAAGATATATGAGAAAATCAGGAGAGAAAATCCTGAAAAGAAAGTAATAATGATGACCGCTTACGCTAAGGACCGCAAGCTTATGGAAGAGATAAAACAAGGAGATTATACCTGTCTGGTAAAACCGTTTAAAACTTCTAAGCTTTTGGAAATGATAAGGGATATTGTAGAAAACAAGGACGAATAAAATGAATAAAATATTAATTGTAGATGATAATAAGATTCAGGTAAAAACATTAAAAGGGGTTTTACTGAAAGAAGGGTATGATGTTATTACTGCTTATGACGGAGAGGTGGGGTTGATAAAAGCCAAGGAGTTAAAGCCGGATTTAATTTTTCTGGATATAAAGATGCCTGGTATGGATGGTTATGAAATGTGTGAAAAATTGAAATCGGATAAAGAAACAAAAGATATAAAAATTGTTATGTTAACCGGGAAAGATATGGGGGATGATTTTGACGAAGCTATGAAAAAAGATGCTGACTGGTATATCGTAAAACCCTACAGTTTTGAACATGTATTCAAGGTTATGGAAAAACTGAATATTAAATAAAAAGGTTTTATTTAAATTATAAAAGCGTTAACCTTTTAAGTATGGTGCATTTTTAGAGTTCCCGGTTGGTGGAAAATCGGGGTCTTTTTATGTGAAAATTAAGGGGCAAAAGGAAGAGGTAAGTTTAGATTCCAAAGTAGGCAGTGGTTTTTTATTATTTTTGTATAAATTAAAATGAACTGGCAGGGATTCTAATAAAACAAAGTGTAAATGAGGTAATAAAATGAATGAAAAAATACTTTTACTGGATGATGATAAGCTTTTATTAAGCAGTATGGAAAAGGTGGTGAAAAGCGAGGGGTTTTCTGTTGACGGCGTTGATAACTGCCGCGAAGCATTAAAATTATTAAAACAAAAACCTTATGATCTCATAGTCGCTAATGTAAAGATGCCCGAAATGGATGGAATTGAGTTTATTGAAAAGGCAAGAAGAACTCAGGACGATGATAAAAAAATTAGAGTAATAATTATTGCCGGTCAAGCAAGCGAGGAAGCTCCTGTAAAAGCAATTAAGATGCAGGCTTCGGATTATCTTTTAAAACCTTTTGAAACAAATGATTTTATACATGTTATAAACAAAAACATAAGATATATTCGCTTGAACAAGGAAAAAGAGCAGTATGTCAGACAGCTTGAAGAGAAAAACAAAGAATTGGAGAAAGCAAATATAAAGTATTTGAAAGTAAAAAAAGAACTTATTAGAAAAGAAGGGCTTTCTATGATAGGTAAGATTGCATCAAGCGTAGGGCATGAATTGAGAAACCCCTTGGGAAGTATTAAAAACGTGGCGTTTTTTTTAAAGAAATATGTGAATATTGAAGATCCCACAGCAGATGAGTATATTGATACTTTGAATGATGAGGTAAGAACCGCAGAAAACATATTATCTGATTTATTGAATTTCTCAAAAAAAGAAAAGTTAAATAAAAAAGAAGTTTCACTTGCTAAAATAGTAGAAAAAGCGCTTGATTCAGCAACTATTCCAGAGAGAATATCTTTAAAATCTAAATTGAGCAGAGAAACCTGCAAAATTTATGCGGATCCTGATAAATTACAGCAGGCCTTAAAAAATATTCTGGAAAATTCAGTATCCTCGATTGAAAAAAAAGGTGAGATTAATATTAAAACTGAAAAAGAAGATTCACAGATTCTTATAAAGGTTTCTGATGATGGTCAGGGTATGTCTGAAAACACGAAGAAAAACATGTTTATTCCTCTATATACAACTAAAACCAGAGGGTTGGGATTAGGGCTGCCGGTTGTGAAAGACATTGTAGAAAACCACGGTGGCAATATTGACATCGAAAGCAGTTATGATTGCGGAACAGAGGTTGTTTTAAGGATTCCGGCGAGAAGGAAAAAAGGGTAGTCTTTTCAGTTACTTGCTGGAAAAATAAACCGGCCTGAAATTGACAAACAAGATTAAAAAAATAATATTTAAATAAAGATTCTTAACAAGAAAAATTTATATTTTAAAGAAATAAATATAATCAAATGAAAGGATACTTATAAAAATGAGCAGTTATATTGAAGAATTGATAGCTAAAATTAAAGAGAATAATAGTGGGCAGGATGAGTTTAATCAGTCAGTAGCTGAGGTTTTTGAATCAATAGAGCCTGTAATAGGTAAATACCCGGAAATCAGAAAAGAGAAAATACTAGAAAGAATTGTAGAGCCTGACCGCGCAGTTATTTTCAGGGTTCCTTGGGTAGGTGCAAATGGAGATGTACATGTAAACAGGGGATATAGAGTTCAGTTTAATAATGCCCTGGGGCCTTATAAGGGGGGATTAAGATTTCACCCTTCTGTGAATCTGGGTATAGTGAAGTTCTTAGGCTTTGAGCAGATATTTAAAAATGCGCTTACCACTCTTCCCATGGGAGGGGGAAAAGGGGGAGCGGATATGGATCCCAAGGGAAAGAATGATATAGACATGATGAATTTCTGCCAGGCTTATATGAGAGAATTATACAGACATATTGGGGAAAATACAGATGTCCCGGCGGGTGATATAGGCGTGGGTGCAAGGGAAATCGGTTATCTTTACGGGTATTATAAAAAGGTGGTCAATGAGCATACCGGTGTATTAACCGGTAAGGGAAAGGGATGGGGGGGCAGTTTAATAAGGCCTGAAGCCACAGGGTACGGGCTTGTTTATTTTGTATCCGAGATGCTGGCTACCCGGGGGCTGGATTTGAAAAATAAAACTGTTGCCATAAGCGGGGCCGGAAATGTTGCTCAGTATACTGCGGAAAAGGTAACACAGATGGGGGGGAAAGTGATAACTCTTTGCGATTCCGGTTCAACTATTGTTGATGAGGAGGGACTCGACAACGAAAAAATTGAATATGTTAAGACTTTGAAAAATGAGAAAAGAGGTAGAATTCACGAGTTTGCGGATAAATATTCTGTAATGTGTTTAAGGGGAAGTAGTGTCTGGGATGCGATTAAATCTGAAGGGATAAAGGTTGATATAGCTCTTCCGTGCGCAACTCAGAATGAGATTAACGCTGAGCATGCTCAGGCTCTTGTAGATAACGGATGTATCTGTGTTGCAGAGGGAGCCAATATGCCCTCAACATCGGATGCGACAAGGATATACAAAGAAAACGGTATAATGTACGGTCCCGGTAAAGCTGCTAATGCCGGCGGTGTTTCGGTCTCCGGCCTGGAGATGAGTCAGAATACACTCAAATACATGTGGAGCCGAAAGGAAGTTGATTCAAAGTTAGTAAATATTATGAAAAATATTCATAAAACTGCTCTTGGAGCAGCGGAAGAGTTTGGAAAGCCGGGAGACTATGAAGCCGGAGCCAATATTGCCGGATTTCTGAAGGTTGCAAAAGCTATGCTCGCTTACGGAGTTGTTTGACGCAAACAAATAAACTCAAATTCATCTTAACTAATAATATTGAAATTCCTGCGTTAATGTAATACTATATATACATGCTTGATTATAATTAGTTGAAGGAGAATATTATGTCAGATAAAAGAAGTATTTATATAACAAAGTTTGATCTGGAGAGGCTGAAGAAGATTGTTACGATTGCAAACGAGTTTACATACAAAGGGCCTGTTTATATTCAGAACCTTAAAAAAGAGCTGGTAAGAGCTAAAGTTGTAGAATCAAAGAACATTCCTGGTAATACTGTAACCATGAATTCGACTGTCCGCCTGAAAGATCTTGACAGAAAAGAGGATATGGTTTACACCCTTGTTTTTCCGGAAGATGCTGACCCGGATGAAGAAAAAATCTCCATAATGTCTCCTGTGGGCACTGCAATTTTGGGTTATTCAGTGGGGGATATAGTTGAATGGCCTGTTCCTGCGGGAATATGCCGCATAAGAATAGAAGAGATAATCTACCAGCCTGAAAGATCCGGCAACTTTAATCTATGAAGTCGGGGTTATACTTTTATACTTTTGCATATAGGTTTTGACAAAAACAAAATATTAAATAGAATAACAAATGACAATGAAGTCATACCGGCAACGCCTGCCATAAAGCTTAAATTTGAATTATAAAAATTAAAAAGGAGAATCCCTTTGAAAACTGACAGGGGTCTATATAACAGTAAAAATGAGCAAGACAGCTGTGGTGTTGGCTTTATAGTAAACCCAGACGGTAAGTCAACGAATAAAACAGTTAGGGATGGGCTCAGTATATTATCCAATCTAAAGCACAGGGGTGCCACAGGCGGCGATTTGAAAACCGGAGACGGCGCGGGGATAACTCTTCAGATCCCCGATGTTTTTTTCAGAAAAAAGACAGATATAAGTCTACCGAAAAAAGGATCTTATGGAGTTGGATTTCTTTTCATGTCTCAAAGGGAAAAACAGAGAAAAAAATCCTGGAAGATAATTAATAATGCAGTAAAGAAAGAAAACGCAAATATTATTGGATGCAGAGAAGTTCCGGCAGAGTCAAGTTTGCTAGGTGATATTGCCCTCAGTAATATGCCTTATATGAAACAGGTATTTATAGAATATGGGGGTATAAGCGGAGACCTTCTAGAAAGAAAACTTTATTTGTTAAGGCGGATTATTGAAAAAGAAATGTCAGAAGCGGGAATGAGTATTGATGAATTTTACATACCAAGTATGTCTTCTAGGACTATTGTTTATAAAGGAATGTTTTTAGCAGAACAGTTTGAAAAATTCTTCCCTGACTTAAAAGATGGTGATTTTAAGAGCACTTTTGCAATTGTTCATCAGAGATACAGTACAAATACCCTGCCTTCCTGGCCTCTGGCTCAACCTTTTCGGTGTCTTGCTCATAATGGTGAAATAAACACCCTGAAAGGAAACATAAATCATATGAAAGCCAGAGAAAGCTCTCTGCGTTCTTCACATTATGGTGAAGATATTAAAAAAGCAATTCCCGTCATAAATGAGCAGGGAAGCGATTCGGCAGTTCTTGATAATGTCTTTGAGCTTCTCCTCTCGGCTGGAAGGAGGCCGGAACATGCAATGATGATGATGATCCCGGAGGCCTTCGGTAAAGAGTATTCTGCAGGTGAGGATAAACGTTCTTTTTACGAATATCATGCCTCAATTATGGAGCCGTGGGACGGCCCTGCAGCAGTAGTATTTACGGATGGTGTAAAAGTTGGAGCGGTTCTGGATAGAAACGGTTTAAGGCCTGCCCGCTATGTGATAACAAAAAACGGCAGGATTATACTCTCTTCCGAAGCAGGAGTGCTTCCTGTGGATGAAGGGCAGGTGCTGGAAAAAGGCCGGCTTGCGCCCGGAAAAATGATTCTTGTTGATACAAGGAATTCAAGGATAATGAAGGATAGTGAAATTAAGGCTTCGGTTTTTTGCAAAAGGCCATACAGGCAGTGGCTGGAGAATAACAAAATTGAAATAAAAGACATGTTAAAGCCTTCCGGAGAAATAAAAAATCATTCCGGTTCTATATTAACGAAACACAGAGTTTTCGGTTATACATTCGAAGATTTAAATAAAATAATAAAACCTATGGTAATAAATGCACAGGAACCAATTGGATCAATGGGAGATGATGAAACATTATCTGTGTTATCTGAAAGGCCGAAGCTTCTTTACCATTATTTTAAACAGAGCTTTGCTCAGGTTACTAATCCCCCAATAGATCCTTATAGAGAAAGCCTGGTAATGTCTCTTATGAGTTTTATAGGAAGGGAAAGGAACCTTCTGACAGAAACACCTCAACACTGCCGCCAGATTAAACTTGCTCATCCTGTTCTCTTAAGAGAAGATATAAACCGGTTAATGGATGCTGAAAAAAACGGTTTAAAAACTTCTAAAGTTCATATAATCTTTCGATTTGATTCCGGTAAGGACAGTATGAGAAGGTCCTTAAGGGATATTTGTGAAAGAGTTGAACATGAAATAGACAACGGGGCAGAGGTGGTAGTATTAAGTGACAGAAATACAGATAGCAAAAATGCGCCGATTCCGGCTTTGCTGGCAACAAGCGCCGTAAACAACTACCTTATAAGAAAAGGTAAGAGGCACCTTGCGGGGCTTGTTTTAGAAACCGGAGAGGTAAGAGGGGTGATGGATTTTGCAGTATTAATGGGTTTCGGTGCAAATGCTATAAACCCATATCTTGCTTTTGAAACAATTTCTCATATGAAAGAGAACGGCTATCTGCCGAAAGAAATAAGGCTTCGGAAGGCAATGGATAATTATGTAAAGGCCATAAAAAAAGGTGTTCTTAAAATAATGTCTAAAATGGGGGTGTCAACTATAAGGAGTTACAGGGGCGCTCAACTTTTTGAGGCAGTTGGATTAAATGCTGAATTTTTGGATGAGTATTTTGAAGGCGTCACTTCACAAATAGAGGGAGCGGGTATTGATGTTATAGCCAGGGAAACCTTAATGAGGCATGAAGAGGCTTATAAAAATGAAAATACAGGTATTATCGATTCTGGAGGGAGTCATAATTACAGAAAAGGAGGTGAAAATCACCTCATGACACCGGAGGCGGTTATAACTCTTCAGAAAGCGGTTAGAGAAGGAGATTATGATCTTTATAAAAAATATTCATCAATAATTAATAACCGCTCAAAAGATATGTGCACATTGAGAGGCCTTTTTAATTTCAAAAAAAGAAAACCCGTTCCGTTAGAAGAAGTTGAGAAAGAAGAGTCAATTATTAAGCGTTTTTATGCTTCCGCCATGTCTTTTGGAAGTATATCAAGAGAGACTCACGAAACAATTGCCCGTGCTATGAACAGTATTGGAGCGCAGAGTAATTCGGGTGAGGGTGGTGAAGATGAAAAACGCTATACGGCTTTTGACAACCCAGAAAGCACAATGTCAATGGTTAAGCAATTGGCTTCCGGGCGTTTTGGCGTGACAAATAATTATATTATAAATGCAAAAGAAATACAGATAAAAATGGCTCAGGGCGCTAAGCCGGGCGAGGGCGGTCAGCTTCCCGGACACAAAGTAAATTATGAGATTGCCAGTGTAAGAAATTCCACTCCGGGTGTTATGCTGATATCTCCCCCGCCTCACCATGATATATATTCAATTGAAGACCTTGCCCAGCTTATTTATGATATAAAAAATACGAATACCCGAGCCAGGGTATCTGTAAAGCTTGTAAGCAAATCGGGGGTAGGCACGGTTGCAGCGGGAGTAGCAAAAGGAAAGGCAGACATGGTTTTGATAAGCGGCGCAGACGGGGGTACCGGCGCATCCCCACTATCTTCAATAAAGCATGCGGGAATTCCGTGGGAGATTGGTTTGTCGGAAACACAGCAGACCCTTATTCGTAACAGGTTAAGAAGCAGAATAAGGATTCAGGTAGACGGGCAGATAAGAACTGCTAAAGATGTTATGGTAGGCGCCATGCTGGGGGCTGAAGAATTCGGTTTCGGAACTATAGTGCTTGTAACACTAGGTTGTATTATGGTAAGGAAGTGTCATGCAAACACCTGTCCGGTTGGGATTGCAACACAGGACCCTGAACTCAGGAAAAGATTTGCAGGAAAGCCGGAACATCTTTCCAATTATATGATTTTTCTCGCCAGGGAGATTAGAGAAAAAATGGCTGAACTTGGGTTGAGAAGTTTTGACGAAATGGTTGGGAGGGTTGATTTTATTGACCGTGAAAGGGCCGAAGGGCACTGGAAAGCGGAAGGCCTGGATTTTTCAAAAGTTCTTTACAATGCCAGTTTGTACGGTAAAAAATCGGTCCGATGCACAGAAAAACAAAACATGGAGTTGTCAGGCAGTGTAAATTCGAGGATTATAAAAGATTCAAAAGAAGCTGTCGATAAGAGAAAAAAAACATCTCTTAGTTATACTATAAAAAACCAGGACCGTTCAGTAGGGGCGGAATTAAGCGGCATAATATCAGAAAGATACGGAGCAAAAGGGTTGCCCCCTGACACCATAAAAGTAAATTTAAGGGGTTCGGCAGGTCAAAGTTTTGGTGCTTTTCTCGTACGCGGTGTGACATTAAAATTGGAAGGAGATGCAAATGATTATGTTGGCAAAGGTCTCTCCGGGGGTAATATAGTAATCTTTCCGGATAGAAGATCGACATTCAAACCTCAACGTAATATTATTGCCGGAAATGTAAATCTTTTCGGAGCCACTTCAGGAGAGGCATATATCAATGGCTGCGCGGGTGAGCGTTTTGCAGTGCGAAACAGCGGAGCAACAGCAGTGGTTGAAGGTGTGGGGGATCATGGCTGTGAGTATATGACCGGAGGTAAAGTTGTTGTCCTGGGAAAAACCGGGGTAAATTTTGCGGCAGGGATGAGCGGGGGCCTGGCGTATGTTCTTGACGAAGACGGTCTTTTTAACACAAGGTGCAATCTGGATATGGTTGTTCTTGAGCCTGTCACAGGCAAGCAGGATTTATCGATTCTTTACAGACTGATAAAAAAACACGTTAATTTGACAAAAAGTCCTTATGCTTCGAAAATTTTAGATAAATGGGAAGAGAAGATTGATAAATTTGTGAAAGTTTTCCCTGTCGATTACAAGAAAGCTATAAGGCGAATGGGTGATAGGCGAGTTAACGACAACAGGTTTAAGAAGGAAAAGGAGGAGGTATAGTTGATGGGAATGCCTGGCGGTTTTCTTAAATACGAAAGAAGGTGCGCAAAATACAGACCGGTTAAAGAGAGATTAACCGATTACAGAGAGGTTGAGGTTTATCCACCGGAAGATGAGGTTGTTAATCAGTCTCTGAGGTGTCTGGATTGTGGAATCCCTTTCTGTCATTCAACAGGATGTTCTCTGAGTATTCTAATCCCTGAGATAAATGAACTGGTTCATGGGGGCAGGTGGAGAGAGGCTTATGAGCGTCTATCTTCTGTAAATCCTTTTCCTGAAATAACGGGAAGAATATGTCCGGCTCTGTGTGAAGCTTCATGTACTCTTTCTATTAATGATGCTCCTGTAACAATAAGAAATATAGAATACACGGTTATAGAGAAGGCTTTTGAAAATGGATGGGTACAACCTCGAAAGATTAAAAGAAGAGCAGGAAAAAAAGCGGCAGTTATCGGCTCCGGCCCTGCAGGTCTGGCGGCAGCTTCAAAACTTTCAGGAAGAGGGTTTGATGTGACGGTTTACGAAAAAGCTCCTGCAGCCGGGGGCATATTAAGATACGGGATTCCGGATTTTAAACTTGAAAAATGGGTTATTGACAGAAGACTTGACATAATGAAAAAGGAAGGTGTGAAATTCGAGACCGGGATAAGAATAGGAAAAGATGTTTCTGCTTCTTATATGCAGAAAAATTATGACAACATTATAATAACAACAGGAGCTCTTCATCCAAGAGATATACGTATTCCCGGTAGAGAATATGACGGCATTTATTTTGCCATGGAATACCTTTCTTCTTCAAACGAATATGTGTGTGGTTCAAGCGAAAACCTGGAAATAGATGCTTCCGGAAAGAATGTTCTTGTCATCGGGGGAGGGGATACCGGTTCTGATTGCGTAGGCACCGCAAACAGGCAGGGGGCAAAAAAAGTATATCAATATGAGATTATGCCTAAACCATTAAAATGGGACAGTTCATGGAATCCAAGTTGGCCGTATTACCCATCAGTTTTAAGAGAGACATCTTCTCACCGCGAAGGGGTAGAGAGAGAATGGAATGTTCTTACTAAGGAGTTCATCGAAAGCAGGGGAAGGGTTTCCGGAGCCAGATTCTGCCGGATCAAATGGGAAAAAAAAGGGGAAGGCAGGCCAGAAATGAAAGAGGTTTCCGGTTCAGGTTTCGCATTAGATGTTGATCTGGTTTTGATAGCGGCAGGGTTTGAGCATACGGAGCACGAAGTTTTTCTTAAGGAACTTGGTGTAGATTATGATGATAAGGGGAATATTAAAACGAGAGATTACTCAACCGGTGTTAGAGGGGTTTATGCCGCCGGCGATTGTCGGACAGGGGCATCATTAGTAGTGAAAGCGATAAAACAGGGACTGAAAGCCGCTTCCAAAGTCGGGGTTATACTTTTATACTTTTGGTTTTTTCACCAGGCTTATTAGAAGAATAAAAAAAATTTAGAAAGGAATGTTTTAAATAAAAGGAGAGGAAATATGTATGAGAATACTGAAAAATGACAAAAACGAAATTTTTATGTAGTATGAAACAGTAAAAGGAGGAAATAAATATGAGACAGAGGAATTACACTAATGAAGATGTGTTAAGGTTGGTAAGTGAAAAGGATGTTAAGTTTATCAAATTATGGTTTGTAGATATATTAGGGCAGGTAAAGTCTTTTTCAATTACACCCGATGAACTTGAGGGTGCTCTTGAAGACGGTATGGGGTTTGATGGTTCATCCATAGAGGGCTTTGCCAGAATATATGAGAGTGACTTAATAGGGAAGCCTGATCCTTCAACATTCACAATTTTACCCTGGAGACCGAAAGAGACTGCGGTAGTTGCCAGGATGTTTTGCGATATTCTTACTCCTGATGGTAAGCCCTATATAGGAGACCCCCGCTATATTCTAAGAAAGAATCTTAAAAAAATGGAAGAAGCGGGTTATGACTGCTTTAATGTAGGTCCTGAGCTTGAATATTTTTACTTTAAAAATGACCGCAATCCGGAAATAATGGATGAAGGCGGTTATTTTGATTTAATGCCCCTGGATCTGGGGCATGATTTAAGAAGGGATACCATTTTAGCTCTTCAGGAAATGGGAATACCGGTAGAGTATTCACATCACGAAGTGGCCCCCAGTCAGCATGAAATCGATCTCAGATACGGGCCGGCTCTTGAGATGGCTGATGATGTAATAACATATAAAGTGGCAGTGAAATCTATAGCCATGCAAAGCGGAGCCTATGCTTCATTTATGCCAAAACCACTGTATGAGCAAAACGGAAGCGGGATGCATGTTCACATGTCTTTATTTAATAAAGGCAAAAATGTTTTCTACAATGGTGAAGACAAATACCACCTTTCTGATGATGCAAAGCATTTCACCGCCGGAGTTATGAAGCATTCAAGAGAAATATGTGCAATATCAAACCAGTGGGTAAATTCATACAAGCGCCTGGTGCCTGGATATGAGGCCCCAGTATATCTGGTTTGGGGTCAGAAAAACCGTTCTGCCCTAATAAGGGTCCCCATGTACAAGCCGGGTCAGGAAAAAGCCACCAGAATTGAATTGAGATTTCCAGATCCGGCCTGTAATCCCTATCTGGCTTTCAGTGTTATGCTTGCTGCAGGATTGGAGGGAATTGAAAACAAATATACTTTGGAAGAACCTACTGAAATAGATGTTTTTCATCTGACAGATGAGGAAAAAAAAGAAAGAGGAATAAAGTTATTGCCGGGCAGTCTTATCGAGGCTATACAGGCTACGGAAAATTCAACAATGCTAAGGAGTGCCTTGGGAGAGCATGTATTTAATAAATTCGTTGAAAATAAAAAGATTGAATGGGATAAATACCGAAAACAGGTAACCAACTACGAATTAAATACATATCTGCCGATACTGTAGAATATTCTGTTACTTAGAAAGGAAGCGGAGCATTTTTTTATGTGCCGCTTTCTTTGGTGTTTAGGGTAAATAGAATATTTGTTAAAAGTCTAAAAAATTATATTTAAACAACATATTGTGAAAAAAATCAAATCTTATTTAAAAGAAAAAGTATGGGGCGTTGATGAACTTCAGCACGGATTTTTTGTTTCTGTGACAGTGAAGTCCCTAAAAGTTGCGCTGATAACGATAAATGATTTCTTTAAGGACAAATGCCATGTTTTAGCCTCTTCTCTTACATATTATACCCTTCTTGCACTTGTACCCCTGCTTGCGCTTGTGTTTGTTGTGATAAAGGAAACCGGAGTTCAAAATATTTATGGGGTTGAATTTTTAAATCACCTTTTACTAAACCCTGAGGCTTCTGAAATGGTCATAGAATATGTAAATAAAACAGATTTAAGCGCTCTTGGAATTATCGGCGCGGTTGCTTTGTTAAAGCTTGCCGCTGTTCTTCTTGCAAATATAGAACATTATTTTAACGATATATGGGGAATAAAGGAAAAAAGGCATTTCATTAAAAGAATATCATATTATCTTTTTGTTGTAATAATTCTACCTGTTTTAGTGGCAGCGGGGTTAACTGTCGCCGTAAATTATGCCGGCAGGATTATTCCTGTGAGCAGAGGTTATTTGCCTTATGTTATTGCATTTTCCGGCTTTACAATGCTTTATACAGTTTTTCCGAATGTGAAAGTGAGAATGACTGCTTCCCTGATAGGGGGCCTAATCGCAGGGCTCCTATGGCTCACTGCCCAGAGATTGTTTGTGGGATGGGCATACAGGGCAACAGAACTTAATATTATTTATGGCAGTTTTTCTCAGCTCGTACTTATATTTATGTGGATATATATAAGCTGGATGATTATTCTTTTGGGGGCGGAAGTTTCTTTTGCCGTTCAAAATTATGACATATATAAAAAATCGGAAACGCATGAAAAAATAAGTTTGTTACTTAAAGAAAAGATAGTGCTTTTAACGGCAGCGGTTGTTTATGAATTGTCCGGTAAAGCCCGGAAAAAAGTAAGCGCTCAGGAGATAGTAAGAAAGATCGGCGGTTTTGTCAGGATTGTAAATGAAACATTGTACGAACTTAAAGAAATCGGTATATTAGATGAATCCCAACATCATAAAGAGCGGTTTTTTCGACCTGCGGAAGGAAAGGAAGATGTTTCGGTTTGGGATGTTTTAGAAAAAATCAAATTAAAAGGAAATGCCGATATGCCTTTGAATAATGATGAAGTCTTTAAGAATGTTGAAGATTTACTGACTGACGCCGAAAATGTTAAAAAAGAAAAGTTTAAAAAAGTTTTTTTGAAAGATTTGTACAAGGAGAAAGAACTTTATGAAACGGGATGAAGCTCTTGAGATGGTAAAGGATAAAGTGCCATCAGGGAATCTTGTTAAGCATATGCTGGCTGTAGAGGCATGCATGAGGAAGCTGGCTATTAATTTTGATGAAGATGAAAAAAAGTGGTCACTGGCGGGGCTTCTTCATGATTTGGATTATGAAAGAACTAAGAATGATTTTGAAAAGCATGGAGTGGTTTCCGCTGAAATTCTCTCTAAAAAAGAAATCTCCACAGACATAATTAATGCGATTAAAGCACATGCAGGAAAAAAAAGTCCGGAGAATAAAATGGAATGGTGTCTTTATTCATCTGATCCACTAACAGGACTTATTGTAGCGGCGGCGCTTATGCATCCGGAGAAAAAACTGGCTTCGGTTAACAAGGAATTTATATTAAACAGGTTTAAGGAGAAAAGGTTTGCAGCTGGCGCCGATAGAAACCAGATAAGTTCCTGTGAAAGAACAGGGCTTAAGCTTGAAGAATTTATTTCAATATGTCTTGATGCAATGAAAGAAATTGATGAAGAGCTGGGGTTATGAAAAAAGTAAAACTCATTCTTTTTGATTTTGGGGGAGTTATCGCTCCTGAAGGATTTCAGCTGGGTATAGTTAAACTTGCGCAGGAATTCGGAAAGACTTTTGAAGAGATGTACCATATTGCCGGTCATCTGGCTGCCTTTGAGAGCGGATATAGCTCCGGAAAAGCGGATGAAAGGGAATACTGGAATTTTATAGCCAGTTACATCGGAACTGAAGAAGACTTAATGAAATACAGGTATGTTTTTCTGGATAACTTTCAACCCAGAAGGGAGATGATAGAGCTTATAAGCAGAGCCTCTAAAAAAATTCAGCTGGGAATATTTTCCGACCAAACCAACTGGATATATGAACTCGATGAAAAGTATGGTTTTTTTAAATACTTTAAATACCTGATTATATCCTACGATGTGGGGTGTACCAAACATGATGAGGGGTTTTACCGGATCCCAGCTCAGAGAACGGGAATAAGCCCGGAAGAGATTCTTGTCATAGACGACAAAGAACGTGTAGTCAGTGAATGCAGGAAAAAGTCAATGCGAGGATACCGTTTTACTTCTGTAAAAGACTGCACTGAATATATAGATGATATAATAAAATAGCTTATATTTTTAAAGAAGATATTTCTGCCTGGGATTAAAATCCATGTTTAGCATTTCCCCAAGCATATGAGCATTTTTAACCGCTTTTCCATAGTGACAGTTATTAAAAAAAAGAAAGCATTTTTTTGAGTTGTTTTTAATTTTTTTTATGGCAGGTATAAACTCCCTGAGTTCTTTTTCTGAATACAGGTAATAACACCTTACTTCTCTTTTGGAGTTAAACCATTTTCTGTTTCTGCCGTGAAAGCGGACATATGAAAACTCAGAAGTTACCTCATTCCGGAAAGATACTAAAGGACTTATCTTCGGTTCATCTACGCAGCAGTAAGCCAGGTTATTTTCTTTCAGAAACTTAAAGGTTTCTTTGTTTTGCCAGGCTTATATGCTTTAAATGTAAATATGAAATCTTTTACTGTTTTACTTGCTAATTTATTAATAAAATTTTCTGAGGGCAGCCTGTAATATGTATAGTTTATTTCCGCTGCTTTGAATCCCAGCTGGTTCTGGTAAAAAGTGAAAAAAGACATTAGTATTAAATTGAAGGTATAATGCTTATGAAACTGGTTCTTTTTAATGTGAAGAGAAAAACGGGAGATAAGGGATTTAAATGGCAAAACTTATGCCTAAAAAAATGAAGTTAAAATTATTTTCAGTTCAAATAGCAAAACTCATTTTACCGGCGCTGATTATTTCATCTTTAGTTAGCGCAGATTCCTTTGCAGGAAAAAGAACCATAAATTTATCTTCCGTAGTGCCAAGTCAAAGTACAATAAGAACAAATACACTTGCTATAGGCGAAAATTTCAGAAAACTGGATGATCTTCCTGAAAATGGATTGATTGTCGAGGGTAACGTCGGTATAGGAACATCCGAACCCATAGCAAGACTGCACATAGAACACGACGGGGCCATTCTTGCTGCTGGCGAATATGGTTCAGGGTGGACAGAACCGGAATTGGGTGAAGGAACCAGAATGCTATGGTATCCCAGAAAGGCATCATTTAGAGCAGGAACTGTCAGCGGCAATATGTGGAATAATGATAATATCGGAAGAAATTCAATTGCTGTCGGATTCGATACAGTCGCATCGGGAGAATACTCCGTAGCGGCAGGATATAAAACAGAGGCCGCAGGGAATGCTTCCGTTGCCATGGGGGGGGCAGCTGGTGGCGGAGATAGAATTGTAGTCAGCGGAGATTATTCTACGGCCTTTGGAGCCGGGACGACAGCATCTGGAGATTTTGCCTTTGCAGCAGGTGACAGGTCAAGGGCAAGAGGGGATTGGGCGGTAGCAATGGGATGGATAGCAAGGGCAGACGGGGACCAGGGTTCAGTTGCGATGGGATGGATACCGACGGCTTCCGGGAGATCTTCTACGGCTATGGGAATGAATACGGTTGCAAGCAACCATGCTTCTGTGGCGATGGGTTTCGAGTCGGAGGCTTCCGGTGTAAGGTCAGTGGCGATGGGCAGAGAGGCAAAATCCACTTTTATTTCAACGGTAGCGATGGGGCGGGGAACCGTGGCTGATGAGACATGCGCTGTTGCCATGGGTGATAATACCACATCTACCCGCAGAGCGGCGGTTGCCATGGGGCTAAACACCTTGGCCAGGGGAAGCCAGGCGGTAGCCATGGGATTTGACACCGCCGCAAGGGGCGGGCAGTCGGTAGCAATGGGGAATAATACGGAAGCAAGCGGGTCACAGTCGGTTGCAATGGGATTGAATACATACACAAGTGGAGATCAGTCATTTGCAATGGGTAATAATACGCAGGCAACGGGGAATCAGTCATTCGCTATGGGGCTTAATACAACTGCCTCCGGAAACCGTTCATTTGTTTTTGGGGAAGGGATAACGGTAAGTGGAGATAACAGTGTTGGCATTGCCCTGGGAAATGTTGGGGTTGATTTGGCTGCTGCCAATACCATGGCCATAATGGGCGGTGATGTGGGTATAGGTACAGTTAACCCTAATTATGCACTTGAAGTAAACGGGGTTATTAAAGCCGACGATTTTATTGGGCCGGGCAATTCGGATATAGCCTTAAAAGAAAACATTCGGGATCTTTCGTACGGCCTGCGGGAAGTTCTTGAAATGCGCCCCCGGGAGTTTGAAATGAAACGGGACGGCTCCCGAAGTATAGGTTTCATAGCCCAGGAAATGGAGAAGATTATCCCCGAAGTTATTTACGGAGAAGAAGGAAATAAAGGCATTTTTTATGGAAATATGGTGGCTATATTGGTAAATGCCATTAAGGAACAGCAAAGGGAAATAGAGATGCTAAGGGAGCTCGCAGGTGAGGAATAAAACATCCGCTATAAGTAAAGGCCTCTTAAAGCTTTCTCTATTTCTATTCTTATCCATTGTTTTTTCGGCTCCGGCAGATGCCGGGCAGAGAAAAATTGTAATAACTTCAATTCTTCCTTTTCGCAGTACTATTGGGGTAAACGAAGTATGTTGCGGCGAAGAATACAGCAAAAAACACAGGGAAGATATTCCTGAAAATATTATGATGATTGAGGACAAACTGGGTATAGGAAATCCGGCCCCGCAGGTAAAATTGGATCTGGGTGAAGACGGAGTAATACTGGCCGAAGGTGAATTCGGTTCCGGGTGGACAGAGCCTGAACTTGGCAGGGGAAGCAGGCTGCTTTGGTATCCAAGAAAATCAGCATTTCGCGCAGGAACTGCGGCAGATGATCAATGGGATAACGTAAATACAGGTGATTTTTCGTTCGCGGCTGGTTATGGGACCAAGGCAAGCGGCGATTATTCTACGGCAATGGGTGTAAACACAAAAGCAGAAGGTGATTATTCTGTAGCATTTGGAAGTATGACATTGGCCGGCGCTGATTATTCATCGGCTTTTGGATATATTACTAAGGCCGCAGCTCCGTTCTCAACAGCCTCGGGAAAAAAGTCAGAGGCTTCCGGAAGTACTTCAACGGCAATGGGTTTTAAAACCCTTGCCCAGGGAAGATCTTCGGTAGCAATGGGGTATAAAACGCAGGCCCGTGGAGATCATTCAATAGCTATGGGGTATAAGACTAAGGCTTTGGGAACAGCAGCGGTCACCATGGGTGATAATACACTAGCAGATGGAAAATCGTCCATTGCAATGGGGTACAAAACACAGGCGCTTGGAGATTATTCTATTGTTATGGGATCGGCTGCAGTCGCCGGGGGGATTTCTTCAATAGCTTTCGGTGAAGAAACAAATGCTGCAGGAGATGCTTCAACCGCTATGGGAACTCTGACCCGGGCGGAAGGAAATAGAGCAACCGCTTTCGGAAAAGAAACTCAAGCATCAGGCGATAATTCAACGGCATTTGGAAAAAAAACCCTGGCAAACGGTTTTGATTCAGCCGCATTCGGTAAAGAAACCGATGCAACAGGCAACAGTTCGACGGCGATTGGATTACAAACTTCAGCTCAGGGAAATTCTTCAGTAGCGCTGGGATTCAATACAACCGCCGCCGGAATCTGTTCATTTGTTTTTGGGGAAGGGATAACAGTAAGTGGAAACAACAGCGCTGGTATTGCCCTGGGAAATGTTGGGGTTGATTTGGCTGCTGCCAATACCATGGCCATAATGGGCGGTAATGTGGGTATAGGTACAGTTAACCCTAATTATGCTCTTGAAGTAAGCGGGGTTGTTAAAGCTGAAGGGGGATTTGAGCCTCCTCTTGAGGTTGAAGAATCCGATTTTGCATTAAAAAAGAATATTCGAGAACTCTCATACGGTTTAGCGGAAATAGTTAAAATGCAGCCCCGGGAGTTTGAAATGAAACGGGAAGGTTCCCGAAGTATAGGTTTCATTGCCCAGGAAATGGAGAATCTTATCCCTGAGGTTGTCTCCGGCCAGGATGGGAATAAGAGTATTGCATACGGTAACATGATAGCATTGCTGGTTGAAACGCTGCATCAGCAGCAGGAAGAGATTGATAGACTGAAAAGTCTATTTGTTGATTAACTTTGACAAATAAATTAATGAAAATTGATTTGGGGATTTTTAAAAGAAATGAATGAGTGGTTAAGGGTTAATGAAAGCGGTTTGCGTAGAATTTGCGTAAAATTTGAGTTATTTTTGAGAAATAGGTGTTTGTATTAGTATTGAAGAAGGTATAAGTATCGAAGGAGGTAGAGTAGCAATGAAAATATGTAAAAAATTTTTAATTGTTTTCCTGTTTATAGTCGGTTCTGTTGAAGTTACCCAGGGTGGTTTCATGGATTATGGATGGGGAGCCAGAGGAGCAGGAAAAGGCGGTGCATTCATAGCATCGGTAGATGATGCCTCTGCAGCTTTGTGGAATCCGGCCGGGTTTTCAAAATTGTACATGAGGGAGCTTATGGTCTCATATCATAAACCGTATGCGGGATTGGACGGTATAAACTTAAACAAAGGGTTTGCGTCTTTTGCCTATCCAATTTCCGGCGGTCCGAATTTAGGAGTTGCAGTTACAACTTTTGACGGGGACAGCAAGTATAGAGAAACAGTTATTCAACTGACAGCGGCCAGCCGGATTATAGATTCAGATGACATGACTGTATCAATCGGCACTAACCTGAAACAGCTTTCAAACAGATACTACTGGGATGATGAGATAAAAGATCTTGATGATCCTATAACAAATCAGGATGGAACAGAAGCATATACTATGGACTTGGGGCTGCTTTTAGAGCCGTCATATTCTTTTTCTATAGGAGCGACTTTAAAAAACGTAATAGCTGCAGATGTTGGCTTGGTAACAGAAGACATAGTTCCCATGGAACTGAAAGCGGGAGCGGCTTACAGATGGTATGGGACGGGCTTAATAAGTGAATTAGTACCTGAGGTTGTTGCTGGATACAGAGATCAGGAGTACAAGAAAGGCAGGATGAGTTGGGGAGCAGGAATAGAGTGCTGGTTTTCCAACAGAAATTTTGCGCTTAGGTTAGGAGCAAATGAGAATGAGTACTCCGCCGGGGCGAGTTTTGAAAAATGTTTAGGATCTCATGTATTATGCATTGATTATGCAGCACTCTTGTCAACTACTTTCGGTGATAATTACGGCAGCCACAGGGTGTCCGCTGCGCTTAGGTTTTAATAGTTACTTTATTCTAAAAAGGGATAAAATGGTGTTGTACAGTGTTTGTAATTCAATTAAATAATGTTTCGGATAAGAAAGTTTATATTGGTTTAAATAATTCAGATCGTCTAAATAATAAAAAAAGCTTTACCTTTGAAAAATTATGTTTGAACGGCTACCTGCTTCCTTATCTCAGTAGAGGCGGGCGCTTGTTTACCTGAAAGAACCCCAGGAATTTATTGGTAAGGTGATGAAATTAAAAAACACATCAAAATTAATAGTACTTTTCCTGTTTCTGATTTCCCTGGAAATGAAGAATGTTTATTCATATGAAAAAGAGGTAAGAGTCAATAATCCTTATGAGGGGGTTGGCTTTGGCAGTTTTGGAGTATATAAATCAAATTTTCATACTCATACTACCGAATCGGACGGAAGGCTTGACCCTGACGAGGTTATTTATAAATACAGCGAGGCAGAGTACGATATACTGGCTTTGACGGATCACAACAGGGTGAGTTGGCCCTGGACAAACTGGGTTGAAGAAGAACCTTCTGTAATAAATAGGCTAGGCGAGATGCAAACAAGCGCTTTTTTCCCTGAACTGGGTACGAAAGGCATGTTGGCGGTAAAAGGAAATGAGTTTTCTTCCGGGCATCACAGAGGCAGTTTTTTTAATGATTTGGGAGGCTCCCAGCATATAAGCGATATCGAAGATAAAGGTGGAATGGCGATGTTTTATCATCCCGGCAGATACAGTGAAACAGCCTCTTGGTATAACAGTTATTATGATTCATATCGGGAAACAGTGGTAGGTATGGAGGCTTACAACCAGGGCGACAGATACTCCCGGGACAGGGAAAAGTGGGATGCGGTAAACAGAGAGCGTTCACCTCAAGATCTTGTATGGGGTTTCTCAAATGATGATATGCATTCATCAGGACACCTCTTTCGCAATTATCACCATCATTACATGGATGAATTAAACGAGGAGTCTTTAAGAGATAATTTTATAACTGGTGCTTTTACTTTTTCATACGAGCCCGGGGGGAGCGGTGAAGCTCTTGCCCCAGTCCTTAAAAATGTTGAGGTGGAAAACGGGAAAATATTTCTTTCTGCTGAAAAAGATAAAAAAACAGTATGGTATGACGAGAATACAGAAAAAATAAAAGAAGGGGAAAGCATAGACGTAACCGATGTAAGCGGAAGTTTTGTAAGGGCAGTCATAGTTAACGATAACGGAAGAACATATACTCAACCCTTCGGTTTTGAGATTATCATTTCAAATTGGCATGACTTGCATGCGATTCGTGAAGATATGGGGCAGAATTATGTTTTAAAAAATGACCTTGACAGAACCACCCGGGGGTATAATGAATATGCAAGTAAATTGGCAGATGGATCTTCAGGATGGAAACCAATCGGAAATTCAGAGAATAAATTTGAAGGAAATTTTAATGGAAACGGTTATATGATAAGAGATTTTTTAATAAACCGTGATGAGGATGAATATATTGGGCTTTTCGGTTATAACGGACAGGAAGGGGTAATAGAAAACATCAGGTTAGAGAATGCAGAAGTAGTTGGCGGTGAAAAAGTAGGAGCTATTGTAGGTGAAAATGAAGGAAAAATAAGAAATCTTTTTTCTGAGTGCAGTGTAGAAGGAGAGATAAAAATCGGAGGGATAGTCGGAAAAAATAGTGGAAATATAATAAATTCTGCTTCAGTGGGAAATGTTATGGGGGAAGATACTGCTGGCGGCATTTCAGGTATAAATTCCGGAGAAATTGAAAATTCTTATTCAGCCGGGGAGGTTACAGGAACTTATAATGTCGGAGGTCTTATTGGAGTTAATAATAATAATGTTCATAATTCATTTTGGGATATTGAAACCTCCCGTCTGGAAGAAAGCGAAGGAGGAGAAGGCAAAACCACCGCAGAAATGATGGATATTAATACATATAAAAACGCCGGGTGGGATATTGCGGAAGTTTTACCTAATGAGAGAAAAAGGAGTTTTTCCTGGAATATAGTCAAATTGAGGTATTATCCCTTTCACAGTTGTGACAGGTATGGCCCGGATATAATACCTCCTGTTATAAGAGACAGAACAGCAAGAAAACGTATTCAGGAAAGACAAAGAATTGTTGTTGAAATCCAAGATGACAGGAGCATAAAGAAAGTAACCGGTATATACCGCAGCCTTGGGTCTGATTCCTCCGAAAAACGTCTTGATTTTTTTCCGGAACCGGACGGCAGTAAATATTATGAAGGAGATGCAGAAATTGATTTTGATTTAATATACCCTGATGGATTTGAGTACTGCATAATCGCATCTGATGAAAACAACACAACCACAAAAGGATGGATTAGGGTAGAGTTTGACCGTGAAGATCCGGGATACGGATTTATAACCCCGGATAACCCCGAACTTGTTTTTGGTAACTACGCAGAAGAAGTAGTGATAACTGATATAAAAGGAAATGAAGTATTCAGTCAGTCAAAAAATGCTTCGGGCTATATAGCCTGGAATCCCTCAAAAAAAGACGGCAAAATATCAACTGAGTCCGGGATTTATATTTACAGAATAAAAACAGTAAGCGGATACAAGTATGGTACTGTTGTCCTTGCAAAGTAATTTGAAATTTACTTCAGCAAAAAATAAATGCATTGATATTCTTCTCATTTCTTATTCTCATTATAATAGGGAAAATAAATGACTGCATTATCAAAAAGCATTTTTAGAAAACTAATCTGCATAATAATAAGCATATTTTTATACACCTGTCTTAATCTGCAAGTCTCAGCATTTGCCTTTTCAAACGCCAGGGAGATAACATATAAAAACGTAAATACCGTTTTAACAAAAGAGGATATTGACTTAAGAGGGGAGAATTATCTTTTTTCGGGACTAACTGATACTCTACCTTATACAATAACAGAGGAT
>Ga0207421_10001546_pt1 | contig 29368 bp, 29 predicted proteins | sample SodLakKL_010_SED_4_FD_187542 | JGI IMG/M metagenome (GOLD analysis project Ga0207421, IMG submission 187542) | Alkaline sediment microbial communities from Lake Tanatar, Kulunda Steppe, Russia - 8KL_010_SED (SPAdes) (version 2) | ecosystem: Environmental > Aquatic > Non-marine Saline and...
GCGGGCGATCGTGGTGTGTGGGCGGGGTCGCGACCGCCGCCAGCTCGACCGCCCGGCGTACGAGGGCCGGTTCGTGAGGGTTGGGGGCGGGGTCGAGGTCATGTAGGGAACATATGTTCCCCGGCCCAAGTAGTCAATGAGAACATGCGGAAAGCTGTGGGAAACCCGCTGGGCGCATCAGACATGCTTAGACCGCACAGTGGACAACCGACCGACACGTCAAAGCGGGCCGTTTCTCAGCGACCGCCGTCATCGAACCCGACACACCACTGACCGACCAACCCGACCTCGGCCCGGCCACGGTGGCAGGTGACGCGAGCCAGACCGAGCCGGACCGCCGCTTGCGCGCCAGCGCACGAGGATGCACGTTCCAGGAAGGGGTCAGATCCGGCGGCTGCGCCAGGCATCGCGGAACCTCACCCGGGCGCCGACGCGCAGGATCCCACCTTCGTAGATGCGAGCGGCCGCCAGTCCGGTTGCACCGATCGCTCCGACGAGCAGCACCAGGGAGCCGATCACCTCAACCAGCGAGGGCGAGCCAACGGCCTGGCGGACGAGCATCACGAAGGGCGCGGTCGGTGGCACCCACCCCGCGATGACCGCCCAGGTGGCGTCGGGTGCCTGGATCGCGGCGAACCCCACGAAGTAGCCGACCAGAGCGAGCATCGTCGCCGGGGTCAGGACGGCCTGCGCCTCCTCCGGACGCGACACCAGGGCGCCCAAGCCGGCGCAGAGCAGCGTGTAGAAGGCGTAGCCGAGCACGAACCAGAGCAGGGTGTAACCCAGGACCCCGCCCAGTCCGGGTGGGATCAGATCCCGGTTGAAGGCCACCAGAACGACCACGGCTGGCAGGAACAGTGCCAGGGTCTGGCCGACCGCGATGGTGCCCAGCCCGAGGACCTTGCCGGCCATGAGCTGACGGACCGGCACGGCTTCAACGAGCAGCTCGACGACCCGACTTCCCTTCTCCTCGATGATGCCGTTGACGATCATCGAGGCGTAGAACATCAGCAGCCCGAAGAGGAAGACGACCCCGATGTTGGCGACGATGACCCGCGTCACCGCCTCGGCGGGATCGCCGGCACCGACCAGTTCGACCGGCAGGGGCTCCAGGGTCAACACCCGGTCCGCGACCTCGGCCGATCCGGCGGCCTCCAGCATGTCCACCAGTGCGAGTGCCTCGGCGGCCTGGGAGGCTTGGAACTCGCCGGCGCCACCGAAGATGCCGGTCGATGTCGGCCCGAGGACCCGCTCCCCCTGGATGATCGCGAGGTCGACGTCGCCGTCCTCGTCCAGCAACAGGTCCCGGGCCGCAGCCTCGTCGGCGGCGGGTTCCTCCTCGAAGGGACCGAGCGCCGCGGTGAGCGCATCGCGGCGCGACTCGTCCAGCTCGCCAACGACGGCCAGTGTGGTGAGGGCGTCGACCTCGTCCACCTCGTCGGGTGAGGCGAACGCATCGATCAGGGTCGGGACGAGTGCCAGGATCACGAACGCGACACTCAGCACGATGGTCGACCAAACGAACAGCTTGGAGCGCAGCCTCTGGCGCACCTCGCGCCCCGCGATCAGGGCGATCGTCTGCCGGCGGGTCACGACGACACCTCCGGGTCGAGGTGGCCGTTGCCGACCGCGGCACGGAACAACTCGGACAGGCGGGGTTGTTCGAGGTGGACGTCCAGCAACCGGCCGTGGGTGCGCGCGACGTCCAGGACCGGACCGGCGTCCTCGCCGGGTTGCAGCAGCACCGTCACATGCTCGTCGGTCGCGGCGAGCAACTCGGCACCGGGTGGCAGGTCGGCGGTCCACCCGGTCCCACCATCGACCTGGATCCGCAGCCGGCGGCCACCGGAGGCCTTCAACGCGGCCACCTCGCCGTGGAGGACCAGGCGCCCCTCGGCCACGACCGCGACCTTCTGACAGAGACCTTCGACGAGGTCCAACTGGTGGGAGGAGAACACGACCGCGACCCCGGCGCGGGCACGTTCGAGCAGGACGTCGCTCATCACATCCGTCGCGATGGGGTCCAGCCCGGAGAACGGTTCGTCGAGGACCAGTAGCTCCGGATCGTGGACCAGGGCCGCGGCCAACTGCACCCGCTGCTGGTTCCCGAGCGACAGTTCTTCGACCGGCGAGTTGGTCCGTTCGGCCAGGCCCAGACGGTCGATCCATGCCGACGCGCTGGCATCGGCATCCGCGGTGCCCATGCCGTGGAGCCGCGCGAGATAGACCAGCTGTTCATGGACCCGCATCTTGGGGTACAGCCCCCGCTCCTCGGGCATGTAGCCGGTCCGGCGTCGAACCTCGATGTCGATGTGTCCACCCCGCCAGCGGACCTGGCCGCTGTCGGGTGTCGTGACCCCGACCGCGCAGCGCATCGCGGTGGTCTTGCCGGCGCCGTTCGGTCCGAGGAAACCGCACAGCTCGCCCGGCGCGACGCTGAACGTCAGGCCGTCGAGAGCCACGACGTCGCCGAACGACCGGCGTAGGTCCTGGAACTCGAGCATGGCGGTTGGTCTCCCCCGTGGACGACCGCACGGTCCGACGTCCGGTAGCGCCGGTCCGTCAGGCGGGGCTGCGTGCCAGCGCGTCGGTCAACATCGTTCGGGCGATGACCCGCAGGGCGAGGACCTCGTCCGTTCCCTCGAAGATCGACAGGACGCGGGCGTCGACGAACAGGCGGCTGACGGTGTACTCCTCGGCGTAGCCGTACCCACCGTGCAGCTGCAGCGCCTCGCGGGTGACCCACTCGGTGACGCGGCAGGACAGCTGCTTGAGCTGCGACGCACCCAGCTGACCCCCCTGGTCGCCGCGCGCCAACTGGCGAGCGACCTCGGTGGAGAACACGCGGCAGCCGGCCAGCAGCGCCGCCATGCGGGCGATCTTGATCCGGTTGAGTTCGTAGTCGGCCAATGGCGATCCGAAGACCCTGCGGTCCTTCGTGTAGGACACCGACCTGTCGAGGGCGGACTGCATCACCCCCTGGGCACGGGCCGCGGTCTGCAGGCGCGCGTTCGCGAAGGCCTGCATCTGCAGGTAGAAGCCGCGACCGAGCCCGTCGTCCTCACCGATCAGGGCGCTGTGGGGCACGCGCCAGCCATCGAAGGAGATCTCGAAGGAGTGCATCCCGCGGTAGCCCAGGGTCGGGATCGCACGGGCGTCCATACTTCCCCCACCCTCGTCCTGTTCGGCGCGCCAGGCGTGTCCGGGGAACCTCGGCTTCTCGACCACGAACAGGCTGAGTCCCTTGTGGCCGAGCGAACGGTCGGGGTCGGTGCGGGCGAGCACGAGCAACAGGTCGGCGCGCCCCGCGAACGTGCACCAGGTCTTGACCCCGTCGATCACCCAGTCGCCACCGTCGCGGGTGGCCGTGACCTTCACGCCGGCGACATCGGACCCGACGTCCGGTTCGGTGACCGCGACGGCACACATCTTCTCGCCCGAGGCCATCGTGGGCAGCCAGCCCTGCTTCTGCTCCTCGGTCCCGCCCTTGAGGATCGCGGTGCCCATGATCTCGGGACGGGTGATGAGAGAGCCGGCGACGCCGAGGGAACCGCGGGAGAGTTCCTCGGTGACCAGCACCATGTTCAGCAGTTCATCCTCGCCACCCTCGGCGAAGCCGCCGTAGTCCGCCGGGATCGACAGCGCGAAGCAGCCGAGTTCCGCGAGCCCGGAGATGACGTCCTCCGGGATGTCCTCGTCGTTGCGGTGGACCTGTTCGGCGACGGGCGCGACCTTGTCCTCGGCGAACCGACGGAAGGTCTGACGCACCATCTCGAGGTCTTCAGGGAGGTGCCGGGAACCGGCCTCGCCGGTTGCGAGGACGCGGGTGGCGATGGCCGCGAGGAAGGCTGGATCGCGGCCGGCGGCGAGCGCGTCCTGCTGGTCGTGCAGCACACCGGCGTCCAGGCCCCACGAGGTCTCGCGGCCAGCCACCCGGGACTGCAGATCGACCGCGACGTCGGCGGCCAGCGCGAGGGCCAGGTCGGCCTCAAGATCGCCTTTCGTGCCCCAGGCGACCAGGTGCTCCGCGGCGGTCAGTGCGGAGGCGATGGAGGCGAGGTCGTAGGCGATGGTCTGGTGCTCATCGATCCGTCCGACGTCGATCCGGCCGTCGACCTCGCACCGCTCAGCGAGTGCCGTGGTCGCGCGGTCGATCACCGACCGCATGGCTTCGACGAGCGAACGGGCCTGCTCGAGCTGCGACACGGTGATCTCCTCAGCGTCCGGCGTCCGGCGCCGCGGGAGCCGGGCGCTCGATACAGAGCGTGCCACCCCGGGGGCGGCGGAGCCAATCCGGAACCGGCGGGGCCGGTTCTGCGCCGGACGAGAGCGTTTCAGGCCACCTCGCGGGACAACAGTGCCGCGCCGATGGCGCCGCCGTTGTCGCCCAGTGCGGCGGAGACCAGTTCGACCTTCGGGGGCGAGAAAAACAGGTGTGGCTGCATGGCGGCCTCGACCCGGGCACGGAACGGCTTGCCCAGCTTGTCCGCCAGGCCACCCCCGAGCACGACCCCCTCGAGGTCCAGCAGGTTGACCGATGTGGCGATCCCGGCCGCCAACGCGGAGATGCAGTCGTCGATGAGGTCGGCGACGAAGACGTCGCCCAGATCGAGGGCGTTGCTGAACACGCCGGACGTGGGCCGCGACTTGCCCTTCTTCTTCATCACGTCGAACAGGACGGTGCTGCCTCCGCTGGCGACATGACGCTCGGCGGCGAGCGTCATGGCCTGTCGTCCGGCGTACGCCTCGACACAGCCACGGCGCCCGCAGGGACAGACGGCACCGCCCTGGCGGATGACCTGATGGCCGAACTCTCCGGCGCCTCCGTGGGCGCCCTCGAAGACCCGGCCATCGAGGATGAGCCCTCCGCCGACACCGGTGCCGGCGAACACGCAGAGCACCTGGTTCCACCCGCGGCCCGCCCCGGACCGGTGCTCGGCGACCGCACCGGCGGTGACGTCGTTGACGACGCGAACGGGCTTGTCGACGAGGTCGCTGACGAGGTCCCCGAGCGAGAACCGCACCTGGAAACCGGGCACGTTCGAGGCGTCACCGACGGTCCCGTCGACGACGACACCGGGCGTGCCGACACCGACCGCATCGATCTTCTTCACGGAGAGACCGGCATCGTCGATCGCGTCGTGTACACCGCCCACGATGACATCGACGACCCGGTTGTGATCGCCCCGGGTCGGTGTCTTGCGCTTGGCGTACCCGATGACCTCATCATCGTCGTCGAGCACGACCGTGCCGATGTTGGTCCCGCCCAGATCCACGCCGACCGTGTGCATGCCTGACTCCTGACGTTGTGACGCAGCGTAGAGCGGATCGGCTCAGACGCGTATCGGCGGGACCGCGGTGGCGTCGCTGGGCGGACGGATGCTCACGAGCAGCAGACCGACGACCAGCAGGACGGCTCCGACGAGCGGCAGACCGCTCAGACGTTCCGCGAGCAGGACCACCGCCAGCAGGGCGGCGACCAGCGGCTCGGTGAGCGTCAGGGTCGTCACGACCGGGGCCGACAGGCGAGCGAGTCCCCAGACGAACGCCACGTACGAGGCGCCGATGGCGATCAGCGCCAACCAGGCCGCCGCCAGCGCACCCTCGGAGGTGGCCAGCCAGCCGAGGTCGTTGAGCCAGAGCGCGGGCGAGAGCAGGAGACCACTGCCGAAGATGGCGATGGCGATGACCGGGATCCCGGCGGCCCCGCGATCCAGGAGGTGTTTCGAGGAGACCGCGTAGGTCGCGAAGGCGAGCCCGGCGGTCAGGGCGAGGGCGATCCCGACCGGAGCGATCTCGTGGGTGCCGGTCGGCAGCAGCAACAGCCCGGCGGCCACGATGGCCAGGATCGTGGCGAGCAGCCACCGCCACCCGGGGAACCGGCCGCGGAGGGCGTCGTACAGACCCGCCCAGGCCGGCGCACTCCCGATGGCGACCAGCACGCCGATGGCCACACCGACCGATCGGACCGCACCGAGGTAACCGACCTGGAAGACCGCCATCGCCCCGGCAGCCACCAGACACCCACCCCAGCCGCGACGGAGCGTGTCGATGAGTCCAGCCCGTCCGTTCGCGACGAGAGCGACGAGCAGCAGGACCGCCCCACCACAGACGGTGCGCACCGCCGCAACGGCCGGGGGCGCCGCGGTCGGAGCACCCAACTCCTGCGCGATCCCCGCGGTGCCCCACAGGGCAGCGCCGAAGATCACGGCCATCGCCGCCCGGCCCGAACCGGTGGAACGGTTCCGCCGGCCCGCGTCAGTTGCGGGCACGGAGATCGGTCAGGGTGCGCTCCCAGCTGGCGGCATCGACGTCCAGGTCCGTTGCCAGGCTCACCCGGTCAGCCACGTCACCGAACCGCTCACGGATGGCGCCACCGACCTCGTCCGGCGTGCCGACCACCGCGAAGGTGTGCAGGACCTCATCGTCGATGAGCGCCGGCATCTCACCCCAGTCACCGCGGACGGACAGCTCGTGCAGTTGCTCGTGGAGTTCCCCCCATCCGTGCAGATCGAGGACCGCGCGGTAGGCCGGGGTCGAACCGTAGAAGGCGATCTGCCCGCGGACCTTCGCCGCCGCCTCCTCGGTGGCCGCGTCGTCACGACCCGTGACGACGAACAGGGGCAGGCTGACCTGGACCTCGCCGAGGTCACGGCCGGTGCGTGCCGCCCCGGCCGCCAGCGATGGGAGCGTGACCTCGCGGAGGTAGCGCTCCGTCGTGAAGCCGTGGCAGAGCACGCCATCGGCCACCTCGCCCGTGACCTCGGTCATCTTCGGTCCGACCGCGGCGATGAACACCTTCGGTGCGCCGTGGCCATGGTCGGGTGGGGTGAAGAACGGGGTCATGAGGGTGTGACGGCTGTACTCGCCACGGAAGGACAGCTTCTCGCCGGTCTCCCAGGACCGCCAGATCGCCGTCAGCGCCTCGACGTACTCGCGCATGCGGCTGGCCGGCCTGGGCCACGGGGTCCCGAACCGCTTCTCGATGTGGGGCTTGATCTGCGAGCCGAGGCCGAGCACGAACCGTCCCTGCGTCAGGGCCTGGAGGTCGTGCGCCGCGTAGGCGACATGCATCGGACTGCGCGGGAACGCGACGGTGATCGCGGTTCCGATCTCCATGCGCTGTGCCGCGGAACCCGCTGCGACACACGCCAGCAGGGGGTCATGGGTGGTCTCACCGACGAACCATCCGTCGTAGCCACGTTGCTCGAGGTCGCGCACCACGTCGGGCGTGTCCGCCAGCGGTGCGCCGAGGGTGACGGCATCGACCTTCATGGCTGACCCTCCGGTGATCCGAGCGCCGCAGGATCGACGTTCTGCAGGCGCACCTGTCCGCGGGCGACCGCCTTGCCGTCGACGGTCCGGGTCAGGACCACCTGCCACAACTGCTGTGTCCGGCCCACGTGGACCGGTTCGGCGACCGCGTCGACACGACCGGTGCGGTGTGCTCGCAGGAAGTCCGTCGAGTTGCTGACGCCGACCACGAACCGTCCGTCCTGCGCGACCTGGAGCGCCGCGGCGACCGATGCCAGCGATTCGACGATCGAACACCACACCCCACCGTGCACGATGCCGTACGGCTGGTGATGGCGTTCGTCGGGGTCGACGTGCGCGACCGCCCGATGGAGCGAGAGTTCATCCCACGCGATCCCGAGGATCCCACTCCCGAACGCATCCTGCGCGAACGAGGCCAGGTCGTCGGTGCGCAGGGTCTCGCCCGCGTGCAGTCGCTCACCCAGTGCTGCCATGCTTCCCGCGTCCATCTGCTCCCTCGATCCCGGTTGCCGGGCCCGGTTGCGGTGGCACGCTAGCCGTGCGTTCGGCATCGACGGTCACCGTATGGTCAGATAGACCCTGACAGGTCGACCGAGGCACCGACGAGCAACCGGCGAGGCGAACGATGGCGGATCCGAAGCACAAGAGTCGTGACGTGACCGACGGCTACGAGCGGGCACCCGCACGGGCGATGCTCCGAGCGATCGGGATGACCGACGACGACTGGAGCCGCCCCCAGGTCGGGATCGCTTCATCGTGGAACGAGGTCACGCCCTGCAACCTGCCCTTGGACCGGTTGGCCAAGCAGGCGAAGGAGGGTGTGCGCGAGGCCGGCGGGTTCCCGATCGAGTTCAACACGATCGCGGTGTCGGACGGCATCTCGATGGGCCACGAGGGGATGCGCGCCTCGCTCGTCAGCCGTGAGGTCATCGCCGACTCGGTCGAGACCGTCATGCACGCCGAGCGCCTCGATGGGATGGTGACGTTCGCGGGCTGTGACAAGTCACTGCCGGGGATGGTCATGGCCGCCGTGCGTCTGGACGTGCCGTCGGTGTTCCTCTACGGCGGCTCGATCCTCCCCGGCCGGCATGACGGGCACGACGTGACGATCCAGGACGTGTTCGAGGCGGTCGGTGCGCGTGCGCGCGGGACCATCGATGACGACGAGCTCGGTGCCATCGAGCGTGCCGCCTGCCCGTCCGAAGGCTCCTGCGGGGGCATGTTCACCGCCAACACGATGGCCTCCGCCATCGAGGCGTTGGGCCTCGCCCTGCCCGGGTCGGCGTCACCGTCGGCGCCGGACCCGCGCCGCGACCACTTCGCCAGGGAATCGGGCCGGGCCGTGATCGGACTGCTCGACTCGGGGTTGAGCGCACGGAAGATCGTGACCCGCGAAGCTCTGGAGAACGCGATCGCCGTGGTGATGGCGGTGGGTGGCTCCACCAACGCCGTGCTGCATCTGTTGGCGATCGCCCGTGAGGCCGAGGTCGATCTGGTGATCGACGACTTCGACAGGATCGGACGTCGCGTCCCCCACATCGCCGACACCAAGCCGGGTGGCCGGTTCGTGATGAACGACCTGGACCGCATCGGTGGGGTCCAGGTCGTGATGAAGGAACTGCTCGACGCCGGCCTGCTGCACGGTGATGCGCTGAGCGTCACGGGACGGACGATCGGCGAGGAACTGGAGGCGATGGACATCCCCCCACCGGACGGCGAGGTGGTGCACCCGCTGAGCGCACCGATCCACGCCGATGGTGGCCTCGCGATCCTGCGGGGGTCACTGGCCCCGGACGGTGCCGTCGTCAAGATCGCGGGTCTGAGCGCCGAACAGCTGGAGTTCGAAGGGCCGGCACGGGTCTTCGACGGCGAGGCCGATGCCATGCAGGCCGTGCTCACCGGCGGGGTCGTGGACGGCGACGTCATCGTCATCCGGTACGAGGGACCGAAGGGCGGGCCGGGCATGCGCGAGATGCTCGCGGTGACCTCCGCCGTCAAGGGTGCGGGACTGGGCTCGACCGTGGCGCTCTTGACCGACGGTCGCTTCTCGGGGGCGACCCACGGGTTCTCGATCGGGCACGTGGCGCCGGAGGCGACCGACGGCGGGCCGATCGCGTTCATCCGTGACGGCGACACCATCCGCATCGATGTCCCGAACCGGACCCTTGACGTGCTCGTCGACGAGGCAGAGCTCACCTCCCGGAAGGACGGCTGGGAGCCACTGCCGCCCCGCTACACCCGCGGCGTGCTCTGGAAGTACGCGAAGACGGTCAGTTCCGCGTCCCTCGGCGCGACGACCGGCGTCTGATCGCACGACCGACCACCGACACGACCGACCACCGACCCGATCGACCAGCGAGGGCAATGTGCAGTTCGACGAGCTCAGGTTCGTCTGCCAGGAAGCGGCGGGCGACATCCTGCGATCGCGCGGTCGACCACTCCCCCCGACGGTCGTGCTGCCCGGCGCGGAGCGCACACAACTGCTGACGCTGCCGGAACTCCCCGATGACGACGAGGCCCGTCACACGGTCCTCGCGCAGGTGGCCGCCGACCACATCACCGAGGCAGCGGTCCCCTGCTGGGGGTTCGTCGCCGAGGCGGATGCCAGTGGCGATGATGTCGCGGTGGTCGTGTACGGGGCACGCCGACACGCTCCCGAGATCACCGCCTCGCGGTTCGCCGAGGATGACGACCTGGAGGAGTTCGTCCCGGCCGAACCCCTGGACCCGACCGCGCTGCCGTTCCTCCATCCGCTGCAGCACGCCGTCGACGCCCTGCCGGCCGTCGGCGACGTCTTCGACGCCGCCGACCCCAAGCGTGGCGGTCCCGGGGACGATCCTGGCTTCGGGGGGTTACCACTGCATCCCTGATCGTCGCTGCGACAACGGCGTCGCGTGGCCACTCAGACCAGCCCGGCCGCCGCCGCTGCCTGCCGGTACCAGGCCGCCAGGCTGTCGACGGTCTCATGGGCGTTGAGCCCACTCGGGTTGGGGACCACCCACAACTCGGCGCCGGCCAGGGGCTCGGACTGCCGACCGAGCGGTGCCTTCGGGCGTCGGAACGCGGTCCGGTAGGTCGTCACGCCGGCGATCGCGACCACCGTCGGCCGCCAGGACTCCAGGCGCGCGGTCAACGAGGTCGCGCCGACGTGCAGCTCAGCGGTGGACAACTCCGAGGCACGAGCCGTGGCCCGGGCGACGACGTTGGTGATGGCCACACCACGGTCGGTCAGTTCCCGGCGGTCCGCCTCGCCCAGTCCCGCGACGCGGTCGAGTTCCCGGGAGGTGATCCCGGCCCGGTGCAGCGCCGGGTAGAAGCGGTTCGACGGGTGCGCGAAGTGCGTCTGCGTTGCCGCGGTCCAGAATCCGGGGTTGATCCCGACGAACACGAGCCGCGGCGGCTGCGCCCCGACGAGGTCCGGCACGACCGTGTCCCGGAAGGACTCGAGTTCCTCGCGGGTGAAGGCCATCAGTGGCCCCGGCTCACGGCTTCAACCGTGACGCGTCGACGAGGATGAACAATGCTTCCGCGGTCGCAACGATGTTGCCCTCGACACTGGCCTCACCGCTGGTCCACAGCTTGCGGCCCTCACGGCGCACCGCACGGCCGCGGATCGTCAGCGGCTGCTCGATCGGGGTCGGCGCGAGGTACCGGACGGTCAACTCGCCGGTGAAAGCAGGCGTGTGGTCGAGAACCAGGAGGTACCCGAGGAGGTCGTCGAACAGTGCGGCGACGATCCCACCGTGGGAGCGACCGGGCGCACCCTCGAAGGCGGGTCCCAGCGTGACCTCGGCCACAGCTTCGTCGCCCTCCCGGTGGACGTCCATCGCGATCCCCATCGGGTTCCAGGGACCGGACACGAAGCACTCATCGAAGTGCACAACGTGCGCGCCATCGGCCACCTCGACATCGAACATCCGTCGCTTGAGTTCGACCAGGTCGCGCTGACGGGGTGTCCCAGCCTCGAGATCGGCGGCAACCCGGTCTGCAGCCTCGGCGACGCGGTCCAGGAGATCGTCCGATGCGTCGTGGCCCATGAGCGCGTGGCCGAGCCGGCGCAACGCGGCCGCCGCGCGTGCACGCGGAACCTCGGGCGTGCCCGACGGCTCCCTGAGCGCTTCGCCGTCCACGTCGGTGCCCCTCGCCTCGCTGCTTCGAACCGGTGTCTGCGGCAGGGCAACCTAGTCCGACGGGCCCGTGCGTTCGGTCACCGGGGCCGTGATCTCCACCTCACCGGCCCGGCGTCCCTCGAGGCTGTGCACCGTGAGCCGCCAGCCATCCTCGGTGGTCCAGAGGTCGCCGACCGTCAGCAGGCGACCCAACTTTTCCACCAGGTAACCGGAGACGGTCTCGGATTCGCCGCCCTCGAGCTCGATCCCGGTGAGTCGGTTGAGCTCGTCGCGACGCAGGGTGCCCTGGACGATCCAGACCCGTTCCTGGTCCCCCCGCGGCGACTCCTGCTCATCGAACTCGTCAGCGATCTCACCGACCAGTTCCTCGAGGACATCCTCGAGGGTCAGCAGACCCGCGGTGCCGCCGAACTCGTCGACGACCAGCACCGCATGGCTGTGGGCGTCCAGCATGTCACGCATCAGATGCTCGAGGTCGCGGGACTCGGGAACAGCCGGTATCGGGCGCAGCAACTCGTTCACGGTGAGTGTCACCCCGTCATCGACGTCGCGGATCAGCGCATCCTTGACGTGCACGACCCCGACGATGTGGTCCACGTCGTCGTGGAAGACGGGGATCCGCGTATGGCCGGTCTCGGCCGCCAGATCGAGCAGCTCGTCGATCGTGGCGGTGTCAGGGAGCGCGTCGAGATCCACCCGCGGGGTCATCGCCGATTCGGCATCGATGGCCGACAGGCGCAGTGCAGCGCCCATCATCCGTGCGTCCTGCGCCTGGATCGTGCCGAGGTCCTGCGATGCAGACAGCGCCAGAGCGAGTTCGTCGGGGGTGTGCACCAACTGGCGCTCATCGACGGGTTCCACGCGCACCAGACGCACCAGGACGTTGGCGAGCCAGTTCAGGAACAGGATCAACGGTCGCAGGACCAGGATGAACGCCGCGAAGGGACGCATCAGTCCGAGGGCCACACCCTCGGGGCGGGCCAGTGCCAGGTTCTTCGGGGCCATCTCGCCGACGACCATGTGCAGGAACACCACCAGCGCCAGCGCTGCGGCCAGCGACACCCCGGGGATCACGCCCGCCGGGATGGCGGTGAGGCCGAGCCAGTCGGCGAACAGCGCCTGGACCGCCGGTTCGGCGATGGCACCGAGGCCGAGCGAACACATGGTGATGCCGAGTTGTGCCGCGGAGAAGGTGACCGACAGCTCCTTGTGGGCGGTCAACGCCCGCCCCGCGCGACGGTCACCCGCCTCGGCTGCTTCCTCGAACCGGGTCCGACGGGCGGCCAGCAGGCTGATCTCCGCGGCGACGAACGCGCCGTTCGCGACGAGCAGGGCCATGCCGACGAGGAGCGCGGTGAGACTGAACGTGCCGTGGATACCTTCGGCGGCGACGGCGAGCATCATGCCTCGACCTCCGCCACCGGCTCGGGGTCCGGCAGCTCCCGGATCGCGATCTGGGTGATCCGCACGGCCTCGAGTTCCATGACGGTGAACTCGAGCCGGTCGTGCACGACCCGCTCACCGGGCTCCGGGATGTGGCCGAGCTGGTCGAGGACGAAACCAGCGACCGTCTCGTACTCGCCCTCCGGCAGCTGTGTGCCGAACAGCTCCTCGACCTGATGCGCCCGCAACGTGCCACGCACCAGGAAGCGACCGACCCCCAGACGACGGATCTGCGAGCCCTCGCGGTCGAACTCGTCCTCGATCTCACCGACGAGCTGCTCGAGGACGTCCTCCACGGTCACCAGTCCGGCCGTCCCTCCGTACTCGTCGACGGCCAAGGCGAACGTGCGGTGATCGCGGCGCAGCTCACCGAGCAGCCGCCGCAACGACTCGCTCTCCGGCACCGCCAGCATGGGGACGGCCACCTCCAGCACGGAGGTCTCGTCATGCCGCTCGACGGGGATGGCCAACAGATCCTTGACGTGGACGGTGCCGACGACCTCGTCCTCGGAGTCCCCACGGATCGGGAAGCGGCTGTGACCCGTCGAGCGGGCCAGCTGCCGCAGATCGCTGAGGGTGTCGTCCGCCGACAGCCAGACCACGTCCGGCCGGGGGACCATGACCTCGCTGACCCGCCGGTCACCCAGGCCGATCGCCCGGGTCAGCAGCTGGGTCTGCTGATCGCTCAGGCTGCCGTCCTCGCCCGATGCCGTGACGATCCGGGCCAGTTCATCCAGGCTGTGACCCCCTTCGAGCTCACTGCGGACCTCCACGCGGAACACCCCGCGTGTGATGCGTTGCGCCGCCCCGTCGAAGATGCGGATGACCGGCCCGAACACGATGCCGAACAACCGGGTGATCGGGGTGACGAACAGCACGACCCCCAGGGACCGGGAGATCGCCAGGTTCTTCGGGAACAGCTCCCCGAGGACCATCTGCAGGACCGTGGACAGCAGGAGGGTCGCGGTGACGGCCACCCCCAACGAGGCCTGCTCGGGCGCACCGATCAGCTCCAGCAACGGCCGGATCAGCGTGTTGCCGATGGTGCGGTCCGCGAGGTAGCCGACCAACAGTGACGTGGCGGTGATGCCGAACTGCGCCGATGACAGGGCGAACGACAGATCCGACAGCTCCCGGACGACCGCGCGGGCACGGCGGTCGCCGTGCTCGGCCAGGTCGTCCACGACGGGACGGCGCACGCTCACGAGCGAGAACTCGGCCGCGACGAACAGGCCGTTCGCAGCGATCAACACGGCGACGAGCAGGACCCCGAGCATGCCGTTCACGTGTGGCTGAACCGTCCTTCGCAGCGCACGCCGGCAGCTTCTGTGGCGTCGAGGTCGACACCGCCGTCGTCCGTCAGGTCTGCACGGTAGAGCTCCCCGGGAGCGAGGACCACGTCAACCACGGCCGGGGCGAGCACGACCCGGCGCGCATCCCCCGAGGGCGATCCGACGACGAGGGTCGCTTCCAGCTCGCCGCGCGCGATCAGAGGTGCATCGTCGGACGCCTGCAGCGCGAGCTCGCAGCGGGCCTCCGGCAGGATCCCGTTCACCTCCTCCCCACCGACGGCGACATCGAGCGTGAGGTGCTGGGTCGCACCATCGTCCGTCAACGTACGGGCACCCAGACCGACCCAATCGCCGTCGACGACACTCCAGATGATGCCCTCGGCCGCCGAGCCCGGCTCCAGAACGATGCCGTCGGCGGGATCCTGCCCCACCGCTGGCGGGTCGTCGCGTTCGATGACCACACCGGCGACCTCCGTGGCCTGACCATCATGGTCGTCGGCCGGCCCGGCACAGCCAGAGACGACCATCAGGGGCACCAGGAGGCTCACAGCCGGAGGCACCCTCATGAGGCGGCCGAGCTGACCGCCGACGACGGCAGCAGCTCGAGCGCATGGGCCCGCATGTCGAAGGTCTCGTCGAGAAGGACGGACAATCCGAGTCCGGTCAACGCGGCGAGCATCGTCTGGGCCCGCCGTTCAGCGGCTTCGGGGGTCAGGGTGGGATCCTCACGCAGCCAGGCGTCCGTGAACCGATCGACACGGGTGCGGTGCGACCGGATGACCCGGGTGGCGATGGCCCGATCGGTGAGCCCGCGCCCGACGGCCAACTGCAGGTAGATCCGCGCGATCGGCGAGGACCCGGTCATGAAGGTCACGAAGGCGTCGACCAGGTCCGCCAGGGTGTCGGTGCCCTCGCCGTCGGGGTCCGGGTCGACCGCCTCGATGGCCTCACGGACCACCTCGAAGACGGCCTCCTCCTTGGAGTCGAACAGGTTGTAGAAGCTGCCGGCACCGACGCGTGCCTGGTCGGTGATCGCCTTCAGGGTCACCCCGTCGACGCCGACCTCCGAGAGCAGCCTGCGGGTCGCGGACAGGATGCGCTCACGCGTCTCGAGACCGACCCGATAGCGACCCATCACCAAACCTCCACATCGTCCACGGTCATGTCTGCGGCCGTCGGAACCGGGACCGTAGCGCCCGGAGACTCGGGGTCGCCGAACGCCGCGGAAAGAAGAAATGTAGTGTACGCTCCAATATGTAGCGGACACTCAAACTCTGCACGGTCACGGGAGCGACCGATCAGGGCTCGCGGCTTCACACGGCACACACGACGGGAGTACCACCATGAGCCACTATCGCAGCAACCTCCGGGACATGGAGTTCAACCTCTTCGAGGTCCTCGGCGCCGAGGAGTACTTCGGCACCGGACCGTTCGCGTCGGTCGACGCCGACCAGGCACGCATGCTGCTGTCCGAGTTGGATCGCTTCGCGCGCGAATCCATCTGGGCCGAGTCGTTCGCGTCATCGGATCGCACGCCCCTCGAGCTCTCCCCCGAGGGCGACGTGACCATCCCCGACGAACTCGATCAGGCCCTGCGAGCGTTCTACGAGGCCGGCTGGCACCTGATGCCGCTGCCCGAACACCTCGGGGGCTACGGCGCTCCCCCGACGATCCGCTGGGCCGGGACCGAACTGCTGGCCGGCGGCCACGCCACCGCATCGCTGTGGCCCATCGGCGCGCTCATGGGTGGCATCGTCGATGCGATCGGCACCGAAGGTCAGAGGGAACGCTTCGCCCGCCCGATGGTCGAGGACTGCTGGGGTGGCACGATGGTGCTGACCGAGCCAGACGCCGGTTCCGACGTCGGCGCGGGGGTCACCAAGGCCACCTTCGTCGAGGAGGCGGGCGACGATGACCTCGGTGCCACCTACCACCTCGAGGGCATCAAGCGGTTCATCACCTCGGCCGACGCGCAGACCCACCCCAACACCGCGCACCTCGTGCTGGCCCGCCCGGAGGGTGCTGGTCCCGGCACCAAGGGCCTGAGCCTGTTCATCGTGCCCAAGCTCCACGTCAACGCCGACGGTTCCTTCGGGGATCGCAACGGCGTGCGGGTCTCCAACCTCGAGAAGAAGATGGGGATCAAGGCGTCGGCAACGTGCGAGCTGTCGCTCGGACAGGACGGCGAGCCCTGCGTCGGCTACCTCGTCGGTGACGTGCACGACGGCATCAAGCAGATGTTCCAGGTCATCGAGTACGCGCGCATGATGGTGGGCACCAAGGCGATGGCCACGCTGTCCACCGGCTACCTCAACGCGCTCGACTACGCCAAGATCCGCGTCCAGGGCGCCGATCTGACCCAGGCGGCCGACAAGACGGCCCCGAAGGTGGAGATCATCGCGCATCCGGACGTGCGTCGGATGCTCATGGAGCAGAAGGCCCACGCCGAGGGGATGCGGGCACTGGTGATGTGGGCCGGATGGGTCCAGGACCAGGCGCAGCTGTCGCTGCACGAATCCACCCCGGGAGCCGGCGACCAGGACGTCGACGGCCACGACCGTTGGATCGCCCGTGAGGACCTGCTGCTGCCGCTCGTGAAGGGCTACTGCTCGGAGAAGGCCTACGAACTACTGGGCGTCAGCCTGCAGACCTTCGGTGGGTCGGGCTACACGCAGGACTATCCGATCGAGCAGTACATCCGCGACGCCAAGATCGACACCCTCTACGAGGGCACGACCGCGATCCAGGCGCTCGACCTGCTGTTCCGCAAGATCGCGCGTGACCAGGGCGCCACGCTGACCTGGCTGGCGGACCAGATCCGCGAGATGGTCAAGGGCGGCGTGGCCAACGATCCGTTCAGCGACGAGCGGGAGCGGTTGGGCGCGGCCCTGGACGATGCGCAGGCCCACCTCGGCGTGCTCCTGACGCACGCGATGGCGTCCACGCAGGACGGACAGTCCGAGGAGATCTACAAGGCGGGACTGCACTCCACCGACTTCCTGCACTCGCTGTCGGAGGTCACGATCGCGTGGCTGCTGCTCCGGCACGCCGAGGTCGCACAGGACAAACTCGATGGCGCAGGGGCCGGCGGCCTCAGCGAGAACGAACAGGCCTTCTACGAGGGCAAGATCGCCTCGGCGCGCTGGTTCGCCCGCAACGTCCTGCCGAAGCTGAGCCGTCGCCGCCGGACCGCCGAGGAAGAGGACGGCGCGCTGATGCAGTTGTCGGTCGCCGCCTTCTGACCTGCCCTTCGGGAGGAACCGGACACCGGCCGTCGGCGTCCAACGGATGAACGGATCGGACCGCCCCGCGCGGTATCGTCCGTCCGTTGACCACCGACGGCCGTGTCGTGTCCGAGCACCCTCGTGAGCACGCCGCGGCCCTCTCGCGCGACCCGACCAGAAGGACCCGAACCCTCGATGGCTGACTCCAAGACCAAGAAGCCCAGTCGACGTGAGGCGCGCAAACGCCGCCGCGCCAACCGCCGGTGGTGGCAGCGGTGGTGGCTGATCCTGCTGGTCTTCCCGGCCATCGCACTGGGGGCGGTCGGGCTGCTCGCGTTCTACATCATCTTCGACTCGGTGCCGTTACCTGACGACATCGACGCCAGATCTTCGATCGTGTTCGACATCGATGGCAACGAGGTCGGCGGGTTGGCGGCTGAGGTCGCCCGCGAGGACGTCGAACTGGCGGATCTACCGCCCCACATCGAGCAGGCCGTGCTCTCTGCAGAGGACCGCGGCTTCTACGAGCACCGCGGCATCTCGGCGCGCGGCGTCGCCCGGGCCCTGTTCACCAACGTGCGGGCCGGCGGAGTCGCCCAGGGCGGCTCGACCATCACGCAGCAGTACATCAAGAACGCCGCGTTGAGTCCCGAGCAGACCTACACGCGCAAGGTCCAGGAGGCGGCGCTCGCGATCAAGTTGGAACGTGAGTACTCCAAGGAGGAGATCCTGTCGTTCTACCTCAACACGATCTACTGGGGACGCGGGGCCTACGGCATCGAGGCCGCGGCGCAGACGACGTTCGACCGGCCCGCCGCTGAACTGGACGTCAACCAGGCGGCGACCCTTGCCGGCATCATCGCCGCCCCAGAGGGGTTCAACCCGCAGGAGAACCCGTCCGGCGCGGACAACCGGAGGCTCTTCGTCCTGTCCGGCATGCTCAGCGAGGGCTACATCACCCAGGCCGAGCACGACGGGCTGGTCGCCGCCGGACTCCCCGAGGTCAGTCAGCGCCAGACCGTCGCACAGGGCCCCAACGCGTACTACCTCGACGCGGTCCGCCGGGAACTGGCCGCGCTGCCCGCTTTCGCGGACGGTGAGCTGTTCCGTGGGCTACGCATCCACACCCAACTCGATCAGCGCATGCAGGCGGCCGCACAGTCGCACCTGTCCGAGGCCGTGCTGGACGGCCCGACCGACACCGGGGCGATCGTCACCGTCGATCCACGGACGGGAGGCATCCTGGCGCTGGCCGGCGGACCGGACGTGGAGACGCAACCGTTCAACACCGCCGTGCGGTCCATGCGGCAGCCCGGCTCGACCTTCAAGGCCTTCACACTGCAGGCGTTCACCGAGGCCGGGTATTCGCCGCAGTCGCGGTTCCCGGCGCCCGCCGAACTCGAGATCGAGGATGCGCAGACCCCCATCCGCAACTTCGGCGGCTCCACGTTCGGTGAACAGACGGTCACCCAGGCGACCGCATCGTCGACCAACACGGTGTACGTCCAGATGCAGGAGGAGGTCGGTCGTGAGGCCGTGATCGAGGCGGCGCGGCGCGCGGGACTCCCACGGGACCAGTCTGAAGAGGTCTTCCCGACCGAACGTGTGGAAGGCCCGGCGATGCGCCCACTCGCCGGGTTGACCCTGGGTCAGGACGTGGCCAGTCCCCTGGAGATGGCGAGCGCGTACGGGACCTACGCGGCTGAAGGGGTGCACGCGACCCCCCACCTGGTGACCGAGGTCATCGACCCCGATGGTCGCGTCGTGTTCGAGACCGAGATCGACCTCGAGCAGGAGGTCGATCTCAACGTCAGTCGCGTGGTCACCTCGGTCCTGCGGGGCGTCATCACGGGGGGCAGCGGCACCGCCGCCGACATCGGCCGCCCGGCCGCCGGCAAGACCGGGACGACCAACGACGCCCGCGACGTGTGGTTCGTCGGCTACGTCCCGCAACTGTCGACCACGGTCTGGCTGGGGAACCTGGACAACTCCTCCATCGACGCCGACAACGCCACGGGCGGTGGTCTGGCCGCACCGCTCTGGGGGCGGTACATGCAGGAGGCGGTCGAGGGGCTCGAGGTCGAGGATTTCGTCGGCCCGTCGCTCGGCGACCTCGAGGAGCTCAACGCTGAACCGGACGTCTGCCCCGAGGGCTACGAGTTCGCCGATCCCCCCACCGAAGCCGACGAGACCGGCTTCTTCCCCGACATCCTCGTCGACCTTACGGACGAGGAGGGCCGGCCGTGCGTGGAGATCGCGCCCGAGCCGGACGAGTGCCCGGACGGCTACGAGTTCGCCGATCCCCCGAGCGAACCGGATGAGGCCGGCCGGACCCCTGAGGTCCTGCCGGGCCTGAGCGACCCCGAGGGCCGCCCGTGCGTCGAGGTGCTCGAGGAGATCGAACCCGAGGAGGAGCCGGAGGAACCGGAGGAACCCGAGGAACCCGAGGAACCGGAGGAACCCGAGGAACCGGAAGAGCCGGACGATCCACCTGCCGAGGAGCCACCGTCGGATGGTGACGACGACGGGGGTGATGGCGACGACGACGGAGACGCCGGGAACCCTGACCCCGACCCGGCGTCGTCCGATGCTGGCAGGGACCCCGACCCGGAGGCCTGACGTCAGGCGACCACGCCGTCGGCCCGCCAGCGCGCCACCTCGTCGTCGTTGCACCCGAGTTCGGCAAGGACCTCAGCCGTGTGCTCTCCTGGAGATGGTGGGGGCCGATCGATGGCGCCTGCGGTCCGCGAGAACCGTGGGGCCGGAGCCGGCTGGGTCTGACCGAACGCCTCGGTGAACGTCTGCCGGGCGCGGTTGTGCGGATGGTCCGGCGCCTCCGCGAGGTCGAGGATGGGGGCGACACAGGCATCGGTGCCCTCGAACGTCTCGGCCCACTGGTCACGCGTGCGGGTCGCGAAGATCTCCGTGAGACGCTCCCTGAGTTGCGGCCACCGGTCGCGGTCGTGCTGGGGCCACGCTGCGGCCTCGAGTCCGAGCCCTGTGAGCAGCGCGGCGTAGAAGGGCGGCTCCAGCGCACCGACCGCGACGAACCCGCCATCAGCACAGCGGTAGCTGTCGTAGAAGGGGGCGCCGCCGTCCAGCAGGTTGGCGCCCCGCTGCGTCGACCAGGCACCCATCTGCAGCAGTCCGTGCAGGAACGCCGTCAGCGACGCGGTGCCATCGACCATCGCCGCGTCGACGACCTGCCCCTGGCCGGAGGTGGCGCGTTCGAGCAGCGCGGCCAGGATCCCGATGGCCAGGAAGGTCCCGCCGCCTCCGAAATCGGCGAGGTAGTTCACGGGCGGCGGGGGTGGTTCACCGGCCCGACCGACGGTGTGCAGCGCCCCGGCGATAGCGGCGTAGTCGATGTCGTGCCCGGCCCGGGGTGCCAGGGGACCCTCCTGCCCCCACCCGGTCATCCGGGCGTAGATCAGGGACGGGTGATCCGCCCGGAGGTCGTCAGGACCGACGCCCAACCGCTCCGCCACTCCCGGTCTGAAACCCTCCACCAGGACGTCGGATCCGGCGGTGAGACGTCGGACCACCTCGACGCCCGCAGGGGTCTTGAGGTCGACACCGATGGAGCGGCGGTTGCGTGAGAGACCGACCATCGATGCCTCGGCACCCACCTGCCCCGGCGCCGCAGACACGCGATCGACACGTACCACGTCGGCGCCGAGGTCGGCCAGGAGCATCACGCCGTAGGGGGCGGGCCCGATGGCCGCCAGTTCGACGATACGTGTCCCGACAAGCGGTCCTGACGGCATCGCTCAACGCTCCCGCAGATCGACGCGGCTGCCGGTCGAGACCGTGTCGTCGTCCAGCAGGGTCCAGAGGTCGGTCGCCGCAACCACCGGATCGATCAACTGCCCATCGTCGTGGAGGTTGCGGAAGCGCTGCACCCCGGGGAAATCGTGTTCGTCGGTGTCGCGGATCGTCTCCTGCATCGGGGTCGCGACGACCCCGGGGGCGACGGCCAGGGTCCGGACGCCTCCCCGCTGCTGCTGCTCGGCGCCGACGCCTGCCACCCAGGCGTCGAACGCCGCCTTCGCGGCGCTGTAGGTCGACCATCCCGGAACAGCCTTGCCGGCGGCACCGGAGGAGATCATCACGAGTTCGCGACGCACGTCGAGCTCACGGACGGCGGCGAGGTACCTGTGGCCGAGGACCTGGCCGGACGCGCTGTTGAGCAGCACGTTGGCGGTGACCGCGTCCGCGTCGGTCTCCCCGACGAAACCGATCGGGTCCAGCGTGCCGGCGCTGTGGATGAAGGTGACCCGCTCCCATGCCCGGGAGGCGACGAGGTCAGCGATCCGGGCACCGACATCGGACCACGCCGCCGGGTCGGCCAGATCAGCTCGGAGATGGGTCACATCGCCGTCGGGATGTCCCGAACGGCTGATGTCGACGCGGGTGCTGTCGGTGGGAGCGGTGTCCAGCAGCGCCCGACCCAGGCCCGACGACCCGCCGGTGACGATCACAAGTGTGTCCATACCACGATCCTAGGCGTCAGGACCGCCGACCCACGACGCACAGGAGCCGGCAACCTCGCCGAGGAAGCTGGTCACGAACGCCGAGAACGCGGCGGGTGCCTGTTCCGGGAAGCCGTGGGCCAGGCCGGGCAGGACATGCAACCGTGCGGCCGGGCTGGCCGCGGCCAGCGAGGTCGCGTGGTCCGGTGGCGCGACCGGATCCCGTTCACCGGCCAGCACGAGGGTCGACACCTCGCCGGTACCGAACGGGTCCGGCGGCCGGTGCGCGAGGCACAGCTCACTCAAGCGCAGGTGGCGATCAACGAGCTCTTGGCCGACCGCGGACGGTTCGAGCAGTTCCAGCAGCTCACGTCGCCGGTCGAGTTCAGCACCGGTGTACGAGCACCGGAGGGCATCCTCGGCCATCGCGTCCCACCGACCCTCCCGGACCAGCCCCGACCACCGGCCGACGACGTCACGGAGTTGGTCGTCGACGGCGGCCAGGGGCGCGGACAGCACCAGGCCGGCGATCAGCTCCGGGTGGGCCGCGGCCAGGTGCTGCGCGACCATGGTTCCCATCGAATGGCAGATCAGGACCGCGGGCCGATCGAGCCTGCGGTGCAGGACGGTCGCGACATCCGCCGCCAGGTGCGCCGTGGAGGTCACACCGATCAGGGGGTGCCGGTAGGACACCACCAGGCCACGGCACCGGTCCATCGGGACCGGCACGTCGTTGAACAGCCCCCGCCCCCGCGGATCGAAGACCGGGTAGAGCCCATCGGTGAGCCCGGGGATCAGGACGATCGGCGGGCCGGATGGATCCCCCAACCCGAGGCTCGGCAACCGTGATGCCGCGCCGTCGGTGGCGTCACCGACGTCGATCCAGCGCAGCGTGTCGCCATCTTCCGTCACCTGGTCCCCATCCCGGTCCGCGTCGGGACGGCACGCTACAACGGATGGGTCCCGCAGGCCGCCGGATACCGTGGTGGGTGGCCACACACCTCCGCACAGGATCGTCCATGACCCGCCCCGGATCGGTCGTCCGCCTGTTCGCGGGCGCGATGACGGTCCTGGTGCTCGGCGTCGTTGCACTGGCGACCATCGCCTGGCTGATCGGCGGTGCTGCGCGGGACGTTCCCACCGGAGACGGGGTCGGGGCGACCTCGTCGGTCGGCGCTTCCTCGGACGCCGACGGCTTCACCGTGTGGGAACGCAACGACGATGGCACCCCGGTGCGGTGGGACCCCTGCGCCCCCATCGACATCGTCGTCGCCGACGACCTGGCACCCGCCGGGTGGCGGACGGACCTCGACGCGGCGCTCGAACTCCTGCACGAACACACCGACCTCGAGCTGCGCGTGATCGACGAGGTGGACGAGATCCCACGCGCGGACCGCTCACCCCACCAGCCCCGCCGCTACGGCGATCGGTGGGCCCCGGTGTTGGTGGCCTGGGCCTCCCCCGATGACGACCTGCCGCTGCGCGAGACGGATCGGGGACTGGGGATCCCCGTCGCGGTCGGGATCGACGGTGACCGTGTCTACGTCAGCGGGCAGGTCATCCTCAACGCCGACCGCGCCGACCTCGAGGTCGGCGACGCGGACCGGAGTGGTTCCTGGGGCGCGACCGTGCTCCACGAACTGATCCACGTGCTGGGCCTCGGCCACGTCGAGGACCCACAGGAGCTGATGGCGGTCTCGCCCGGTGACGGGCCCGTCGAGCTCGGGCCGGGCGACCGCGCCGGGCTGGCCGCGGTCGGAACGAACGACGGCTGCCTCGAGGTGCCGGCCCCCCGACCGATCCAGATCGAAACACCCGGGACATCCGACGGCACCACCCACCCGTAGGCTGGTGCCTGTGGGAGCGTCGACACGAGGAGTCCCCATGGAGCCCCATCCCTTCCGGCTCGCCGTCGAGGCTCATGACATGGACGCCGCCGTCGGCCTGCTGCACGATGACGTGGTGTTCCGGTCACCGGCCGTACACCAGCCCTACGTCGGCCGCGCAGCGGTGAGCCACCTGCTGCGGCACGCCGGTCAGGTGCTCGAGGACCTCGTGTACGTGGATGAACTCCACGGCCATCGCTCGGTCGCCCTGGTGTTCCGCGCCCACGTCGGAGAGAAGGACGTCGAGGGACTCGATCACCTCACACTCGACGCAGACGGATCCATCACCGAGTTCCGGGTGATGATCCGACCGCTCTCGGGCCTGATCGCGATGGCCCAGACCATGAGCGGCCGCCTGGAGGCCGATCCGGTCCCGACCAGCGACTGAGTTCCGGGTTAGCCGCGGGGGTTTCCGGCAGCGCCCATGAAGCCACCGTCGACCGGCAGGATCACACCCGTGATCCAGCTGGCGGCATCCGACAACAGGAACGCGGCGGCGCGGGCGACGTCCTCCGGCTCACCCAGTCGCTGCATCGGATAGGCGCGGGCCGCCGCGTCCTCGTCGTCGGCCCACAACGCCTCGGAGAGCCGGGTCTTGACCACGGCGGCGGCGATGGCGTTGACGCGGACGCCCGGCGCGAGTTCGTTGGCGAGTTGGCGCACGAGGTGGTGCAAGGCCGCCTTGGAGACGTTGTAGGCCCCCAGGAAGGGGCTCGGAGCCAACCCACCGACCGAGCCGAGCGCCACGATCGAGCCGCCACGTTCCCGCATGGAACCGTGCCAGGCCGCACGCGCCCAGAGCAGCGGTGCGCGCTGGTTGACCTCCCAGGTCTTGTCGACGGCTCCCAGGTCGACATCCATCAGAGGCCCCACGCCGGGGTTCGTGCCGGCATTGAGGACCAGCAGGTCACAGGACCCGAAGCGTTCGACCGCGGTGGCGACGGCCAGTTCGGCGTGGGCCTGGTCCGTGGCGTGGCCGACGACCGGGACGACCCGATCCCCGAGTTCGGCGGCCAACGGCTCCAGGGTCTCGGCCTTGCGGCCGGTGATCACGACCCCGTCGACACCGCTGGCCAGCAGCTGGCGGCAGGTCGTCTCGCCGATGCCACGGCTGGCACCGGTGATCAGCGCGACGCGACCGTCGAGTCGGACGTCCACCGCCAGCGGACCGTCAGGCGTCGACGGCGCCGTCGATGGCCGCCGCGAGGTCCAGGTCACGCTGCGTGATCCCGCCCGCGTCGTGGCTGGTGAGCACCACCTCGACGTTGTTGTAGACGTTCTTCAACTCCGGGTGGTGGTTGGCCTCGTCGGCGAGGTCGGCGATGCGCACGATGAAGTCGATCGCGTCGCGGAAGCCGTCGAACTTCAGCTCGCGGCGGATCGCATCACCGGTCGACTCCCAACCATCGAGGTCGGCGAGTGCGGTACGGACGGTGGTCTCATCAAGGGTTCCCATGCCGACAGAGGTACCAGGGACCGACCCGTACCGCCAGTGGCGGCGAACTCACCGGACGAACCGCCGATGCACCCTGCCCGATGCCCAGGAACCCGATCCAAGGAAGCCGCGTGCCGGAGCTCCCGATGTTCCCACTCGGAACCGTCCTGTTCCCCCACATGGCGCTGCCGCTGCACATCTTCGAGCCGCGCTACCGCGCCCTGATCAGCGACGTGCTCGCTGGCGAGCGCGAGTTCGGCGTGACCCTGATCACCCGTGGACACGAGGTCGGTGGTGGCGACATCCGTTCCGACGTCGGCACGGTCGCGCGCGTGTTGCAGGCCGAGGAACTCGACGACGGGCGCTGGGTGTCCATCGCCGTCGGAACCCGCCGGTTCCGGATCGAGTCCTGGCTCCCCGACGATCCCTACCCACGGGCGGACGTCGTGGACCTGAGCGATGACGCCCCCGGGGACGCGGCCCTGGCGTTGCTCCCGGACCTCGAACCCAAGGTCCGCCGGGTGCTGGCGATGACAACGGAACTGGGTGACGAGTCGGTGCCCGCGTCCTTCGAACTGTCCGACGATCCCGAGGTGGCGTGCTGGCAGACCATCGTGGTCTCGCCGCTGAACCCGTTCGACGCCCAGCGCGTGCTCGTGACCGAGGACTGGGAGGAGCGCCTGCGCCTGACCGACGCGTTGCTCGACGACCTGGAAGCGAGCCTGGTGTTCCGTCTCAGCGAGGGATAGAGCCGCCCCTGGCGGTGGGCGGCCGGAACGGATCCGGTGATATCGTTCCGTGACCGCCTCTGACCCGACGGGAGCCGCCACGTGCGCACGACCCCCTTCACCACCGAACACGACGCGCTGCGGGCCTCGATCCGCCGGTTCGTCGAGGACGAGCTCGCGCCCCACGCCCGTGAGTGGGAGGAGGACGGCTGGATCGCCGACTGGGTCTGGCCCCGGATGGGTGAGCTCGGCCTGCTGGGCCTGAGCGTCCCCGAGGAGTACGGCGGCCAGGGTGGCGACTACTGGTCGACGGTCGTGCTCGCGGAGGAGTTGACCCGCTGCGGCTCCGGATCGCTGCCGATGGCGATCGGGGTCCAGACCGACATGGCCACCCCGCCGATCCTGCAGTTCGGCACCGAACAGCAGAAGCAGGACTACCTGGTCCCCGCGATGCAGGGCACGAAGATCGCCTCGATCGGCATCAGCGAACCGGATGCCGGGTCCGACGTGCGGGCGATCCGGACCCGCGCGCGGCCCGACGGCGACGGGTGGGTGCTCAACGGGTCCAAGACCTACATCACCAACGGCGTCCGGGCGGACTTCGTCACGATGGTGGTCCGGACCGCGGACGCCGACCCTGGTGATCCGTGGGGCGGGATCTCGCTGTTCCTGATCGAAACCGACCTGCCCGGGTTCGAGGTCGCCGCGAAGCTGGACAAGGTCGGCATGCGCGCCTCCGACACGGCGCTGCTGCACCTCGAGGATGTTCCCGTCCCCGGCGACGCGCTGCTCGGCACGGTCCACGAGGGGTTCAAGCAGATCATGTGGCAGCTGCAGGGTGAACGGCTGATCGGGGCGATCGGCGGCGTCGCCGGCGCCTGGCGGACGTGGGAGTCCGCGCTGGCCTACACCCGCGAACGTGAGGCCTTCGGCCGGCCCATCTCCGGGTTCCAGGTCACCCGCCACACCCTGGTCGATCTGGCCACGGAGATCGAGGCCGCACAGGCGCTGGTCTACGAGGCCTGCGACGCGTGGAACCGCGGCGAGTACGACGTCGAGCGGGTCGCGATGTGCAAGCTGGTCGCGGCGCAACTGGCGTTCAAGGTCGCCGACACCTCGATGCAACTGCACGGCGGGTACGGCTACTCGCGCGAGTTCGACGTCGAACGCAACTGGCGCGACTCGCGGCTGGCCCGCATCGGCGGCGGTGCCGATGAGGTCCAACGTGAGATCATCTCGAAACTGATGGGGCTGTGATGATGAGCACCGTGAACCTCACCCCCGCCTCCCGGGCCGACGAGCCCGCGATGCCGCTGTTCCGCCCGGAGCACGCCGCCCTGCGCGACAGCGCCCGCGCGTTCGTCGAGCGCGAGATCGTGCCCAACGTCGAGTCGTGGGAACGCGACGAGTTCTTCCCCCGCGACCTGTTCACGAGCGCTGGTGCCGCCGGCTTCCTCGGGCTCAAGTTCGACGCCGAGGTGGAGGGCTCCGGACCGGACCTCCTTGCCCAGGCCGTGTGGGTCGAGGAGTTGGCGCGTTCTCTGTCCGGCGGTGTCGCGGCCGATCTGGGGGCCAGCACCGACCTGGCGGCCGTCTACATCGACCGGGCCGGCACGGCCGACCAGCGGGCGGCGCTCCTGCCCCCCCTGCTCCGCGGCGAGCGGCTGGGATCGTTGGCGATCACCGAACCGGACGCCGGCAGCGACGTCGCGGCGATCACCACGCGTGCCCGCCGGGACGGCGACGGGTGGCGGCTGGACGGGACCAAGGTGTTCATCACCGGCGCCGCCCGCGCCGACGACATCGTGGTGGCGGCCAAGGTCTCGGCCGACGACGGCGCACCGAGTGACGATCCCCACGGCCAGATCACGCTGTTCCACGTCCGTGCGGACGACGACGGGGTCAGCCGCCGTCGCCTGCCGATGCTGGGCTGGCGGACCTCGTTCACCGGCGAGCTGACCTTCCAGGAGGTCCGGCTGGACGATGATCGTCGCCTGGGTGAGGTCGGCAGTGGCTTCGCACACATCACCGGCGCGTTCGCGTGGGAACGACTGGCCATGTCGTTGGGTGCGGTCGCCGCCGCGGAACGCACCCTTGAGTTGGGGATCGCACACGCCCGTGACCGGGAGGCCTTCGGCCGACCGATCGCCACGTTCCAGGTGTGGCGTCACCGCTTCGCCGACCTGCACACACGCATCCGGACAGCCCGGGCGCTGACCTACCAGGCCCTGCGGCTGGTGGTCGCGCAGGCGGACGGCGATCCGGACCTCGACGCTGCCCGGGTGGTCCGCACCGTCGGGATGGCCAAGCTGCTGACCCAGCGGCTGGCGTTCGACGTCGCCGACGAATGCGTCCAGGTGCACGGCGGCGCCGGTTACATGATGGAGTACCCGGTCCAGCGCGCGTGGCGCGACTCGCGCCTGGGTCCGATCGGGGGCGGTACCGATCAGATCATGAAGGAGATCATCGCCAAGACCTACGGGGTGTGAAGCGGCCGTGAACAGCACGGGGCCGACGGCGGATGCCACCACGGGCGCGGTCACGATCCGGCCGTTCCGCGACGATGACGCCGATGCCGTCGGGCGGCTGACGATGACCGCCTACGACGCCTACGGCCGGATCGAAGGCCCCTACCGCGACTTCCTGGCCGACCCGCGACGACGTGTCAACGGGAGCACCGCGCTGCTGGTCGCCGAGGTCGGCGGCCAGGTCGTCGGCACCGTCACCTTCGTTCTGGCCGGCGATCCGGAGTGGGAGGGTCGTCCGGTTCCCGAGGGAGACGCCGCCTTCCGGGTCCTCGCGGTCGCCCCCGGCCAGGAGGGACGCGGGGTCGGACGGCAGTTGGTGGCTGCCTGCCTCGACCTCGCCCGTGGGCACGGCCGCCATCGCCTGGTCATCACCTCGATGGCATGGATGCACCGCGCGCATCGTCTCTACGAGGCGTTCGAGTTCGTCCGACGGCCGGACCTGGACGTCCGGTTCCCCGGCGGTGACGGGGTGGTCTTCACCCTCGACCTCACCGATGAGGCGCCGGACCTCTTCCCGGCGCCGGGACCGATCCCGACCGAGCGGCCCTGGTTCGAGGACGTCTGGGACCGGTGACCGTCAGCGCGGTCAGGTGACCCGGCGCGCGATCAGGCGTCCTCGTACTTGAAGGACACCTTGACCTTGGCGCGGTAGGCCGTGACGTTGCCCTCCTCGAGGGTCATGTCGAGCTGCGAGATCTCGGCGACACGCAGGTTGCGGACCGAACTGCCTGCTCGCTCCACCGCAACAGCCGCCGCCCGCTCGAAGGACTCCGTGCTGGTGCCGATCAGTTCGATGACCTTGTACACGTTCTCTGCCATGAGGTGTCCTTCGGTAGTGGTGACGGGTGCAGCGTTACGTGTCGGGACACGAGCGTCAAGGGCTCACGGGCCGAGGCGGGGCCCGTTCGGCCGGATCGGCGGATCGCCGACGACCTCAGCGGGATACCGTTCGCCA
>Ga0207421_10001547_pt1 | contig 29365 bp, 27 predicted proteins | sample SodLakKL_010_SED_4_FD_187542 | JGI IMG/M metagenome (GOLD analysis project Ga0207421, IMG submission 187542) | Alkaline sediment microbial communities from Lake Tanatar, Kulunda Steppe, Russia - 8KL_010_SED (SPAdes) (version 2) | ecosystem: Environmental > Aquatic > Non-marine Saline and...
ATGACCAAGGAAGAAATTTATAAGCTAAAGGTAGTCAACCAGGTGATTTGATCTATATAAGGACCAAACAAATAACAGTTGTTTTTCCCCCTGTTATTTGATAAAAAATATGAAGAAGGTTGCTTAAAGTTAATACTTTTTTTTCTAGTGAATGATCAGGAACAGGTTTAGAATTTATGCAAATGCATGTAGAAAGATAGACAGAAGGGAGAAGATAAAAATGGCAGGAGATGGTGGTTACCAGGAAAAAGAAGTGAACTATTTAAAAGACGGCCATCTTAAAAAAATAATGGATAAAATTGTTATAGAGCATCCCTTAACTATTTTCCTCAATCAAAGAGAGATTATTACCCTGATGTGTACCCCGGAAAAACTGGAATACCTGGCAACAGGGTTTCTTTATTCCGAGGGTTTTTTACAGACAAAAAGACACTTGAGGCAGGTAGACCTGGAAAAAGAAAAAAGTGTAGTACAGGTAGAAACTACCCAGGAACCACCTCTGGCGGAAAAACTTTATGGGAAACGTACATTGACTACAGGCTGTGGCAAAGGCTCCATATTCTATAGCGCCTGGGATTCTTTTAAAAGTAAAACTGTAGAAAGCAGGGTTAGAATGCCGGTATCTTCACTTCAGAGACATTTGCGATCCCTCCAGCAGCGTTCGCTTCTCTTTAAACAAACCGGGGGAGTCCATAGCGCCGCACTTTGCTGTAGTGACCGGGTCATCTTTTTTTGTGAGGACGTGGGCAGGCATAACGCGGTAGATAAGATTGTGGGTGAATGCCTGGAAAAAGAAATAAACCTGGAGGACAAGGCCCTGGTTTGTAGCGGAAGGCTTTCTTCAGAAATGCTGTTAAAAACAGCCAAACTGGGGATTCCTGTCCTGGTTTCTCGGGCGGCCCCTACTACTCTTAGCGTGGATATGGCGATTTCCGCAGGGATTACCCTGGTAGGATTTGCCAGGGGGAAAAGGTCTACCGTGTATTCACATCAAGAAAGAATAATCCATGATGATTAATTTTAATTATAAGTTTGCACTTGAATAAAAAGATTACCTTAAAGGTTTTGCTTAATGCGCTTTAATTCCACCCAGGAAGTTTGAGGAGAGGCTTCTTTGGTGCCTTCATCTTTTTTGCTTTCTTCCATAGTTTTGCTTTCTCCCAAAGGCAGAGTCTTTTCTTCTTTTTCGAGCATTTCATCACTGGTTTCCTGATACAATTCTTTATTTTCCTGGTGAGGCAAATAAAGTCGTTTTGCTACCAGGTGGACATGGGTTAAATAGAATCCTGTGTAGTACTCGATTTTTTCTTTAATTTCTTGCTGTAATTTCACCATGGTATCCTTAATGCTGGGGGCATAAACCAGAGTAAGTTTAATTTCCATGGTAACTCCCCTGGAATCGGAATAAATATTGACCTGGTTAACTTGATAAATACCTGGAAAATTCTCACCGATGTGCCTGGTGAGGTCAGAAACCACGTGTTCATTAATAAAAAAATTGCCCAGTGAACTGTATATAGGTCTTACTACGCTGCGTTCCAGGGCTATTTCTTTATGTTCCGTGGCAGCCCGGTTAAAAAACGAACGTAAAGGAGCAATTAAATACCCGGGGAAATCTTTTTTGATAGCGAAAGTAGGTATGGGTATTACGTGACGGTTTTCTTTTTCCCGGGTCTGTAAGGCTTTATCAATAGTTTCAGAGGGGATAAGCTCTTCTATAGAGATGTAATGATGAGGATGAGGAAGATCTAACCTGTCAGAGATTCTTTGTGCCATCCGCCGGGAGGTTCCCAGAATTAAAATCTTTTCAGGCTTTATTTCTTTTAGTTTGTTTTGAATAGCTCCGGCGTGCTCGGGATCTACCATAAGAGCCCTTTTAACTGCACTGAAACGGGTGCGTTCTCTCTTGGCCGATATGCCGGCTACTACCTGGCTGTTTTCAATTAAAAGGCCATCATCTATAATCACGGAAATGTTATTTTCATAAGCATAAAGGGGGGCATGGTGACTTTTCCCGGTGCCACTTGGACCTATTAACGCGTAAACAAAAATAATACCCACCACCTTAAATCTAAGTTGAGTTAATAACAAAAAACACTTGACTGCCATTATAGCATATATTTCAATTCAAAGGAAAAAAAAAGTGGTTTAAGCAGGATTTCTTCTAAGATTTACGAATATTCTAAGGTGAGGAATTTTTGATAGGAAGGAGGCGCCGGGTAACCCCCATGAAGATAGCTTTAGTGGTAAAAGGGAAAGAAGATCGTTTTCTAGTAAGAATAATGCAGGAAACAGAAAATTTTATCCAGGTGGTTGGCCTGGCGGATTTGTCCGGGGAATTTTCCTGGTTGTCTGCTCAGGAAAAGAAAAATTATTTTGTAACTTCTGATCCCGCCAAAGTTGCCCAATTACCGGAAGTTGAGGCTGTTATAAACACGGTGGAAGATAGGGAAGTCTCACTTCTATTGAAGCAAAATATTTCAGCGGGCGTAGAAATAGTTGATGTAGAGAGCAGTGATTTTTTTAAAACTCTTTTGCGTTCCAAGGAAGAGCTTATTGAGGCCAGGAAATTAAAAGGAGAGTTATGGGCTATCCTGAATTCGGTGCAGGATGCCATAGAAGTTGCCGATGAAGAAGGAGTTATCAAGTACGTAAATCCTGCTTTTACCAGGATGACGGGCATTCCTTTTTCTGATAGAGTAGGAAAAAATATTTTTGAAGTTTCTCCTCGTGGTTCACTGGCCAGTTCACTCATCAAACAAAAACCGGTTACCGGTCATCGTACCGTGGTAGGAGGTTCGGATGTGGAAGTAATTTCTCATTCTTCCCCGATTTTTGTTGATGGAGAGGTGGAAGGTGCCGTAGTGGTTTTTCAAAGGGTAACCGACATCCTTAAGCTAATGGATGAACTGGAAAAAAGCAACACCCTGGTGGAAAACCTTTATGCCCAAATAAACCGTATTTCCGGGTTCAGGTGGACCTTTGAAACCATGGTAGGTAAAAGCAAGTCATTTAAAGCGGCAGTGGAAGCTGCTCGCAAATATTCCCGCAGCGATGTACCTGTGTTGATTGAAGGTGAAACAGGCACAGGAAAAGAGGTATTTGCCCAGGCCATGCATCATCAATCTTCTCTTCAAAGAAACCCATTAATTAAAGTAGATGCCAGTTTTATCCCTGAATCACTGCTTGACCTGGAATTTTTCGGCTGCGAGGAAGGAGCTTATCCAGGTGCGGTGAGAACCCGGCTGGGCAAGGTAGAGCTGGCCCAGGGGGGGACTCTTTTTATTAAAGGGGTCTGCCAACTCAACGAACATCTACAGGAAAAATTGCTTAAACTTATCCGTGAGGGAAGCTATCAGCGCATCGGAGGAGAAGATGCTTTGACCGTAGATATTCGAGTTATGGTTTCTTCTACTCGTGAGCTAAAGAGCTTGGTACGCCAGGGAAAATTCAGGGAAGATCTCTACCTGGAATTAAGCCCATGTTCCCTCCAGGTTCCTTCCCTTAGGCAACGTATAGAGGATATTCCATTACTGGCGGAAACTTTTTTGAAACAACTTAGTCGCAAGACAGGAAAAAATGTTCATAACATTAGCCCCCGGGCCCTTCAAGCTTTGATGGACTATGATTGGCCTGGCAATCTCAGGGAATTGTGGAATGTCATGGAGAGAGCAGTAATGGTAGTTGGTGAAAACACTATCAAGCCGGAACACTTGTCGCCGTATATTATTAGCCATGCGGAAGGCCCGTCAATATTTTCAGAACTGGTGCCTCTTGATCGCATGGAGCAAATGATGTTAAAAACAGCCCTGGCACGTTTTGGCGAAACCCTGGAGGGTAAAAAGAAAGCTGCCCGGGCATTAAATATTTCCCTGGCGACTCTTTATAACAAGTTAAAGAAGTATCAGGTAGGTCCATAAAGACATGGAGGGGGGAAGGGATATCGGTTTTGGAGGGGCAAGTGCAAGGTTGCATTAACATGAGCAAAAGGGGGGATGGAAAGCATGAATTATTTTATTCTGCAAAAACGTCGAAGCAGGAAAAATTGTACCAGTAATTTTTTTGTGAATAAGGTTGGTTAATATGAAAAGTAAGTCATAATACAAGGAGGAAAGAGATAAGTCATGAAGCTGTACGAGTATATGGGGAAAAAACTTTTTGCTGATTACCACATTCCAATCCCCCGTGGAAGGGTAGTGGAAACCGAGGAGGAAGCTTCTAAAGCTGCAGTTGAACTGGGGGGAGCAGTAGTAAAGTCTCAGGTATTAACCGGTAAGCGTGGAAAATCAGGGGGCATCTCATTTGTTGATACTCCTGAAGAAGCTTCCCGGGAGGCTTCCCGGATACTTCAAATGGAGATAGGAGGGGAGCAAGTAAAAAACGTTTTAATGGAAGAAAAACACCCTCCGGAAAAAGAACTGTACCTGGCTTTAACTGTAGATGGAGAAGCACGGCGTCCGCTGGTGCTGGCCTCTCAGTACGGAGGTATGGATATCGAAGAAGTCCCCGATGAACACATAGTCAAATGGCCCCTGGATGCACTGGTAGGGTATCATCCTTACATTGCCCGGGAAATATGCCATCAGCTGGGGATAGAAGGTAAAGCTGTAAAATCATTTATTAAATTACTGGGTTCTCTTTATCAGTTATTCAAAGAGAAAGATGCCGAACTTTTAGAGATAAATCCCTTGGGGTGGTATGGGGAGGAATTAATTGCCCTGGACTCAAAAGTAGTTATAGACGATGATGCTCTCTATCGACAAAAAGACTTACCCCAGGTAGAGGAAAAAACTGACATGGAGAAAAAAGCCTCTCAAATGGGGCTGGCTTATGTGGATCTGGGGGGAGATGTTGCGGTTATGGCTAACGGAGCCGGAATTACCATGGCCACCCTGGATCTGGTGCAGCACTTTGGGGGAACTCCCGCCAATTTTCTGGATTTCGGGGGAGGTGCCGGCGAAGAAAAAACCGCAGGGGCTCTGGAATTATTGTTGGGTACTAATCCCAGGGTAATCTTGATTAATATATTTGGCGGTATTACCCGCTGTGATGTGGTAGCCCGGGCTTTTGTTAATGTAAAAGAGAGACAGGGTATTGCTATACCTTTCTTTTTCCGTCTGGTGGGGACCAACGAAGAAGAAGGTAGAAAGATTTTGGAAGAAGCAGGTATTGAAGTGTTTCAATCCATGAAAGAAGCAGTTAGCCGTGCGGTTGAAGAATCAAAAAAACAAGGAGGAGGGCAGTAGCCGTGGCAATATATGTAGAAGATAAAACTCGAGTTATAGTACAGGGAATCACCGGTAATCAGGGCTCTTTTCACGCAAGCCAGATGCTGGAATACGGGACAAAAATAGTAGCCGGAGTTACTCCCGGGAAACACGGGGAAGTAGTACATGGAGTTCCTGTTTACAATACTGTTTCTTCTGCTATGCAAGAACATCCGGCTGATGCCAGTGTCCTGTTTACCCCGGCGCCTTTTGCCAAGGATGCCGCCCTGGAAGCCCTGGAAGCTGGAATAAAGATACTGGTTCTTATCCCTGAACATATACCCCTTAATGACGCCATGGAAATAATGGCGGTAGCACGTTACCGGGGAGCGGTAGTGGTAGGACCTAACACTTTTGGGTTGGTATCTTCCGGCAAATGCAAAATCGGGATTATGCCCAACCGTTTCTTTACCCCGGGGCCGGTAGGGGTTGTCTCTCGCTCCGGTACTCTTTGTTACGAGATTGTGGGGCAGCTAAAAAATGAGGGCCTGGGAACTACCACGGTAGTCGGTCTGGGTGGCGATCGTGTGGTAGGTCAGCATTTTACAGATGTTCTCCAGGAATTTGAAAAAGATCCGGAAACCCGTGCAGCCGTCCTGGTGGGAGAAATTGGGGGAAGTGCAGAAGAGGAAGCTGCTGCTTATGTCCGGGAAAATATATCTATACCGGTGGTAGCATATATAGCGGGTAAAAGTGCCCCTTCTGGCAAACGTATGGGACACGCCGGTGCTATTATAGAGAGAGGAAGGGGTAGCTTTGAAAGCAAGGAAACTTCCCTGTCGGAAAGCGGAATCAAAGTTGCCGATCTACCTCATAAGATACCGGGACTGGTAAAAGAAGCCCTGGAATAACTGTGGAGACTTTTCTGCGCTAACCCTACCGGGGAATTATTTTTAGAGTATAGGAGGTCTGATTATGTTTGACCCCCATAAGATTTCACGCTTGAGAGAAAAGAAACAGGAATGGGAAAAAAAAGTACAGAAAACGCTGGAAAAGCGGCCCGAGCGAAAGGATAACTTTTCCCTGGATAACGGCACAGAAATAGAACGCCTCTACACTCCTCTAGAAATGGAGGAGTGGGATTACCAGGAAAAACTTGGGTTTCCGGGAGAATATCCTTACACCCGGGGAGTGCAGCCTACCATGTACCGGGGGCGCCTCTGGACCATGAGGCAGTATGCTGGATTTGGTGCTGCTGAAGAAACTAACCAGAGGTTCCGTTACTTGTTGGAACAGGGGCAGACCGGTTTAAGTGTAGCTTTTGACCTTCCTACCCAGATAGGGTTTGATTCTGATCATCCCATGGCTCGTGGTGAAGTAGGAAGGGTAGGAGTAGCCGTTGATTCTCTCAAGGACATGGAAATTTTAATGGAAGAAATCCCCCTGGACCGGGTAAGCACCTCCATGACCATAAACGCTCCAGCTGCCATTCTTTTGGCCATGTACCTGGCTGTGGCGGAGAAACAGGGCGTACCCTGGGAGAAACTTAATGGTACTATTCAAAATGATATTCTCAAGGAATATGTGGCCAGGGGCACGTATATTTTCCCTCCCCGGGAATCCATGAGACTGGTAGTGGACACTTTTGCTTTTGCCCGGGAGAACCTGCCCCAGTGGAATAACATCAGCATAAGCGGCTATCATATCAGGGAAGCTGGCTCTACTGCAGCCCAGGAAATAGCTTTTACCTTAAGCAATGGAATTGCCTACGTACAGGCTGCTCTGGATGCCGGAATGGAAGTGGATGAATTTGCGCCCAGGCTTTCTTTTTTCTTTAATGCTCATGTTAATTTTTTTGAAGAAATAGCAAAATTCCGGGCAGCCCGCCGTATCTGGGCAAGTATTATGAAAGAAAGATTTGGCGCGGAAAATCCCCGTTCCCAAATGCTTCGCTTTCATACACAGACGGCAGGATGCAGCCTTACTGCTCAGCAACCTGATGTTAACGTGGTTCGGGTGGCATTCCAGGCTTTAAGTGCGGTGCTGGGAGGAACCCAGTCATTGCATACTAATTCCCGGGATGAAGCCCTGGCATTACCCAGTGAGCATTCTGTGCTTATAGCCTTACGTACCCAGCAGGTGATTGGATACGAAATTGGGGTAAGCGATACGGTAGATCCCCTGGGTGGCTCTTTTTACCTGGAAAAACTCACTGACCAGCTGGAAAAAGAAATAGAGGATTACCTGCAGCGCATTGAAAAAATGGGAGGAGCTATTAGCGCCATAGAAAAGGGATATATGCAAAAAGAAATCCAGGAAAGCGCTTATCAGTATCAACAGGAAGTAGAAAGGGAAGAAAAAATAGTAGTAGGGGTTAACCGTTTTACCACAGAAGAAGACTACCCCATCAGCTTGTTAAAAGTAGATCCCGCCGTTTCGGAAAGACAGGTGAGGAGACTTCAAAATATCCGTGAAGAACGTGACCAGAGGAGGGTAGCCGAAACGCTGCAAACCCTCCGCAAGGCTGCCCTGGGTGATGCCAACCTGGTTCCCCCTATAGTAGAAGCGGTAAAAGCTTATGCTACTATGGGGGAAATATGCGGAGTTCTAAGGGAGGTGCTGGGAGAACACCAGGCAGAACTACTTTGATACTGACTGCCGAGGAATCTTGGGGAAGAAAAAGGGTCTACAAAATTATTCCTTAATTACACTAATGGAAAACCATATTTAGGTGGAAATAGTTAAGTTAATGGAAGGAGGGGAAGCCTGTGGCCAGGGAACCTTTAAGGGTTTTAGTTGGTAAGATTGGCCTGGATGGTCACGATCGTGGGGCCAAAGTAATTGCCCATGCCCTGCGTGATGCAGGTATGGAAGTGGTATACACGGGCCTTCGGCAAACTCCGGAGAAAATAGTAGAAACTGCGCTGCAAGAAGACGTGCAGGTAGTGGGAATTAGCATTTTATCAGGAGCCCATATGCAGCTTATTCCTCCAGTGGTAGAATTGCTAAGGGAAAAAGGAGCTGAAGAAATCCTGGTAATTGCCGGTGGGGTAATTCCCGAAGAAGACATTGCCTACTTAAAAGAACGAGGAGTAGGGGAAGTCTTCACCCCCGGGTCCTCTACCAGGGATATCCTGGAGTTTATATATAAACATTTCGGGCTGGAACAAGATTCCAGCGTCAAGTAAGGAGGTTTATCTTTGCTGAAGCATCTGGATCATGTGGGTATTGCGGTAAAAGATCTGGAGCAATCTCTTAAATTTTACTGCGACCAGTTGGGGTTGGATGAAACATCCCGGGAAGAAGTTGAGGAGCAAAAAGTTAAAGTGGCGTTTCTGCCGGCTGGAGAAAGCAAACTGGAACTGCTGGAACCTACCAGCTCAGACAGCCCTGTAGAAAAGTTCATCCATTCACGGGGTGAAGGTGTTCATCACCTGGCCCTTCGGGTAACCCGGCTGGAGGAAAAGCTTAACCAGTTAAAAGAGCAGGGTGTCCGTCTTATTGACGAAAAACCCCGCCGTGGAGCAGGGGGAGCCCTGGTAGCATTTATTCATCCCCGTTCTACTGGTGGTGTTCTTCTGGAGCTTTGTGAAAAACCTGATGAGTCTTAAACACAGGTTACTGTGCTGCAAGGGGTATTTTAGTAAAACGGGAGGTTTAAAATTTATATGGATAAAAAACTGGATCATCTAAATGAACGGCGAAAGATAACCAGAGCGGGCGGTGGAGAAGATAAGCAAGAAAAACAAAAACAAAAAGGTAAAATGACCGCCCGGGAAAGGCTTGAACAGCTTTTGGACCCGGAAAGCTTTGTGGAAATCGGGGTCTTTTCCCAGACCAACCTGGATGATGCCAGTTCCCTGGAAATTGAAAATCCAGGTGAAGGGGTGGTTACCGGGTACGGAACCGTTTTAGGACGCAAAGTATATGTTTATGCCCAGGACTTTACCGTGGCTGGAGGATCCCTGGGAGAAAGGCATGCGGAAAAAATATGCCGTGTTATGGATCTGGCAGCACAAAGCGGTGCGCCGCTTATAGGAATAAATGATTCCGGGGGGGCTCGCATCCAGGAAGGGGTACATGCCCTGAACGGCTATGGTGAGATTTTTTATCGCAACACTATTTACTCAGGAGTTATTCCTCAGATTTCACTTATCATGGGGCCCTGTGCCGGTGGTGCGGTATATTCGCCCGCGCTAACTGATTTTGTGTTCATGGTAGAAAAGACCGGCCTCATGTTTATTACCGGTCCCCAGGTTATCAAGGCGGTTACCGGGGAGGAAGTAACCCAGGAAGACCTGGGCGGCGCTCTGTCTCACAATCAGTCCAGTGGAGTGGCGCATTTTAAAGATGAAAATGAGGAGGCTTGCCTGGAGAGGGTAAAAAGCTTGCTCCAGTACCTTCCAGCCAACAACGTGGAAGATCCTCCGGTGGTAGAACCGGAAGAGCCTGGATTGGATGCTGAAGAACTGGTAACCCTGGTGCCCGAAGATCCCAACAAAGGATACGATGTGCGAGAAATTATCCGGAGGGTAGTTGATGGAAGCCGTTTCCTGGAAGTGCAGGAAAGCTATGCCACTAACGCTGTGGTAGGTTTTGCTCACCTGGGGGGGTGTCCTGTGGGTATAGTGGCTAACCAGCCTTCCAGGATGGCCGGGTGCCTGGACATCAACTCATCTGACAAAATATCACGTTTTGTCAGATTTTGCGACAGTTTTAATCTACCTTTAATAACCCTGGTAGACGTCCCGGGTTACTTGCCTGGAGTAAACCAGGAGTGGGGAGGCATTATCCGTCATGGTGCCAAAGTTCTTTACGCATACGCTGAGGCTACCGTTCCCCAGGTCACCTTAATTATCAGGAAGGCTTACGGAGGCGCTTACCTGGCCATGAACTCCCAGGCTATGGGCTCCGACATTTCCCTGGGCTGGCCTACAGCAGAAATCGCGGTAATGGGGCCTGAAGGTGCGGTTAACATAATCAATCGCAAGGAAATAGAAAAAGCAGAGAAACCGCAGCAAGAAAAAGAAAAGCTTACCCGTGAATACCGTGAAAAATTTGCCAACCCATATATTGCTGCATCTAGAGGGTGGATTGACGATGTGATCGACCCACGTTACACCCGTTACCACCTTATTAATTCCCTGGAAGCAGTCTATTCCAAGCGAGAAAAACGCCCTCCACGAAAACACGGTAATATGCCGGTTTAATTCATAGAAGAGATGGGAAGCCGAGGGTCAGGCCCTTAAAGGTAAAGATAAAGAAATCAGGTGTAGTAAAAATCATGTTATAAGGTAATAAGGGTAAGTGTAGACATGTGAGGCTATTTCTCTTTCATGTAGATGCTCTTTGTAGAAAGGAAGAAAATATATGGAAGAAACCAATAAAAGCTCCCTGGGGATTGAAGAAAGCTTGGCGGCGGCTTTGTGTTACGCAGTCATGTTTTTTAGCGGTGTATTCTTTCTGCTAGTAGAGAAAAAAAGCAGGCTGGTTAAGTTTCATGCTTTTCAGGCTACAATTACCATGTTTGTTATCTTTCTTGCCGTTATTATATCTGCGTTTATTCCCTTTTACGGCATTTTTATAGCGATTTTCGTTTTGTTTTTAAACATGATTTTACTTCTTTTACTTATCTACAAGGCGCTTATGAGCGAACCTTACCAGTTACCCCTGGTGGGGCCTCTTGCCGAAAGATGGGCTTACCGTGAGTAAGCAAAAAAAGGAGCGATGAACATGGATTCATGCCCGGTTTGCGGTGGAAAAAAGTATAAGGGAGGAGTTAGATGCCAGGAATGCGGCTTTGACATTCCTGCCTGCTTTTCTGGAGGAGGCAGTAGTATAAAAGGTCTTGATGCTCAAATAAGCAGCTTTCTCTGTTACCTGGGCTTATGGGTTACGGGCCTTCTGTTTGTCTTGCTGGAAAAGAAAAATCGCCAGGTGCGTTTTAATGCATGGCAATCATTAGTAACATTTGGTGGTATAAGTATATTTTTATTTTTATATCGTAGTGTAACTTCCCTGGTGGATTCTACTTTTTTAGAAGTAATTTATATATTCTTATGGCTGGGTGCCCTGATATTATGGGCATTAATCTTGTTAAAAACATACCAGGGTGAAAAAGTTAAACTCCCTGTAATAGGTGAATGGATAGAAGAACGCTTCCTCTGATAAACTAATTAAGTTATAACGTTGGTAACTGCCCAGCCTGCAAGATTTAAGAAGAGCAGGGGACTGGTCCAGCGTACCCGGAGCGAAGCGGAGGGCCGTGAGTAATTACCTATTGACAAACCCTATCCAGGTGGTAAAATATACGGTATATTAATAAAAGATAAACCAGAGAAGGGGAGAGTACCCGTGGGAAGGTTCTACAGCGAACCGGGGGCGGTGTAAGCCCGGTGATAACCGTTCCATGGTGAAGCGCACCCCGGAGGTGAATTACTGAAGTTTGCCTTTGGAGAAGGCAAGTGGGTAGGTAGTTCCGGTGCCGGCCGTTACCCGGGTTTTGCCCTGGATATTCCGGGCAATTCTGAGAGGGACTGTAGATTAAAAACGGTCCAAGAAAGGTGGTAACGCGAGAAAGCCTCTCGTCCTTTAGAGACGGGAGGCTTTAAATATATTTAGGAGATATTATAATAATAGTAACTGCCTGGCCTGCAAGATTTAAGAAGAGCGGAGCCACGGGGACGGTTCGTTTAATAAATTTAGCTATTTTGACAGCTATAACCTGGAGGGTTGGGTAATGACAAAAGTTGCAGTCCTGGGAGCAACTGGTTACACGGGTATTGAACTGGTAAGGCTGCTGCTGTTACATCCACAAGTTGAATTATCATTAGTTTCTTCTGATAGTCGCCGGGGAGAAAAGCTTTCAGATGCTCATCCTCACTTTTGGGGGATTTCTGACCTGGTTTTTTCTGCACCTGATCCGGGGGAATTGCCGCCGGGGGTAGAACTGGTATTTTGTGCCCTTCCTCACGGTAGTTCTGCAGAAATAGTCAGGAGTTTAAAAGAGGCAGGGGTCAGAGTAATAGACCTGAGTGCTGATTTTCGCTTGAAACAACCCTCAAAATATCAGGAATGGTACCAACGCACTCATCCCTGTCCTGAGTTACTTGAAGAAGCGGTGTACGGTCTGCCGGAAATTTACCCTCAACAGGTTAAAGCCGCCCATCTGGTTGCCAACCCAGGCTGCTACCCGACTTCAGTTTTGCTCCCCCTTATCCCCCTGGCCCGGCAGGGCTTATTGCCGGAAAAAGGGGTAGTCGTAGATTCCAAGTCAGGAGTTTCCGGTGCCGGGCGCTCGCCGGCCCAGGGATTTCATTTTCCCGAATGTAATGAAAGTTTCAAGGCTTATCGAGTGGCATCTCATCAGCATACTCCGGAAATGGAGCAGGAGCTTTCCTTTAACCTGGGCAGTAAACTTAATCTGATTTTTACCCCCCACCTGGTACCTGTAAACCGCGGGATTATAAGCACCTCTTATCTTTTATTAAATAACGAAGCAGTGGGGGAAAAAGAGCTGAGGAACATACTGGTAGATTTTTACGGTGAAACTGGTTTTGTTAAGTTGCTAAAACCAGGGGTTTTTCCAGAAACCCGTTGGGTAAAGGGCGCTAATTACTGCCACATAAATTTCCGCCTGGATGAGCGTACCGGTACCGTAGTAATGGTATCAGCCCTGGATAACCTGGTAAAAGGTGCTGCAGGCCAGGCAGTTCAGAATATGAACTTGATGATGGGGCTGCCGGAAAAAACCGGCTTAACTCATTCAGCTCTGGTTCCGTGAGGATAAACATACAGGAGGAGGAATTACTCGTGTGCTCACTATCATTTAATAAGCTGTCCCCGGGGGGGGTTACTTATCCCGAAGGTTTTACCGCTTCCGGACTGGCCTGTGGTATAAAAAAAGAAGGCCGTTCAGATCTGGCCTTACTTTATTCAGAAATTCCAGCTGTGGCGGCGGGAGTTTTTACCCGCAATCTTTTTAAAGCCGCCCCTGTTAGGGTTACCCGGGAACGCATGAATAACTCCGTTCATGCCCTGGTGGTAAACAGCGGGAATGCCAATGCCTGCACCGGTGAACAGGGCTGGAATGATTCCTGTGAGACTGCACGGATAGCAGCCCGCTACTTGAAGGTTCCTGAAGAGTCTGTGCTGGTATCTTCCACCGGTGTTATAGGTGAGCTTCTTCCTGTAGAAAAACTCAAGAAGGGACTGGAAAAAGCCACTCTGTCTCTTGCCCGGGAAGGGGGGCATCAAGCAGCCGAGGCCATTTTAACCACCGACACCGTTACCAAGGAAATAGCCCTGCAGGTAGAGCGTCAGGAAGGGTCTTATCATCTGGGGGGTATGGCCAAGGGGTCCGGGATGGTCTGTCCCCGCATGGCCACCATGCTGGCATTTTTGACAACCGATGTGGAAATCAGCCGTGAACTATTGCAAGAGGCTTTAACCTGGGCAGTAGAACGTTCTTTTAACCTGATAAGTATTGACGGAGATACATCAACTAACGACATGGTCCTGGTCATGTCCAACGGAGCTTCTGGTATAAAAATAAACCATAAGGGAGCTGCGTATCGCCAATTTTGCCACATGCTTAACCAGGCATGCCGTGAACTTTCTTACCGGATAGTAAAAGACGGTGAAGGAACTGCCAGAGTCATTGCTTTACGGGTCAAAGGAGCCCCTGATTTTTGCACGGCGCGTTCTATAGCCCGTACCGTTTTAAATTCCCTCCTGGTCAAGACAGCTTTTTTTGGGGAGGATGCCAACTGGGGGCGCATTTTTATGGCCCTTGGCAACTCTGAAGTTAAAATAGATCCCGATAAAATTGATCTTTACTTGGGGAACTTGAAGATAGCGTCGAAATCCCGGGGGGTGGCTTTTAAAGAAAAAGATGCTGCTGAAGTATTGAAACAAAAAGAAGTTCCGGTGACCATAGACTTGAACCAGGGAGAGGAAGAGATACTTACCTGGGGGTCAGACTTAAGTTACCAGTACATTACTATAAATGCTGCTTACCGCACCTGATATAAAACTTGTTTCAGTAATCATGATGGAAAATAAAAATTCCCAACAAGTAAAGGAGCAAAGAGGCATGGACCAACATAACATGGAAAATCTTATAGCCAAGGCGGAAGTAATGCTTGAATCCTTGCCTTACATGCGAAAGTTTGCCGGCAAAACCTTTGTTATTAAGTACGGCGGTCAGGCCATGGTTAACGAAGAATTAAAAAAATCAGTAATCCTTGACCTGATTATGCTGAAGTATCTAGGCATAAAACCCATCCTTGTGCACGGTGGAGGCAAAGAGATTGATCGGTGGATGGATAAGGTGGGCAAAAAACCTGCTTTCTCCCGGGGTATGAGAGTAACCGATCAGGAAACTATGGAACTGGTAGAAATGGTTTTGGTAGGCAAGGTTAACCGTCAGATGGTAAGTCTTATCAACTATTACGGGGGGAAAGCAGTAGGGGTAAGTGGGAAAGATGCTGATTTACTGCTTGCCCGTAAGCTTCCTCCCCGGCAAGTGATCCAGGACGGGCTGGAGGAGCAGATTGACCTGGGCCAGGTGGGAGAGATTGAACGGGTAAATCCTGAGTTGCTGCAGAGCCTGGTAGAAAAGGATTATATCCCTGTAGTTGCTTCTATAGGGAAACCAGGCCAGGAACAAGAGGATGTAAACAGCCTCAATATTAACGCAGATAATGTGGCCGGAGAGCTTGCGGCTACTCTCCAGGCGGAAAAACTTATTCTGCTTACAGATGTTGAAGGAATTATGACCCAACCCGGGGATCCCTCCAGCTTGATCTCCAAACTTACCGAAGAGAAAGCCAAAAGCTTAATGCAAAGTGGGGAAATCAACCGGGGAATGATCCCCAAGGTGGAAGCTTGCGTTAAAGCTGTCCACCGGGGAGTGGGCCGGACGCACATTATCAACGGCAGGATTCAGCATTCCCTGTTACTGGAAATATTCACTGATCAGGGTATAGGCACCATGGTAGTAAAAGAGCAATAAAGATGCGCCGGCATATCTATATCATTGCAGGCCAGGCAGTTACTCATAATTTTGGAGTAGCCTGGTGTTAGGAATGGAGGATAAAAAAAATGGATGAGATAAAGCAGAGCGACGCAAGATACGTATTAAATACTTATGGCAGGCATCCGGAGGCGAATCTGTTAATCTGTAAAGGTAACGGAACCAGAGTTTGGGATGACAATGGGAAAGAATACCTGGACCTGGTGGGGGGGCTGGCCGTAAATGCCCTGGGCCATTGCCATCCCAAAGTAGTGGACGCTATTAAAGAACAGGCAGAAACGCTGATACACACTTCCAACCTGTACTATAACGATCCCCAGGCCAGGTTGGCCCGGGTTCTGGCGAATAGCTCCTTAAAAGGTAAAGTGTTTTTTTGCAACAGTGGAGCGGAAGCTAATGAAGCAGCCATCAAAATGGCCCGCAAGTACAGCCAGGAATGCCTGGGCCAACGTCGTTACCAGATTATTACTGCACTCCGATCTTTCCATGGTCGTTCCCTGGCTACTATCAGCGCTACTGCCCAGTCACATTACCATAAAGGCTTTGAGCCCCTGGTGGAAGGATTTATTTATGCTCCTTTTAATGACCTGGATGCTTTTAAAAGGGCGGCAGGCAAGGAAACCTGTGCTATTATGGTAGAGCCTGTCCAGGGAGAAGGGGGCGTTTATCCCGCAGACCCTGATTTTCTGAAGGGATTACGGCAACTTTGCGATGAGAACGGTATATTACTGGTTTTTGATGAAATACAATGCGGTATGGGGAGAACCGGGAGTCTTTGGGCATATCAGGAATACGGGGTGGAACCGGATATTCTCACCAGCGCCAAGGCTCTGGGGGGCGGCTTGCCTATAGGAGCCCTGATGTGCAGGGAAAAAGTTTCTTCCGGCCTGGGCCCCGGGGACCATGCTTCTACTTTTGGAGGTAATCCCGTAACCTGTCGTGCAGCCCTGGCGGTGATGGAGGCGCTTTTAGATGACGGGGTTTTAGACCGGGTTAAAACAGTGAGTGCACTGTTTCTAGAAGAGCTGGGCCGGGTACAAGAAGAAATTCCCGGGTCAATCGAAGAAATTCGGGGAAAAGGCCTGATGATAGCTATGGAAACCCATGAGCCGGGGGCAAAACAGTTGCAGAAAGAACTCCTCAAAAAAGGTTTTATAGTTAATTCTCTCGGGAATCATGTAATCAGGTTACTGCCTCCCCTGGTAATTACGGAAGAAGAGATTACTTCATTTGTCGCTGCTTTGAAAGAAATACTGAAGGCATGGAGCTGATATAAATGAAAGATTTAAAAGGCCGTCACCTGGTCAGCCTGATTGATTACAGTGGTGAGGAGATCCGTTATTTACTTGATTATGCGGAACACCTTAAAAATAAACAGGAGAAAAAGGAAAATCACCGTTATTTAGCGGGTAAAGTTCTGGCCATGGTTTTTCACAAGCCTTCAACCAGGACCCGGCTTTCCTTTGAAGCGGGAATGGAACACCTGGGGGGTAAAGGGATCTTTTTGAGTTACCGCGATCTTCAAATAGGGCGGGGAGAACCAGTTAAAGACACGGCCCGGACCCTATCCCGGTACGTAGATGGGATTATGATACGTACTTTTAAGCAAGATGAAGTAGAGGAACTGGCCCGGTATTCTTCTGTCCCGGTGATTAACGGACTTACCGACCGTTTTCATCCGTGCCAGGCCCTGGCTGACTTGTTTACCATTCGCCAGCATTTTGCAGGGGCCTTTGAACACAGCCTGAAAATTGCTTATCTGGGAGATGGGAATAACGTAGCCCACTCCTTGATGCTGGCAGGAAGCAAGGTAGGCCTAAAAGTCCATGTTGCCCATCCTCCAGGTTATGCCCCCGCCGATGAAATCGTTTCTTATTCAGAGAAGGAGGCCAGTTCTTCAGGGGGAGAAATCATGATAACCGGGGATCCCGGGGAAGCAGTTAAAAATGCTCATGTTCTTTATACCGACGTGTGGGCCAGCATGGGGCAAGAGGAAGAACAGGAGGAAAGGATGCTGCGCTTCCAGGATTATCAGTTAAACCGGGATCTGTTAAATCAGGCACATCCTGATGCTATAGTCATGCACTGTCTTCCGGTACACCGCGGAGAAGAAACCACCGATGAAGTTATAGAATCAGAACAATCGGTAATATTCCAACAAGCGGAAAACCGGCTGCATGTTCAAAAAGCTTTGCTGGTTGAGTTAATGCAATCATAAATGGGCCATATGAAATTTACTGGTGACAACCATAGTGAAAGAACAACTGGAGAAAGTTCGGCAACCACAGGCTGTAAGACCTTTCCCAATTAAATGATCAGGGGGTACCGGGGAAAACGATCGTCTAAAGAAAGATAGTACATACGGGCCAGCTCTCCCAGGTTTTCTATTCCCTCGTCTGCCAGGCCGGGGAAAAGTTTAAGGAAAATACGCGCGGTAATCAGGGAATCTCCCAGGGCAGTGTGCCTTCTTTCCGGGTTAACCCGGTAGTAACGGCACAGGTTCTCCAGTGAGTTTTCTTCCAGGGAAGGTTCCAGGCAGCGGGCCAGTCGGGCAGTGTCTATCACCGGATGGGGTAATCCCTTACCGATCATTTCTCCCAGTTTCAGGTTCAGGAAGGCCAGGTCAAAAGAAGCGTGGTGGGCTACCAGTACTCGACTACCTATAAAATCCAGGAACTGGGCCAGGACATGCTCTACCGGGGGCTGGTCTTTTACTTTTTCAGGGGTTATGCCGGTAATCTTTACGGCAGTAGAGGGGATGGAACGCCGGGGGTTTACCAGCTGGTGAAAAGCCCTTCCGGTTAATTGCTGGTCATCTATTAAAACTGCTCCCATAGAAATGATTTCATCCCTGCCAAAGGGATGCAACCCTGTGGTTTCCAGGTCAAACACGGCAAAAGGGATCTCTTTTAAGTTTTTGCCCCAGTAGGCAGAATTATCAACCCTCGTCAGTTGATTTTCCAGGGTGTCTACCAGGTCTAGTTCCGGACCCAGTGGTCCCAGCTCCTTCATGCCCGGAGCTATTTTATCCATAAACTTTTCAGTAAAAGATGTTTTATTTTGAGATCGTCTATCCTGGCGTGAAAAATAATATTTTTGGTCCATAAACTCACCTCAAGGTATTCTTTATTTTAAGCTCAAGGGGTTATATTTTACCAGCCATAAAGGTTTTTGAAGTCAAATACTGTAGACGGTCGGTAACCAGCATGGCTTTTTTAAGCCGGGCTCGTTCTTCTTTGCCCATTTCAGAGGGATAAATATTATTATCAGGTTTGTTGCCGTGTCCAAGCTGATGCAGCGTCTGGTTTATACGCCATTTAAGCAGGTTTTCGAAAGCGTCTTGCAGGTTTTTAGAGTAGTCCCTGTTTAAAACCTCTCGGTTTCCCAGGCGTTGGATGCGCCTGAAAGTAGATGTTTCTTTGATCCCTTCTCTTAAGGAAAAAATGCGGACGCAATCAATCAGGTGAACACTGACTGCACTTTTAAGGTTGATTTTTCCATCTCTATCGGTAATTACCTGGCGAAAAATATTTAAAGGAACCCGATGATTCAGGTCGTCTTCTGCCAGGAAAAGTAAAGCAGGATAGGCTTCCCTGAATAAGAGAGAAACATCTTGGCGCAGCTTGTTCCCCAGCTCTATTTCACCATATACCGGGCGAAAATCCAGGAAGATAGTCATATCCCTGATATGGGTAGGATCCAGCTTTTCTGTCCATTGTTTTACCGTTCTGTACCACTCTGATAATGACCGGCACCAGCGCTGGTTTTCTGCCATAACACCTCCCGGACAACGTTTAAAGCCGCATTGTTCCAGGCCGCGGGTGGTTTTTCTTCCCAATTCCATAAAATATCTTCTTGCGTCTTTTTCTTGTTTAGAGGTGGGGAGATCTTCAAAAATGATGGCGTTATCCTGGTCTGTCCGGGCAAACTGTTCTCTTCTCCCTGAACTTCCCATGTTAATCCAGCAGTACCTGGCCGGCGGCCTTCCCCGGCCTTCCCGGAACATCTCTTCTTCTGCTATTCCCAGGAGTTTGCGGGTAATGCGATCGTAGAACTCGGTCAACAGTTCACATATTTCCCTGGCTCTGGCATTTTCTGCCACCAGAGCTTGCTGGACCTGGTCAACTTCTTTAACAGCTTCTGCCAGGTCATCCATGGTTTGCTGAGCTTCGATGGAATTAACTGCGGACAATGTCCCCCAGCTGCGGGATTTCATCAGGTCGTTAACAGTGATGATTCCAGAGGGGCGGTTGTTTTCAGTGACTACTACATGTTTAATTCGGTGCTTGGCCATAAGTAGTAGAGCCCGGTAAGCGAAGTCGGTGGTTTTTATGGAATTAACCCGGGTAGTCATTATTTCAAACACGTAACGGGGAGCCTGGCTGGTGTCTTCGGCCAGTACTTTTTCCACCAGGTCTTTATGGGTAATAATCCCTACCAGTTTACCGTTAGGGGCGGCTACTACCAGTGAACTTACTTCCCTTTTTTTCATCTGTAATGCAGCCCTTCTAAGATCTTGGCCCGGAAGACAGGTGACCGCCGGGGAAACCATTATATCAGAGGCTCTTTTACGCAGGAACTGGTCTTGAAAGTCTTCTTCGTTATCTCTTTGCCCCATTTGCAAATACAGGCTTTTCATGCGGGTAGTTAACATTTGGGTGAAATGGGCGGCCATCTCCTGGTTGTTAGTCAGGACCTTTTCAAAAGCATCTCCGGGTATTAACATGCAGGTAAGTTCTTCCAGGGCAACCGTAGAAGCAGGATAACTTTCTCCCGTAAAGAACACGGTTTCTCCAAAAAACTCCAGGGGCTTTCTTTCTCCCCCGGCCTTAAATTCCCCGCTGGCATCTTCCAGGTGTATTTCCACCCTTCCTCGAATGACCAGGTAGAGTACACGGTGAGAACTTTCCCCCTGGCGAAACACATAACTCCCTTTAGGGTAGTACTTTAGTTTACTGTTGGCTGCCAGTAGCTCCAGTTCTTGTTGTTTTAGCAGGTGAAATGGGTCTACCCGGACCAATAGCTCCACCATGTCGGGTAAAACTTCCTTATGACTGGTTAAGCGAGTTGATCGATCATGCATTTTTTTCAACTCCTTATATGGTCAGGAAAAACCATATGATCATGATTATTTCCAGGAAAATTTTAAAGGGGATCCCGCCCAGGAAACCTACAACTGCTCCAACACCTGCTGATACTGCCTGCCGTAAATTATTTTCATGCAGGAGTTCTCCGGCTATTGCACCTGTAAAAGTGCCAATAAGTAAACCGGGCAGGTTGAACAGAATTAATCCTAAAATTAGCCCCAAAGTGGCTCCCCAGAAAGCTAAACGGGAACCTCCAAAATAGCGAGTTCCCAGGGCAGTGGTAAGATAATCTACCCCTACTGTTGCCAGTACCAGGATACCCTGCAGGAGAAAAAAAGTTACGGACAGACCTTCGAAGCCGGCAATAAATCCGTAAGCAAGCATGCCGGCCCAGACCAGGGGAGGTCCGGGAAGCATGGGAACTATAGTTCCCGCTATCCCCAAAAGAAAAAATATAATTGCTGTGGTTATGGCCAGTATTTCCAGCGCCATGGTATAACTTCCCCCGATAGATGCTTTATTATGGGATCAGTAGATCAGGTTTTAAAGCTGCTTTAATATACATAAAATCTACGTAACTGCTAGGGTAATACGCTAGCCACAGGGGACGATTCTTTCGCTTTCCCTTACGGTCCTACGCTTTGCTTAAGTGAGCTAACGAACCGTCCACGTAGCTCCGCTCTTCTTAAAATCTTAAAGGATGAGTAATTATAAATCTACATTTAAAATTCTTCTTATTTAAAAGCAAATCCTTTAAAAGTGAAAACTTCTCCGGCACTTTACATTTTATCACTGGCATCAGACTACACCACCAGAACTCTAATTCTTGCCTGGTCGGGTGAGTAGGCCCTTATGCCCCCACAGATCGAGGCACCATTAGAAGGGTGAAAGCCAGTGGTTTTCAGGGTGGTTACAGTTTTTTAACGAAAGCTCTGTTGTATTACCGTGATTTTATGGTATTATTTTGTGTATATGATGGCTTAGAGGTGTCTACTCAGTCTTTTTTAGGTTCAAATAAAGTTCACGCATGTATAGTCAGGTAATAAAGAATACACTACCAGCAGCAAGAAATGAACCTTATTCACAGGAGGGGAGCCTGCATTGAAAGTTTTGGTAAGCGATACCGTTTCGCCAGAAGGGTTGAAGATACTGGAAGAAAAAGCCCGGGTAGATGTGAAGACGGGGCTAAACGAAGTCCAGCTTCGAGAAATTATTGGGGATTACCATGCCCTGATTGTACGTAGTTCCTCCCGGGTAACCGCTTCTCTTTTGGAAAATGCCTCTAACCTGCAGGTTATTGGACGGGCCGGAGTAGGAGTGGATAATATAGACGTAGATAAAGCTACGGAAAAAGGTATTATGGTAATAAATGCGCCGGAAGGTAACACCATATCTGCTGCGGAGCATTCCGTAGCCATGTTGGCTTCCCTGGCCCGAAATATCCCCAACGCAAATTATTCGGTTAAACAAAAGCAGTGGGAGCGCAAGAAATTTACAGGAGTGGAGCTTAACCGAAAGACTTTGGGAGTTTTGGGTTTGGGGCGTATTGGCAGTGAAGTAGCAGTGCGTGCAAGGGCTATGGGGATGAATTTGCTGGCCTACGACCCTTATATATCTTCCGAGAGGGCTAAAAAACTGGGGGTTGAACTTAAAAGCAAGGAAGAAATTTTACGTCAGGCGGATTTTATTTCCCTTCACCTCCCCCTGGTAAATTCCACTTACCACTTTATCGGAAATAAAGAACTGGAATTGGTAAAGCCGGAATTACGCCTGGTAAATTGTGCCCGGGGAGGACTGATAGACGAAGAAGCACTGGCTTTTGCCCTTCGAGAAGGAAGAGTGGCCGGGGCGGCACTGGATGTTTTTGAAGAAGAGCCCCTTCAAGAAAGTCCTCTCCGTGAATTTGACCAGGTTATCCTGACTCCTCACCTGGGGGCTTCTACCCGGGAAGCCCAGGTAAACGTGGCAGTACAGGTGGCTGAACAGGTTTTAAAAGCTCTCCAGGGAGAGCCGGTAGTTTCCGCGGTTAACGTACCAGCTTTGCCTCCGGAGCGCCGAGAAGAGGTAGAACCTTATCTACCCTTGATGCGTTTACTGGGTAACTTTTATATGCAGTTATATGGAGGTTCTGTGGAGGAAATTAACATCCGTTACAGCGGAGAAATAGCTGAAAAACCCGTGACACCCCTTACTACAGCTTGCCTGATAGGCTTCTTACAGGTTATCCTGGGGGAACAAGTGAACTATGTTAACGCACCCTATATTACGCGGAACAGGGGAATACGGGTCCAGGAAGTTACTTCATCGAAAGTAGAAAATTTTGCTAACCTGGTTACTTTAACCGTGAAAGGGAATGAAGGGGAATATACTATAGCAGGGACCATGCTGAACCACCATAATGTGCGTATTGTCCAAATAGGTGATTACCATATTGAAGTAGTTCCTTCCCGTTACATGCTGGTATGCACTTATATTGATCGCCCCGGGGTAATTGGAAAGGTAGGCACCCTGCTGGGCAGCGAAAACATAAATATTGCCAGCATGCAGGTAGGGAGGCAGGCTATTGGGGGCGAGGCGGTGATGGTCCTTCAAGTCGACCATCCTGTTCCCGGTGATGTCTTGGAAAAACTCAGAGAAATAGAAGGTATTATTGACACCAATCTGGTGGAACTACAGAAAAAGGATCTCCAGGATCTGTCAAAATGATGGTATTTATAAATAGTTGAAATAATGAGTATATAAAAATCAAAATTGATTGGAGGAGGAATTTATAAAATGCCTCTATTCGAGTACTGGTGCTGCCGGTGTGAGCAGCGCTTTGAAAAACTGGTTTCCTCATCCCGGGAAGAAACCGGGTGCCCTGCATGTGGTAATCTTTCGTATAAAGTTTTTTCTACATTCCGCACCAATGTTTCCGGTAGAGAGAAATCGGGAGGCAGCAGTTGTTCCAGCTGCAGCGGTAGCAGTTGCAGCACCTGCTAAAGAGGAGCGTATCTTACCATGATTTTTCCACCTTTTGTATAATGATAAAAATAAAGTATAAAATATAAACGCCGGATGCTCTCTGTTTGTACCTGTTGATATTGGGAAAGGAGGAATCCCGGTGATAAAAAAAGGTATTACTAGGGGCATAGACCGCTGGAGATATTACCTGGTTTTACTGGCTGCCCTTCTTTTCCTGGTGCTTATATTTACCCCTTTTGTAACACCCTAGCACTACAGCGCAAAATTAGTTTATTTGTTACTACTCAGCTATAAAAGTAGCTTGATTAATTGGTGGGTGTGGGTCGGCTTATCGGCTGATCGTATCGTGGGCCATAGGCTGCGGGATACAAGAATAATAATTTGTTTTTTTTTGGGATAAAATTACTTATTTAGAAGGAAACTAATAAAATGCAAAGAATTGAACATATAGAATAAATATTTTTTGCCATAAGTTTAAAGACCAAGCAAGGGGGGAAATCTTTAGTAAATGCTCATTTATTAAAAATAAACCGGGTAGAACTTAATGAGGAAGTTGCTGGACTTGATTGTTTATGGATTAATGTATTTTGTATGGTTGCTTTTTTAAAGTTTGCAATTATCGTGTACAGGAGGATGCCCTAATGAACTTGAATAATTGTAGCTGGAGTGACAGCACTACTCCAGAAATAGACATCTTGAGAAGTGAAATGGTAAAAGCGTATTTTAATGAAGGCGTAACCGAAGAGGTACTTCTTCTGTCCCGTAGGCTGGATCAAGAAATTGTAGATTATCTTAAAAAAACATTTTAAAAGCCAATAAAACTTTTGCCGGTGGGTCAAACTATCTTTGGGGGGATGTAAATGCATTTTCCTTTTTGGCCCCACCGGGTGTACCTGGAGCCAGAAGCTCTTTCTTATAAAAGAGGGGAAGAACTTTACCAGTTTTTTAAAGACCGGGAAGTGGATATTAATTTTACTACCTCTCATAACAGGGTTACGGGAATTCCCGGTAAAAAACCTTCCGATAAGTTTCGAGAGGCCAAGAAAACTCTGGTAATAGGGGTCAGGAGAACTTTTTCCTTTCAAAGCTGCCGCCCATCGGCTCACTACCAGTTGCCCCTGGTAACTGGTTGCCCGGGCAGGTGTCACTATTGTTACCTGCATACTTCCCTGGGAAGAACGCCTTATTTAAGGGTATACGTTAATGTTGAAGAGGTGCTGGAAGCAGCCCACCGGTACATCAAAAAAAGGAGTCCCCAAATTACTTATTTTGAAGGTGCGGCTGTTTCAGATCCCTTGTTTGCAGAGGCTTTTACCTCGGCGGTAAGCAGTGCCGTCAATTTTTTTGCCGAAGAAAAAAAAGGAAGATTTCGCCTGGTTAGCAAATTAGCTTTCGTTGATCCTCTTTTGGCTATTGGTCACCGCGGTAATACCCATTTTCGAGTTAGTGTTAACCACCAGGGGATTATCGACCGCTATGAAAAAGGTACTTCCTCCCTGGGGCAGAGGGTGGCGTCATTAAAAAAAATGTTGGAAGCCCGGTATCCCTCTGGAATCATGATAGCTCCCATATTCTTGGAGGGTAATTGGGAAAAAGATTACCAAGAACTATTTTCTTTCCTGCGAAAGCATTTACCGGAAGAAGCCCCCTTTAGCTTTGAGTTTATTACACACCGTTTTACCCTGAGAGCGCGTTCAAATATCCGCGAGTTTTTTCCCCAAACTGACCTGCCTATGGATGAAAGCCAGAGGAGGTTTCAGTACGGTCAGTTTGGTTATGGAAAATACCTGTATCCCAGGCATGATTGGGAAAAAGCCCGGGATTACTTTAATGACCTGGTAGAAACCTACTTCCCCCGGGGTAAGATAGAGTATTTTGTTTAACTGTTAGGAAGTAATAAAAATAAACCCACCACCCCAATAATTATAAACACGGAAGACGAAATTAACTTCACTGTTAACGGTGAGACAAACCGGGCCAGGTAATTAACGCCGAATATACCAATGGCGTCTGCGGCTACCATTCCAGCTACCACTCCCACCAGGGTTTTTACCGGAGCCTGGTAGTTTATCACGTACGCAACGGTAGCCATTTGGGTCTTGTCCCCCATTTCCGCCAGGAATAAAAAGGTGATGATAGAAAACAGGGGATACCAAAACTTGTGAGTGACTCCTCCCCTCTTTTGCGGCTCCCTGGTTTCGCGTTCTTTTTCCAGTAATCTCCATACACCAAAGAAAATAAAAAGTAGAGAAGCAATAACATTCAATGCTGGTATATCCAGGTTGGTCTGTATATATATACCCAGTAGTATAGCCAGTCCATTGTTTAAAAGGGTGGCCACAGCTACTCCCAGCAGCACCATGCCTGGCGGGTAGCGTGTCGCCAGGCTCCATGCCAGAAGTTGGGACTTGTCTCCCATTTCAGCAAAAAAGGTCATAAAAAAAGCACCGATAGTGATCACTAATTTTTCACTTCCTTATATATCACTCATGTATTATTTTATAATAATTAATAATTTAACAAAAGCAGTCAATTTACCTGAAAAATACCCGAAAGATAGAGAATCAGTGGAAGAAAGGTGGAAGCTGAGCCAGCAACTAGGGCCCACGATACGACCAGCCGATAAGCCGACCCACATCACCAATTAATTACGCTACTTTTATAGCTGAGTAGTAACAAAAAATTTATAAAAAAGATGAGGAAATAAATTTAAGAACAAAAAAGGCCGGTTTTATGTTATGATTTTTTTGTGCTTACCTCTACATACTTTTTGTGGTATCTATTTCAACTAAAGTAAGGGGGTATTTTTTTGGGAAAAATAAATGTAGCCATAGCCGGGGTAGGCAATTGCGCCAGCGCCTTATTACAGGGTGTAGAAAAATACCGCAGAAATTCTGAAGAGATCCTGGGTCTCATGAATCACTCCCTGGGAGGTTACTTCCCCGGTGATGTGAATGTGGTAGCCGCTTTTGATGTAGATGCAAGAAAAGTAGGCAAAAAGCTGAGAGAGGCCTTAGTTGCGCCTCCTAATTGTGTTGCCAAAATATGGGAGTTACCCGATTATCCGGTAACGGTAAAGATGGGGCCGGTCATGGATGGAGTTTCTGAACACATGGGAAATTACCAGGAAGAACGTACTGTTATCCTTGCGGAAGAACCTCCTTGCAATGTAGTTAAAGAGCTCAGGGAAAGCGGTGCGGAAATGTTAATAGTCTACCTCCCGGTAGGCTCGGAAAAGGCAGTGCGCTTCTATGCTTCAGCTTGCCTGGAAGCTGGAATAGCTTTTATTAATGCTATACCAGTATTTATTGCTTCTGATGAGCACTGGGTGAGGAAATTTCAAGAAAAACAGCTTCCCCTGGTGGGAGATGATGTCAAAGGACAAATTGGGGCTACCATCTTGCATCGTGCCCTGGCCAGGTTATTCGAGGATCGCGGGGTTTCCCTGGATAAGACGTACCAGCTAAATTTTGGGGGTAATACTGATTTTCTTAACATGTTGAATTTGGAGCGGGTGACTACCAAAAAAACTTCAAAAACCCAGGCGGTACAATCTGAAATGAAAGAACCCCTGGAAATGGAAAACATACATATCGGCCCCAGTGACTACATTCCCTGGCTGAAAGATCAAAAGGTTTGTCATATTACCATGCAAGGCCGGGGGTTCGGAGGGGTTCCTGTTAACATGGAAGTTAAGCTTACTGTGGAAGACTCACCTAACAGCGGAGGGGTTATGATAGATGCTATAAGGTGTTGTAAATTAGCCCTGGACCGCGGCACAGGAGGGGCTCTTACCTCTATTTCGGCTTATACTATGAAATCACCCCCTCGCCAGTACCCGGACGGAGAAGCAATAAAGATGGTAGAGCAATTTGTGTCCGGCAAGAGGGAAAGATAATTGCTGCCAGGCTGGGGTGGCGAGGCCTGTTCATGACCGGGCTTTGTTTATCCGGAAATGTAAGAACCTGAAGTACTGCCGGGTAAAAGGTAAGGTTTTCTCTGGTTAAAACCGTATGCCGACAGCTCCATTTCCTTTAGTAAAGTAAAGGCTTCTTCCAGGTTTGCCCCCAGTTCTTCCGGGGCATGGGCATCAGACCCTACGGTAAAAATATTTACTCCTGCATCTACAGCCAGGCGGAGAATTTCCAGGGAGGGATGAAATTCTGAACTTCCGCGCCGGATGCTGGAGGTATTGATTTCCAGGCCGATGTTGCGCCGGGCGGCTTCTGTTAGAACGGGTTCAACTGCTCCCCGGTGCATGGTAGTTATCTCCGGACCGTAGTAATCGTAACCGTAACGGCGGTATATATCCAGGTGGGCCAGGCAGTCGAAAAATCCTGACTCCACCGCTTTTGTCAGGACATGGAAGTAGTCCCGGCGCAGATCTTCCAGGGTGCAAAGGCTGAAGTACTCCGGGCATTCCTGCAGGGAAGAAATAGAAACCCCGTTAATAGAATGAACTGCTCCCAGCACAAAATCAAAGGGAAATTCTTGCAGAACTTTCGATATCAACTCTTCCAGCTGCGGATTGTAGCCAATTTCAACCCCTGCCTTGATTATAAGCTTGTTACCTTTAAATTCTTCCCGGGCATTTTCTATTTCCCGGAAATATTCATCCAGCCAGTGAAGCTCGTACGACGGCACCGTTTTTCCCCGTAAACGGACATGGTTGTTGATGTTTGGCCTTCCCCACTCGTGTTCCAGGTGGGGAGTAAAACAAATTTCTTTTAAATCAAGCTCCAGGGCTCTTAGACAGTACTGGCGAAGGGTTGCCGGTATGGCATCTACGGAATAGCCAGGGTGCAGATGATAATCGGCAAGTAGATGGTTTATGGCTTCTTCTCTTTCTTCCTCGTTTTTCTTGGGGGCGTTATTTGGGTTCCAGTTAATACCTTTATTTTCTTCCTCCAATGTTCAGTCCTCCTGTGTTAATGGAAATCAAGCAGGGCATTACCTTTATATTACTGGCAACATTGCCTCTTTTATTATTATAACCTAAAGGTCAATCTTTGCCATTACCCTGACCGGGAATAATATTTCCTTTTTTTATACCAGGTATTCTTTAATTAAAAAGATGTAGAGAACCGCAAAGAAGAGCAGACTTATTGTGTAGGACGCTGGGCCCCGGTATGGGGATCGATCTCGTAGTCTTCTTCATAAACCAGTTGGGAAACAGGGATAATTTCGTAGCCATTTTCCTGGTAATACTCAATAATATCCGGTAAAGCGTCAGGCGTGTAGAGACCGTCATTGTGAAAGAGAACAATAGCTCCCCGGTGGTCCCTGCCGGTTACTCTTTCTATGATGGCTTCTTTACTTAAATTCTTCCAATCCAGTGAATCGATACTCCATTGAATAACCTGGTAATCCATTTCTTCCAGGGTAGATATCACCGTATTGTTGTAATCTCCAAAGGGAGGCCTGAAAAGGGCGGTTTTAAATCCGGTTAATTCGGAAATTTCTTCTTCTACTTCCAGTACTTCCTGTCGTATTTCATTTTCAGACAACCTGCTCATATGAGGGTGGGTGGAAGTATGGTTCCCAAGTTCATGCCCTTTTTTAACGATTTCTTTAACCTTCTCAGGATATTCTTCTATCCAGTAGCTGGTAACAAAAAAAGTAGTTTTTATTTCATGCTGGTCCAGTATTTCTAAAATGCGGGGTGTCTTTTCTGCGCCCCAGCTGGCATCAAAGGAAAAGGCTACTTTCTTTTCAGGAGTTTCAACGTAATATATAGGGACCTCCCTTTCTCCGTTCGTGGTGGTTTCTACCATATCCAAAGGCATTTTGGAAATAGAGAAGAAAAGTATTAAAGCAGTAAAAATAATTAAACCTCCCCCAAAAACAGCCTTTTTTTTGTTTAATATAATAGTTACGTACATATGCATCACCCCTTTTTTATTTATACTTGACCCTTTAAACGCTTATGCTTTAAATATTTGGGTTTTCTGCGTGGTTCGTGGTCTTAGCTTGCCTCATGGCGATTGCTCTGGCTTCGATGAATTTTTCTGAACAGACATAAGCTTCCCTGGGCCCATCATATTCTGGTACTACTGGGCTGAGAAACAGAC
>Ga0207421_10001548_pt1 | contig 29364 bp, 23 predicted proteins | sample SodLakKL_010_SED_4_FD_187542 | JGI IMG/M metagenome (GOLD analysis project Ga0207421, IMG submission 187542) | Alkaline sediment microbial communities from Lake Tanatar, Kulunda Steppe, Russia - 8KL_010_SED (SPAdes) (version 2) | ecosystem: Environmental > Aquatic > Non-marine Saline and...
GGGTCGAGCCCCGACGGGTCGAGCCCCGACGGGTCGAGTTCCGGTGGGTTGAGTTCCTATGGGTTGCTCTGGGGAGCGCAGGGACCGGTGGCGTCCACCGACGACGGACCGCCATCGGTGACCCTGCGTGGCCTGCCCTACCCCCCGATCGCGGGCCAGGCGTGGCCGGATACCACCGTCGCAGACCCGGTGACGCCGGGTCACGCGGCGCCGGATCCCGCCGCGTCGCCACCGGCCCGGCCGCTCGCGCCGGCGACGGCGCTGTTGCCGTGGCAGGTCGGCAGCGAGCCAGGAGCCGCCGGTGACGGGGAAGCCACGGACGACCTCGAGTCACCGACCGCGTCGACCTCACCCACGACGGCGACCGACGATCCCCGCCTGGCCACCCACACCGTCCGGACCGGTGAGTCGCTGTGGCGCATCGCCAGTTCCCGGCTCGCACAGGAGCACGGCCGCTCCCCCTCCGACGCCGAGGTGGTCCCATACTGGCGAGAGCTGATCGAGCGCAACCGTGATCGCCTCCCTGACCGCGACGACCCCGACCTGATCCTGCCCGGGCAGGAGCTGCTGCTGCCGCCGGTGCTGCCGTGAGCTGGCAGCCACCCGAGCGCGACGCCTTCCTCGAGCTCGGCGATGCCGCGCGAGTCGACGAGGAGATCGCGGCTCGGGGTGAGCGACGCAGCCGGTTGTCGCGGGCCCGCGAGGTTGCGACCTGGGTCGGAACCCTCGAGGATCTCGCCGAGCGGCAGCAGCGGGCGATCGTCAGGGTGGCCGGAGGTCGCAGCTACCTCGGTGCCCTCGTTGCGCTCGGTCGCGATCACGTGGCGTTCCGTTCGCCGGGAGGGCAGGTGGTCCTGGTCCGCGCGAGCGCGATCCGGAGCCTGCGCCCGGAACCTGGGAGCGCTGCGGCGGTCGCCGCCGGTGACCGGGAGCGGTCCGAGGGACGGACGCTGGTGGAGGTCATCGGCCGCCTGGTAGAAGAGGGCGCCCGGGTGGTGCTCGGACTGCAGGGCGTCGACGACCCCCTCGCCGGGGTGCTGCTCGGGCTCGGGGAGGATGTCATCACCCTGAGGGTCGAGCCAGGGGAGGCGGGCGTGGTCTACGTGCCGACCGCGGCCGTCGGTGAACTCCTGCTGGATCCGTGATGGCCCGTGGAACCCTGGACCGGCACCCAGGACCGGTGGGAGTCTGCTCCGGGCGGCAGCTTCCCGCACCAGATGCGTCTCGGGCGGGCGTGACCCGCCCGGACGTGGGATGATGACCATCCCAAGCGGCCTCGGAGGTCCGATGTCGATCACGCCATCGTCGGAGCGCGCGGGCCCCGGACCGGGCGCCGACGCCGGATCGCCCCTGTCCGTCGAGCTGGCCCGCGCGCGTTGGCTGCGGTGGCTTGGCGTGGGTCTGGCCGCGCTCGTCCTGCTGCTCGTGCTGTGGGCCCTCGGGCTGCGACCGGCCGGTGTCGACCGCCCGACGATCCTCCTGGTTGGGCTGCTGGTGATCGCTGCGCTGTACGGCCTCCAGGCAGTGGTCGCGGAGTGGTGGTCCCGGCGGCTGCTGCGGCTGTCCGCAGCCCAGGAGCAGCGGCGTCACGACCTGGCGCAGGAGGTGTCGCGGCTGGAGCGCGTCGACCTGGCTGCGCGTCACCTCGCGGACGCCCACACGCTGAGCGAAGCGGCGGATCGCCTGCGGTCCGCCGCCCAGCGGTTGGTGCCGTCCTCGCACTCAGCGGTGCTGCTGCGGGCTGCTGATGACCTCCTGCTGGCGGTGGAGGGCGAGGACGACGGCAGCTGGCCGGGGATCGGCGGGGGGGCAGCGGACGTGGCATCCCGCGCGCTCGCCCGTGGTGCGCCGCTGCGGTGGTCCCAGGGCGGCGGGGCCGACAACCTGAGCATCGCGCCGCGGCTCGCGGTCCCGCTGCGCAACAGCGCCCAGGTGGTCGGTGTCCTGGTGCTCGGGCGTGGTCCGGGCAGCCCTTCCTTCACCCACGCCGAGCAGCGTGCCCTGGAGCGGCTCGCGCCCCACGGAGGGCGCGCGCTCGCCCGGGCGGTCCCGGACGGCGACCAGACCACAGCGCCCGACCCATTCGGGCCGCCCGCGGACGCTGCCGCGGAGATGCCGCCGCTCGAGACGGTGGACCTGGCGGTCCTGGTCCCGGCGATCGCCGATGGTCCCATCGGCGCTGACGGTGAACCGGCTCGACGGGTCGTGGTCCTGGCGCCGACCCCGACGCCGATCCACACCGATCCGGTCGCTGTGGCCTCGGCGTTGGAGGAACTGCTGCGTTGCGTCCACGAGCACGCGCCCACGGCGGCAGCGATGGCGATCGAGGTGCTCGCCTTCGACCATCAGGCCGAGATCGTGATCGCCCACGGTGGCGGGGTGCTACCGGACGAGCTCCTGGATGAGCCGCGGTCGGACGCACCCGGAGCGCTGGCCCTGCGCCCCGCCTTCGCCGCGCTCGGCGGGACGGTCAGCGTCCGTGATCGGTCCGGGGTGCCGCAGGTGCGGGTCCGCCTCCCCACCTCGGGTCGTGGTACCGACGACGCCGCGGAGGTCGCTGCGGTGGCCGAGGAAGCCGCCGCAGGCTGAGGCGGGTCAGGGGACCTCGCGCGGTCAGGTGGGCGGGAGTCGGAAGCGGTTCAGTGCGCCGATCTGGGCGATCCTGCGCTCCGCGACCCGGATGGCCGCCACCTCGGTGCTGACCCCCTCGGTGCGGGCGACGTCGATGATGCGCCGGAGCGTGCGCGGGATCACCTCGGCGCGTCGGCGGGCCCGCTCGGGTGAGTGCCCAGCCGGGTGGAGCTCATCGGCGACGTTGATCACCCCGCCGGCGTTGACCACGTAGTCGGGGGCGTACAGCACCCCACGCTCGTGCAGCCGCTCGCCGTCCTTCTCGGTGGTCAACTGGTTGTTCGCGCCCCCGCAGACGATCCTGGCCTGCAGCGCCGCGATGCTGTCCGGGTGCCACACCCCACCCAGGGCGTTCGGTGACACGATGTCGGCGTCCGCGGCGAGGACGTCCTCCACCCCCACGACCTCGACCCCGGGGAGCTCAGCGACCCGTTCCACCGCGGCGGGCACGACGTCGGCCACCGTGACCTTCGCCCCCTCGTCGACCAGGTGCTCCACCAGGCGTCGTCCGACCTTGCCGAGGCCCTGCACCGCGACGTGGCGACCGCCGAGCTCCCCGCTCCCGTAGACCGCCTCGGCCGCGGCCTTCATCGCCAGGTGCAGACCGACGGCGGTGAGGACGCCCGAGTCGCCCGATCCACCCTCGACCGGATCCGCTCCCGTGGCCCAGCGTGTCTCCCGCTTGACGATCGCCATGTCAGCCGGGGTGGTGCCGATGTCGCAGGCGGTCACGTAGCGGCCGCCGAGGCTCGCGATCACTCGCCCGTAGGCGCGCAGCAGCCCCTCGGAGCGCAGCTCGGCGGGGTCGCCGATGATCACGGCCTTGCCGCCGCCGTGATCGAGCCCGGCGCAGGCGGCCTTGAAGGACATCGCCTTGGAGAGCCGCAGCACGTCGATCAGCGCGGCCTCGTCGTCCTCGTAGGGCCAGAAGCGGGTCCCTCCCAGGCTCGGCCCGAGGGCGGTGGAGTGGATCGCGATGATGCACCGCAACCCCGTGACCTCGTCGTTGCCGAACACGACCTGCTCGTGGCCATCGAAGTGGACGAAGGTGCCCTGCATCGTCGTTCCTGTCGCTGGGGGTCGCCCGTATCGCGGTGGGAGGTGCGGCAGCCGCTGGGTCGCAGTGGCCCTGGGTCGACCCTAACCCCCGCTGCTGTCGCGTGCCGCCCGTCCGTCTGGCTACCGTCGATCCCATGACCGTCCCGTGCGCACAGCTCAAGGTGTTCTCACCCCTCGAGGCCCTGTCGGAGCCAGTCGCGACGGAGATCCGCAAGGCCCTGGATCGGGGCGACGGGCTGTCGCGTTCGAAGGCCCGTGACGCCGAGGCGGCGTGGAGTGCGACGGCGTTGCCCACGGGCACCCTGCGGCCCGCCCCGGAGGCGGTGCAGGTACGACGGGTCGCCGGCCGGACGATGGTGTGTCCACTGCAGCTCGAACTGCGCGCGCAGCTGGCGTACGCGACGCTGGCCGGGCAGGTGCCGAGCCTCGTGCTCGAGGCCCTGATCCCCGAACCCCGAGGTCGCAGTCTGCTGGAGCAGACGCCCACGGCCGTCCCCCACGTGCTCGACCGCCCCTTCGTTGCCCCGCTGCCCTGGTTCCTGGCCTTCGCTCCGAACGAGCAGCGGTTCACCGACCCCCCCGAAGGCAGGGGGCCACGGCTCGTCCACCTCACCACGGTGGGGCAGGCGGGAAGCCGGCTCGAGCGGGTCATCGACGTGGTCGGCTCGGTGCTGCTCGACGCCGACGACCTCCTGGGGGAGCTCGGTGATCTGTCGCTGTGGGTGGACACCTTCGACCCGGGGGCGCTGCTGGAGCTGGACCATGGCCCCGCGGGTCGGCTCCGAGGGGCGGCGGGTCTCAAGCGCGACAGCACCTGCACCCAGCTGTGGCGCGCCGTCGAGGCGCTCGAGGAGGGTGACGACCACGCGGCGGCGGTCGCCTACGCGACCGCGCGTGCGGCCTGGTCGCACCCTCGACGGCTCGCGCGCGCCAGCTGACGACGGGCCCCGATCGGCGCGGCGGCCGGCGCACGTCTGCTGAGACCGCGGGAGGGCCGGTCCCACCACGCCGGCATCGTCAGGCCGGCGTCCGCAGGGCGCGGGCCAGCACCTCAGGTGTCACGTTGCCGCCGGACAGCACGATGCCCACCCGGCGGTCGGCCACGTCGACGTGACCGGCGAGCACGGCGGCCAGGCCCGCCGCACCGGAAGGCTCCACGACCTGCTTGGTGGTCATCGCCAGCCACCGCAGCGCCGAGAGCACCTCGTGGTCGGTCACGCCGACCACACGGTCCACCATGGCGCGCAGGACCGTGAGCGGCCGTCGCCCGACGTGGGTGGTCTGCTGGCCGTCCAGCAGCGTGCGGGGGACCGCGACCTCGACGACCTCACCTGCAGCGAGCGCCGCCCGAGCCGCGTGGCGACCAGCGGGTTCGACGCCGACGATCTCCACCTCGCCGAGCGCGGCCGTGACCGCGACGGCGCACCCCGACAGCAGACCGCCACCGCCGACCGGGACGACGAGCAGGTCCAGACCCTGCACCTGGGCGACGAGCTCACGGCCGACGGTGCCCTGGCCGGCCATGACGTCCGGATGATCGAAGGGTGGGATCACGGTGGCCCCGTGCTCCTCGGCGATCCGCTGGCCGATCGCCGCGCGGTCCTCGCGGTACCGGTCGTAGGTCACCACCTCGGCGCCGTACCCGCGGGTCGCGGCGAGCTTGACCGCCGGCGCGTCGGTCGGCATCACGATGGTCGCGGTGACGCCGTGGAGCGCGCTGGCCAGCGCGATCGCCTGGGCGTGGTTGCCGGAGGAGAAGGCCACCACGCCCCGGGCCCTGACATCGGGTGGGAGCGCGGTGATCGCGTTGTAGGCGCCACGGAACTTGAAGGCGCCCACCCGCTGGAGGTGCTCCGCCTTCAGGTGGAGCTCGCCGCCGGTGGCCACGTCGAGGCGCCGCGAGGTGAGCACGGGGGTCCGGTGGGTGACGCCTTGGAGCCGTGCCGCGGCACGCGCGATGTCGTCGGCGTCGATGGGTAGCGCGGTCCCGGGCTCCACGCGGCTCAGTGCCGGCGGTCGAGCTCGTCGCGGATCTCGTCCGCCACGGCGACCGAGGTCAGCGACTGGACCGTCCGGAGGCGGTACCGGCGTTCGCCCTCCTCTCCCGCGACCACCCACGCCAACGCGCCCTCGCGGAGCAGTTCCATGGCGGCATCCTTGACCTCGGGCCGGTCGAGGTAGCGGGCGAGGTCGACCAGGTCGCTGAGCGCGGCGAGCCGGGCTTCCTCGTCGCCCTCGTCCGCGGCGTAGGCGGCGAGCAGCAGCGCCGGTGCGTCGGGGTCGTCGTCGAGGCAGAGCGCGGCGGTGTGCATGGCCATGTTGAGCTGGCGTTCGAGGTGGGCTGCGCGGGTGAACCCCGCGAGCCGGGCACCACGATCGGGGCCGGGTTCCTCGCCGTCGAAGGAGCGGAACTCCTTGCGGAGATCGCGGATCCGCTGGTCCGGTGTCACCGGTTTGCTGCTCGCGTTGCGGGCCACCGCCGACCTCCTCGTCACAGGTGTGCGACCGGGACCCACGCTAGCCGTCCTGTCCGGACGGACGGGTCGAGGGCCGGGCGCGTCGTTCGGGTCGGTCAACTCGGCTCGCAGCGCTCGAGGGACCTGGCGCCCAGCTGGTCGATGGCCGCACGGAGCTCGGCATCGCGCAGGTCGGCACCGCTGTCGGCGAGCACCCGCCGCAGCTCGTCGACCACGGCCTGCGCCTCGGCGGTGAGATCGTCGGGCGTCTGGGCGAGCAGTTCCTCGGCCGCGTCCTGGGCGGTGGTCGGCGAGCCCGACTCGATCGCGGTCGCCACCCGGGTGAGCGCCAGGCAGTAGCGGGCCCGGTCGCTGAGCTCCGGGGCCTCACCGCGCAGCTGCTCGACGCCGTCGCTGACCTGGGTCGCCATGTCCGCGCAGGCGCCGGCCGCGGTGCCCAGCACCGCCGCCAGGGTCAGGATCAGGACCGCACGACGCATCTCGGGCAAGGTAGCGACGGCGCCCCCGGCGCGGTCGGTCGCCAGCGGTTACCGTTGGCCATCCCCGGCGGTCCAGGGCCCTCGTACCCTCCGGCGCCGTCGCCCACCGCCGGTCAGCCCTCTGAGGAGACCTCCGTGGCGAACAGCGACGAGCGACAGATCATCACCGATGGGATCCCTGCCCAGTACCCCGACGCCGATGAGACCGAGACCCGGGAATGGCTCGAGTCCTTCGATGCGGTGATCGAGGAGCACGGCCCGACCCGGGGCCGGTTCCTGCTCCTGAAGGTGCTGGAGCGGGCCCGCGAGCAGAACATCGGGCTCCCGTCGCTGACCACCACGGATTACATCAACACGATCCCGTCGGAGCGCGAGCCCGACTTCCCAGGGGATGAGACGCTCGAGAAGAAGATCCGTCGCCACATCCGCTGGAACGCCGCGGTGATGGTGCACCGCACCAACGTCAAGCGCGGCACCGGTGGCCACATCGGCACCTACGCCTCCGCAGCCTCGCTGTACGAGGTCGGCTACAACCACTTCTTCCGCGGGCATGATGCCCCTGGTGGCGCCGACCAGGTGTTCGTCCAGGGGCACGCCTCCCCGGGTATCTACGCCCGCTCCTACCTGATCGGCCGGATCACCGAGGAGCAGCTCGACCTGTTCCGCTCCGAGGTGGAGCCCGGCGGGCTGTCCTCCTACCCGCACCCGCGGCTGATGCCCGAGTTCTGGGAGTTCCCGACGGTGTCGATGGGGCTCGGACCCTTGAACGCCATCTACCAGGCGCGCTTCAACCGCTACCTGCAGAACCGTGGCTTCAAGGACACCTCGGACCAGCGGGTGTGGTTCTTCGGTGGAGACGGTGAGACCGCGGAGCCCGAGACCCTCGGCGCGCTGAACATCGCCAGCCGTGAGGGGCTCGACAACCTCACCTTCGTCATCAACTGCAACCTCCAACAGCTCGACGGGCCGGTGCGCGGCAACGGCAAGATCATCCAGGAGCTCGAGGGGGTGTTCCGGGGCGCCGGCTGGAACGTGATCAAGGTGATCTGGGGTCGCCAGTGGGACGAGCTGCTCGCCCTCGACGTCGACGGTGCCCTGGTCAGGCGGATGAACGAGGTGCCTGACGGCCAGATGCAGACCTACACGGCCAAGGGGGTCGAGTTCGTCCGTGAGGACTTCTTCAACGCCGACCCCAAGCTCAAGGCGATCGCCGACCGCTTCAGCGACGATCAGCTGAGCAGGCTCACGCGCGGCGGCCACGACTACCGCAAGGTCTACGCCGCCTTCAAGGCCGCCACCGAGACGACCGGCGCACCGACCGTGATCCTCGCCCAGACCGTCAAGGGCTGGACGCTCGGTCCGGACTTCGAGGCCCGCAACGCCGTCCACCAGATGAAGAAGCTGTCCTCCGAGGCGCTCAAGACCTTCCGCGACCGGCTCGACCTCGACGTGAGCGATGAGCAGCTCGAGGGCGACCTCCCGCCCTACGTCCACCCTGGTGAGGACAGCGAGGTGGTCCAGTACCTCAAGGAGCGCCGGGAGTCGCTGGGTGGGTTCGTCCCGCGTCGACGGGTGTCCCACCCCGCGTTGACCATGCCCGACCACGATGCCTACGCCGCCCTGAAGAAGGGCTCGGGCAACCAGGAGGTCGCCACGACGATGGCGGCCGTGCGGGTGTTCAAGGACCTGCTGCGCGTCAAGGGCTTCGGCGAGCGGATCGTGCCGATCATCCCCGACGAGGCGCGCACCTTCGGGATGGACTCCTGGTTCCCGACCGCCAAGATCTACGACCGCCTCGGCCAGAACTACGAGCCTGTCGACCGCGAACTGCTGCTGTCCTACAAGCAGGCCACCGACGGACAGATCCTCCACGAGGGCATCACCGAGTCCGGATCGATGGGGTCCTTCCACGCGGCCGGCACCAGCTACGCGACCCACGGTCAGCCGATGGTCCCGATGTACATCTTCTACTCGATGTTCGGCTTCCAGCGCACCGCCGACCTGATCTGGTCCGCCGCCGACCAGCGGGCGCGGGGGTTCATGCTCGGCGCGACCGCCGGTGGCACGACCCTGAACGGAGAGGGCCTGCAGCACCAGGACCGACACTCGCTGCTGATCGCCCAGACCAACCCGGGCGTTGAGGCCTACGACCCGTCCTTCGCCTACGAGATCGCGGTGCTCGTCGAGCACGGGATCCGGCGGATGTACGGCGGGGAGGACGGCTCGGGTGAGGACGTCATCTTCTACCTGACGGTCTACAACGAGCCACTGGTGCAGCCGGCGATGCCGGAACACGTGGACGACCAGGACATCGTCGACGGGCTCTACCGTTTCAAGGAAGGGCCGGGTGGCGATCACACGGCACACATCCTCTCCTCGGGCACCATCATCAACGAGGCGCTGAAAGCGCAGGAGCTGCTGGCCGAGGACTGGAACGTCTCCGCCGACGTCTGGTCGGCGCCCGGTTGGAACCGCCTGCTGCGCGACGGTGCCGCGGTCGAGTCCTGGAACCGCACCAACCCCACCGAGGAGAAGCGGGTCCCGCTGGTCCGGCGCATCCTGGAGGAGACCACCAGCGGGCGGCCGCACGTCGCGGTCAGCGACTGGATGCGGGCCACCCCGTTCCAGATCGCTGACTGGATCCCGGGGCCCTACGCGGTCCTCGGTACCGACGGCTTCGGACGGGCCGATACCCGTGAGGCGCTGCGGCGCTACCACCGCATCGATGCCACCTCGACCGCCTACTGTGTCCTCGCGGAGCTCGTGAAGCTCGGGGAGCTCGACGAGAGCGTCCTGCCCGAGGCCATCGAGCGCTACGACCTGGACTTCGCCCGCGTGCCGTTCTTCGGCCAGCCCGGCGACACCGACGATCGCACGCGCTGATCGCGCACACCACCCACCGTCGCGACGAGCGCGCGGCAGGGCCCGTCCCCAGGGCACCCCGGCCGGGCCCGCCCGGACGGTACCCGCGCTATCCTTCCTCGCGTCAGATGCGTTCCAGTACCACCGGGACGTGATACGCCAAGGCCGGCGTGGACGCGCACGTGGCGCGCCACCCGCCGAGACACGGAAGATGCACCAGATGCCGAGCGGCACCGTCAAGTGGTTCAACGCGGACAAGGGCTACGGGTTCATCCAGCCCGATGAGGGCGGCGACGACCTCTTCGTCCACTTCTCCGCCATCAACGTTCAGGGGTACAAGACCCTCGAGGACGGCCAGGCCGTCACCTTCGAGGTCACCCAGGGGCAGAAGGGGCCGCAGGCCTCCGACGTCACGCCCGCCTGAGCTGACCTACGCTCACGCGGCGCGTCGCGCGTCGCACAGAGCCGTCGAACCCGGACCGTGAGGTCCGGGTTCGACCATCTTCGGGGGCTGTACCCCTGCGCCCGGCGGGTGCGCTACAACCACGGTCACTCCCCCGGGGAGCACCCGATCACCGACCCGGAGCCGATGGCGTGGCCGAGCTGACCTTCTTCTACGGCACCATGAACTGCGGGAAGTCGACCCTCGCGTTGCAGATCCACCACAACGCGGTCCAGGCCGGCAAGCACTGCCTGCTGCTGACCAAGCACGATCGTCAGGGAGGCACCATCAGCTCCCGTATCGGACTGGCCCAGCCCGCGACCGTCGTGACCGACGATCTCGATCTGCGGCACCACGTGGGGACGTTGCTCGCCGAGGGTCACCCGCTCGACGTGCTCATCTGCGACGAGGCCCAGTTCTATTCGCGGGCGCAGATCGAACAACTCGCCCAGGCCGTCGACGAGCTGGAGGTCGACGTCCAGGCCTTCGGGCTGCTGACGGACTTCACCACCACGCTGTTCCCCGGATCCCAGCGGCTGTTGGAACTCGCCGACCGTCGCCACGAGCTCCAGGTCGAGGCGCGATGCTGGTGCGGTGAACGCGGCAACCTCAACGCCCGCACGGTCGACGGGCGGATCCAGCGCGAGGGCGAACAGGTCGTCGTCGGGGACCTCGACACCGGCGAGGTGGTCTACGAGGTGCTGTGCCGTCGCCACCACCGCGAGGGTGCGACCCGCGGGCTCGCCGCACGACAGCTCCAGGTGGTCCCGCTCACCGGCTGATCCGCCGCTGAGTGCACCATGTGCCTTCAGTCCCGCTCCGATCGCGCCGACCATTGGGTCACGGGCGGGGGGTGAGCATGGGGACATGGCAGGACCGGGAGTCACGACTGAGCCAGGCGAGCGTCGGGCTGCTGGTCGTCGGTGCCCTGGGGGTGGCCCGCCTCGGGCAGCTCGACGGTCTCAGCGTGCTGTGGTGGCGGTTCGGGCTGGTCGTGGCGGGCATCGTCGCGGTGGTGGTCGGCGTGCTGGTCAACCGCCCACGACGACGACGCGCCTGGCTGCTGCTGCTGGCCGGCATCGGGGCCAGCGCGGGCGGCGATCTCGTCGTCCTCCTGTCCTCGACGCCGGGGTCGATCCCCGCGAACGTCCCGGCTGACGCGTGGCTCACCGCCGCTGGTGGGGGGTTGGTCCTGCTGGCCATGCTGGACGTGACCGTCGGGGTGCGCGGCCGAGATCCGGGCAGCGGACTCGATGCTCTGCTCCTGGCCGCGGCGGTGTGGACCCTGCTGTGGCAGCTGGTGGTGGTTCCTGCCGGCGCCCCCGGGTGGGCGGGGTCCGGGACGGAGCTGGCCGGTGGCCTCCAGGTGCTGCTGTTCGTCGCCGTCCTCGGGCTGCTGGTCCGCACGATACGGGCGCTCCCGGTCCGCGAGCGCCCCGCGGCGCTGCTGCTCGCTGCCGCGCTGGCGGCGGCCATCGGCGCGTTCCTGCTCGGTGCCATCGGTCAAGCCGTGGATGGCATCGCGCACCACGGAGGAGCCCGCGCGATCTTCGGTGCGGTCGCCAACCTCACGGCGGGCGCGGCTGCGCTGCACCCGTCGATGCGTGCGCTCGACGTGCGACGCGTGACCGCCTCGGACGGGTTCACGGCGGGCCGCTCCATCGCGGTCGGCCTCGCCCTGATCGCACCGCCGGTCGTGCTGCTCGTGACCCAGCTGCTCGGTGCGGGGATCGCCCTCGGTTCCCTGGCGGTGGCCTGGATCGTGCTGGTCCCGGCCGTCCTGGGCCGTTTGCACCTGCTGGGCGCCGGTCGTGACGCCGCGCTGCTCGAAGCCGCTGCTTCGGACCGGCGGCTGCGCTCCCTCGTCGCCCACACCGGGGACCTGCTCCTCATCGTCGACCCCGGTCCGAGCGCCCGGATCCGCTACGCCAGCCCGGCCGCGACCCGGATCGTCGGGATCCCACCCGAGCACCTGGTGGGCACCTCCGCGTTGGACCTGCCCACCGACGATCCGTCGGCGCTGCGTGGGCTGCTGGTGCGTGAGGAGGAGATGCTCCCGCGGGCCGCGGACCTCCCGCTGCGTCACCGCGATGGCGACGAACGCTGGATCCAGGTGGTGGTCGACCGCTACGTCGAGGGCAGCCGCCCGGCCCTGGTCCTGACCCTCAGCGACATCACGGATCGGAAGCAGTCGGAGATGCGCTGGGTGCGTGCCGCCCACCATGACGCTCTCACGGGCCTGGTGAACCGGCGGGGGATCGAGGAACGGTTGGAGCAGCACCTGGGTCGGCTCGCCACCCAGGGCGGCCGGTTCGGTGTGCTGCTCTGCGACCTCGATGGCTTCAAGGCCGTCAACGACACCGGTGGACACCTGGTCGGTGACGAGGTGCTTCGGCACGTGGCAGCGCGCTTCCGGAGGGTCGTCCGGGACGGCGACGTCGTCGCGCGCCTCGGCGGGGACGAGTTCGTCGTCCTCGGTACCAGCGCGGTGGACGAGGGTGCCCTCGAGCAGGTCGCCGACCGCGTCATCGCCTCGCTGCGGGAACCCATCGTCGTCAGCGGGACGCCGTGGCGGGTCGGGGTCAGCGTCGGCATGGCCCTGGCCGACGGCACCGATGCGTCCATCGGTCGGCTGCTGCGCCGGGCCGACGTGGCGCTCTACCAGGCGAAGGGCGCGGGCAAGGGGCTGGCCCGGTGGGACACCACCGTCCTGACCTCGTGACCGCGGCGCCGCCGGGTAGCGTGAGCCGGCGGGCACCGGTGCGCGCCATCCTGTGGCTGCGCGTCGGGCCGACCGAGGCGGGTGGGAACGATGCCGGCAACGACAGCGGAGCCGAGCGGGGCGGTCGCCTCGTTGCTGTGGCCCGACGGCGGCACCGGGGCAGGTCCCGAGGTCCAACCGCTGACCGAGGCCGCGGCCCGCGACCTGCAGCTGGCCCCGCTGTTCGACGCCCTGTCCCGCGACGCCCCGTGGCTGGCCGAGTGGTATGCGACCCCCTGCGCGGACGTCGAGACCGTCGTCTATCGGCAGCAGATCGCGACGGAGCTCGAGCGCGAGGAGGTCGCGATGCCGCTGGCGACCTTCGCCCGGCGCATCCAGCGGGTCCGTCAGCGGGCGGACGCCGCCCAACGGGTCCCACACCCCTACGTGGCCGAGTCGTGGTTCCTGACCAACGCACAGCGCTACCTGCACGCCACCACCGCGCTCCTCGAGGAGCTGGACGCGTTGCACCTCGAGGCCCCGGGTATGGGGAGCTGTCGGTCGGCGCTCAGGGCGATCGTCGCCGGTGACCGCTTCCGGTCCCTGGCGTCGGCGACGTCCGCGGCCCAGGAGGCGATGGACGGCGTCGCCTACACCGTACGCGTCCAGACGGGCCGCATCTCCGTGGACCGGGACCACGGCGAACCCGACCTGAGCGCCGAGGTGGCGGCCACCTTCGCCCGGTTCCGGACGGGCCCACCTCGCGAGGTCGAACGCCCCCCGGTGGAGCCCGGGGTCGACCACGTGGCCGCGCGCATCCTGGAGCTGGTCGCCGACCAGCACCCCGATGCCTTCGCCGCGCTCGTCGACCTGCACCGCCACCACCGACCGCTGCTCGACCCCACCGTCGCCGGCCTCGCGCGGGAGGTGCCCTTCTACCTCGCTTACCACGAGCGACTCCAGCGGATCCGGGCCGCCGGGCTGCCGCTGTGTCAGCCGGAGCTGGTCGCGGCCGACGCGGCCTGCAGCGCCGAGGACAGCTACGACCTCGCGGTCGCCCTCAAGCAGCTCGCCGACGGCAAGCCGGTGGTAGCCAACGACTGGCACCTCGATCCCCCCGAGCGCCTCCTGGTGGTCACCGGAGCGAACCAGGGCGGCAAGACCACCTTCGCCCGGGCCTTCGGACAGCTCCACCACCTCGCCAGCCTGGGCCTGCCCGTGCCCGCGCGTCGTGCTCGGGTGGGCCTGCACGACCGGCTGCTCACCCACTTCGAGCGCCAGGAGCGGATCACCACGCTGCGGGGCAAGCTGGAGGACGAGCTGGTCCGGGTCCACGCCCTGCTGGAGCAGGCCACGCCCGACAGCGTCGTGTTCCTGAACGAGACCTTCAGCTCCACCACGCTCCAGGACGCTCGCGAGCTCGGGACCGCGGTGCTGGAGCGTCTCGAGCGGGTCGGGGTGCGGGCGGTGTTCGTCACCTTCGTCGACGAGCTGGCCTCGGTGGGACGGGCCACCGTCAGCATGGTGGCCACCGTCGCCCCCGACGACCCGACGGTGCGCACCTTCCGGGTGCTCCGCCGGCCCCCCGACGGACTCGCCCACGCGGTCGCGCTCGCGGACCGGTACGGGCTGACCTACGAGGCGATCCAGGACCGATCGACGCCGTGAACGTCCACCTGCTGCACCCCGACCACGACCTCGACCTCGAGGTGGTGCTGGCGCAGCACGCGGAGGCGGTCAGCGACGATCTCGGCCTCGACGTCCTGCTCGATCGCATGGCCGACGGCGATCAACGGATCCGTGCCGCTTGCCGCACGGTCCTGCTCTCGGGGCTCCGTGACGTCGACGAGGTCCGCTACCGGCAGGCCGTCGTCGCCGACGCGCTCCGTGCCCCCGAGGTCTTCGCGGGGCTGTACGAGGTGATCGTCGCCGGGCTCGACCTCGCCAAGCGTTCCTACTCCGGGCTGTTCCGCGACGCCCCCGATGCCATCGTGCGCCGTGCCGTCGAGCGCCTGAAGGTCTACACCGACGTGCTGCGACGGCTCCGTCAGGACACCGCCCCGGTCCGGTCCAGGATGCGCTCCGAGGGTGTGACGAGGCTGTTCGAGCTGTTCGCGACCCAGCTCGACGAGCCCTACCTGCGCGAGGTCGAAGCGCAGCTCGAGGAGCTGACCTTCCCGCGCGGGGTGTTGTTCGGCGCCCGGCTCGGTCGCGGGGCCGTCGGCACCGGCTTCCAGCTGAAACGTCCCCGCTCCCAGGGGTGGTTGTCACGGTCGTTGGACCGCTCGGGTGCGAGCTTCGAGCTCGCCGACCGCGACGACGACGGCATCGAGTCGCTCGGGCGCCTGCGTGACCAGGCGCTCGCCGAGGTGGCCGTGGTGCTCAGCCAGGCCAGCGACGACATCGAGGTGTTCCTGCGCCAGCTCCGCGACGAGCTGGCCGTGCTGACCGGTGCGGCCCGGCTGCACGCGGCGCTGACCACCAAGGGCGAGCCGGCCTGCTTCCCCGAGGTGGTGGAGCCGGCGGACGGGACACAGGGGGCCGAGCACGCGGCGTCGGCGGCCCCGCGCCTGACCGCCCGGGGACTGTACGACCCCGCCCTGTCGCTGCAACTCGGTGAACGTGCCGTCGGCAACGACCTGGACGCCGATGGGGCGCTGCTGGTCCTGATCACCGGCGCGAACCAGGGCGGGAAGTCCACCCTGCTCCGCGGCATCGGGACCGCGCAGCTGCTGCTGCAGGCCGGGTGCTTCGTGCCGGCGGCCACGTTCCGCGGATCGCTGGGTGGACAGGTCTACACCCACTTCGGTCGCGAGGAGGACCAGGAGCTGCGGCGCGGCAAGCTCGAGGAGGAGCTCAACCGGATGCGGACCATCGTCGAACGCATCCAGCCGGGCGACCTGCTGCTCGCCAACGAGTCCTTCGCCGCGACCAACGAGCGTGAGGGCTCCGAGCTCGCCCGGCAGGTGTTCCGCGCCCACCTCGACCTCGGGGTGCGGGTGGTGGCGGTCACCCACCTCTACGACCTGGCGGACAGCCTGCACCGCACCGAGTCATCCCGTGGGGTGTTCCTCAGGGCCCAGCGGGAGGAGGACGGCGAGCGGACCTTCCGCATCGAGCCCGGTGCGCCGCTGCCCACCAGCTACGGCCAGGACCTCTACCGCCGCATCTTCGGTGAGGAGCCCGCAACCTCGAACGGCCTCGGTCGCGCCCCGGGCGACGAGGGTCGCGACCCTCAGCCGCAGGGGGGTGCGTAAGCGCGGTCGCGCAGATGGACCTGCCACTCGCGGTCGGTGATCGCGTCGCCGACGTCGCGGCAGATCGCCTCCATCGCACCGGCCTCGTCCAGCGACCACCACGTGACCTCACCTGCGGCGCCGCTGGCCGCCAGCCGGTCCCCGTCGGGGTGGAAGGCGACCGCGTACATCGGGCTGGGCCCGGTCCCGAGCACCGCCAGCACCTCGGGTGCCGTCGCCACCTCGACGTCCCACAGCCAGGTGCGCCCGTCGACCACGGCCCCGGCCAGGCGGGTGCCGGAGGCATCGAAGCTGAGGTCGTAGATCCGTCCCGAAGGACCCTGCACCGGTTCCCCGACCGGTTGCGGGTCGGCCGGGTCGGTGAGGTCGAACAGCCGGACCTCCGCATCGGAGCCGGCGATCGCCAGCAGCTGCCCGTCGGGGGAGAACGCAGCGGCGTAGGCCTCGCTGGAGAACGCTCCCACCCGACCGAGGGGCACGGGAGCCGCTGCATCGGTCAGGTCGAACAGGTAGACGTGGTTGTCCGCGCTCGGGGCCGCCAGGAGCGCACCGTCGGGATCGAAGGCGAGGTTGAGCACGATCTCGGTCGGGTCATCCAGGACGGCGACGAGCTCGGGTGCCGTCGGATCGTCGAGGCGCCACACGCGCACCGCGGTGTCCACGCCGCCGGCCGCCAGCGTCCGCCCGTCGGGGCTGAACCGGACCGCCTCGACCAGCGCCTCGCTGCCCCCCAGCGGCGGTGCGAGCAGCTGTGGTGCGACGGGGTCGCTGACGTCGTAGAGCAGCACCTCGCCGGACAGGCTGCCATGGGCGAGCAGCGAGCCATCGGGCGACATCGCGCCGGCGCCGCTGAAGGCGGGGCCATCGACCGGCTCCGCCAGCGGCGCGGCGAGCCGCCGGGCGTGCCGGTCGGTGACGTCCCACTGGCCGGTCTCCGCGCCGGAGAAGGCCGCCAGCCGCGAACCGTCGGCAGTGAAGGCCAGCGACCAGATCCTGCCCTGCAGGGACATCGGCACCGTCGCGTCGAGGTCCCAGAGGCGGGCGCTGCCGTCGGTCGCCGCGGTCAGCAGGGTGTCGGGACCGGAGGTGAAGGTCACGCTGGTCAGCGCGGCCGGGTGGCGCAGGGAGTCCAGCAGGTGCCACCCGTCGGTGGCCCACAGCAGGAGTTGTCCGTCGGAGCTGCCGACCGCGAGGTGCTCGCCGTCGGGCGCGAAGGCCAGGGCGTTGATCCAGCTGTCGAAGGCGGCCTCGGGCAGCTCGACGACGGTCGGGGCGGCGGGCTCAGCCAACTGCCAGGCGTGGAGGGTCCCCGCCCGGGAGCCGGCGGCCAGCAGCTGGCCGTCGGGGGAGAAGCCCACGCTCAGGATCGAGCGGTCGGTGGGCGACAGCGCAACCACCTCGACCGGGGTCGTAGGGTCGCCGACATCCCACAGCACCACCCGGCCGACGTCGTCTCCGACCGCGATCCACCGGCCGTCGGGGCTGTGGGCCACGGACCAGCTGATCTCGTCCACCGGCAGCAGCGGGAGCCCGGCCGGGTCGGCGGGGTCGCTGACGTCCCACCGGAAGGCACCGTCACCGAGCCCGACGGCCGCGAGCTCCGACCGGGCGGGGCTGAAGGACAGACCCTGGATCGGTCCCTCGGGCCCACGCAGCTCGGTGGCCAGGGCGGTCGGGTCGGCGGGGTCGCTGACGTCCCACAGCGAGATGTGGGCCGCGGTGTCGCCGATGGCCAGGACCTCGGCGTCCGAGGTGACGGCGACCGCGTAGATCTCCAGGGATGGATCGTCGAGAACGATCGTGGCAGTGCGGGTGTACCCCTCCGTGCCCGGTGTCCGGGTCAGCAGCTGTACCTCGGCGTCCGCCGAGTTGCCCACCGCGAGCAGGGCGCCGTCGGGGCTGGCCGCCATCGCGGTCGACCCGGGTCCTCCGAGGAAGCGGGTCGCGCGGGGAGCGACCGCGGCGTCCAGCAGCGACGACCGGGCCTCGGTGGTCGGCGCGATCGCGTAGCCGGCGACCGTCAGCTCCGCGCCGAGGGAGGGGTCGGTCTCGGCGAGTCGCTCCGCGGTCAGCGACAGCTGCCGTGACAGTGCCTCGTCCCGGGCGAGCAGCGCGTCGGCGCGCGCATCGGCCGCGATCACGGCCAGCGCGGCCGCCAGCACGGCGAAGGCGGTGGTCACCGCCACCAACGTGCTCAGGCGGCGGGTGCGTCGGCGGGCCTCCTCGGCGGCGGCCTCGGCCTGAGCGACGCTGGCGGTGAGGAAGGCTTCCTCGTCGGCGGTGAGCTGGATCCAGGATTCGGACGGATCGATCGCCGAGCGCATCGCCTCGAGTAGCGCGCCCCGCGCCAGCGCGGAGCCGTCCCGATCGGCGGCCACCCACAGCTGCGTGGACTCCGCGATGCGACGGTGGAGGCGGATCGCGTCGCGGCCCTCCTCGATCCAGGTCTGCAACCGCGGCCAGGCGGCGAGCAGGGCCTCGTGGGAGATCTCGACCGTGGTCGCGTCGGCCGTCAGCAGGCGGGCACCGATGAAGGGCTCGAGCAGGTCGGTGATGTCGGCGTCGTCGTCCCCGGGGAGCAGCCCCTGGAGCTCGTGGTAGGTGGCGACCCGACGGGTGGCCAGGGTGCCGTTCTCGACGTGGACGAGCCGGACCAGGACCTGGCGCATCAGTGCCTGCTGCGTCGGGGTGCAGGCGCGGAACACCTCCTCGGCGGAGCGCTCCACGGCGCCCCGCACCCCGCCCGCGGCTTCGTAGTCGGCGACCGTCATCCGCCGCCGGTTGCCCCGCCGGTAGGTCTCGAGCAGGGCGTGGGACAGCAGGGGGAGCGACCCCACATCGTGCTCGCGGACCATCGAGCTGGTGGGGACGAAGTCGCGCAGGAGGAGGGCGACCAGCTCGCCCTCGAGCGTGACTCCCGCCCGGCGGGCGGGCTCCACGATCGCCCGCGTCAGCTCAACCTCGGTCATGGGGCCGACGAGCAGCTGCGTATCCTCCAACTTCCCGGCGAGCCGACCGCTGGCGGCGAGTTCGGCGTAGAAGTCGATGCGGAGCGCGAGCACCGCCGCGAGGCCACCGTCGACGCCCGGCTCGGTGCGGCGGTCCAGCTCGGTCAAGAAGCCTTCGACCTCTGCGTCGTCCGAGCCGGCCGTGAACAGCTCCTCGACCTGGTCGATCAGCAGCACCGGGAGGCGCCGGCCGCGGTCTTGCGGCAGCGTGTCCAGGGCGGCGTGCAGGCGCTCAACGGGCCGGTCGCCCGGCGTGAGGGTCGCGATGGGATGGCCCTGTTCGTGCAGCGACCGGCCGATGCCGGCCCGGAGCAGCGATGACTTCCCCGAACCGGAGGCGCCGAGCAGCAGCAGCAGGCCCGCCCGGTCCGGCTCGGAGAGCATCGATCGCAGCCGCGCCACGGCCCGGTCCCGCAGCGCGTCACGGCCGAAGTACCGTTCGGCGTCGTCGTGGCCGAAGGCCTCCAGACCGAGGTAGGGCGGGGGTCCCTCGGGTTCGCGGCCGCCGCCGGTGCGCAGCTCCACCAGGACGTCGACCCAGGGCGCGACGTCCTCCACCCCGAGCTCGCGCAGCATCGCCTGGAAGGTGTCGAACTGCGACGGAAAGGGCAGGTTCTCGGCCCGGCACCAGCCGCTGAGCGTCGACGGGCTGGAGCCGACCGCCGCCGCCAGGTCGCGCAGGCTTCGCCCCGATCGGTGACGCAGCTCGGTCAGGATCGCGCCGAACTCGGCGCGGGTCGACGCGCCGGTGAGCCGGTCGCCCAGCCCCTGCGTCCCGCCCTTCTCCGTTGACACGCTCATGCCGGCGAGGCTACTGGAGGAGCCGGAGACCGGTTCCTGCTGCTCGAACCCGCGTCCTGATGGCCCTGGACGGCGCCCGGCGCGATCGTGCGAGGGCGTGCGAGGTGGCCGACGTCGTGGGTGGCACCGCCGCTGGGCGTGCGAGGTTGTACGAGGTTGGCTCCGGTCCTCGCGTTCCCGCGGCGGACACGGTTGCCTCCCGGTACGGGACGGACGACGAGGTGCGGCCCATCGCAGCCACCTGCCCGCCGTCTCCCGGCAGGCGGGGTCCGGCGGGCCGACGGTCACGGGGGGACGTCGGCCCGCTGGGACACCTCGCCGTCGAGGGGTGGGGTCGCCGGAGCCGGGGGAGCCCCGGCGTCCTCGGTGCGATCAGGTCACCGATGCCTCGTAGATGCTCTCGATCGCAGCGTCGAGCTCGCCCGTGAAGGTCTCCTCGTCCTGCCAGGCCCGGAGGTCCTGGACGAGCGCCCGGGAGAAGCTCGCGATCAGCCCCGGGTTGCGCGCGAGCCGCTCGTTGGCCTCCTCGCGGCTGTACCCGCCCGACAGCGCGACGACGCGGAGCACCCCCGGGTGCGCCATCAGGTCGGTGTAGAAGCCGTCGACGGTCGGGATCGACAGCTTCAGCATGATCTGCTGGCCGTCGGCCAGGGCACCGAGGTGCTCGACGATCGCCGCGAGCAGCAGCGCCTCGGCCTCCGCCTTCTGTGGGCTCGTGATGTCCACCTCGGGTTCGAGGATCGGGACCAGGCCCGCGTCCAGGATCCGCTGACCGACCTCGAACTGCTGCGCGACGTTCCGCTCGATCCCGGTGCGGTCGGCCAGCTCGATCACCGATCGCATCTTGGTGCCGAACACCTCCAGGCCCCGGGCGCGCTCGAGGAGGGCGTCGAGTTCCGGCATCGGCCGCATGAGGCGGACGCCGTCGGCGGTGTCCTCGAGCCCCTGGTCGACCTTGACGAAGGACATGATGCCCTTCTGGTGCCACAGGTAGCTCGGGGTGGGCTCCCCGCCCACCTCACGATCCATCGTGCCCTCGAACAGGATCGCGCCGAGGACGCGGTCACCGGTGAACACCGGGTTGGTCATGATGCGGCTGCGCATCTCGTGGACGAGGTCGAACATCTCCTCCTCGCCGTCGTAGCTGCCGGGGTCGATGCCGTAGTTCGCCAGTGCCTTGGGGGTCGAGCCGCCGCTCTGGTCCAGCGCGGCGAGGAACCCCCGACCGGTCGCCATCCGGGTGTGAAGGTCGGTGTCCATGGGTACTCCCTGGGTCGAGGCCACGTCGTGCGCCACGCGTCCCAACCTACGAGCCGCGGTGGAGCGGGCGCCAGGGCTGCAGGACCCGATCGGCTGCCGTGGTTCGACCACGGCGAGAGGCACATGGACCCGCCATGCGCCCGCTGAGCCGTCCCGGGTCGGGCACGGGAGCACGTCCTGGCCGTGGGGGACCGCGTCCATCTGGCAGCGGGCGCGCCGTCTGCACTGGAGGCGCTGAGCCCGTCGTTGGTGAGCCTGGTGATGGTGCGTGGTGGCTGAGCGCGAGCAGGATCCGAGGACCAGGGAAGCGGCAGGGTGGCTGTAGCGTTGTCACCGAGGACGCCACGGGACACGGAACGGGGGTGGCATGGATCTGACGCTCGGCAAGCGGGCGGACTACATGGTGCGGGCGGTGCTCGACCTCGCGCGATACCAAGGTCATGGTCGGCGCAAGACCGCCGACATCGCGGAGGAGATGCAGGTCCCCGTCACCTACCTGCCCCAGCTGCTGGCTGAGTTGGTCCGGGAGGGCATCGTCTGCTCGATGGCTGGCCGCCACGGCGGCTACGAGCTGGCGCGCGACCCGGCCGAGGTGTCGTTGCTGGAGGTCATCGAGGTGGCCGACGGGCCCCTGGGCTCCGCCGAGTGCGTCCTGCGGGGTGGGCCCTGCCGGTGGGAGGAGGGTTGCGCGATCCACACGCCGTGGGCCCGTGCCCAGGAGGCCTTCCGCAACTCGCTACGCGCCACCACCTTCGCCGAGGTCGCGACCATCGATGCCGCGCTCAGCGGCTCCCACGACGCTGGAGCACCTCCACGACCAGCAATGCCCCGGTGAAGCCCGGGACCAGCCACTGGGCGACACGCAGGCGCCGCTGAGCGGCGGCGACAGCCGGCGGCGTCGCGGCGATCGGCGTGACGGCGGTCGCCACGGGGACGTCGCCGCCGCGGACCACCCGCTGCCCCGACAGCCCGGTTTCGGCCGTCGACAGCACGGCAGCACCCGTCAGGACCGTGCGCAACACCCGCAGCGAGTCGCCGGGCCGGGGGTCCGGGGCGGCAGCAGCGCGCCGGGGAATCGGCAGGAGGCGTCCGAGCAGGTGTGCGCCGATGACGTGGGCGACCAGGCACGCTCCGGCGATCGGTGCCCACCGGAACCACCCAGCGTTGGCGACCCGGGTGCGCTGGGTGTGGTCGTCCACCTCGATCGTGGCGCCGTTGAGGCCCACGGCACCCATCCACGCGCCGCCGAACCAGGCGGCCAGGCCGACGTCGTGGGCGATGGTCGCTGCGGTAGTACGGTCCATCGTGTCCGACCTTCCCTCGTTCCCGACCGGGTGAGGTGCACGATGGTGAGCACCGCGCACCGTTCGACCGCCGTTGCCGGCACCGTAGGGCGTCTCGCCCACTGGGGCTCCGACATGGCCACCACGGCGGTGCGCTACAGCATGCAACGGATCCCCCTGTACCGCCGGGATCGTCGCTCTGACGACAGCGACCCCCCCGACCTGGAACGCGAGCTGCCCGGTGATCCGGCGACGTTGCAGCGTGCCCGCGAGGGTCTCGGGCCGCTGTTCCACCGCACCTACTGGATCGCGGTCACCGACGAGGTACTGACCGGCGAGGAGCTCATCAGCTACATCCTCGAGGAGCCGAACCGGGTCACGCCCACCGAGATGGCCCGCTTCGAGACCCTGGATGGGCAGCCCGCCCGCAACCTCGAGGTCGGTGACGAGTTGATCGTGCGCTTGCCGGGACCGTGGAACGGTCCGGTGCGGGTCGTGGCACGCACGCCGACCTCCTTCCGGTTCGCGACCCTGCAAGGGCACATGGAGGCCGGTGAGATCGAGTTCCGGACCAACACCGACCCCCGCGGGTTCCTCGAGTTCCGGATCGAGTCGTGGGCGCGCAGCGGCGACCCGCTGTTCCACCTGCTCTACGAGCGGCTGCCGATCGGCCGCGAGCTCCAGCAGCACATGTGGTCCCAGTTCTGTCGCCGGGTGGCCGCGGTGAGCGGTGGCGTCCGGATGAGCAACCCGGCCTGCACGACCCATCGCTACGACCCCACACCGTGAGCGACGCCAGGCGCATCATCAGCACGGCACCCGTGCCGGGTTCGGCCCGGGCGCGCTTCGAGCGGCTGGCACGGCTCGAGGTCAACTTCCGCCCCATGAGCTGGGAGCAGGCCGACGCGGACCCGGCCTGGCGGGCGGACCGGCGCCGGATCGATCTGCCGTCGGAGCCGCCCGGTCCGCCGGTGGAGCGTGGGTCCTTCGCCGTCGCCCGCGCGTTGCTGTGGACCTACGAGGTCGCGGATCCCGCGTTGGTGCGGGCCGTCTACGACGCTGCCGCGCCCCTCGACGGCCGCGACATGCTGCTCGTGGGGCGGTTCGCGGGGCTGCGGTTCCCGATGGGGGTTCGCGTCGGCGGGGTCGTGGACGGGCCCGACGTGGAGGACGGCGTGGCGGTCCACCGCTTCACCTGGCACTACCGCACGTTGCAGGGCCACCTCGAGCGTGGACAGATGGACTACGAGGTGGTCAAGGAGCTCTCCTCGGGGCGGGTGTCGTTCCGCATGGCCGCCTACTCCCAGCGCGGGGAGATCGCGAACCCGGTGGTGCGGGCCGGCTTCGCGGTCTTCGGCCGACCGACGCAGCTGCGCTTCTACGCCCGGGCGCTGGAGCGGATGCGCCGCCTGACGGCCGAGCGAGCGACGGTCGGCGGCAGCTGAGGATGAACCGCCGGGTCCAGGAGCGGTGAGGGAGTAGCCAGGGGTCACGCACCGGCGGTCAGAGGATCCGGAGCTGCTCGGCCGCCTCGGTCAGCTCGGCGCGGGAATCGGGGTGGGCGATCGCGATCATGGCCTTCGCGCGTTCGCGCGCGGTCCGGCCGCGTAACCGGGCCACCCCGTACTCGGTGACCACGTGGTCCACGTCGTTCTTGCCCGTCGACACGTGGGTGCCGGGGGCCAGGGTCGGCGCGATGCGGGAGATCGTGCCGCCCTTGGCGGTCGAGGGCAGCACGATGAACGAGCGGCCGCCCTCGGACCGGTTCGCGGCGCGGACGAAGTCGAACTGGCCGCCGGTCCCGGAGTACGGGAGGTGCGCCAGGCTCTCCGAGCCGCACTGACCGATCAGGTCGACCTGCAGCGACCCGTTGATCGAGTGGAGACGGTCGTTCTGGCCGGCCAGCACGGGATCGTTGGTGACGTCGACCGGGTGCATCTGCACCGCCGGGTTGTCGTCGAGGTAGTCGTACAGCCGGTGCGAACCCAGCGCGAAGGCGGCGATCGTCACCCCGGGGTGGCGGTTCTTGCGACGGTTGGTGGCGACCCCCGCCTCGAGCAGCGTGAGGATGCCGTCGCCGAACATCTCGGTGTGGATGCCGAGGTCGCGCTTGGACGCCAGCTGCTGGACGACCGCGTCCGGGATCGCCCCGATCCCGATCTGCAGGGTGGCGCCGTCGGGGACGAGCTCGCCCACGTAGGCGGCGATCGCTCGCTCCACCTCGCCGATCGTCGTCGCGGGGATCTCGATCAGCGGTTGGTCGTTCTCCACCACCGCGGTGACCTGGGAGATGTGCACCCGGCAGGGGCCGTGGGCGAAGGGGACCCGGGGGTTGACCTCCAGCACCACCGTCCTGGCCTTCTCGATCGCCGCCATCGTGTAGTCAGGGGAGAGGCCGATCGCCAGCATCCCGTCCTCGCTCATCGGGGAGGCGTGGGCGAAGACCACGTCGGTGGGCACCAGGCCCCGGCGGATCAGCCGGGGTACCTCGGAGAAGTGGGCCGGCACGACGTCGATCCAGCCGTCGTGGACCCCGCGGCGGTTGGGAGCGCCGAGGAACGGGGAGCGGTGGCGGACGTGCTCGGTGGTGGTCGGGTCGAAGTAGTCCGGCTGGCGCAGCGGCAGCATCTGGAACACCGTCACGTCGCGGAACTCCCGGCGCTGCTGAGACAGGGCGTGCAGCAGCGCCGGCGGTTCACCGGCGGCGATCGGCACGACGATGGTGTCACCGTCCTCCACCAGGCGGACCGCGTCCGCCGCCTCGCGCCTGCGCTCCCGGTACATGGACTGGAACGACATGGTCACCCCCGACCGGGCCGTGGTTCATCGGCTCGTCAGCACGCTAGTCCGGTCCGGTCCTCCCATCTGGACGAACGGACCACCTCGGGAGCGGAGCAGGTCAGGCCGTGCGGCGCGTCACCCGCATCGGGACCCGGCCCCGGGGTCGGTAGGTGGCCCGGGGCTGCGCGCGGGGGACGGGATGGCTTGGGTCGGTGGGCTCCAGACGCAGCTGCCGGGCGATCGCCAGCAGGATGATGCGCGCCTCGAGCAGGGCGAAATGCTCGCCGAGGCAGCGACGGTTCCCGCCCCCGAAGGGGGTGTAGGCCCCCCGCGGCAGCTCGCGCTCCGGGCGCTCGCGCCAGCGCCACGGGTCGAAGCGCTCCGGCGCCGGGAACCAGCGCGGGTCGCGGTGGGTGACGTACTGGCTGACCAGCACGTGTGCCCCGGCCGGGACGGCGACACCGGCCACCTCGATGTCCTCGAGCGCGCGCCGTGGGGCGACCCACACCGGCGGGGCGAGCCGCAGCGACTCCGCGAGCACCAGTCCGGCGACCTCGGCGGCCATGACCTCCTCGACGCTCGGGGCGCGACCCTCGGAGAGCCAGGCCTGGGCGTCGGCTTCCGCCTCCAGGGCCTGACGGACCTCGGGTGCGGTGGCCAGGTAGGCCTGTGCCCAGGTCAGCACGTTGGCGGTGGTCTCATGGCCGCTGAGGATCAGGGTGAGGACCTCGTCGCGGACCTCGTCGTCGTCGAGTCCGCCGCCGTCGTCGTCGCGCATCGCGAGCAGCAGGGCCAGCAGGTCGTCCCGACGGGGGTCGAAGGCGGCGGCGTGGGGGGCGAACGCCCGGTTCCCGTCATCGGCTCGACCGACGCTGGCCGCGGCCCGACGCTCGGCGATCAGCTGCTCGGCGACCTCGGCGAGGTCGTCGGCTGCCCGTGGAAACGCCTGGAACCACGGCAACGGCAGCCGGTCGAGCCGGTCGAGCCCGGGCAGCATCGTGCGCTCGATGCGGTCGATGGCGATCTCCATCGAGTGGGCGATGCGGTCCGCATGCTCGCGGGCATCGGTGCCGAACAGGGTGCGCGCCACGATGTCCAGGGTCAGGGCCATCATCCGCGGCCCGACGGGCACGGTGGCGCCGTCCTCCCACGTCGCCAACTCGGTCTTGGTCGCAGCGGCCATGGTCGCGGCGTAGCCGTCGAGGCGTTCGCGGTGGAAAGGGGCCTGCATCATCCGGCGGTGCCGCAGGTGGATGGGCTGCTCGTTGGTCAGCAGCCCCTCGCCGAGGACCTTGCGCATGCGCTCGAAGCCGACGCCCTTGACGAACGACCGCGAGGAGCGCACCAGCACCCCCTCAACCATCTCCGGCGCGAACAGCCCCAGGAACAGCTGGCCGTTGAGGCTGAACGACACCGCATCGCCGTAGCGACGCTGGAGCCGCAGCAGGAAGCCGGGGGTGTCGGCCAGGAAGCGTGCCAGGCTGACGCCGGGTACCCCGATGCCCGGCCCTGGTGGCAGTGGGCCGTCGAAGCGTCGCCGGCTGATCGGTGGCGGCAGCGGGGCGTAGGACGCCGGTCTCGCTGCGGTGAACGCACGCACCATGGTGACCTCCCTGCCCGGGTGGGCCGGTCGCGCGACCCCGCGACCGCCCCCGGGTCCTCACCTGAGCGGACCCTACAGCGTGGGTCCGTGACGGTCGGGGTCGGCGCAATCGACCACGGTGCCGCGACCCCACGGTGCACACGAGTCATCGCGACGTCCACGAGCCCGCCCGACGTCCACGAGCCCGCGGTCTGCACACGCACGATCCGTGCGAGAAGCAGCCGCATGCCGCTGGAAGTCGTGCCCCGTCGGCGGTGGGGAGGCGGGAGGGCCGCTCAGGACGCGAGTTCCAGCAGGTATCTGCTGCTTCTCGCCACAGGGAGCCTCCTCAGGGTCTCCCGGCGGTTCTGCAGGCTGGCGTCGCGCACACCGGGCGGAGCTGCACGTCGCCCGATCCCCTGCACCCTGTCCAAGCGACCACCACCGTGCAGTTGCATGCGGCTCGTGGCCGGAACAGGCTGAGGCCCACGACGACAACAGGCGGGCTGCCGATGACCACCACCCTCGACCGCGACCGCTTCGATGCGGTCATCTTCGACCTCGACGGGGTGATCACCGACACCGCCTCGGTGCACCGCGCCGCCTGGAAGCGGCTGTTCGACGACTACCTCGCCGAGCGGTCCGAGGATCCCGCCGAGGACCACGAGCCGTTCACCGATCAGGACTACCTACGCCACGTCGATGGCAAGCCCCGGCTCGACGGGGTCCGCGACTTCCTGGTCAGCCGAGGCATCGAGGTGGACGAGGACACGGTGGCCGAGCTCGGGGACCGTAAGAACGACGCCTTCCTGGCAACCCTCGAGCAGGACGGTGTGGTCGTGTTCCCCTCGACCGTCGAGCTGATCTGTCGGCTCCACGCCAACGGCATCCGCACCGCGGTGTTCTCCGCCAGCCGCAACTGCCGTCCGGTGCTGGAGACCGCCGGTCTGCTGGAGCTGTTCGAGGCGCGGGTCGACGGGGTGGTCGCCGGTGAGCTCGGCCTGCCCGGCAAGCCTGATCCGGCCTCGCTGCTGGAGGCCACCCGCCGGATCGATGCCACGCCGGAGCGCACCGTGGTGGTCGAGGACGCCCAGGCCGGGGTCCAGGCCGGAAAGCGGGGCGGGTTCGGCCTGGTCATCGGCATCGACCGGGAGGGGATGGCCGAGGAGCTCCGCGCACACGGCGCGGACGTGGTGGTCGACGACCTCGAGGAGGTCACGATGCCGGTGGAGGACGAAGCCGCGCTCGCGGCCCGGGTCGCCAGCTACCTGTCGTGACCGCGGCGATGCCGGGCCCACCGGCGCCGCCCCCACCGCCTGGTGGCCCACCCACGCGCCGCCGGGCGGTCGACCGGGGGAGCCGGCGCACCACCCGCCGTGCGCTGCTCGTCGCCGGCGTGCTGCTGGTGGTGCTCCTCGGTGGCTGTGCCGCCCTGGTCGCGATCGTCGCGCCGCGGGCGCTGGAGCACGTCACCGCACCCGTCGACGTCGCGAACGCCTACCTCGACGCCGCGCGGTCCGGTGCGTCGCTGGCACCCTTCGCCTGTCGCCCGGATGACCCGCCGCACCCCGAGGTCCTGCGCTCGCAGGGCCAGTACCTCAACACGGTGGAGGTCGACGGCCACAGCTTCGCCGAGGTGGGCGGATCGCTGACCCTGGAGGACGGGTTCCCAGCCCGGATCACGGTCGAACTGCGTCGGGGCGTTGGTCCGTGGTGCGTCCACGACGTGGCGGTCGACGGCTCGTGACGGCGCCGAGCTCGTCATGGTGACCGGTGCTGCTCACAGCACCAGCAGCACCTTGCCGAGGGCGCGGCGTTCCTCCATGGAGGCGACCGCCTCGGCCGCCTCCTCCAGCGGGAACCGCGCGCCGATGGGGGGCAGGAGCCGGCCCGCACGCAGGTCGGGCAGCAGCTCGGCCCACTGTCTCGCCGGGTAGCCCGGTTCGGCCAGCCAGTGGGCGCCCCAGCCGACGCCAACGACGTCGAGGTTGTTGAGCAGCAGTCGGTTCACCTTCACCTCGGGGATGGCGCCGGCGGTGAACCCCACGACGAGCAGCCGGCCACGGCGGCGCAGGCAGCGCAGCGAGTCGGTGACCCGGTCGCCGCCGACCGGGTCGAGGACGATGTCGACGCCCTCCCCACGGGTCAGCTCCTGGACGGCGTCGCGGAAACCCTCGGCCTCGACGACGTGCTGCGCACCCGCGGCACGTGCGACCTCGGCCTTCTCGGGCGTCGAGGTGACCGCGATGACCTCCGCGTCGCGGGCGACGGCCAGTTGGATCGCCGCGACGCCGATCCCACCCGCCGCGCCGTGCACCAGTACGCGCTCACCGCCCGACAACCGACCACGGTCCAACAGGGCGAAGTGGACCGTGAGCAGGTTCATGGGCAGGCCCGCCGCCACCTCGGTGTCGACCTCGTCGGGCAGTGCGAAGACCAGGTGGGGCGGGACCAGCACCGTCTCCGCGAAGCCTCCCAGGCCCGGGAACGCCGCGACCCGTTGCCCTGCCGCGAAGCCGGAGCCGCCGGGAGCGTCGAGCACCACGCCGCTGACCTCCGCGCCGGGCACGAAGGGCGGCTCGGGCCGGAGCTGGTACCGCCCGCGGGTCAGCAGCGCGTCGGGGAAGGTCACCCCGGCCGCGGTGACCGCGATACTGACACCCTCGCCGGTCGGCTCCGGGTGGTCCTTGACCCGGATCGCCGACGGACCCTCGAGCCCTTCCACCACCGCTGCACGCACG
>Ga0207421_10001549_pt1 | contig 29350 bp, 26 predicted proteins | sample SodLakKL_010_SED_4_FD_187542 | JGI IMG/M metagenome (GOLD analysis project Ga0207421, IMG submission 187542) | Alkaline sediment microbial communities from Lake Tanatar, Kulunda Steppe, Russia - 8KL_010_SED (SPAdes) (version 2) | ecosystem: Environmental > Aquatic > Non-marine Saline and...
ATTTCGGCACGATCGCCCGAACCGCCTGGGCGACGGGACTTCACGAGTTATGGATCACCGTCGGCACCACCGATCCCTACAGCCCGAAATCTCTCCGGGCCGGCATGGGTGCTCAGTTCAGCCTTCAAGTCAGAGAATTATCAAGCCTGACCGAAGCGGCCGAGTGTTTGGCCCGGCAAGGGATCCGGCAGCTATGGCGTTCTACTCCGAGCGGCGCCCCGCCAAGGTCCACAGTGACGGCCCCACCGACCGTTTTGCCGAGGTTTTTGTCCGCGAACAGGGCCAGGGAGACGTCGTTCAGATCCGTTGACAATACCCGTGACAATGCCCGATTCCAAGGCGCCACGTTCCGCGGAAGCTCCGCGGATACGCACCTGGGGCTTGGCTGAACCTCCATGTGGCCGCCGACCCAAATGGCCCACGGCTACGGCTTCTCGCCCGTGACGGATTCAGTTCCTGAACCGTCTTCGCTTCCTGAACCGCGCTCTTCGACATTCGCCTTCGGAGCTTCTCCGCTCTCTTGGTCGGCCTCTTGGGCGTTCCCTGCCAACCCGATTTCTCCAGCTACGTGCTTCATGCCCTCTATCGTCTCCGCGATTACCTCGGACAGGTCCATGTCGAGCATCTCCACGCCCTTCTCAATAACGGAGCGGTCGGCGCCCGCGGCAAACGCCTTCTGGTTCCACTTCTTCTTGACCGACTTGGCTTTCATGTCCAGCACGCTGCGGGACGGCCGCACAAGCGCGGTAGCAGCGATGAGTCCGGTGAGCTCATCGATACTGTAGAGCACTTTCTCCATCACGTGCTCAGGCTTGACGTCCGTGAACATGCCCCACGCATGACTCAAGACGGCACGGATGTAGTCTTCGGGCCAATCGTTTTCGCGGAGAATGCGTTCAGTGTGAGTGCAGTGCTCGTCGGGCCACTGCTCCCAATCCAAGTCATGGACGAGCCCGATCGCAGCCCACTTCTCCGGATCCTCGCCGAGCTTCCGGGCAAAGTGCCGGAGTACGGCTTCCACTGCGAGGCAGTGCTGCCTGAGGTTCTGGTCTCGTATGTACTCTTCCATGAGGCCAAGAGCTTCGTCCCGCGTCGGTACATGCGCCATTCCGCCTACCCATCCTTTCGTCGTCGTGTCGTGCAGTGTTTACTGAGCAGATCTCGAGCAGGATTTTACCTGTCCCCGGTCTGAAAGTTCAAGAAACTGATTACCAGGCGTTGCAGCGGTACGACGTGCTTCACCTCGATGCGGTGCACAATCTGGAGCGCCTCCTCACGCCCAATTGCTGCGTTTCCCGCCGGGCTTCGATTGAGATTCCACAAGAAGAGACGCTCGGAGTCAAATGCCTCCAAGATGTGATCGCGGTATGCCACAAACATATGCCCATACCACCCCTCACTGAGAGGCTCATGATAACGCGTCGTTTTCTCGTACTCCGCAAGTCGCTCTCGTCCAAGCGATTCGAGCCGGGCCGGGTCTCCGGTTCTAAGGTCCCGATTCATGAGCTCCCGGACCGAGCTCACCGTTTGGTCATCCAGATCCTCAGGTCCCTCAAAGTAAGGGAATAGGGCTCGAACCCGCCCGACTAGATAGAGTATGGTTTCCGCGTACGCGATGATGATGTTCACCGGGAGCCGCCCTGCCGGCGGAAACTCCAGGGTAGCCTCCTCGGCGTATGAAGTCACCAACTCCGCTACTTCCCGCGAAACGCGTTTTCCGTCCACGGCCAATAACCTCGGTGACACCCATGGTACTACATTTTCCCGAAGACGTGTAGGATAGAGGCGTGAGTACATCCGATAACTCGATTCAATCGAAGCCGTCACCGTTTGACCTTATCTACCGTGATGAGAGGATTGTGGCAGTGAACAAGACGGCGCCGGTTCCCACGAGCGGGAGGACCAATCGAACACGCCGATCCACCGGGCGCGGCCCGGCCGGTACTGAGGTTGAACATGCCAACCGGGCGCGCCGGCCGGTTGGAGATGCCGCCGCAACGGAGCTGAGTAACCTATCACTTGTGGAGGCGGTCGCCGCGCAGCTCGGGCAAGTCTATCCGGTCCACCGCTTGGATACGCCCGTAACAGGCGTGATTGTCTTCGCTTGTACGCGCCGTTTCGCTGCAGAGCTTTCTTCAGATTTTCGGAAACAGCGGGTCAGAAAGGCGTATTGGGCTTTGGTATCCGGCGTTCCTGCGTTGCCGGAAGGCATGGCAGAAGGCTATCTGCGGCATGACCGCCGTGCGAACAAGGCCTGTCTCTGCGATTCAACCCACGATCAAGCGCGGTACGCAGCCATTCACTACCGAACACTGCTCACGCTCGATCGGTACACGCTGTTGGAAGTTAGACCTGTCACCGGCAGGACGCATCAGATCCGCGCGCTACTGGCCTCCCGAGATCTGCCGATTCGAGGGGACGTGAAGTACGGCGCGCGCCGACCTAACCCGGACCGGATGATCGGCCTTCACGCCAGGTCGATCACGTTCCCTGAGCGTCGCGGACTGTCGACGCATTCGCTCGTAGCTCCGTGCCCACACGAATCTCTGTGGCAAGTGATAGCTTCCCGTGTGCACGAGCTGACCTGAGAGCCGGCGCAACCGCAAGAGGCCGTGTTCCACTGGCCGCCAGTGTACGGCGTTACATTGCGTCCGGAGGCGCCGACTGAAATAGGACTGCGCGGAATCCACGGTAGCGCTTCCGCCGCTTGCCGCTATGTCCTGTGAGCCGTGACTCGATGCGCCCTATCTCGTTTCCTCTGCCGGCAACAATGAGCGTGCCGCCGCTTTCGCACACGCGGTCCCAGAGAAGGCTTATGTCTTGGAGCCAAGGAGTCTGTGGCGCAGGTCGAACCGGCAGCATGACCGTTGCGCCGGCCGGAACCGGCACATCGCTCCAGTTGACAATAACGCTGCTTACGAGGTCAGGATCAGAAGACGGACCGGCGGACGCCGGACGGTTGTCCGCCCCGGCGGGCCCGTTTGATTGCGAACGGCGGTCCTGCCCGAACGCTTGGCTGAACTGTGCCCGCACGTTATGGCGAGCTATTCGGAGACTCAGGACGTCGCGCGAAGCCAACACGAGTCGGGTCCGCGCTACGCGGTGTCTTGCCCCCATTTCGCGGGCCCTTTTTTCGCCGGCGCCCGTTTCGGTTCGGCCTCCGGAAGCCTGTTTGCTCCTGCTTCCGGGATGAGCCGCGCGTGCGAGGCGAACCGGGAGATGTCCCTGTCCGGGATCAAGACAGATGAGAGTACGGACGTCCGAGCGCGCGTATTCTGTGGACACATCCTCTTCGGACGGAACTGCATCCCCGGCCGGTGGCCCGCTTTCATCCTGCGAACCGACGTCGGAACCGTTCCCCCCGTGGCTTCTGTTCTCAGATTGGTGTGGAGAAAGCTCTTCCAGCGCTAATCGAGCCAGGAGAACCGTATCGTGCGAAGGCTCGTCGAACTCGGGGAGCCCATGAACCACATCCAACTGAACTCGGCGCCCTGCAACCGTCGTTGAGACACCCCGGCTTCTGAAGTATTCCGCTGAAGGAGGAACAAGTTCCGGGGCAGCAGCTACTGGGTCGGAGCTCAAATAGAACCTGTCGGTGCCGGCGGCAGCGTCAAACGCGCCGGTGTCGGCGACAGCGCCATCATCCACGGCGGTGAACACGTAAGCAGTGTGATCGGCACCGCGTTCGGTCTGGTGGAACGTTGCGCCTTTATCCTGCAGAAGCGACTCAGTATCCTCTGCAATCGGCTTCACAACCACCAGCCCTACTACGCCTTGGCCTGAAGCATGGGCAATTGCGGAGGCTATGATGGAGTTCCGGACCGTAAGGCCGGCTTTTGCCGGTAGGTTGCACAGAACCAGGTCCCAGCTCCCGTATCCCAGGCCCGGACCCGAGGCTACCCTATCCGTGGCAAGAGCGGATATTGCATCGGTATTTCGCAAACCAGCTTCTCGAGCGTTGTGGCGTGCTACGCACACCGCAAGCGCATCGCGATCCAGCATCCGAACGTGCGCTTCAGGACAGCGTGCAGCGATCGCGAGGCCAAGTGTCCCTACCCCACACCCAAGATCGAGCGCGGTACACAGTGTACCGGCATCCAGATCTACTGAACGCGATACCGCCTTCAGGAGAAGCATGCTGCCCCGGTCCACTTGGTGGCTCGAGAAGAGTGCGTGAGAGAGCCCTATGCTTGTCTCGGTTCCGGCAAATCGAAGCGGTACTCGACGGTGAATGTAGGTGGTAACGTCCGGACACTCCATTCGCATAGTCCTCCGTGTGGGCTGGTGCTCCACGTAGGTGAACGGCACAGGCAAGCTATTCCGAACGGTTTGCCGGGCATTTAGTAAACCCGGGTGCCGGCCGGCAAGACGGAGTCCGGGCTCAGTAGTACGACCTGCCCGCGCTCGTCGTCGCCTCCCAGAACAAGACACTCGGACACAAACGCTCCAACCTGTTTCGATGGCAGGTTCACTACGGCGATCACCTGGCGCCCAATGAGGTCCTCGGGTGAATACCGATCCGTAATCCGAGCGCTCGCCGAGCGTATGCCCAGCGGTCCCAAGTCCAACCGCAAACGGTGCGCCGGATGGCGCAGGCGTGTTGCATGTTCCGCATGAACGACGGTCGCGACGCGCATGTCCACCGACGAGAATTGCTCCGGAGTGATACGAGAAGTGTTGCTACTGTCCATCACATCCAGTTCGCCTCCATCTCTTGTTCCCGAACCTTCTGGCAACAGCGTGAAGAACAGCGCGAGACAGACCCGTGAAACGCCGAGGGCGGCAAACTCGCCGGCGAACACTCCCATCACTAGAAGCGCTACCGCCAAGAGAAGGATAGCGCCAAGAGCTCCCCATCACGCAATCGTTCTCATAGAACCTCACCTATCACTCTTGAGCTTCCTCTCGAGGTAGTCGCTTGCGTTCGCGTTCGACGTCGTTTGCTCGATAGCGTCTATTGGTCGAACAGGACGCTCACTGACTCACCCAGATGTATGCGCCGAATAGCCTCAGCGAAAAGCTTCCCTACTGAGAGCACGGTCACCTTATCCGGCAGCTTCCGATCCGGACAGTGTACCGTGTTCGTTGTGATGACTTCAGAGATCGGAGCGTCCTCGATGTACCGGCACGCCGGGCCGCAGAACAACCCGTGCGTGCATGCAACGCGAATATCCTTTGCCCCGGCCTCTTGGAGAGCTCGTGACGCCTCAGCCACCGAGGTTCCTCGGCTGATCTCGTCTTCGAATATGATGACGTTTTTGCCTGTGACGTCGCCAATCATATACGTGATCTCTACCTCCGAGTCGCTTCTGCGTTCCTTGTTGATGATGGCGAGGGGCATCCGGAGGCGAGAGGCAAAACTGCCTTGGCGCTTCTGCTGTCCCAAATCCAGAACAGCAACGGTATTCGACAGATCCAGCTTCTGTTCCAAGTAGTTGACGATAACCGGCTCGGACAACAGATGGTCCGCCGGTCGCGAGAAGAAGCCACGTACCTGGTCCGAATGGAGGTTCATCAGGAGAAAGCGCGAGGCTCCTGCGGTAACCAGTGCGTCCGCGAACAGCCGTGCCGCGATCGATATCCGGGGCTTATCCTTCTTGTCCGAGCGCGCGTATGAATAGTGCGGGATAACCGCAGTAACGCGCCGGGCGGAAGCGTCTCGCAACGCATCGCAGAGCAGCATGAGCTCGAGAAAGCTATCGCTGGGATTGGGATAGAGCGACTGAACGACGAATGCATCCTTGTTGCGAACCGACTCTTGGATCTGTACGAAGATGTTGTCGTTTGAGAACTTGTGAAGCTCTACTTTGCCCGGCGAGATGCCCAGCTCCGAGCAGATTTCGTGACCGAGCGGAGCGTTGGAGTTCCCTACGAAAACCGCGAGATCATCCCCGAATGTCGACATGTAACATCTCCCCCTGGCCTTATCCCTGACCTAACCTTACCTGACGCCTTCCCCACTGGAGGGTCTGGCTGCAGAGGCCGCCGACTCTGCCTGCGATACTCTACATATCAGAGCCGCTCGCGTGAGTCAAAGGGCCGGCATAACGAATTCCTGCCCTGGGGGCCTTGTAGGCCTGTCCAAAGCACGTTACCCTAAACGGTACAATCTGAATCGCGGTAGCGAGCCACAGCTCTTTGTAGACTTACGTCCGAGGGCTATTGTTGTTCGGCTGTTCCGCGATGTAGAGAGGTCATATGACTATGGAGATACGAAAAGACACCGTGGTAACGATGGACTACACCTTGAAGGACAGCGAAGGGGCCGTTCTTGACACATCTCAAGATCGTGGCCCTCTCACCTACCTTCACGGTGCCGGGAATCTGATCCCGGGGTTGGAGTCGGCCCTAGAAGGGAAGACTGAGGGTGAGCATGTTGAGACAGTGCTGCCGCCTGAAGATGCCTACGGCGAGCGTGACGAGGGCAAAGTCTTCGCCGTCCCGCGCGAGAAATTTCAGGGTGTCGACGACATCGAGCCGGGGATGCAGTTCCAAGCTCAGATTGACGGACAGGGGCACATCATCACTGTTCAGGAAGCCGGAGAAGAGAGCGTCACGGTGGATGCAAACCATCCGCTTGCCGGGATGCAGCTTACCTTCCAGGTGGACGTGCGCGATATCCGGGAAGCTACTACCGAAGAGCTCAGCAACGGTCTTGCCGAGTCGTCCGAAGACGAGTCGTCCGAAGACGAAGAGTAAGAAAGCGAAACCCTTCCGCAGGATTACGTGTCAAGCCCGGATCGAGCCTTCCGCTCGGCGGACCGGAGCCATCCTTCGGGGCCCCCATACAGCGCGTGACGCGGTCCGGCTTGAACGCGTTCAGCCCGGTGGGTGTGCAGCCTGAAGTGGTGGCAAGCGGCGTGCGGTTCCGCGACTGCCGTTTCTGCCCGGCAGGCGGCGTGCGGTTCCGTACGTAAGGGGGCGCACCCGACCGGGCACTTCTCATCGCCGCCCTCCGGCGGACCGTCGCTTTCCTTATCCTGACAGCCGAGCGTACCAGTCCATGCCTTCATTCTTCAGCTCGATTATCCCACGTTTCTCAGCCGCTTCGGCGAGCTTCTTGAACCTTGTATAACCGAAAGCCCGATAGTCTACATTCCGCTCTTTCATCGCTTTGCTGATTGCCGCAAACGGCACCGGACGCCCGTCCTTGCCGCTCATTTGAGCGACAACGGAGCGTAGCGTTGCAAAAGGCTCGTTGTGGTCGAATCGCGTGTTGCGAGAGGAATCCGAGAGTGTGAGGACCAAATCGTTGTCGCGTGGCACAATCGATACGTAGCCGTGATCGCGTGCGTCCAGCACAAAGGCTTTCCAACTACGATACCCAAGCTTGGCCTCGTCGAAGCTCTCATTGAGGAGTTTAAGCCGAATCTTCGCGGGGCCGAGGGTTGGCGTCTTCTTCTGTTGTCGCATCATCTGAACGGTTTCAGCTAGCAGGCCGAACGCCCGATCTCTTGTGACCGGAACCTCTCCGCCGTTCTCCACTCCGCCTTCGTCGCCGTCATCCGCCGAGTCATCGAGGACGAGATCGCGATAGTCCTGAAAGGAGTCCGCCAAGGCGAGGAGATCTTCGCTCGCATTCTTCGAATCACAAAGCACAATACTGCGAGCCCCCCGTCTCCGGATGGAGACGACGAGCGGGCGGAAATCAGTGTCTCCCGTTACCAGGATATAGGTAGATATGTGTGGATAGAGGAAAAGGAGCTCCATGGCATGGGTGACCATAGAGATATCCGAGCTATTCTTTCTGCCGCGTGGAATATGAACCAGCTGAAACGACTGTTTGGCGAGCTCTCCGTCCGATCCCTTCCAGTTTTTCCTGGTCCAGTCGGCAAACGCAAACGATACGGAGACGCGGCCATGCCGTCCCGCGAAATCCATTATGGACGACACCATCTGTGCCGCTGCGTTGGGTGCGACGTTCTCCACGTCCCAGAGGATCGCTACGTTCGAGTCGTTTGAGTCAGACATTTCCTGTCCCACCTTCCTGTTTCCTTACGTCAGGGTACATGTACTCAGGATTCCGGCACCGGCGTCCTCGGATACACGTTCTGAGTGGCGCGTCCGCCACTGCTCGCGACTTGCCAAGTGCATTAACCCCTTCACAGAGAGCATACGCCCAAAGTGCGTAGGTGTGTCAAACGGCAGCCTGTATGCGTGGAGAAAGACAAAGGTAATACCAAATCCGGGCCGGCAATACCACGAAAGGCGCCGGTATTACTGCCGGGCATTCGGTAATACCGAGCACTTGAGAAGTAATACGCTTCTAACGCCGTGGCTGGGGAAGGTAATACTGATAGTGCTGAGTGTGTTAGCCGGAAAGCCTGCGAGCTGCCGTCTGGACCGGATCCCAGACGGGAGAGAACGGCGGTGCGTACGCCAGATCGAGGTCGACCAGGTTCTGCGCGGTCATCCCGGCCGTAACGGCGGTGGCCAACGTGTCGATACGCTTGCCCGCCCCTTCCATTCCTACGATCTGCCCGCCGATGATGCGACGCGTCTCGGCCTCTACTACGAGCTTCACGGTGATCTTGCCGCTGCCGGGGTAGTATCCGGCCCGTGTTTCCGAGGTGATAGTAGCGGCTTCGGCGGACAATCCGTGTTGATCAGCCTCGCGCTCCGAGATCCCCGTGCGTGCGATCTCCAGATCGTGGAACTTCGTTATTGCCGTGCCTACCACGCCCGGAAACTCTTTTGTGCCACCCGAGATGTTGGTGCCGGCTACCAGGCCGTGCTTGTTCGCCACGGTTCCGAGCGCTACGAATACCTTTGCCCCCGTGACCAGATGGTACGATTCGGCGCAGTCGCCTGCTGCCCAGATGCCGGCATGCGAGGTCTCGAGCTTCCGGTTAACCCGAACAGCATTGGCAGTACCGAGCTCGATCCCAGCCCGGGCGGCAAGATCGGAATCCGGCGCGACTCCCACGCCCGTAACCACCACATCAGTCGGAAGACGAGCGTTCTCCGTAACGACTGCCGCTACTTGCTCCCGCGAATTGACGTCGATACTTCTGAGAGACTCCTCCAGCCGAAGCTCGATACCCTGCTCTCTCATGTAGTCGGCGATGATCCGTGCGGAATCCGAGTCCATGGTAGGCATCACCTGAGGTGCCATGTCGATCAGCGCAACTTCCATGCCTCGCAACTGGAGCGCTTCAGCCATCTCGATCCCGATGTACCCGCCGCCCACAACGACTGCGCGAGTTGGCCGACGTCGCTCGATGTACTCTTCGAGCTCTATGCCGCTTTGCAGCGTCGAGAGACTGAAAACTCCGTGAGCCCCGATTCCCGGAACCGGTGGTACAATCGGGCGAGCCCCCGTGGCGATGAGTAGCTCATCATAGCTCTCACGGTATTCCTCCCCGGTTTCCAGATCTCGCACCGCCACCGAGCCTGAGGTATCCAGATCGGTTACCTCGTGACGCGTGCGCACGTCGATGTTCATTTTGCTACGAAAGGCCTCCGGGGTACGGGCAATCAAGTTCTCGGCAGCCGGAATCATGCCCGCGAAGTAGTAGGGCATCCCGCACGCCGCATATGATGTGTGAGGCCCACGCTCGAGGACTACGATTTCACGTTCTCGCCGGCGCCGGCGGACCCTGGACGCAGCCGTCATGCCGGCTGCGTCCCCGCCGATCACGACCAGCTTTCCGCTCGAATCTCTGCTGTCTGTCATAAAAAGCCTCTATGGCCCGTTCTTGATCCTTAGCTCTTCGGGCGCGCCGGTGGGCGAACCGTTCAAGGTCCGGGCCTACCCGCGCAGAAGCGCGGCGATCGGTTGTCCGTCAAGAATCTCCTCTTTCGGAATGGCCAGCACGTCACCGTGGCTTCGGAGCGTGTAGAAGGCCGCAAGGTCCAGAAGATCGTCACCAGGATGCTCCGTCGAAGCCTGACGCTCCTTCTCAGCCTCGACTTTCTCCTGGGCTTCGTCGAAACGGCCCGGAACCGAGCTATCCTCCGCTATGAGCAGGGTCTGTACTCGACCTTCGTACGCTGCCTTCAGGATCCCCTCTATATCGGCGGACCTGTGTGCGTTGTCCGCCTCGCGAACTCGGAGAAGGTGACGCTGTAGCTCTTGGGTTTTGTGTTCCGAGGCGATCTGCGAGGCGCGCCGGTGTAGCTCTTCCTGCGACATAGCTGCGATGCTTCCGTGTACCGACTCCGGCAGTACGTGCTTCGCCTTGGTGATCTTCCGGAAATGAGAAGTGATATACTCGACCCCAGCCGGGATGACCGGTTCCTCGAACCCGGCCATTGTCTCACGCAGCACCTCATCTACGCGCTGAAGGAACTCAACGATGCGCTTTTTGATGTCCTCCTCGCCGGGGCCATGCCCAAACCTCGGCACGAGCCCACCGGGGGTGTTGAGATGGCGTTCCAGTTCAGCCTGCGCGAAGATCTGGGGAACGGTCGGGAATCCACGCTCCGGAGTGACCTCGAAGAACCTTACCGGATCACCGCGGTACAAGCGAACCCGTTTCTGGTCGAGTCCCAGCACATAGTATGATTGGCCTTTGGAAAGTGATGCCAATACAGGCTTCAGATAGAACCGGGATCCTACGTATATCCGCTCCGGCGGCGTCGTCCAAAGTGAGATGGCCGCGTAGTGATTGGAGCTGACGTGAGCCGTAAAGCCTGCTGCGGCGGGAACCCACGGGACGTGTCCGTTGTTCAACTCCTCGCGAAGCGGCGCCAAGAGCTGTTCGACTTCCGACTCATCCCTATGGCCTTGCTTCTGTAGAGTGTCCTGGACGTCGGACAACAGATTCTTATAGCGGATCACGTTTTCCTGTCGTCTAGGAGCTTTTACGCTCGGTGTCTGAAGCGGCATGCTTACCGATACGCATATCTCATCCTCTTGATTCACGAGTTCTCTAGGGCTCTCCGGTGTCAACACGTTTCCCATAATCCTATGACCTCCCCTTTGGCAGTCGCCTACCTTTGGTAGTCATCTAGAAGTTACAAACCTGCCGTGCCCGGTTCAAGGCGGCGCTGCTCCGCTCTCAGGCTGAACTCCGAACTCTCCCCGCCTCCGAGCGCCGGTAGCAAATCAGCTGACAAATACCGCCCGCATCAGGTCGCGTGTCGCGCCGGCATCATCCAGAGAGGCAGTCTCGCGAATGCTGTGCATCGCCAGAATAGGCACGCCCACGTCAACGGTCGCGATGCCGGTCCGCGACCAGACGTAGGGACCAACGGTGCTTCCGGTGCGCATGTCGGCCCGGTTCGCGAGGTATTGCAGCGGTACGCCGGCCCGCTGGGCTGTATCGATAATCTGCGCAGCAGCCGTGTCCGTGGTGGCGTATCGGAGAGCTGCATTGAGTTTGAGCGCCGGGCCCTCACCAAGAACCGGCGCGTAGTGCTCGTCGTACTTCCCAGGGAAATTCGGATGTAACGCGTGCGCGGCGTCGTTGGATACGAGAAAGGACCGAGGCGTCGCTCGGGCAACAGCGTCCGGTGCGGAGTCCCGCGCCGAGACGATGCGTTGCAGAAGCGACTCAAGGAAGGAAGAATTGGCCCCGGCGCCGGTGAGGCTTCCTACTTCTTCGTTATCGAACAGAACCGCAACCTGAGTGGCGGCCGAGCCCTGTGACTCAACGATCGCCCGTAAGACTGACCAGGCTCCGGCCAAGTTGTCGATGCGACCGGAGGTGAAGAGGTTCCCTCCCCCTCCCATTGCTTGGGCCGGAACCGGGTTCCAAAGGAGAAGATCCGCCGCCAACAGAGTACTTGGCTCTTCGCCCAGCTCGTGGGCAACATACTCTACGAGCGGGACGGCATCGTTCGGGAATACGTCCGTTGCCGCCCCCGGCGCTTCTCGCGCGGATTCGGTAGCGGAATTCCCTCCGTTTGGGGGCTGATCGGGACCGGTAAGGTTGAGAAGAGCCGGCAAATGCTCATGCTTGTTGTACTCGAACCCACTGTTCACATCACGGTTGAGGTGGATTGCAACGTTCGGGATAATGGCCACCGGACGGCGAGCAGCCAGAAGTCGGCTCTCGATCTCCCCGTGCCTACGGACGAGCACACGCCCGGCTATTGAAAGGTCCCGATCCAGCCAGGTGGACACGATAGGGCCACCGTAGACTTCGACCGGAACCCGGAAACCGCCTTGCGCAGACTTCGCGCCCCTCAACTTGAGCTTCAGCGCCGGGCTGTCAGTGTGTGCAGCCGCGATACGAAATCCAGCATCCGCTTCCGTTTGCTTACCGACACGGAATGCGACCAACGCCCCTCCGTTGCGTATGACGTAATGCTTGGCGCCGGCCGACAGCGCCCACTGCTCGGTCTCGTGAAGCTGGACAAAGCCATGCTCCTCCAAGACTCTGGCCGCATTCCGGACTGCATGGAATGCGGTTGGCGATTGTGACAGATATTGCAGAAGATCATCCGTCCCCGCAGGCGTTTCGCCGCCCGTTGCCGCTTCAAACGGTCTTTGCGCATTCGAGCTCATAGAAGCAGATTAGTCTCCAGCGTTTCGGAACGCAAGTAGATTCACCACCCTTTTCCTTCGCCGCTCTTCCGGCCGCAGCGTGCAACCGCGTTTGCCCTGCTGGTCCTACGAGATTCGCTTGCGTTCAGCCGGCGCTCATGGTAGGCAAAAGCATGCCGATAGCGGATCTGCACGAGGATATTGCCTACAACGTACTTGCCGAAGGGCGTGACTACCTCAGCGGTAACAGCGCGATTCGGGCGCGCGAACGGGGGACGGATATCGAGAAGCGGGCCGGGCGCGCGATGCTCGGGCTCCCCGAGTGGCGGGAGGGCGGAGTCGGCCTGATCGGTGCGACGCTTTTCGTGCCGCCTCGGCGCTTTGCCCGGCAGGGTGAGCCCAGCTACGTGCACCCGTCGGGTGCGTATGAGCTCGCCCGGGCCCAACTGGCCGTTTACGAACGCTGGGAACGGGAGTCGGGAGCGGTCCGGATTCTGCGCTCGCGGTTAGATCTAGAGGAGCTTCTGGCACAGCATCGGACTAACGACAGCACGGATGCGCCGATCGGGCTTGTACTCATCATGGAGAATGCTGAGCCCGTCCGAACGCCGGACGATGTGGCGCTCTTCTGGGAGCTGGGTGTACGCATCATAGGCCCCGCATGGAAACGGAATCGCTATGCCGGCGGGACCGGCGAGCCCGGCCCTCTGACCGCCGACGGGCGTGAGCTTCTGGCACGCATGCGCGACGCCGGGCTTATTCTCGATATGACGCATTTCGCCGATCAAGCTGCCGCCGACGCGCTGAAGGTTTTCGACGGGCCCATTCTGGCTTCTCACGCCAACTCACGTCGTACCTTAAACAGCGACCGTCAACTGCCCGACTTCGTGTTGCAGGAGATCGGACGGCGTGGAGGCGTCGCCGGGCAGCTTCTCGCGTCATGGGGGCTCTCTTCAGAAGGAGGGCAGGCGCGCCCCGGAACTGAAGCCGGCTCCGGTTCCGGCGAGTATGTGCCGGTGTCGCTGGCCGCTGCGGCGGCTGCCGCCCACACGGTCATCGACGTCTCCGGCCGGTCGGATACCATCGCACTCGGAAGCGATTTTGACGGAGGTTTCGGATCGGAGCTCGCGCCGGCGGAAATGGATACAGTGGCGGACATGCGAAAACTCAGAGGCTTCTTCTCCGGCGCCGGTTTCTCCGACGCCGAGATTGAAGGCTACTTGTGGGGCAACGCAATACGGTTCTTGAGGCGAGCGTTACCGTAGCGATTTCTTTGAGGCGATTCCCGGAGACCGTAAGAACTATTGTGTGCATGTATTGTATGGTGCACAGTAGCTGCGCTGTCGGGCGTAAGAAGGCGAAAGATGTTTACATGATCGTACTATTTCAGGTTCGGTGTTACTGACTCGGAGCTTGTCATCCGGCTGAGCTTGCCACCCGGGCTTCCGGACCCGCTAGCGACACCGGCCGGGTTAGCGGCGCCCGTGCGATACGACGCCGTACGGCGTTAGCTCCCTACCCGCTTCGGCGGTTGAGAGGAGTTATTGACAGGAGGGCGTCGGCCGGGTACGGTACGGGTACCTGAGCAGGAAGCGTAGCTCAAGTAGGGGCGGTTAGCTCAGCTGGTTAGAGCGCCTGCCTTACAAGCAGGAGGTCACTGGTTCAACTCCAGTACCGCCCAATTCGCCTCTTCCAAACGTAGTTGAACGGCTTCGGCCAAAACGTTGACCGGTCTCGCGCATCTTCGTCTTCCGTTCCCGGCGATATGCAAGGCCGCGATAGGCTGCCGCTCTGCTCATTTCTTGAATGCCGCGCAACATTGACACCGTCCCACTTCGCCCCTAACCTCCTGAGTTACGTATGGCAACCGAAAGCAATGCTGAGACCTACGGCGTCGGCGTCTACGGATGCGGGTTCATTGGGCGAGTCCATGCCTATTGCCACATCAACCTTCCGCTCTTTTACGATCCGCCTCCGCTCAATACACGCCTGGTGGGTGTATGCACTTCGCGGCGGGAGACCGCCGAAGAGGCGCGGAAGAAGATCGGGTTTGCATTCGGGACAGACGATCCGCGGGAGTTGCTCGAGTCCGACGAGATCGACATCGTGCACTGCTGCGCCCCGAACCATCTCCACCGCCACTTTTTGATTGCCGCGATCGAGGCGGACAAGCACATCTACTGCGACAAGCCTCTGGCGTTGAATGCCGAAGAAGCGGAGGAAATCCGCAGAGTCGCCGAACGCACGGGCTACAGCAAGAAGTTTCAGATGACCCACCAGTATCGCTATCTCCCGGCGACTATGCGCGCGCGTCAGCTCATTGATGAAGGGTTTGTGGGCCGCGTGTTTGGGTTTCGCGCGCAGTATCTCCATTCCGGATATATCGACGCTCGCAGGCCGATGAGCTGGCGACTGGAGGCGGAAAAGGCGGGCTCCGGGGCACTTGGTGATCTCGGTACCCATGCCCTGGATCTGATCTATTCGCTGCTCGGTCCCTACAGGGCAGTATTCGCACACCAGGAGACCTTCATCCCCGAGCGGCCGAACGCATCCGGCGGAACGAGCAAAGTCAACGTGGACGACGTCACAGTCAGCACGGTTCGGATGCAAAGTGGTGCGCTGGGGACCGTAGAGGCGTGGCGGCTTGCGACCGGGGCGGAGGACGAGCTGCGTTTCGAGATCCACGGAAGCAAGGGCGCTCTCCGATTCAACCTCATGGAGCCGAACTGGCTGGAGGTCTTCGACGCCGACGCACCAAGCTCTCCTATGGGGGGAGATCGAGGATGGAAGCGGGTGGCCGCGGTACAGCGCTACCCGGAGCCAGCGGGCTTCCCGGGCCCCAAGTTCTCAATCGGCTGGATTCGCGCACACCAGCACTGCCTTTACGCATTTCTCAAAGCTATCGCAGCCGACCATCCGACCGCCCCGTCGTTGACCGACGCGGTGTACATACAACATGTACATGACGCCATTGCGGAATCTGCGCAAGGAGAGCGGTGGACAACGGTCAACGCTAGTCCATACTAGCGCGCAAAAGCGCCCAGGATATGGCCGTAATAGATCCGGTGAAAATCCCCCTGAGGATAGCTTCGCCTGATGAGCGCTGGGTCGAGCGTTGCATTCACCACATCGTTTACATGAACGACCCGGCATTCGTAGTGGAACGCGCAGTCGGCGATGTAAGGAACCGAAATGTGTTCCGAGCGCTCCGTGGCGAACCCGCAGGTCTCTATCTTGTCGATGTCTCGGCCGGAGCTCGTACCGCAGGTGCTTAGCTCCTCTTTGAGCTCGTTGGGAGCGGGTACGCAGACGGTGAACTCAGGCACCTCTTCCAACAGCGAAAAGCTGTAGCGCGACGGCCGGACCAGGACCTGGAAGATGGGCCGACCCCAGACCACGCCGATGAGCCCCCATCCGATCGTCATCGGATTGCCGCGTTCTCCGCTGACAAGAAACACGCCACCGTCCTCAAGTCTGGATGCAACCTCGGCCGCTCGGTCGAAAGTTGACATTTCCGTGCGCATGCCGGGTAGTATGCACCACGGCGGAGGTCTTGTCCACAAGCTGGTCGACTTCGGTCGAGAGGCCGCCTTGGAGAAGTTGCCGATTCCCTGCTGGAGTTGTAGGCTCTAAGTATCGACCATGAGCAAGATTATTCCTTTTCCCGGCGGACATCAGGGAGGTACAAACGGAGACGTCAGCTCTACAGGCACGTCTGCAGACACGCCGCAAGCGCATGACGCCGGCCGCTGGGAACGGCCGGAGCGGCGCGACGAGCAGCGCCAGGCGCGGATCGTTCCCCTTGAAGGGACGGGTGAAAAGTGCCGGGCAAGTGCTGGATGGCGGCTTTCGGCCTCGTCCCTGCCGGATTTCGGCTTGACCGAAAGACAGGCGTACCTCCTGGTAAATCCCCAATGGGCGGTAGAAAACGGGGTTGTGCATGTTTCTCCGGAGCTGCCGGTAGAGCAAATCGCTGAAACCCCGATCGTCAAGCGAGTGGTCGCTCTGCTCGGATCCGTGCAGAACAACGATCCGGTCTTTGCGACCGAGAAACGGCGTGACCTCCCTATTGCCCTCGTTGCAGAGCTTCTTCGAGGTCCGTACGGCTCAGTAGAGCCTCAGCCTACGGGTAGACGGCCGACCGAGCGCCAGGTCCCGTTGCTTCATTTCGAGCGAGCGCTGACTCAGCGCGCAGGACTCCTGCGATATCAGAAGAGACGCCTCACCTTGACGCGGGTCGCTCAGCGTGCTCTGGAGGCCGGCGATTATTCGATAATCTACCGGCGTCTTCTGGAGACGCACCTTGCCGGCCCCCAGATGCTTGACCGTTACGATGACTTGTCCGACGGGAAGGTCGTTGCCTCTTCACTGCCGTTGGCGCTATTCAGCTGTCGCCAAGATGGAGAGCGAGCGCTTTACGAAGAAGACCTCGCTGAAGCAGTGCTGCGACTCTTTCCGCGCCTCTTTGAGGTTACCTCGTCGAAGTCCGGGGACGTGTACCATGAGCTGTGTCAGACCATCCGGTACCGGGTACTCGAACGGTTCGGCGTTGCTTTTGGCCTGTTCGAGCGGGTAGAGCGGGCAGAGACTGAATCCCTGCCTGTCGAGCCGGACACGGATGCGTCAGGCGGTATCGACTGGAACGCTATCGACCGACGCAGCCATGCCTACCGTCGCACCGAGCTGTTCAATTCCGCTCTTGGGTGGAGTCTTCCTCCACCGCCACGCCCATTCGCTTCCTCAGAAGCGATTGCGCAGGAGTGGACCGAACAAGCGCGAGTACATCTGGAGCTCGTTCCTGCCGACCTTCAGTCCGCGGAGCGGGCATGTGTTCGCGCGATCGAACGCAGGCAGGACCACGCAGAGGCTTATGTAGTGTGGGCGCGTATCCGCGAGCACCGGCCGGAGCGAGCTTTGCGAATCGTGGAGGAAGGACTGCGGGAGGTCGGTGATCGTAAGCCTGAAGTCGAGCCGAAGGAGTCGGTCTGGCTGGACAAGGAATTTCGTGATGTCCTTCGGTTGCACATGAAGAGGGCGGCGATTCTGAAACAGCTCGATCGGATGGACGAAGCGTGCGTGGAATGGGAAACCCTCCTACGGCTCGATTCATACGATACGCTCGGCGCCCGTCACGAGCTTGTGGCCGCACAAGTGGCGCAAGGGCGACTCCACGCAGCGCGAAAGACAGTGGACCAGTTTCCGCATGACCGATCGATTTTCTCGAAGTGGAATGCCGTGTTGGTTTCACGCGCCGCAGGGAACCTCCGAAGGGCGGCCACGGAGCTTGACTCTGCGCTACAACGGAATCCCCATGTTCCCCGAGCTCTGAGGCGGAGAAAGCTACCGCCGGCTCCTACCGAGTATGGCCCGGGTTCGGCCGACGAAGCCGCAGCTTACCGTGAGATTGCCGGCTTTGCGTGGTACGGAATCCCCGGCGCTATCGGATGGGTGCGCGAGAGGGCTCAACGCGTGGAAGCCGAGCACGAGAATAGCAGCAAGTAACGAGGAGCTCCCCGGGGCTCCCGGGCTCCGGCGCTTTGGCGGGTTCTCAGCGCCGGGCCGGGCCGTCGCAGCTGTCGATCACGGGACATTCTCCGTTTCCCAGTCCGAAATGCCGCGCTTCTCGAGCAAGGGCAGCCGGTACTCACGCGCCTCCCGGTGTAGTTGATCCAGTTGTTCGGTGATGTACGTAGCCGTTTTTTCACGGAGCGTCTCCGTGTCGACCGTGCCGTCACGCCGCCGTGCACGAGCCTTGACCTCGTTGCGAAGATCATCCGCATTTTGGACCTGGCCAACGCTATGCACGATGATGTCTTGCGCGGTGATATCACGGGTCATGTCGGAGGTAGGACTCACACGGAGAACGTTGCCACCAGTCCCTATGAACGCAACGTAATCGAAGTTCTTGAGGTAGCCGGCCACCTCCGGCAACGGGCGTCTTGTTTCCGGTTTCCCGGGACGATAGCGAGTACCCGCTGGAAAGACGAGGACGATCCACCCTTCATTCTTGCGCCGCACCATCTCCCGGAGCGCCTTCATGTTGATTACGGCGCTGCGGCGACACAGTTCACGGTATCGTGCCTCGTCGGTGATCCCTTGAAGCGCCCGTGAAGGGTAGATCATGATCCGCGGATAGGCGCTGCTGAACGCACGCACAAACTCGGTCTCTTCAGTGAGCTTCACACCTGCCATGCTCAGGATCCGGTCAGCTATCTCTTGTCCCTTCTGTCCGCGACGGTCCAGCAGACGGTAGAAGCAAGGGATATCGAAGTTGCTATAGTGTTCCATCAGAATGAGGGTTGCGGCTCCACTCCGAGCCCGCTCAGCCAACTCCTCCAGGTGCTGGAAGCCGAGGATGTCGCTCTCCGGTAATAGCAAGTCGTCGACGACTTCGTTTACGACGTTGCGCGCAGCTAAGTTGGCCGGCCGGAAGATTTGGTCCGGCGTGATATGTGCGGGCTCAGAGCGGGCCGCCTCTTTGAGGCGGGGAACGATATGTGCGTAATCATTGCGGATCTCACCCATGACCTGCAACAGGCTAGGGCCTCTGGCGGGATTCGTCAACTAACTCGATACTTCCTCCGACCGAGTGTCCTGTTTCCAAGTGTTCTTTTCTGAGCGTCCTCCGGCTGAATCCCGTTCGGTTCCCTGAATCTACTTGTTTTCCTCGGAATCGAGTGCGTCGAAATCGAGGAGGGGCTTGTTCCGAGGATCGAAGCCGGATTCCATCACGCCCTTGCGGCCGGGCCGGAGAACGGTCTTGCGTGCTCCGTTGTCCGGAACCCGGTACTCTTGATTGCCGAAGCTCACCGCGGAACCTGGATATATCATCTCTTCGACCACGAGCATCGTGTTCTCTCTTGCTCTCAACCGCTCTCGTAATTCGGGTAGCTGTCGCTCGAGTTGGTCGACTTCGCGACTCAACCGGGGAATAGCATCTTCTATCTGGTTCTTCGCCTGGAATACGCGCTCCTCGGTGTGGCCGTCCCGTATAGCCTGTTGGAGCTTGCGGAATTGATCCTCAGCGTGGTTCAGCTCTTCCTGCTTAGCTTCCAGCGACTCTCGAGCGCGGCGGTATTCGAGCAGAACGTCGGGAGCGACTCCCAAATCGACACGAGTCGTGACTTCATTGAAGTTGCCGAGCTTCTTGCACCAGAGACTCCCGCCAACGACCAGATTTCCCCCGATCACCTCGGCACGACGTCCAGTGAGAACACAGTGCTTCCCGACTACCAGATGGCTGTGCATCACCGCTTCTTCGACGAAGACATTGCCGCTACAGTGGACGGAACAGCTCTCGATGAACCGAGCGTAGAGGTCTCCACCAGACTCGATGTGCCCCTCGCCGTTGGAGTTGGCTCCGGTTCTCAGGACGATATTCCGTCCGGCCTTGAGCGTTGCCTTCCCCACGCTCTTCCCGATCTGCAAGTCGCCCCCTGCTTCCACCACAAACCCGTCGGCGACGTACTCGTCTACAATGACCGAGCCATCGAACCGGATGTTGCCGGTCTCATAGTCTACGCTCTTCACACGGACGACCGGTTCTACGGCGACCCGCCTGTTTCGATCCAGCCTCACGTTGCCGTCACACGCGGCGTATAGGTGGGTTTCGTCTGGCCCAAGCTTGGTATTGGGGCCCGGGACAAGACGGTCCGAGGTCGTATCCGTCTCGGCCGGAAGCGTCTCTCCGGTTACTGAGCGCCCGTCGACAGCCGTTACCGGGGCCTCGAGCTCGGCGAGCAAGTCTCCTTCGCGGCAGTGCTCGATGAAATTGAGCTCTTTGAGGTTGATTCGACCAAACTCCATGAGAAGATAGGGCTTGCCGCGATCGGTGTTGAAGTGATAGCGAACTCGCCGCCCCCTCCCATGTACGGGGGCAGTACCGCTTGCTACTATGACGGGCGTTCCGTAGACCGACTTCGCAACGAGAGTCCGGATCGCTTCCTGGTCGATCCCGTGAGTCACGCCCGCAGCTTTCAGCTCGCGCTCGATGTCCGCAGCTACCGGCGGAGCTCCACCGCGCTTCGGTCGATCCACAGTGACGGTCGCCTGTAGCCCACCGTCTGAGATGTGGACATGTGTTGCGGCTGCGAGGTGCCGTCCCTCCGGCCATGCTACGAGCGGCTCAGGCGTACCCCTCTCTGCCTCAATGATCTCTTGAATCGTCCGTCTCCGAACTCGCGGTACGCCGAGAAGGCGCATCCGATTCTCTACCTCCTCCGCGTAGACTGGGCGCCCGAAAGGCGACGGCGGCTCGACAGTCAGATACGCCCAACCATCCCTGTAGAAGAGAGTGAACGATCCGTCGTGATTGCTCTTGCCGGCACGCATTGGCTACGTTTACTCCTGTAGCGCATCGTAAACTGCGGGCGACTGCGCCACAAGCGGCGGGCGTGAATAGCGGGCTGGAGCGCCGAAGCAAGCCACGCCGGCAAGCCACAGTACGCCCGCGAAGCTACGGTACGGCGACAAGGCACGGTACGTCTGCGAAGCTGCGGGACGCCGGCAAGCCGCGGCACGCGGCACGGATGATGCCGCGCCTACTGTGGCCGCAACCGGAGCAGTGGAGCGTCAGGAGAATCAATGAGCACGTATACGTATCCGGTGTCCGGGTGTACGCGTACGTCTCGGACTCGCCCCGCACCGGTCAGCATCCGATGCTCGGCCAAAACGTCACGTCCTTCCACCTCGAAGCGACCGAGATACTCGTGAGCAAGGTTCCCCATGAGAAGGTTCCCTTCCCACTCGGGAAACGCGTCGCCATAGTAGAACGCCATGCCGGAGGGCGGGAAGCCTTCCTGTCCGTCGTCGTATCTTGTGCCGTCCCAGTAGTATACCGGATCCACCGTGTCTTCGCGTTCGGGAGGAAGGTCGCCGATGTCTGCGCCGGTCGTGTATTCGCGGCTGTAGGTTGCGATTGGCCAGCCGTAGTTTCCCCCGGGTTCATCGACGATGTTGATCTCGTCGCCATCTCGCTGGCCGTGCTCGTTCTGCCAAATGGCACCGGTTTCGGGATGGACGGTCATACCCTGAGCGTTACGGTGCCCGTAGGTATAGATGGCGTCATGGGCCTCATCGTCACCGATGAAGGGGTTGTCCTCGGGTATGCTCCCGTCGTCGTTGATGCGGAGTGTCTTACCCCACAGGCTGGCAAGATCCTGCGCACTGTAGCGCTCTTGGCGGTCGCCGGTAGTGATGTAGAGGCGAGACTGAGAGTCGAATACGAGTCGGGAGCCGAAATGGTTGGTCGCTCGGGCAAAGGGTTCAGCGACGAGGAGTACTTCAAAGTCCTCGAGAACTTCGCTTTCCCGGTTGAGACGAGCACGCGCCACGTGGGTGGCGAAGCCGTTTCCACCTTCGTCGGCACCGGCGTACGTGAGGTAGATCCACTCCTGGCCGGGTGCGTATTCCGGATGAACTGCTACGTCCAGGAGTCCGCCCTGCCCCGCGTCGACCACTTCCGGAACGCCGGAATTGATCTGCGAGAGCTCTCCGCGCTCGAGGTCCACGACGTGAAGGTTCCCGGGCCGCTCGGTAAGAAGGGCGAAACCGGCGTGGCCGGTCGACTCGTCGTTCGGCAGGAAATCGAGGCCCCACGGATGGGTCAGGTTCTCGACAACTCGCTCGATTTGATAGGGACCGTTCTCGTCTTCGACGTCGTCTGCCGCGGGACTGCGGCAACCGAGCGATAGGAAGACGAGTACTGTAAGGAAGAGCGTAAAACTCGAGCGTTTGCTGTAACACAACACCGTCGGCACCACTCCTTTAGCCGCGCTGCGGAACACCTCGCCGTGCACATTCGGTAAGCGCTGCAGTCTCACCTTCAAGACCATCGGGAGCGATGGATTTCTCCTCCGGGCCGCTCGAACAGCTTCCTGTCAGCCGGTCTTGACAGTGGAGCTCGGTGACGGCACGCTCCGATTCTTGTGCTCTCGTTGCGACAGGTGTTCCCGTATGCTCCCGGCAAGAATAACGTAAAAGTAGAAATACTGACATTCAAAGTCAAGTATGGAGCGTCCGCCGTCGGCAGCATACGAATGGCTCTGTGTGCCGCGGAAGCCGTAGCGGAGCGGCGATGGACCGAACCCTCAGCCGAAGCAAGTCCGTGCCCTTGTGCCGGCGCCCCGAGGCCAGGGGAGCGCTACGAAACGCTTGCTTGACCGTGCTTGGAATGTATCCGATACTGGTCCGCCAAAGGCGGCCGTCTTGGCCGCATTATATTTCGGAGTCGGGACCAACTGCTCACGAGCCAGCTTGGTCGCGAGAAGGAGGAAGGTATGCTTCGTCGTGTTTTCATCGCCAGTGCCCTACTGATTGCAGTGGCGGCAGCGCCGGCCGTCTCCCAGCAATGGGGTATCGGACCGCTGTTCCGCGGTAACGTAGGTGGCGGCGGATTTGGGCAGAGCGTAGGGGTGAGCATACAGTCCACTGAACTTCCGGCAACCCTCGGCATCGATCTTCACTTGGATCCGCTTCAGGCCGGTGTGACAGCTGACTGGATCATGGTCCGTGAGCCCCTGGTCGAAGCTTTGAGCTTCTATGTAGGACCGGGCTTGTATGTTGCACTTCCGCAGTCGATTAACGCAGGAGCGCGGCTGGCGCTCGGCATCGACGCGTGGCTTACGGATTGGCTCGAGGTGTTTCTTGAAGTGCCGCCGGTGCTCCGCGTCATTCGCAATGCGGAGGTGGACATCGGGTTCGCGACTCACCCGGCGCTTGGTATCCGTTTCTGGTTCTGAGCGCCTTCCGGCTCTGAGCGATGCCCGCGCTGCCCGACCCCACTCGGGCAGCGCGGCTTGTTTCGCCACCGTGGAAGAACGGTTACGCAAAAGAGCCAGAAGAATCGCTGTGTCGGTACAGACAAATGAAAATAGTTTGCGATACCTCTGTCTTTGAGCTATTATTCTCCCTATTATGATTGACGCTTACTCGACGGTTCGGCGACGAGGCAGCAATCCGTCGGTCGATTTAGATTCGGAAACGGTCATCCTTGACGCAGCGACCGGAGTCTATTTCGGGGTGGAAGGGGTCGGGCGCTCGGTGTGGGAGATGCTGGAGCAGCCGCGGGCTGTCGCAGATATGGTAACGGCCTTGGAGGAGCGCTATGACGTGAGCGCTGCCCGCTGTCGTAGCGACCTCCTACGGTTCCTCAACGAGCTCTTGAAGGAGGGGCTTGTCGAGGTGGATAATGGGAATACTCCATAGGTCGGAGAGACTACTACACCTTCACGCGGATGAGCTGCTGCTCGGCATAGTCGCGGTGGTGGCGCTCACCTGTGCTCGCCTGGCAGTGTGTTACCTGCCTTTCTCCTGGTGGCAAGGCGCAATCGTCCGAAACGCGACGATCCCCGCCGGCGGAATACGCCGCAGGGTGACAAGCTCCGGCGGAACGGTTAACGGGCGAAGAGCGGACAGGTGTGGGACTGAATGGAAGCGAGGATCGGCCTGTCTTGGAGAACGTCCGGGGAGTGCTCATCCTACAGATTGCGGGCTTGACACGGTGGGTGCGCGGATATGGAGGCATTTGTCATTCCGACCCCTCACGGCTGAGACGATCGCCCAGGCTGTTCGCCGAGCGGGGATCGTGGTACCGGGAGCGCGCTGTTTGGCCCAGGCCCTGGCCGGCATCTGTCTGTATACCTTCTTTGGCTACCAGGCTGTTCTGGTAATCGGAGTCAGAACCGGGGGGGAAGCCGGCTTCGTCGCTCACTCTTGGGTTGAGATAGGCGGCAGTGTTGCGATTGGAGCGCTCCCGAACCTCAACTCTTATAGCCCGATTCTCTTTGAGCTCGATTCTCCGGAGGCGTCCACGAAACGGGGACGCGAGCGCGCTTCGTGAGCGTGATCTGCGGCGTTGTTCAAGTGTCGGGCGACGCGATGGCCCCGATTCGGTTTCGACGGATGCTGCGTGCATCAAGCTCGGGAACGTCCGGAACCGCTTGGGAGTATTGCCGGCACGGAGTCGCATTGGCGTGTAGGTCCCTTCAAACCAAGGGTAGCGGAACACAATCCGGACCACTCCTTACGGCAGGCGACGGAGACGCGGCATTCGCTTGCGATGCTCGGTTGGATAACCCCGATGTGATAGCCGCGGCTCTGAATGGGCGGCGGGCGGTTGGGCATGCTTCTCGTCAGAGAGGTCCAAGTGCGGCTGCTGTCGCGGTACCATGCTCGGAGTGTATTGAGACGGCAGACGCTTCCCTCATCTTCTCTCTGTTGCGGGAGAGCGAGGAGACGGCTGCGGAGCAGCTTCTGGGCGACTTCGCATATGCGTACTGGAATGGGCGGCATCGGCGCTTGCGTCTGGCCCGGGACGCAATGGGTATGCGACCGCTCTACTATCGAGTTGAACCGCGCCGGGTGCTGTTCGCGAGTTTGCCGAGCCAGATACTTGCCGTTGACGGCGTGTCGTGTCGCCTGAACGAAACGGCGGTGGCCTGGTATCTCGCGGGTATGCAGGTCCCAAGCGGCTGCGTATTCTACTCGGGTATTGAGGAAGTTCTCCCGGGACAGGAGGTCGTGGCGGAATTCTCACCGGACGGCGCCCCTCGGATTCGGACTCGCCGCTATTGGACGCCCTCCCCGCGCGGGCGACTCATATATCGCCGCCACAGCGATTATGCTGAGCACCTGCGCGAGCTCCTGTTTGAGTCGATGCGCTGCAGGCTTCGGGCTCGCTCTCGAGTCGGGGTAAGCCTCAGCGGCGGAATGGACTCGTTGACTGCCGCCTGCGTCGCCGCTCGACTTCGAGAAGAAGCCGGCGCCGACACAACGGTGCGCGCTTATACATGGGCATTCACCGAGCTGCCGCAGTGCGACGAGCGTGAAAACGTCTACCGCGCCGCCGAGTACTACGGTATCCCGGTTCGCGAAGTATCGGCGGAAGAGACGGCTCCTTTCAGTGATTGGACGAACGACTGGAATACCGGTCGGTTGCACACGACGGGCGACGTCGGGGGACGCGACATCCAGGGTGTTGGTCGTCTGGACGTGAGCTCGTCCGGGTCTCCGCCTGAGGGGCTGCGCTTGCACGCGCCATACCGGGACGAGCCCTTTTCCATTATGTTCCAACCGTTCTTGTATCGTTCTCTGGCTCTGGCTGCGGCGGACGGCATATCGACGATCTTCTATGGGAACCGGGGTGACATGGTATGTGGGGGGTGGGTGCACGACGCTCCGGGCCTCATGCGGGCCGGCTACTGCAGGCAGCTTTTCAGAGAGCTTCGGGGGCTATCCCGGGCGTACGGAGCTGCGCGAATCGCTACGGTTGCTCACTTCCTGCTGTTCCCGCTAGTCAACGAGACTCTGACTGGGCTTATCCCGCCGCACCTTCTGTCGTCGCATCAGCTCCAAGCGCGTCTGGCCGGCATAGCCCGACTTCTCAAGCTACACGAACAAGGCGACTTCATTGCCGGCAACGTCCTCCTGCGCACGCCTTCTGAGTTGGTAGAATCCCACATTCGCCGCGATTTCCTGGAACGTGCCGAGCTTCCGGAGCGACATCCCGTTGCGGTAGATGCGGATCGGTGGCGTACGGTTGCCGGAAGGCAAAGGCACGTAAGCGTGTTCTCACCACTTGTCCAACGCGGAATTCTCTTTGGCCGTCGCGTCGCCGCGGAGTTCGGCATCGACTTCGCGGATCCCTGGAGCGACCGTCGCATTGCCGAGTTCGTCCTTGCGTGCCCTCAATTCCAGGTAGAGCGCATCGACGCGCCGAAGCGACTGGCGCGCAGCGCGATGTATGGGACGATTCCGTGGCAAGCTCTCCGGGCTGCAAAGAAGACCTCGCCGGAGCCGCTCTATCTGAGAGCGCTCCGCCGCAATGCGCCCGAAATTCTTCGGTTTCTCACGGGAAGTCGCTGCTGCGACCTAGGGTTCGTGAACGAAGCGGCGCTGCGCCATCGTTTCTCGCGGTTCATATCCGGCGAGACTGCGATTTTCGATATCTGGTCTACCCTGTCGCTTGAGATGTGGCTACGCCGCTATTGGACGTAGGGGCGGTTGTCGGAATGATCTTCCGTACTACCACGTAACCACGTTCGGTGGTGCGCAGAATCATACGAAATTGGTATAGCCGATGACGCCGGTTTCGGCGGTATACTTCGTCCGTCGGACCAGCGGTTCCTCTTGTCTGAAGAGCATGCCGTTGAAAGGAGATACTCGATGAACGAACGCGTGACCGATCGGTCGGCCACCTCACAGCTACGCGGGTACTCGACTCCTCGACTCAAGCGGTGGGGGAGCGTAGCCGAGTTGACGAAGGTTGGCCAGACGAATCCCGGAGGTGACATGTTCACTGGCGCCGCGTCCGCATCTCAAGGCCGTTCCGGCGGGAGCATCATTAACGACTCGCCAAATATTGGCGGGGGAGTGTAAGGACAGAGGGCGAAATCGCGCGGCACTACCGGAGAGCTGCTTGAGCGGCTTCCCGGTTCCAGATGCCGGCGCACAGCCCGCGCTCAGTGATGCTCCATGCGCGGAACTGTTGACGTGATCCAGCTGCTCGGCAGTGGTGCCACCGTCGAGCAGCTACTCTATTTAACCCAAGAGTCTCAGCCGAAGGTGGCGCTGGAGTGTCTTGGACAGACCATCGTGGCGAACGAGCTGTGGCAGTCGCTTCGTTGCGCCGATCTTGTCGGACGAATCGAGCCACGGCCGATTCTGGCGGCATTCGGGACTTTCTCGGAGCACGATCGCTTTTCTCTGGAGAATCTTGCTATCCATATCCAAGATGCGTTTCGTTACCTGCGTTACGTCGACTATCGCTCGGTTGAAGCCGCGGTGGTACGGCTGGCGGGCACGTTGACCGAGCGGTTCGGAGCCGACACCGTGCGTCGCTTTTCCTATACCGCGATTCCGAGAGGCGGGTTGATCGTGCTCGGAATGCTTGCGTACGTACTTGGAATTCCTCGAGGGCGGATTATCTCGGGGAAGTGGAAAGAGCCGGAGGAGGCGCTGGTTGTTCTCGACGACTGCGCGCTTTCCGGCGTCCGATTCCAGGAGTTCTTGCGCCAGGCGGTGGCCACACGGCAGCCCGACAATCAGGGCGAGGGGCAGAGCTCGGCCGGCCGCCCTTCTGCCTCTTGCCCTGTGGTCTTCTGTCCGCTTTTCGCTCCACGGGAGCTTTGCAGCGCAATCGAGACACAGGAGGCTTCGGTTGTGGCGTGCTGTAGCGGCGAGGAGCTCGAGGATCTTGCAACTCAGCGATTCGGAGAGCACTACGCAGAGTGGTATGAGTTTCGAAAGAGTCGAATGGGCCAGCGCGGCTACTGGGTTGGGTTTCCGGAGCTGATCGCATTCCCGTGGGGTGCTCCGGAGCTGAACTACTGGAATTCGACAACTGGGCGATTCGAGGCTGACTGGAACGTCCTCCCTATCGGTCTTCGAAAGAAGGGATGGCGGGAGCGAGAGCCGGCGTCAATCGTGCAACGGGCCGGCCCGGGACCGTTGCAGGCCGCGGCGGACGTGCTGTGGACGGATATCGACGGCGATGTCGCGATAGCACGGATGCCGCTAGCGGAGGAAGGCCCTACCGGGTGTTTTCGCCTGGACGGTCCGGCCGCCACTATGTGGCGAGCGCTTGTCCGGCACGGCACTCTCGAGGCGGCGGAAATGGCGGTGACCGACCACTATGCGGTGGATTCCGCGATCGCCAGGACTGATCTCAATACGTTCGTGGCGAGTCTCGAACGGCAGGGCTACCTCCAGTATGGGGCAGGCTAATGAGCATGTTGCAGCGTTCCCTACAGACGAGAGCCGGAGAAGGGGGGCGTCGGAAGGGGCGAGCCGCACGGATGCGATCCGGGCCGAACGCCGGCTCCCGGGTGGGTGAGGCCGAACAGCCCTTAGGTGGAACGAGAACGCTCACTGAGCGGGAGAGGCTCTACGGCCTTTTCGGATTCGGGGTTCTGAGCGACTACCGGTTCCGCACCCCGATGGCGGATAGCGCCCCCGGTTCGCCTGTCTCCTTGCGGTTTCGTCGAGTGGTGAGAGAGTGCACATTCAGACCCTCGTCTGCCGACTGCATCCATCGGAGCGCGCTTACTAATCGATTCAACGAGAGTGCGTTTCAGGTGTACCGCGATAACGCCGCAACTCTCATACGTTTTCCCCGCATTGCCGACTTCTCGGTCTACGAGGATGAGATTCTCTGTGTGCTGCCTGACTCGAGACTCGAGCACATGGTGGAGATCTGTCTTCTTGGACACGTGTTTGCCTACTACCTGGAGAGCCGGGGCATCCTCGCGCTCCACGGCGGAGCGGTGGCGGTACGGGATCAGGCAGTCCTCTTCCTGGCTGATAGGGGGATTGGGAAGACGAGTATCGTCACGGCGATGGTGGCCGCAGGCCATCGGCTCCTCGCCGACGACCTGGCGGCAATCGAGCTCGCTTCGGGCGGTCCCGATATCCTCGACGAGGCGGAAGGAGACTTCAGCAAGCCGGTAAGTACGCTTGCCGACAGGGCCGATCGCGAATACATCGTGTGCCGACCGGCCTTCCCGCAGCTCAAGCTCAATCCGGACCAGCTGCGGCGCTATCTACCTCTCAGCCAAGGCTCAAACGGCTCCGAACTGCCGCTCGTCCACCCGGGCTTCGACAAGCGCAGCGTTCCGGTGGAGACGCTGGGGCGTTTTGCTTGCGAGGCGCTCCCGGTTGCTCGCATCTATATCCTCGAACGTCACGACCGTGGCGATCATCATGAAGGAGCTCAGCACAATAGAACACGACGGACGCCGACGGTGAACCTTGACCCGGTGTGTGGCGGAACCGCCCTACTTCAGCTTCTGCGCCACTCGTTTCTCTCGGAACTGTTCGAAGAAGGAAGCTCCTGCTCCGAGCGGCGAGCGCAACGCCTTGCGCAGCTGGGGAGAGTGGTTACGGCGGTGCCCGTGCGCAGGCTTTGCTACCCGAGCGGGT